>Ga0307507_10009607_pt1 | contig 12816 bp, 12 predicted proteins | sample 7_EM_MG_FD_207223 | JGI IMG/M metagenome (GOLD analysis project Ga0307507, IMG submission 207223) | Populus trichocarpa ectomycorrhiza microbial communities from riparian zone in the Pacific Northwest, United States - 7_EM | ecosystem: Host-associated > Plants > Roots > Unclassified | place... | reverse complement strand
ATACAGTACTAGGGCAAAAAGATTCGTCCGATGCCCTTTTTACACCAAAAGTGCCCATCTTCACCACCCTCTCTCATTACACAATGTCTATGAGAATCAGCGAAAATTTATCCTTGCATTAGAAAACCCGTAGATAACATGAAGAAAGTTCCTGAATCCTTAAATATTATCAAGTGATGGAGAAAAGGTTGGTTTAAGTATCTGGTAGCCGTTGCCATGTACTTTTTTGTATGGAGCCCCATACAAAAACTTAAGTCACTTTTACACTAGCTGACACAATCATGAACACTGAAGAGAGCTTTGATTCCTTACACTTCTACTCGCAGGGTTTTGAATAGATAGTGATTCCCTAGCCGATGGAAATATTTCAAGTGTTTTTATATAAGCAGTGTTGAGAATTGTTTGTTTAAAAATGTCCATTTTTGGTGTAAAAAGGGTATCGGACGAGTATTTTTGCACCCGTACTTTACAACAGCGCTTGTATTATACTCCGCGCTGACAAATCTACTAGTAGTTTCTTGGCACATGCATACCGTAGCTGTTTGCAAGGGCAATACGGCAGATTTCTAAGAGCCCGGATTGCTATCATGACAAGTTCTAAATAGTCAGGGGCTGTATGATGGTACTCGAGTACCGGTAAGGTATGGATGGTAGGGTACGACAGCCCTAACCAATATACGGCATTACTTAATCGTATGTTAGAATCCAGAACCAACTGTCGAATCTTGGGAGAGCTGCTAGGGAATACCGTTCCATGCTGCTGCCTGGGGGAAAATGTAATCGGTCTGGTTAGGGTAGGGTATGCCGAGGCTGCCGGCTATACCTCACACAGGCTGGACGAGAGCTCGGCGTCCCGAGGACGCCATTATCTTCCTATTTGCCGAGTGATATAGGTGCTCCTTTGGGGGCTATTGTAACCGCGCCTATGGTAGGGGAATTTACTGGGAAGGCCGAGGGCCCCACAAATCCCAGACACCGATTACTCGAATAACTTTTGGCAACTCCTCGATCTCCAGCGTTCTCAATTGGCCTGAATGTTTAATGCACTCATTGATTGGGCGAACTTAGATACCGCACGGTACGGTGAGCCCTGATTGTTTGTGCTTGAAGGAGCTAGAGGAACCTGTTCAATACTGGTATACATGGAAGATGTTTAACCGTGACATTCTGATTCCAGTGACTTGGGCACAGTTTCCTTAGTACGACACGGGCCGTCAGTCAGCCTACCGGTCGCTTACCGGGTTCGAAGGTTCAGTACTGGAACTACACGGCATTAGAAAGTTATGTCTTTGGGAGTGTACGATTATAGTAAGCGTCGGCATATTCCCTAAAGTTTCATGAACTAAACCTCGCAGTGCCTCCCTAGAGTGACTATCAAGGATCGGGGCTTGACTGGATGGTGAATAACATCGACCAAATGCCAGGACTCCAGTTGGGAAATTACCTTTGCCAGCTCATATCAGGGGAAGAATCTGCGAGGTCTACTGTCCCATCAATCTACTGGTTAATAAATAGTACTGGTAGAACTTTGTATGAGCAAGCGTCGTGCTTAGTCGGCGAAATCGTTTCACTTTCCTAGCTATAGCCGAAGTCAACTTTTATAATAGGCGGATAGAAAGCCGAAATCAGGGCTTGACTTAATGCTGAAAAGGGAAGGCTCCAGGCTTATTGGAGGGCCCTCCTGTATGGGTATCACGGTACCACATTTGAAATGTAAGTCCTCACCTATAGGGGATGCTGGGGCTTGGAGTTATTTGCTCCAAAACCTCTCTGCCCGCGCGACCAAGTGCCCGAGCACTACTAGTAGCACCGGTACCGGTAGGTTTGTTGTAGAAACTCGAATAATTGGATCAAGTGCTATGTCGTTGGAGTCGCCTCCTCTGGTAAGGTTTGGTGCTTTTTTGTATCTCATGTCTGTCAGAGGGGCTGAGCGGCCCTCTTTTTGCTGTGCTTGCCGGCCCCTTTCCCGGAGTGGGGAATTTCAATATCATAGCATATGGTCCAATTACCAAGTCCCCACCATATGCAACGAGTTCTTTCAGTGCATTCTTCGGTTGCTTAACAGCAACTCGAAGCAGTTTAGTCCAATTGTAGTCAAAGTGATGTAAATTTACCAGTAGATTTAGACAGCATTGCAGAATTTTATGTTTGTTTCGCCTATTCTGCTGACAAGATTTCCAAAATTGGCTGCTCAGCTTAAGCACTATTCCATTTCAGGACGCATGCTAGTGCTTATCTTGGATTCTCTGGTTAGAGCTGTCTACCAGCGGGGGCTTCTGCGCTCCATCCTTCAGACTGCCGTACCGCAATTCTAACTACGGTAACTCATCTATAACTTCTTGCCGCACCGATTACAAGTGCTATTGCAAAGGTACAGTACTAGTACAGTCAAACCTCGCTATCCCGGATTTCGATAATACGGATACCTCGCTGTCCCGTATGAAATGCTGTGAATTCAAAAAATTTTCACAGTAAAACTTAACCTGTTATCCCGGATCACTCGTTGTCCCGGACAGATTCTTTGGATTTTGGTCATCCGGGATAGCGAGGTGCGACTGTACACCACAACCAGCTCAACAAGAGCCTGCAAAGAACCATTTTTGCCTAGTATGTACCTCATCCAACAATTATCCTTCTTTAATATTGACCAATTCGAGAGGAAATTGAGAGCCTCTCACCGTCATGTGTCTCGGGTGTACCGCTGCTACTGAAATTTTAGTTATGCACCGGACCGTACAATACTCTACTTGGGCTGAGATTGAATGTCCATAGGCTGCAACTAGACAACAACATGCTTCATATGAATAGAAAAACTGCGGGATCTAATAATTTCATTCAGGCCTCTCTAATCCCCGAGGACCTCTTTTTCGTGTTTTTACAGTCTTTGGAGACATTGTTGCGGTGTCAGTGTTCGCTCTCGTCGGTTGTTGTTTACGGGCATCTAATCTTCCCCCAAGTGCCGGTACTCGTGCGCAAGAGTGGGTTGTAACAGGCTTCAGACTTTGGTGCGTTTTTTGCATTCTTTTATCCCTGGTCCTGTACTCGTCGCGCTAACCCTTGTCTTCTCTGCAGTCTGCAAGTGCATGGTTTCCCTCCAACCGGAACATGATTCCCCCGTCATCTTCAATCGACCCCAAAACGCCTGGTTGTCTCAACTCTTGAAACGCACTAGCTAGCTGCACAGCTCTCGTTCTTCCTGGCAGGAGCCCGAGGAAAAACTCTGCCCTCGAGGGAAAGCCTTATCTTAACCTTCTCGCTACTGTTAACGAACCCTTCAGCTCTCGTCATCGCAACCATTTTCCAGCAGTACCCTGCCCCCAAGATCACTAAGGATGTTGTATGATTTCCTTGATCCGCGACGGCCGGCGACGGGTCCCGACCCCTCGAGGTCCCAACTGCCACTGGACATCATGAGTACCATTATCTCATATGTACGTGCACCTTGTTCATCCTGGTGTTGCATTATCAAGAACTAACCACTAACCATCACGAGGAAAGGTTGAATCCGCATCGGATTTATCTCGCGTGTCGCGTGTATCTAGGATACTACACTTTCTCTCGGTCCCTCGCTTGTATAGAACTGTGGTCATTAGGGCGCTACGGACAAGGGCAGACAATGGGGATAAGGGGCGAGGAAGGAAACAAAGTATATCGGCATCAGCGCTAGGCGCGTTGATGAAGCCTGGAATTGCGTCCTGTGTTCAGACTCTGCGAATCGAGGGGGAAATACTGGGCGGTGACGAATGGTGGGCTGGTGGGATGTGGAGCGATATGGAAGTGGTTTGGGCCATGGCACTAGCGGGAGTGATGGGAAATATGACAAGGCTGGAAAGGGTTGAGTGAGTTTAAAACACCAATTCTGAGTGTAAAGAGCTTACTAATGTTGAATACCGGGCGTATTTAGATGGATCTCAGAGTCATATCCTCATCCGGTTCTTTTTGGAGCGATAGCCAAACATCCAACAATTAAGTCGGTATATGTAACTCACCCTCCGGCAGAACCTGCTTCATTGGGTGAGAAGCCCCCTCTGCGGCCTCCACTAGAGATTGTGCCGGGATTCACCAACATCCGGTCTCTACATTTTACAAATATCCCTACGTCCTCGGCATATATTGATGACTACACGAGGGCAATATTTTCGTCGCCGCGACTGGAGGTTCTCTACCTTGGATTTGCCTCTCGAACTTCGGTGGGCTTACGGCTGTTCTTTTTACATCAGAAAATCCGCCCAGCGGGTAACATAGGGACAAAGTTGAAGCTAAAAGAATTGGCGCTACGGAATGTATCATTCGACTTTCCTGGAGGTGGAGTTGTTGATGATTGGCTAGACACGGAGGCGCTGGAAGTATTAAGTCTGCTTGATTGTAAGATCGTTGCGACGGGTTGTTGGTCCGGCCTATTCGGGAATCACAACTCTTCACCCGCCGTAGTCAATTCGCCAGTAAGTGTGCGTAGCGCAGGAAGCCCCGCGGGGAAATCGAGTCGTACCAGCACGCCGCGTACGTCGGCACTATCAGCGCCGCCCTCGGAAAAGAAGCATAGATTGAAATTGCGCAGTTTGCGAATAAACTCCCAGACAGAACTCTGGGCAGGATTCTTGAGCTCTTACGAAGAGTTGGAGGAGTTATACATCCTGGACCCGCCGGAGGGGGAGGAGGAATTTGAGGTGGCTGCTTCCGCCGGGGCGTTTATCGACGCATTAGTGACCAACCACAAGGGTATCAAACGATTGCGATTGTGCAGTCACTGGGTGCTCCACAAAACCGAAGTGCAAAGGCTCTTCCGCGCTTGCACACAGCTTCAAGAACTCGGTCTATCATTCGAGCAAACCCAATGGGTATTTATCACTCGTCTTGCCCCTTCCTCTCCGCCTCCTTGATAATTATCTAACCAATGAATCCACGCTAACCCATCAAAGCCCTTCTTGGAAGTCCTTGTCCTCTTCCTCCCCGACGTGAAAGTGATCCATCTCCTTGAAAACCAAATCGCCGACAAGGCGGAACTGGAAGCAGAGCTTATTTCCAAACGGGAAGCCATAGAATCTTCTCTAGCTGTGCCGGGGTTACTGGGCTTTGGCAAGTTTGGCTCTGGGCAGGTGTTTATACGTCTGGATAAGACTAGCCCGCGTGTCAACGGGAGGGAGATTAAGAATTGGCAGATAGTCGACTTCGAGGAGGTTAGGGATAGCGTGGGGATTTGGAGGGCTGAGAGGAGCATATAGGAGGATTTTTGGTGTCGTACAGTTGTTTTTTCTGGTTACGAGTGGCGAACCTATATGGGCATAAGTGATTGAAATGTAAGATATATCGAATTCTAATGCTAAGGGTTTCTTGTCTCGGCTTAGTGAAGTGAAGTTTACTCCAAATGATGATATGATAGTGAAGCTTATTGAACCAATCAAAGGGAACGACAAATATATATAATGAAACTCCGGATACCTACCGTAGTCATCCATATCCGTAGCATTCCATCGGTGCGACCCTCCTCAAGTTCTCTCTATGACTAGGCTTTTACAATACCCCCACACTTCCCCCCCGCAGTTTTCCAATCACTTCCTATAATACTACCAATAGCACTGACGACATAACTCCAGCATCCCCTGCTGACTCTTCACTGGCCTTTAGCCATCTGTCCAATGCTAGCTGAATCCAGAAAAACATTTAACTAAATTGGGTGGATCTATAAAGTTCCGATATTATCCTGGTGGGTAGTATAATATTGTTTGAGATGGAAAACATGGCTTTCGACGACGTCGATGTTTGTTTCGTAGTATTATGGGGATTTGTGAGTGGGGGAGGTATCATAATATTATTATATCCGTTTTAGAGAAGGGTTTTTTTATTTTTGGTAAGAGATATGGTGCATATTATCATAGTAAACCCTGTAGCTAAGGGGAGTCGAGTAAACTGGGTAGAGAGATGTGCTTGTTTCGGCTTCAAAGTCCCATTGAGCGCAGAGCATACTTAGTAACTCTCAGAGCCCCAGAACCCCTGCAGGCACTTACAGGACTCCAGTCCTGGGCGTCCTGGGCATGTGCCTCAAGTCATAAGGAAAGGCCACCATCCAAGAGGGTGATCGCAAGTCCCTGCAGTCCTCTACTGCTCGGTGACTCCCGGACGGTATAATATAATACCTGTAGGCCACGCCCGTCACCTACACTCCGCACTTGTCGCCCGGAGGGGCCCAGCAGATTAGGCAACTTGAGACACCCGCAATCACCGCCTGTCCATCTCCGGCTCTCTTCTGGACAGACCCCAGGGTGCCCGCCTGCCCCGGGCGCCCTTCCTGGTATGCATCATACTGCTTTCCTCCCACCCAAGCCCGGAGGCGGAACGACTGGACGCTTGGGTTCACTGAATTCCCTTACCACCTACAACTTGATCATGTATGAATGCTAACTTATCCTGCCTGCCCGGAGGGAAACTGTTTGAGTACACATGCAGCCCTCATCACATCGGATCGGGGAGGCGGCAGCGGGGAATTTTACCAGCAGTATGTCAATTTTGTTGAGCTTAAAAAGAGCAACTTTGATGAGCGTTATTCACCGAGTGATGATTCGAAACTTGTAACTCATGCATGCTAGTCGTTTTTCAGCTATCGCAACGATGAGGCTATTAGGGCTGAGGTGAGGAATTAGTCCTTGTCTTTAGTTTTTTCCTTTGCTGATTTGATTTAATGGGAGCTACGGGCTTCCTATTATACTATGATTAAATTTTGATGCCAAACTTCCTCTTAGTCCCCTTTGCCCCACAATCTGCCCCACAGGAAGCACCGAAGGGGGGATATGCGGAGGCGTGCTTCCCTCCTCAATCCCCAGAAGAAGAATCCAGGTTAAACCTGTAAAATCCATCCTCAAATTGTTTACGAGTGAGATTCTGTGAAGCTATTAGACATGACGAAAGCTGGAGAAAAAAAACGCGAACGGGGAATTACAGCTCTAAGATATGCCAGTTAATGATCGTGACGGTCTGGCGGCCAAAATACGGGGTTGTAGTGTTGCTATCAATGTCACTACACGTAAAGAGCATGACAGCACAATGTCGCCGACAAGATAATGTCGAGTCTCTGGAAAAATCAAGGGTATTAGTAAGTAAACAGGAGTTACTCTGGGGTTCCAATCAAACTCGTCACGTATCAAGCAGAGAAACGCTGGGTTATGCAACTTAGGACGAGAGGTGATGAAAAGTGTTTTGAGGGTAGCCGAGATGAATTTTGTGGATGCCGTAGGTTGCGTATTTGCCTGGATCGACTATTGGAATAGAAGTTTAATAATAATAATAATATTATTATTATTATTATAACATTAAATTTTAACAGTGGGTGAAAACAAGCCAAATCTACATGCCAGCGGGATAAGTATTAGTTCTTGTGATGACGTTATGTGAAATACCCAGCTGGCGCAGTGGTTAATATGCAAGAACTAATTCTCCTCCTGAGCAATTAGCGGGAGCCCAGGAGTTCAATTCCCCCCATCATCATGGGTTATTATTGAACGATCCATCACGTAGGGTAGGAGAACGAAGGATACCTCACCTATGGAAACTGGGAGACTGAAGCCATTAGGGCAAATCGGCACTGCTACGAGGCGGGAGAATCCGACTCTGGGCCTCATCTTAGGGTGGGGTTCGCGATCGGCGGGGTAGTAGAAAAAAAGAAAATTTTCTTTTGTCTCCTTTAGTTTAGAAGAAACAAGCAACTGTGGGTTATTGTGCAAGTTGGTTGTAGTTCTTCGTATGGCTGGCATATTAGCGCTTTTGCGTACCATACCACTGGAGATATAGCTTAGGCCTCCCATTTGGATTGGTATTAGCACCTCTGCTGTGGGCCCGATACGGGGATTCTGTATGGTATTTTTGTGGATTCTTGGGTGAGAGGAGCACGCGTGGGCTGTTGTTGTAGGTGAAGCCCGGTGATTTATGTCATTCTATATAAACAAACAGACTAATAAGTAGTGTACTATAGTGAAATCGTGCTTGTTGGGGTTATGCGGTATCACTCGGTATAGTGGCTATGGGGAGTGTTGGAAATAGTGGTTTAATGACTGCACTTTGATGTGGGAGATCCCCGCACTCTAAGGTCGCAGTTGTAAGCTATGCACCGGAAAAGTGACGCACAAGCTCTGAAAGGTTTTCGCGCCCCTGTTTTTCTTTCCTTGTTGTTTTTCTCCCTTGACTCCTTTCTTCCTGTTCAGAACTTCCCTTGAGACTTTCCTTTCTATCAACTCATCACGATCAATCATGATCTTCATCTCCGCTAAACACAAAGTCTGTATCTCCACTAAGCCGTTTCACTCAGGTGCATAAAACCACAACAGCCGATCATTACCTCTGCATCAATTATTTTCAACATTGGGGGTTGCTCCTGTACCAGTAGCCACTCGAGCACTAAGAATGAAGTTATTGAATTACCACATGCGGCATTATCCTGTCAGTGATATCGCTCTGCCACGCTCTTCAGGTCCCCAATTTATCATTAGGCTAAAGTTATAAGTCTTATCGTACTAGAGGTTGGCTTGCACTGAACATCCTCTTGTTTAAAATTTATTTTTATTCAAAAATATTCTATACCGATCACTACCTTCCACTGAGTGATGTATTCTCAGACATGGTGCTCATACGGGCCGTCACACCACCGAACCCGACCGCCAATACCTGGGGTTAGAGTTCGTTACTATACGAGGCGGGCGGGGCGGGTTTTCACTCGCCAGGTCCCGCCATTACACAGGACTGGGGGGATATTTTTAGAGTGATCCCTGCCCCCTCCTCCGTCCAGGGCGAGTCCCCGCTCATTCCCGGGACGGGGCCCTGTTTCTCGCCACCTATTTTTAATGGGGCCAGTCTGGGGAATGGGCGGGGCGGGGGGCAGGAGCAGGAAATCCCAAAAAAAACACGCCCGGCCCCAGGGCCAGGCCCCGTAACGAACGCTACCTAGGGTGTTATAGTAGATGGGATTTAGTCTACTGGAGCAACTAATCAGCTGAGCCTATCGGCTAAAGATGAGTGTATAGATTTAATATTAAATTGTAGCTATGACTTCTTGCATGATTGAGAGAAAGTTCAAGTTGTCACTATAGTAGATTCAGTATAAGCGTGTAACTAAAACTCTATTCAAATTTTTAACAAATTTTTAACATCTTTTTTTTGGTTTACCATATTTTCTTATCAAATTGAAAATTTCTTTACAGAATTCTGTTTCCTTTATATCATAACTTGAAGATAACTATAATTCTCTTGTACAGAAATTAAACACAATCGGCACCACCATAGAGGGCGACTCCTTCCCATCTCGCTCGGGTGCGCTTGCTATTGTGGTGGAGCCGATGGTCAAAGGGACTACCTCCACTGAAGCTCCGATGGATGAAAGCCCACCTCAAACTCCAACAAATACCGCCGATTATTACCAATTTCCAAGTGAAGGGCGAGTTCTAGCCAGGGCACGCATTGCCGGTACTGCGCTCTTTAGTAGATCCATATAGAAATAGTAAATTTGATACACCTCTCTAACTATGCTTCTCCCTCACTCAACTTTTCATAATTCTTCTTTTTCAACCAAATGCCTCTTATTGATAATATTAATGATACTACAATTATGATCAGTATATATGTTTATTAGCTAGTTAAAATCTATCACCTATAGTGAACTTCTGATATGCTACTTAGAATTCCACCAAGTTTTATTTTATTTTATTATTTATTCTATTACTTTTAAAAACTCTCTCATCTCACTCTTTTTCCCATCCAGAGCCTTCATGCCAGTGGTACTAGTAGCACAAGTGAGAATGATATCCTGGATTATTTTATTCTCAACTTGAAGGCTGACAAATTAGTTATTTATAGCAATATAAAAAATATCATTTTTCTTTGAGGTATCTTCTTTGATATTACCTTTAATATCTTTATAGTTTCATCCTCTATCATGAATAATGATCACAGTTTGACTAAGTTCTCTACCAAGTATATTCCTGTAATTTGTTAAGATCTTTTCTGAATGGTAGAAGGTTTGGTCAATCTAAAGTCTACTTCTCAATTTCTGCATAATATTATTCTTTTAATAAAAACTCTATTGTACTTTTTTCCATTGAGACTATTTAAAATCAAACTACTCAACATCAGCTAATTTGATTTTTGCTAATTTGGTACTGGCAGATATTTTATTATATTATTTGCCTTGGAAAGTGAATTCTTGGTCTATGAGTAATCTTAATCTTATTAAGAAAAAAATGAAAATACAGTTGAATAGAGCTTTGCAAAGTATGAGGTATTGCTGCCTTCTGATTTTGCATTGGGAAGGAGAATAAACAGAGATGAGAAAGGTTTTATAGTTAAATATGAGATTGTAGAACTTTGATTACCCTGATATTGGCTAAATTTTCATAGGTTATTAAGGGAAAATATGATTCAATTAAGAGGAATCACAAATGTTATAATATAGCACAATATGAGAGCATATGATATCATAATAATGCTACTAAGATCAAGTGCTAGTATTATACTTAAGTATGATTCTAGTATACTGGAATCTGTGTTAGCTGTGCCAAAACTACCAACTAAAAATGTTCCAGAAAATGCAAAATATATAAAAGAAGAGAAACATACCTGGAGTAGGTGTCAAATATTAATAATAGATAGATATTAGTATTAGTTGTAGTACAGGAGGTCTGTAAGTACCTAAAGACAATGTTAGTTTTCTTCAGAGTAGTAACATGACAAAAAGTGGGCTATGATACTGTTACAATCCTCCCTTCCCCGGGTGATACTTGCAGCAGATAACCGATAGCTTCGCTAATGATCACTTGTTGCCTTAATCTCTGACTGCGATAGCTAAGTTCTCTGACTCCTATGTGGCAGTGTCGATCGCTAGACTTGTGTAAGACAGTCTTGTCTTATTTTCCGAAAGTGTGATAGATAAAAGATCTTGTATTGAAAGTATAGTGTAACCGGCTCCTGGGTAGTACTAGGAATCGATAGGGTAACGATACTATATCTATACCAAAGTACAGTATTTACCGAGACTAAGTACCAGAGGCTTAGACTAAGTTGTTGTAACAAACTTCTTACTATATCACAACTACCAAGTAGTTCCTAATAGCTAAGTATGTTTGGTCTTAATAGATTCTCGAAGTGAACTGAAGAAGTAACTGTTCAATCAAGTATATTGAAAACTCTGTCTGTCGAAGTCTGCTCTCTCTAAGTCCGGAGAATAGCAGGTCTTAAATACACTTGTCAGGCTTAATGGAAGCCTTGTAAACAATAACTATAAAGCCTCCAAAACAGTAGCCTTGAAATGTTACATAAAACATATCAAGTATCAAACAAGACTCTGAAACCAAAAATAATACATCATGAGTATCAAACGATACTCCGAAACCAAACATAAAATATTACAAGTATCAAACTCAATCATAAACCATACTGAGTATCAAACGATACTTCCGAAACTAAACATCATACATCATGAGTATCAAATGATACTCTAAAACCAAACATAAAACATGATAAGTATCAAACTCAATCATAAAACATACTGAGTATGAAACAATACTCCGAAACCAAACTAGTAACCCATACCGGTTACAGTATGAAAGAAGTTAGATGGTTGCATGAAGAACCCAAATCCCATGCCTTTTCTTTTAAGTTTTTTAATTCATGTACTTGGGGGTAAGCAAAAGTCGGGCGCACTTCCGAATTGGATAGGGTACTTCTATGGAGACTATGACCGATGGGGAAAGGTGAGTGAGATGCTATGATCACGGTCGGAGAGGAACAAAAGTCGGGCGCACTTCCATTTTAGGAGAGGTAGCAAGTGATATCTCCTGCTCACGGTCGCGTGTATAAAACTTTTATACTTATTTTCTGAACTATATACAAACTAATAGGCCGTCGGGCCTCCCTCAGCATCTATCACAGCTTGTAGCCGCTGTGGCATACTGTGAATTAACCCCTGCAACCGGTCCCCAGGAATACCTTGCCATACTGTTTGTAGAGCAGCTTCCAATACCGGAATATCCCCAATTTGACCCCAGCCTTCGCCCAGTTCCAGCTCCATATCCAGCCAGACTGCTTCTATGAGGTTTAAATCAGAGGACTGTGGGCCCATCAGGAAAATGTCGGAGCATGGTCCACAATAGTCCTGAACGCTCCTGGTCCACCAAGGGGGGTTGTGGTCCCCGTGGTCCACCGGGTCCACTCCGATCCATTCTGATCCACACTTTTTGAAATCTTACCAAAGATGTGGACCAGGGTGGATCAGGGTGGACCAGGAGGACCAGGGGGACCATAATCCCCCTTGGTGGACCAGGACTGGTTTTTACATTTTGCTGATGTGCTGGCCATGGGAGATGCTCCATCTCATTCAATTGTCGGTAGTGTTTGGCAAATTCTTTATGGCCCGGTGCCCCATCCTCCATAACTGCTACCCAGCCATGAACCTCGCAGCAGTAGTGCCAAAATGGAACTAACTGAGGTTCCATCACATTTTGCACATAGAGTGCGGAGTCTAGCGTAGCTTTCCCAGGAATAAAGACTACGTCGGACTTGACTGTGCCACAGAATGCACCCCATACCATCTTGGATTGCTGGCCTGACTCGTATGTGCTGTCAATACAGTCTGGATGGTATTCTTCTGAGGCTTTTCGTGTTACCCAAAGCCGAAATGCGAAGCCAGCTGTAGAAAAAGTTGACTCGTCAGTCCACAGAACTCTAAGCCAATTGTTACAATCCTCTCTTCTCCGGGTGATACTTGCAGCAGGTAACCGATAGTCTTCTAACGATCACTCCTCTTGGCCCAATAGCTGTTGCGATAGCTAAGTCCGTTGA
>Ga0307507_10009605_pt1 | contig 12817 bp, 15 predicted proteins | sample 7_EM_MG_FD_207223 | JGI IMG/M metagenome (GOLD analysis project Ga0307507, IMG submission 207223) | Populus trichocarpa ectomycorrhiza microbial communities from riparian zone in the Pacific Northwest, United States - 7_EM | ecosystem: Host-associated > Plants > Roots > Unclassified | place... | reverse complement strand
ACTTTTTGTTATACCCAGCTTTGTATGTTGGATTGGGCTCCCTGAGAGGCAATGTTCAAAACTTGGTTATGGTGCAGCTTTATACTGGGATCGGTATCAAATGTTGGACCAGCATGTTTTTCTATGGCGAGGCAGTGTGGGAGGACAAAGGTTGCACCGGCATGTTTCTGTAGGGTGGGTCTATGCAGCATGGGATCGGTAAGAAATATTGTAGAAATATTTTGTTGTGTTTGGTGGGGTGCATGATTGGACCAGTATGTTTACATCGGGTGGACCGGTGTGGGATCAGTATCAAATATTGGACCGGCATGTTTAAGTTGGGTGGCTTGGGGTATATTGTCGTGTGGAATCGGCATCAAATATTGGTTTGTAAGTTCGGTTGGGTATATGCCCAGCCTGGCATGTTTTAGCTGGGGGCAGCTGATTTGTATTCTGCTGGCTGACCCATCAACCAGAGGGCCGACTCAGCAAAGTACAACTTTCAAAACTGTCAGCCGACCTAGTACAACCATTACTTAAACTTTGTACATCAGCCGATACAGTACATTGGCTCCCAAGGTTGATCCTAATGTCTTCGGCCGACCCTTCTTTTACCTTTATAGCTAGACTCACATCGGCTCACCCAGCAATGTAGGGTTATTCTGTCTCATCGGCCCATCAGCTCCCACCATCATCCATGGCCTCTTTGTATCATCAGGGCTCTCTGTGTTGTTGGGTGATTCTTACTAACTGCCCTGACTTTGCAGCAACTACCTTCACCTGGACTGGGAAGACCATGTACACGACAAGATCTTGAACTCTCATTTGGATCCTAACAAGGAATCCTTCTGGGTGTGGTCTCAACATGTCATCAAATTGAACTGTTTGCTTTGGAACACCACCTCCGTTTTCGACAACACCACTTTACGCAACCAGCTCAATGCCCATCTTGACGATGGTCTCAAAGAGCGCATCAAACACAGCAAAGCAAAGAAGGAGAAAACATTGAAATCCTGGATCGACGCGGTGCGTCAATTGGATGAAACTCGTACTAGTGAAAACAAACGCCACTGTGAGCTGATCAAGGAAACTTTCAACAAATGCCAGGCTAAGCGTCAGAACACTGACAGCAACACCTTCCGTAACCCGTCCCGCTGCAACAATACTTCAAACTGCAATGCAAATTCTTCCACCTCTACCTTCACCCCTTTACCCTTACTTCTCGACTCTGAACACACCCTTCTCAACGAACATGATGGCTGTACAAAGTGTAGGAAATTTTACATCAGTCACAGATCTCGGGACTGTCCCACTGGTTTCCCTTCAGGCAAGGGGTATAAAACCTTATCAATCACTGACGCCCTTGCTGCCAAGAAGGGAAAATCGACTGCAACATCCTCTTCCTCTACCAAACAGGCTCCAAAAGCAGTTGCAGCCATGGTGCCTTTGTCTGACGACAAGCCAAACATCATCACAGCAGTTCTCCCTTCCATTAGCAATTACAAGTCGGACTCTGACTCCAATGAGAACGCCGACATCTCTAAGCGTGATGTGAGTACATCAATCAAGGCTAAACACCTTCTTTGGGACTGCCAAATTCATGGGTTATTAACTGATTTCCCAGTGAAAACCCAGGCGCTCATTGATAACGGGGCTCATCTTGTACTCATTCACCTGGACCTTGTTGCTAAACTGAACCTTAGGAAGTATCGCCTCCACAAACCTGAAATCATAGATGTCACCATGAATGATGAACAGAAGACTCCCTCAGAATTGTATGATTATGTGAAACTGTCCCTCACTTCTTTAGATGCTGTTTGGACCTCAAAATCTGTAAAAGCCCTCATCACTCCGAACCTTTGCATGCCTGTGATTCTCAGACTCCCTTTCTTGATACATAACACCATCGTTACTGATCACGCTGCCAGAACCTGTATAGATAAGACTTCGAATTATGACCTGTTGAACCCACTCCCTGTTTTTCCTCCTCCTCCACCTAAACCTAGATTACATGAACAGTTAGCTGAAACGAAAGCAGATAAAAAGCTAATGCTTGCATAACTTATGATGGTGTGCCATGACCGTCTTAAAAATCAAAAGTTTTGACCCCATATCATGGAAGACTTTAATGTGGCTGGCGCTATTCGAGATTGAATTGAAATTTTGGCTACAAAGGAATCACTTACAAAACGAGACGCCGCTATCAGATCTGAATTCAGAGAGGTTTTTGAACCCATCCCAGATGTAGATCAACTACCCACCAATGTTTGCGCTTCTATCAAGCTAAAGGACACTGAAAAAACAATCAAATCTCGTTCTTACCCTTTGCCACGGAAATATAAGGAAGCTTGGAGTATTCTGATACAGCAACACCTGGATGCTGGTCGCATATGACTGTCAGCTTCCCCTTGCGCTTCACCAGCCTTTATTGTACCTAAAGCGAACCCAAACGTTCTTCCACGCTGGGTAAATGACTACCGCCAATTGAACGAAAACACCATCACAGATTCACACCCTATTCCAAGAATCAATGACATTCTTATGGATTGCACTAAGGGTAAAATCTGGGGCACAATAGATATGACTAACAGTTTTTTCCAAATGCGCATGCACCCTGATCATATCCACTTGACGTCTGTAAACACTCCACTCGGTCTTTATGAATGGCTCATAATGCCAATGGGCCTCAAAAATGCCCCAGCAATACACCAGTGTCGAGTAACCACCACCTTATGCGAACTTATTGGAAAAATCTGTCATATCTATCTAGACAACATTGTAATCTGGTCACAATCTATAGAGGAACATTCAAAAAATGTCAAACTGGTGTTGAACGCCCTAAGAGATGCTCGCTTGTACGTCAACCCAGAAAAAACACATCTTTTCTGTCTGGAGATCGATTTCCTGGGACACCACATTAGCACACATGGAATTGAAGCCGATAGCAAAAAGGCAGACTGCATCCTGAATTGGCTGATCCCAAAATCATCCACAGAAACCAGGAGTTTTTTGGGCCTTGTGAGGTATCTGGCCGATTTCTTACCCTCCTTGGCCAAACACATGGGGGTGTTAACTGAACTCACCACATTAACTGCTGAGAAAAACTTCCCTGCATGGACAAACTGCTATCAAACATTGTTCGATGCTATTAAATCTATTGTAATGAGCCGTGATTGCCTAACCACAATCAACTTATCATTATTACCTGAGTACAAGATATTTGTCACAACTGATGCAAGTGACAAGCATTCAGGTGCTATCCTATCTTTTGGAAAAAGTTGGTCATCAGCAAGACCTGTTGCCTTCGATTTGATGACTTTTAAAGGTGCAGAATTGAACTATCCTGTACACAAAAAGGAATTGTTAGCCATTATAAGAGTGTTAAAAAAATGGTGTGTCGATCTTCTTGGTTCCCCATTTCTGATCTACACCGACCACAAGACTTTGGAAATTTTCAATACTCAAAAAGACTTGTCCCATCACCAAGCTTGTTGGATGGAACTAATGTCACAGTATGATGCGAAAATTGTCTACATCAAAGGTGATGACAACTGTGTCACTGATGCACTCTCACACCTGCCAAATGATGACACTCTGAATGAAGCAGAATTGATGGCACAACATCCTTATAGTTACTGTTCTGATGAAGATGATACACTACATTCCATGGCAACCATACACTCTGGTAATCTCTGCACGCTGATGGAAACTGCCATTTCCCTGGCAAAGGGACCAGAACTTGTTTCCATCAACTCCATCCTGAAAATTTCAGCCGACAAACACCTCCTGCAGCAAATCAAGGCCGGTTATTCGGTTGACCCTTGGTGCAAGAAATTACAATCCACAACACAAAGTTGGCCAGAACTTCACCTTGAAAATGAATTGTGGTATGTCGGTGACCGTTTAATTGTGCCTCGCACTGACTCCCTTCGCAAAACACTGTTCCAACTAGCTCACGATTCTCTCAGGCACTTTGGATTCGACAAAACCTATGGTTCCCTTCGCTCAGCTTATTATTGGCCAAATATGCGATGGGATCTGGAAAAGGGTTACATGGCATCCTGTCCTGACTGCCAACATAACAAATCTTCCACTTCCAAACCCATCGGATCATTACACCCGCTCCCAATACCCAACCAACATGGCAACTCAGTGGCTATCGACTTCATCAGCCCACTCCCAGAGGATGGTGGTAATGATTGCATTGTTACTTTTACTGACTGCCTAGGTAGTGACATTCAACTTGCTGCAACAAGAACAGACATTAACTTGGAACAACTGGCATACATTTTTTTCAATAAATGGTACTGCAAGAATGGCTTACCAACTGACATTATCTCCGACAGAGATAAACTGTTCATGTCGAAGTTCTGGAAAGCTTTGCACAAATTGACCACATCACACTGAAGATGTCCACCACTTACCATCCACAGACAGATGGCGCAAGCGAATGCACAAACAAGACCATAAATCAATGTCTATGTTACCATGTCAAATGTAATCAGCTTGGTTGGATGCGCACACTCCCTTGCATCCATTTCCACCTGATGAATACTATCAACAAGTCAACCGGCTTCACTCTGTTCCAACTGCGAATGGGTCGCAGTCCCTGCCTGATCCCACCTCTTGTCCTGCTTCCACGTAATGCTTCAAAAGAAGATATCTCTGCACATGACATTATTAACAAACTACGTGAAGATGTCGCTGAGGCTCAAGATAATCTTCTGCACACTAAGATCTCACAAGCCATTGAAAGCAATAAATATTGTTCACTGAATTTCCCTTTTGCTATAGGTTCATGTGTTCGACTAACAACACTGCACCAACACAATGAATACAAGGCAAAAGGCGAAAAACACATTGCAAAGTTCATGCCACATTATGATGGTCCTTACACCATTGTCGTCAATACAAACGAAAAACACTCTACAGTAACAATTGAACTACCTAATGCTCCCAACATTTTTCCTACCTTTCACACATCTGAAGTCCTCCCTTTCATTGAATGTGATACCGACCTTTTCCCCTCCTGTAAAAAAGACGAACCACCCCCAATCCTAACTCCCGAAGGCAATGAAGAATTTTTTATTGACAAGATTTTAGATCAACGATGCCAAGGTTGTGGTTACCAATTCCTCATTCACTGGCAGGGATACAGTGTCGAACACGATCGATGGCTCCCAGGCATGGAACTTCAAGACTGTGCAGCGCTTGAAGACTGGCTGGCTTCTAGGGGCAAATTGGTTGAATCTATGTAGCCTTTCATTTTCTCCATTGCCAACCAGTAGCTTTTTCCCACTGGGTTTTGATGCACCCATGCTTGGATTTTACTTACCTTTCACTAACGCTTACATTTCTATTTTTAACCTTTTTTTTAGAGTGGGGGAGGGTGTAATCATGGATTACTGATTACCTTTGTTTGGCATCACCTTCCCACAGACACATCACATACACAACTTCTTCAGACTTGCTCTCTCTTCCTAACCACCACCATCCCTGCATATGTCTTATTGTATTCCCCATTCCATATCCTCTGAATCATACATGCGGTCTATTTCTGTTGTACGTGTGTTGAGTCTCTCCTTTCTTTAGTGTAATCTATCTCCTTCCTAGGGGATAGATTTCCAGATTACTACAGTTCCCATACTGTATCATATATAGGATGCACTGGCTGAGAATATAACTTCTCAGTTATTCTGCCTTTTGGCTTAGGTGGTTCTTTGTGCATTCTAGGGACTGCTTACACCAGGCTCATCATTGGAGTATAGACAAGATAGAGCATCAGAGAGAATGTTCTTGGCTCCAGGTACATAAATGACTTCAAAATCAAACTCAGAAACCTTTTCTAACCAATGTGCTTGCCTCCCTGATAGATCGTGTTGATTCAATAGGTGAATCAGTCCTTTGTGGTCAGTATACCACTGGAATTTTACACCCTGGAGTATGTCTTTATGTCTCATCATTGTTTCAATACCTGCTAACATCTCTATTTCATGTACAGGATAGTTCTGCTGGGAGGAGTTTAGCTTGGCTGAGAAGAATGCTGCAACCTCAGCAGTCTTCCAGTCCTCACCTTGACTAACAACTCCTGCAATTCCTGTGCCGCAACCACCAGTCACGATGCTGACAGGTGGTGCATCATCACCATACTTTAATGGCTTCCTGTGGTGGTCTTTACACAACATAGCAAGGTTCTTGATATCCTCGAACACACACTAGTGAGTGTATTCCCAATGAAATGGGACAGTGTCCCCTGTTAATGCATGAAAGAACACCCATAGGAATGCGAACACGATCGATATCATCTGCAAGAAATCTGGCAGCACCAAGAAATCCATGAAGGAGATCTTGATTCATTGGGGTCTTCCAACACATGAGTGCATCGACCTTATCTGGATCCATACAGATGCCTTCATTGTCAACAATGCAGCCGAGGATTTTTACCTCGTCACAAAGAAAATTCAATTTACATTCAGTAAGAAAAAACTTTTCTCTTCATAATATGTCAATTACTAATTTAACATGTTTGATATGATCCTCTAAATTGTTTGAGTATACCATAACATCGTCAAGATAAATATCAACAAAGCAGCCAAGGTAAGATGCAAATAAATCATTCATGACTGTCTGAAATGTTGCTGGTGCATTACAGTCACCTTGTTGCAAGACTTCACTCAGCATAGGACCATCAGGAGTAGCCATAGCCGAATTTTTGACGTCACGAGGATCAATCCAGATTTGTTCGAATGTATTCTGCAAGTCAATCACTGAATGATATTTCACACGAGAGACTTGTCGCAAAATCCCATCCATATCAGGAAGTGGCAATGTAATTTTGTAAGTATTTGCATTTCGTTCTTGTAAATCATTAACACAATGAAGCCATATAGGTTCACCAGGTTTCCCCGGCTTTCGCAGGAACAACATTGGGGTTGTATTGAAGGATGTTGTCGGACACCAGTGACTGCTTTTCAAATAAGTGTCACACTTTTCATTCCAAAGAGGTTTCAACGTGTCTGGGCAACATGACAGATGATATTTGTAACTTTTATTCTGATCGATAATAGGAATTCAATGATTTATTTTACACAAAGGTGGTAATGGGGCAGTTGTTTTGTCAATGCACAAAGGCCTTGCATATTCAATAAGGTCTTCATGAGTATGTCATAAGTTTTCCTGTACTACTGTCATTGCGCCTGATGATAGCTTCATTATTCCAGTACCCTTCATTGGTAGGGAATCGTTTGAACCGACTACGATGTGAATAGGGTTCAAACCTATGGATACTTGGTGCTGGTAGAGCCATGGTGTGCCAAGGATCAAGTCATAGTTGGTAAGATTAATCATATCAAAACTTCTCTTCTCATTAATCATCTGATATTCAATTTGAACTTTAGCATTATAATTCAACTTCGAACGTGAGCCCTGAACAGCAAGTTGCACCATGACCGGCATGGTGAACTCATCCCTTTCAACATGCAGCTGCTTGGCGAGCATGCTTGATATAAAATCCCCAAGCGAGCCAGAGTCCACCAACACCTGTGTGTCCATTAATTTTTACAACAATGACAATTGGCTTTGGGATTGCTCACGTTGGATTTCGCCTGGCCACACTGTTATGCTGGATAGATGGATATGTACCCTGCATGACTTGTTGACCATACAGGGATGTCACAACATAGTGGTCAGGGAATTCTTGTAGTTCAGCGCATTCACTAGCATGTACTAAGTCACCAATAGAATTAATTTGATACAAAATTTCAGATTCCTCAGGAGCAGGACGTGGGTGATACAGAGTACCAATAAAGTCCTCCTTATCATGATCTGTATACATTTTATCATTCAAATAACTGAAAGCATCAATAATCCATCGTTCATACCATCCAGCAACATTAAAGCATGGATTTGTCAAGTATGTAAATGGGAGTTTTACTCTGAACTTCCTATCAGTATCAATAATGATGTAATCACCAATTGGTGAATCGGGATCTCATGGACAATGGAATTGTTCTATGGTACCATCCCAGTCCATTCTCACCCAGCCATCTTCACCTGGGTATGGATGCCTTGATTCAGCGCGTTGACAATGTAACCACCATAAACACCCTCATGATAAAATTCTTCCTTCCTTTTACCCTTTTCACGAGGTAAATGGAAATGCTCTCAGCATTGAGTTGCATACCAACTAGTGACACATAGCTTAGGATTTTCAAGGAATTCATGCTGGACAAGCATGCGGGTGTTTTGCACACTATCCAAGATTGATAAAATGTTAGGTGAGATAGCCATAACTAAAAAACGATAAGGATAGCTCCAGCAACTCTGTTTCCTGGGGGGAAAATGTTCATCTCCAGGGTAATCTTCACAGTCAAGCATGTATCGTACTATGATTGCGAGAATGTCACCTATATATTTACAACCATGATAATTCTCACTATCAAGGACTTTCATGTGTATAGGGTCATTGGTCTCATCACACACTACCGGAATTTTCAAACTCCACTGTACAGGACAATTAAATTCACATTTCTCATCATAGGATTCAAGTTGTGTCATTTCGGCAAAGTATGAGTTATTCAGTTGACATGCTAAAATGTCCAATATTGATTCCGTCAAAGGATCAAACTCATCTTCTGAATCAGAAACTTCTGCCAGATCTGGCAAGCCATCATCAGATTCATCTGATGATGATGTCGATACTGATTGCAGATTTGGTATGTCATCGTCACATTCACTAACCGACGTTACCAACTGCAAATCTGGAACAGAGCTATCATCTGGGGCCTCTGTCATTAGATCAGAGCTGGGGATAGTATATGCATCGTCAAGGTCATTATCAATTTCAAACAAATCCTCAACATCTTCAGGCATCAAATAACCCTGATCACTGTCAAACTCTAATATGGACCCTTGTGTTGGAGAAGATGTCCCTTGACTTTGATCAGACCCTTCCTCGGAGGAAGTTAACCCTTCAAAGTCTATCATTCCAAGCTCAAGTGAGTTGTTACTTTCTGTTGTGGCATCTAACGTTTCCAGATATCCCATCTCATGAGATGTGATCTCAATATTATAGTTTTGGAGGCCTGGTGGCTTGTTGCTCGATGTGGAAGCAACATTGTTCCTTTTAGGGCATGTGTGTGTGGTATGTCCTACTTCCTTACAGTTGAAACACTTATTAGCAGCACGCAACTCTTCCTTCTCCTTCTCTGACAATTTAGACTTCTTGAAGTCTTTATAATTTTGCTTACCATGCTCCTGGTGCTCTTGGGACCTCTTGCGCATTGAAGAAAATCCTGGGATACTATTTGTCTTACAGCCACGAAATCTTTCATGCCTGTCATGGTTATGGCATTGTTTGACAGAACGATCCTGAAATCTCTTCTTGTCCCCACAACTACTGGAGCCCTGGTTTTGTTGGACAGGATTATACACACCAACCGAGTTTGATAGCTCAATTATTTTGGCGTGGCATGCAACCCTTTTCCAGGAGGATGTCTTGGGGTTCAGTTTTTCTTTCCACAATTCCTTCTGAATGTCACATTGCAATCCCTTCCACAGTTTGTGGACATGTTCACCTTTGTCAGAGAAGCTGATGCTCATGAAAAGCTCAGCTAACTCAGCAACATAAGTCTTAACAGTCTTGTTGTTCTGATAAAACTTATCTAACTTCTCACGTTGTTTCAAACAAAAATTGACAGGGAAAACATCATCAAATAACGCTTTGAAAAATTTAGTGGTGGTCCAACGTTTAGGATCATGGGAGACATCGCGAGTGTAGAATGTATATGCTTTATCTGTGAGGAAGTTGGATAATATGTAAACATGGCAATGCTTTGGTACATTGCCGTCCTCTAAGTATGCCATCGATTGAGTTATAAATTTATGGAAAAGTTGTGTTTCTGGTGCTCCATCATACTTATCAGGAGGAATAGGTTTCAAAAGGGACTTCTTGGTATGTTTTTTACCCTTCTGTCTGCAATATTTCTTAGATTTCTTATTATTCCTTTGCTTATAGTATTTATGACTATCATCAGATGTATCAGAGTCCGAAGAACTCTCAGAACCGGAGTCCAAGCTATCAGGATCAGATGGGGAGATGTCTGAATCACTGAGAGGGTCTGTGCTTGAGTCATCTGAAGTGTCAGAATAGTAACTCGAGTTGGAACTCTCAGAATCTGAATCCTCAGAGCTAGAATTCAAGTTATTGTGAGTTTTACGACCTCTTTGAGTCTGAGTTCTAAATTCTTGAGCTTCTTTGAAGGCTGCACCCAAATAGCTCTTGAGGTTTATCTGTGCACTAGGTTTAAAATTGTGCATGTGGTGTTTCACATCCCTCTCAGTGATATATTCAACCTTGGTAGGCATTTCCTGACACCCTCCAGCTGCTTTACTAATCTCTTTCTCATATTCTCGAGAGAGCGGCGTACTAGAGCTGTGATATTTATAAGCCTTTTTAGACTTCTTGGTGTGCTTCTTGCACTTTCTTTTCTTTTCATCATTATTAACGCTTGATTCATCAGTGCTCTTAACTAAATCCTTGTCAGGACTAATGATTTGTGCACTGGTATGTTGTTCGTTTTTGTGATTGGCCTTAATATTCTCTAACATTGATGCCTGTGCCTCAATGTCTAGGTCGGAATCTGAGATGCCGACACCTCCCCAGTTTCGGGGATCAACTCCTTTTCCCTTGGAGGTACCTTCTCTATGGGAGTGAGTCTTTTTTCATACATGATCCTCATGTTTCAAAATCAAATCCTTTTGTTTCCTAGTTAAATTTTCACATGCAAGTTTTACAACTTTGATTTGATTCACATTTAACTCTGAAGTTCTTTTAGGAGTATCCAAACTACAAGAGCGATGACTACCAGGTGTCGCCCAATTAGTTGAGTACATCCTCTTTTCAACAAATGGGTTGTCCACATTAACATCAACATCATCCCCAGACTCTAAATTAGTCTCCCCCAAGCTGGCGACACGGTCATTGGAGGGTTCCATCTCAAGGTGTGGAGCCACCGTGATGGTGTGGCTAGGACTAGCCGAAAAAAGACTAGAAGGCAAGACGTTAGTGAGCTGAGCTGGGTTTACAGGTGCACCAGAAATATCCATGACCAGACCAGTAGATGTGACAGCGGATGGGCAAGTACAAAGGTTGTAACAGGGCATAGAAAAATTTGAGTGGTGTTCGTTGATTGTAGGAGTGACCAGTTGATCAGACCAGTAGCAATCCACAAAGTTGACAAGTGAAATGAGTTTAGAGTAGATGAGTTAAGATACGAGGTTCAGTCAAAAATATGTGGCGTTAGCATGATTGGAAGTCACAGTAACGACACACAGAAATAAAAGAGCCTTAAGTTCGGATAGACTGGTTAAGTGTATCTTCGTTCAAAGCTAAGTAAATGACATACAGGTGTAATCCTGGTCGGCTTACTTACTGTGCTGTAACCTATGGGATCAGGGTCCAACACCATATATGGAACCATGTGACTGAACAATTAACTGTTCAGTTATCCGCCTTTTGGTGTAACGGCTAAGTGTTGGTTCTCTGGCCCTCTTACATTAACTGAACAGTTAACTGCTTGCAGCAGGTTGGTGGTTCAATCCCAGTGGGTGGCAAAAAAAACATTGCCAGCAGATTGGATTGCTAACCCTAGCAAATGCAAGTGGGCAGGGTGCAATTCCCTGGGGTGGCATATACTTCCCGATCTAGAAACCCTTACAGTGGGGATTAAAGTTCTAGAGTGGGGGAGGGTGTAATCCTGGTCGGCTTACTTACTGTGCCATAACCTATGGGATCAGGGTCCAACACCATATATAGAACCATGTGACTGAACAATTAACTGTTCAGTTATCCGCCTTTTGGTGTAATGGCTAAGTGTCGGTTCTCTGGCCCTCTTACAACAGGAGCAGCCTTTTTATATACATGCCAAGACAGCTAAGGATTGATAGGGGTTTTGTGAAGACAATAAAGAATATAAAAAGGATCATATGTAAATTTTACGAGATCACAAATGATGGAGAAAAGACCTCGAATGATGAGGAAGAATTCGGGGGTGAGGAAAAATATGAGTGGTAATGGTAATAAATTCAGGCTGACTACGTTACATAATAACTCAGGTAAACAAGTTACCTCGCCAGCTCATCGTAAAGTGAAGCACGTATCTAGTGGAAGGAAATATAGAGGGAGGGATAAGTATAAGGGATCATGTTTTGAAAGAGATGGGGTAGGGAAATTGATTTTCGTGGGGCTCTAGGCAGTGAAGATTGTATTCGGGAGTGTCTCCAGGCTTCGCTCCAGATTCTCGCGGCGAGTCTGATGGAGGTTGTGTGCCAGTCATGTGCGAGACGAGTGCGTAGGGTGTGATTAACTGTTGGTTGTCTTGTTTCTGGCTCCACTGTAAGGATATTTGGTAAGACGCTAATGTAATATAGGGATCGATGGGCAGGCCATGTGTCAGAATCGTGGAAGATGCCTCGGGCTCGTTCCAGGATCGTCTGATGGTTGGTCGAGTCCAGCGTAGAGGCATCAAGTAGTGTGGTGGAGGAGGAGAGAACAGATGATGTGGCACTGTTGCGGAAATCATTAAAGCGAGGGCAATGAACGAAAACATGATGTGGGTCTTCAATGGCATGACAACCGAAGCGGCACCACGGTTGAGCTCCATTAGAGAGGCGGCGCGAGAGGGAGAGCGAGGTGTCCAGTTGACCAGACCAAATGTAGAGCTGCACCACTGCAGAAAATGAAGACAGGGCTTGTAAGTATGAGTAGCTCGGGGGTGGAGTGAGATCAAAGAGAGGAGAAGGAATGATAGGAGTATGATATGTATCTAAGGAGGGGGAA
>Ga0307507_10009604_pt1 | contig 12818 bp, 14 predicted proteins | sample 7_EM_MG_FD_207223 | JGI IMG/M metagenome (GOLD analysis project Ga0307507, IMG submission 207223) | Populus trichocarpa ectomycorrhiza microbial communities from riparian zone in the Pacific Northwest, United States - 7_EM | ecosystem: Host-associated > Plants > Roots > Unclassified | place... | reverse complement strand
TGTTTTATGAGTTTTGATTGGTTGCGAGATAGGACGCAGCTGACTCGAACGAGTCAGCTGATGGATTTTACACTATGACTCATTATGAGTCATGAGTCGAGTGACGCGAGGGGATGAGTCGCCCAGGGCTAGGGTTGAGGGAAGATCCCCTATATAAGGGCACCCTCGGGGCAGGGGATTTGGGGTCTTCATGCAACCATCTAGGTTCTTTCACGCTATTTAATTTCAATCCAAAGATCTTTATCTATCACGCTTTCGGGAATCAAGACACGACTGTCTTATAAGAGCCTAGCGATCGACGTTGCTAGATAGGAGTCAACGGACTTAGCTATCGCAACAGATATTGGGCCAAGAGAAGTGATCGTTAGAAGACTATCGGTTACCTGCTGCAAGTATCACCCGGAGAAGAGAGGATTGTAACATTGCCAAAGATTTATCGCTAGGGCTCTACATTAAGATTGCAGCCTAGTAGATAGCCCAACCAAAACAGAGAAAGGAGAGAGTGCGATACCATCCTCCCAGGGACAAGCCAGAGTGAGCCGTGGTTAAGCCCTAGGTAATGGAGTGCAGTAAGGTGCTAGCTGGAGTCTAGGCAGTACCATGCCAGGGGATCCGACCGCAGAGAAGTAAAGTAAAGAGGGGTAGACCCCATCCTATCGTAGGAACTATTGGTAACCATATTCGTGTCTGACAAGGCAGTTTCAAAGAAAAGAAGATGGAGAAATCCACTGTGGCCTGTGGAAATGTTTTCTCCTACTGCTAACTGTGTTCCCAGCCATCTGAAGCATGGACGAAGAAGGAGTGTTGCCAACGGTGCAAGAGCTAAGGAAGGCAAAGCAAAAGCGTGGTAAGGTAAAGAATCATCAAACAGAAGAAGAATCATCAATAACCCAGAGTAGAGGAGCCCAGGAAGTGAAGTAAAAATATTTTCTAAGAGAGGAGGGGTGGAGGAGAGACCCCCGAGCGCAAGTCCATTATAAGGGGTGGGGTGGAAGTGACGATGATTTCTTGGTGTTGAGATTTCAATCGCCGGGTGTGTAGAGGAGATGGAGGATATAGTACGAAGTGAAGTATTCCACACCTCATACTAGTACTAACTATTAGAGGTATGCCATCTGATAAAAAAGGAACTATTGTCTGGCCCACAGAGTGGAATTGGAGGAGAGCAAATTCCGCATTCAAAGGATATAAGCTTCGGTCGCTGTCACCCCTTAGTTTCTCCATTCCGTGGTCAAACCTGCTCATACAACAGAAGCAACGAGAATTGATTCTGTGTAGTTGGTGGGGTAGGGCTTTTGCCATAGTGGTAGTTAGTGGCTTTGTTGTACGATTATGCATGGAAAAGTACAGTTGGTTCGATTTTTGATTGTAAGGCCGATGTACTCGGAATTGTTTTGGCTTTCCACTCGTTGTTGTACATACAAACTATTTGACTAGCTGACGTGGAAAGAGTTTGGCTAAGTATAGGCGTACAAGTTCATGGAGGAAAATCTGATCCGGCTGTATCTTCCCTGCATCCAATTTCCTATTGAATGCTGCTTCTCTGTCACAAATGGTGACTAAGCAAGGCAGACTTTCGCATGACTAATAGTTATTAGTCATCGGTGTATTATCTTGCAGGCTATGAGATCAGTTGACTCATAAGTTCTCACATGACGACGCAATAGCGTGTCATTGGTTTATTGTTATTGGTTGGTATTTGACATGACACACATTCGTGGTCATGTGGTTTATGTATTTCGCACAGGACTCATATTTATGAGTTATGGGTTTCACGCATGTAACGCAATTAGGGCACATGAGTTGTTTTATGAGTTTTGATTGGTTACGAGATATGGTACAGCTGACACGAATGAGTCAGCTGCTGGATTTCAGACTATGACTCACTATGAGTCATTAGTCGCGTGACCCGAGGGTATGAGTCACGCAGGGTTAGGGTCGAGGGAAGAACCCCTATATAAGGCCACCCTCGGGGCATAGGATTTGGGTCGACGAACCATCTCCTCTACATACCCGGCGATTGAAATCTGAACACCATGAGATTTAATTGTCAACATCCACCACCACCGCACTCTCAGTGAGCTGCACCCGCACTCTCCGTGAGCTGCACCCTGCCCCTCCCACCTCACTTCCCTTATCATGTTCTTGGGCCCTGGCGTCCTTGTTTCTAGGGGTCGTTTGGCTCAATCACCCTTTCTTTTTGATTGCGCTTCGCTGCCTCGCTTAGCGTTCGCACGGTCGGCAACACCCTTTCGCCCTTGTTACAGACGGCTGGGACTAGAGTTCGCAGTAGGAGAAAACACTTCAACAGGCCATGGTCGATTTCTCCGTTCTCTTCACCTCCGCTAGAGGCTGCCTAGTCAGACACGCACACGGTTACCGATAGTTTCCACGGTTATTGGGTCTACCCCTCCTCTCCCCCTAAAGGTCTCGTCCCATTGCTCGGTTACAGCTACAATCCACTCCCTCGGCTGGCACCCTACTGCCTTCGCCGCCCTACCGATTGCCCCGGTCGCACCCCTCGGTTACGCTCAGTCGCCGTATTGCACTACCTCAGTGGCGGATGTCAACGCCTTGGGTTTTGGAGTAATGGTTGCAACGTCACAATGGTTTTAGTGGCCCCCGCACCCCTTTTGGTCTTTTTTCATTGTCAGTTACTTAGGGTTTCAGAGAGCAGTCGATCAATTATTTCATTTTGTTAGTAGCTTACGGCAAGGGTTTTCCTCTTGATTCCTCCCCATGTACTTATTTGGATTTTTCTTTTCGACTGCCTAATTGGAGGGGAATTTCTTATTTTGCGTGGCTGGTGTGCGGTTGGTCTCGGACCAGAGAGACTTGGGTTGATGGCTTTTTCCTGACGCCGGTTGGTCCACGGAGGTTTTTCTTTACCATAGCTAGGCCTGCACGTAGTCTTTGTACTTAGATGATGAATGAAATAAAGTACATGAAAAAAAGAAAAAAAAAGAAGAAAAAAGAAAGGCATAGGATTTGGGTGACGAACCATCACCCATACACACCCGGCGATTGAAATCTCAACACAATGCGAATTTATTGTCAATATCCACCACCACCGCACTCTCAGTGAGCTGCCCCTGCACTCTCCGTGAGCTGCACCCTCCCCCTTCCCGCCTTACGTCCCTTCTCATGTTCTTGGGCCCTGGCGTCCTTGTTGCTCGTGGTCGTTTGGCTCTACTACCCCCTCTCTCCACTCGGGCTTCGCTGTCTCGCACAGCGCTCGCACGGCTGGTATTACCCTCTCGCCCATGTTACAGCCGGCTGGGACTACAGTTCGCAGTAGGAGAAAACCTTGCAACGGGCTACGGTCGATCTCTCCGTTCTCATCACGTCTTTTAGAGGCTGCCTAGTCAGACACGGACACGGTTACCTATAGTTTCCACAGTTATAGTGTCTACCCCTTCTCTCCCCCTTGAGGTCTCGTCCTGTTGCTCGGTTACAGCTACAGTCCACTCACTCGGCTGGCACGCTACTGCCTTCGCCCCCCTAGCGATTGCCCTGGCCGGGCCCCTCGGTTACACTCAGTCGGCCTATTGCACTGCATCGGTGGGGGATGTTAATACCTTGGGTTAGCGACTAATGTTTGCAACGCCACATCGGTTTTAGTGGCCCCCGCACCCCCTTTGTTTTTCTTTCATTGTCTGTTACTTGAGGTTTCGCAATTGGTTTTTCAATTATTTCATTTCGTCAGGTGTCTACGGCAAGGGTTTTCCTGTTGATTCCTTCTCATGTATTTATTTGATGTTTCTTATTCCGCCCCTTTAGTCGGAGTTTGATTTCTTATTTTGCGTGGCTGGCGTGCGGTTAGTCTCAGACCAGAGAGAGTTGGGTTGATGGCTTTTTCCGTGGCGCCGGTGGGGTCACGGAGCTTTTCCTTTACCATAGCGAGCGCTACATCTAGTCTTTGTACCTAGATGACGAATAAAACAAAGCACATGAAATAAAAAAAAAAAAAGAGCAAAAAAAAGAAGGCACAGGATGTGGGTCACGAACCATCACCCCTACACACCCGGCGATTCCAATCTCAACACCATGAGAATTCATGGTCAATTTCTCCGTTCTCTTCACCTCCGCTAGAGGCTGCCTAGTCAGACACGCAAACGGTTACCGCTAGTTTCCACGGTTATTAGGTCTACCCCTTCCCTCCCCCTTCAGGTCTCGTCCCGTTGTACGGTTACAGCAACAATCCACTCACTTGGCTGGCTCTCTACTGCCCAGTCGCCTCACCTTGCGATTTCTCCACAGTCGCGCCCCGGGGTTACACTCCGTCATCGTATTGCACTGCCTCAGTGGCGGATGTCAACGCCTTGGGTTCATGAGTAATGTTTGCTACGACGTATCGGTTCTAAGCGGCCCCCGCGCCCCCATTGTTCCTCTTTCATTGTCGGTTACTTTGGGTTTCACAGTGGTTATAACAATTATTTATTTCGTTGGTGTTTATGGCAAGGGTTTTCCTGTTTATTCCTCCCGGAGTATTTATTTGATTTTCTGGTTCCACATCTTCAGTCGGAGTTTTATTTCCTATTTTACGCGGCTGGTGTGTGGTTGGTCTCGTACGAGACAGAGTTGGGTTGCTGGCTTCTTCCCTGGCGCCGGATGGATAAGTGGGGATGGGGTTTTTTCTTTACCATAGCTAGCGCAGCATGTAGTCATTGTTCCCAGTAGTTTTTAATACAAAGCACATGAAAAAAAGAAAGTGAAAAAAAAAGGCATAGGATTTGGGTTCTTCAGGCAAACATCTAAGTTCTTTCATATACGATACTTTCAATCAGAAAACCTTTATCTACAATATCTCCACGAACCAAGACCCGACGGTCTTATATGAGCCTCGCGATCGACATTGCTAGATAGGAGTCAAAGGACATACCTATCGCAACAGTCATTAAGGCCCGGAAGAAGTGATCGCTAGGAAACTATCGGTTACTTGCTGCAAGTATCACCCGGAGAAGAGAGGATTGTAACATTTGGTTGCGTCAACCAGCTGCACCTAACAAAAGGACAAAACAGAGACCAAGAAAGAAAACGACATCGACCCACTAGGGGACCATCTCGACCTTTCATCACTAGGAGAAGGACCAGAAAGGGCCTTCACCGAGGAGAGGGCACCTAGCCACACAAGGCCTGAGCCACCCTCACGAACTGGATCAGAAGAAACAGAGGAACCAGGAAGGACACGACGAAAACACGACGGCGGGATTAGCAGAACAAAGAACAGCGACATTCTCCGAAACTGCCCCCATCCTGAACCCAGAACAGTTGAGACAAATCCTTGCATACTTAAGTGGAGGGACCAGGAAGGCCAAAGCCAAGGAACCGGAGGTTTACCGGAGAGGACGACACAAACCACGAGGATGGCTAGCCCAATCCATAGTGTACCCCAGGAGCGTAGGGTGGCAAAACGGCCTTGATGAGGAAAAAATCCTCTATGCAACAAGCCTCCTAAGGGACGATGCAGGGACCTGGATCACACCTTGGCCAGAATACCCAATCACCGCAACATGGGACGATTGGGCAGGATTTAAAGCAGAATTACGAAGACAATTGGGCGTAATCGACGCCAGGGGAGAAGCAAGGATCAGACTAAAACACATGAAACAAGGCAAATGACCAGTCACAGAATAGTGGAATGAATTCTGCCTTCTGGCTAGCGAAGCCGAATTGGACGACTCAACCGGAGGAGAACTACTTCTAGGAGCAAGGATCACCGAATTGCTGAACGCCTGGGGAGCTAGCAGTGAAGAATACGAGGACCGCGAAGCCCTAGCCCAATGGGCAATCTGGAAGGAAATCAAGTTGGCGACAGTCAGACGTAAGCAAGAATCGCCATCAACAAAAAAGCGTTCAAAGGGAGACCATCCCACCACGAAACACAGACGGGACATATCGACCCACAAATAACGACAATCAAAATTACGGCGACACTGTGGAACTGGACGCGACTCGGAGACGACCAAGATTCAATATCTCAAGGGAAGAATTCCAAAGGAGGTTATGAGAACAACTATGTCTCAAATGCGCACAACCCGGACACTTAGCCCGGAGCTGCCTAAAACACGGACGGACCCAAACCATACAACGCACAAGCAAGGAGTTGGCAACCCACGAAGAAAATCGCCCCTTGGCAAACCTGCCCTAGGATTAGGGAAATCGAGGTCGAACAGGAACCCGAACAGTTCGGAAACGACAAATCTCTCCAGTAAGAGATGGTTTGAGGGACATACCAGAATGAAAACCCATCATCGTGGAGAACTACTACGCGGCACTCAAATACACGGAAACCCTCGAACAGGACAATGACCATATTATGCTCAAGATATAACTACACGGTGAAAAGGAGTCAGTCACTATCAACGCCATGATTGACTCAGGAACAACAGAAGACTTCATTGACAGAGAAGTCTGCAACAAACACGTGATCAAGATGATCAAAGCAAAAAACCTAGCGAGATTTACCTTGTGGACGGAAAACCAAGCGCTATGGGACCTGTTACCCATATGACGAAAGTCCCTATGAACATTAGTAGCTATAGGGAATTGGCACCCTTCCAAGTGGGGAACCTCCAAAACCATGAGGTCATCCGCGGGATGCCATGGTTAAGAGAACACAATCCAACGATATATTGGAACGACAAAAGGATCACATTCAACAGTGAACGAGGTACGACTTGGTGTCTCAAATGTTCACCTGTTGCATATGCGATACCGGCAGAAAAAGCCCTGGAAGAGAATCTCATCACCAGATTCTCTAAGGTCCAGGCCAAGAATGGCCGGACGACCAATGACCCGAGCGTCATGGTTAAGAGGCTATCCGCTGAGGCCAGAGTGCCTATGAAGGGATCAGCAAGAGCGGCAGGGTACGACCTGTACGCAAATGAAGAAACCAACGTTCCTGCCAGAAGGCAAGCAATTGTTGGGACATGGATAGCTATTGGATTACCACACAAAACATATGGACGAATTGGACAACGGAGCAGTCTAGCAGCCACTACCGACTCACGATGAATGCAGGTGTGATAGACTCCGACTACAGAGGAGAAGTGAAGGTGGTCCTAGCCAACCTAGGAGACCAACCATAGTGAGTGGAAAAAGGAGACTGGATCGCACAACTGATCATCGAAAAGATCAACAACAGGGAATTACAAGAAGTAATCCAGTTGGACGATACCAAAAGAGCTGATCAAGGGTTCGGGAGCTCCAAGACCACCATGGACCAAGAGGTCAAGGCCCAGAGTGTCCAACCACTGATGGAAATCAATGAGATATCAGCAACAGCGTGCGGACAGTTCTACGGCAGAGGGGAAACAACCGGCATCCTAAGAGGGGCAGAAATCGAAGACCAAATTCAGTTAGAAGCTATTAACATTAGCACCGAACGGGCGATAAAAAACATAAAGAACAACGAAGGCCAGGATATTAGGGACATGGTTCCCCAAGAATATCATCACCTGCTGGATGTATTCTAAAAAGAGGAAAAAACGACAGTACCACCCCACCGACCAGGTATCGATCTAGGAATAGACCTGGAAGAAGGAAAAATGCTACCGATCAGGAAGATATACGCCCTCAGTTACGACCAAATGGAACAGGTCTATCGATACATTAAACAAAATGTGGGCCAAAGGGTCGATTCGAAGGGTAAATTCAGGAAGCGCATCACCAATTATGTTTGTCAAAGAGAAAGACAGCAAACTCAGACTATGCGCCGACTATCCGGCGCTCAACGAAGTTACCAAAAAGGATCGACACCCGCTACCGCTCATTAGCGAAGCCCTGGATGGGCTGGGAGGAGCCAAGTACTTAACCAAGCTGGATGTCAAAGACGCCTACCACAACATTAGGATCAGAGAAGGGGACGAATGGAAGCCAACCATTTCCACAAAACCTGGCACATACAAATACCTAGTCATGCCATTTGGGCTATGCAACGCACTGGCGGCGTTCCAGCGATGGATCAATGAAGTCCTAATGGAACCTATCGACATGTGTTGCATCATCTAGCTAGATGACGTACTCATTTATTCCAACCCCCTACAACAACACCGAAAAGACGTCAGCAACTTCCACGAGGTAATAGGAAAATCAGGGATGCAGGTCAAACCATCCAAATGTGAATATCACTAAAGCCAAACATAATACCTAGGATTTATCATTGGACAAGAAGGGGTCAAGACATCCCCAGTCAAGACATAGGCCATCTGGGACTGGACTGCCCCCAAGAAAATCAAGGAAATCCAAGGCTTCCTAGGTTTCTCCAACTTCTACCGACGATTTATAGAAGGTTTAAGCAGAACAGCCAGGGCACTATACGTAAGGACAAAAAAGGAATGCATCGGCAACTGGGAGTGGGGAGACCAGGACGAAAAGGCATTCTACAAACTAAGGACAAAACTCACCACAGCACCAGTGCTGGTCTTCTTCGACCCCCTTGCACAAACCAAGATTGAAATAGACGCCTCAAAATACATCTGCTCCGGAATACTATCTCAGCACTGCAAGGACGGGAAATGAGGGCCACTGGCACACCGATCGAAAACAGTGTCAGAGGCCGAATGCAACTACGATATACACGACAAGGAACTACTGGCAATAGTTCAGGCGTTCCAGGGAAGGAAACGATACACGAGACGAAGTCCGAACCCGGTATGGGTCCTCACAGACTACAAGAACTTAGTAACCTTCATGACGACGAAAGAACTAAGCGAACGACAACCACGATGGATGTAAGAATTAAGTCAATACAAGTTCAAAATAGAATACCGTCCAGGGAAAGAAGGAGGAAAACCAGACGCCCTTACGAGAAGAGCGGGGGACCTACCCATGGCAGGCGACAAAAGACTCACACAAAATGTGGGGATCTTGTTGCCAAAAGAACGATACTGAGATATCCCAGAGACGGAAGAAATCAAACTCGACGTACTGGAAACAACAGAATTCCAAGACAAGGATGAAGGAAGGATACAGGAGGCAAGCAACGTGGATGACAAAATCCAAGACATCAAAAGAAACTTGGATGAAGGGAGAAAAGAAATGAAAGGAATAGCAATGGGGCTATGCCAATGGAAGGACTGCCTCTTATGGTACCAAGGAAAGATTTGGATACCAAACAACGAAGGGATACGAACCACTCTTATCGCTAAACACCATGAACCCCCACAAGGGGGACAGGGCCAAACGGCAAAAACTACTGAACTGATCAGCCGACAATATTATTGGCCAAAGATAAGAGAAAATATCAAACGGTTCATAAAGAATTGCGATAGATGTCAGAGGACCAAAGTGTTCCGACATGCACCCTACGGATTGCTGCAGTAAAACAAGGCCCCCAATTGACAATGGGAATCAATATCTATGGACTGCATTACAGACCTACGGAAATCAGACGGATACGACACCATACTGGTGGTCATCGATCGGCGGACTAAAACGAGACATTTGATTCCATGCTCGAAGGACCTCGACGCACGGCAGTTTGCCAACCTCTTCATAAAAGACATAGTCAGGCTACACGGACTACCACAAGATATCATCACGGACAGGGTGGCACTATTCACCTCAGACCTATGGAAAGAAACTACAGGGAGATTAGGAATCGAAGGAAGACTCAGCACGGTTTTCCATCCACAAACAGACGGACAGACCCAACGGACCAATGCCATATTAGAACAATACCTCTGAGCATACATCAACTATCAACATGACGATTGGTGTGGTTACCTACCACTGGCAGAATTTGCATACAACAAGGGATATCAGGAGACGATCAAAACCACAACATTCTTCGCAAACTACGGTATTAACCCCGAATACGAGATGATCGGCCACCTGATTCAAGGAAAACAAACGAAACTAGAAAAAATGACTCAGTTACAGGAGTTATTAAGGGACGAGATGGTGGCCGCGCAATTACGACAAAAAGAATATTATCATTTACACAGAAAACCTGATCTAAACCTACAATCAGGACATATGGTGTGGTTGTTGCCACCCAACATCAAGACCGCAAGACCATCGAACAAGTTGCACTACAAGAAAATCGGACCATTTACAATCTTGGCAAAGATTGGGACAAGCGCATATAAGCTGGCCTTACCACCGTCAATGGCCATACACAACACATTCCACATTTCCCTCCACGAACCTTACCAATACAACCAATTCCCCTCGCAGATCAAAGAACTCCCTCCTTCTATTCAGATAGAAGGAGAAGACGAATACGAACTGGACGAAATCATAGACTATTGACACCACTACAACAAGCTCCAATATTGGGCTAAGTGGAAAGGCTATTCACCCAAACACGACAAAGTCTGGTATCCAGCAAAAAACTTCAAGAATGCAGAATACGCAGTCCAACGATTCCACCGGCGCTACCCAGGAAAGCCCGGAGTGGATACACGTCACCATCAACAGATGATCCTCCGCACCTACCCCCATCGTGAAACAAGAATGACGCTTGCACACCCACGAGAGCGAGGCCCAGCGCCTCGCCCGAAATGCTACCCCCACCAGCCGAGAATACTCGGGCTTACCCATAAGAGAGGTGGCGCATGCCTCCATGAACTGGACGGACTGTACTGACGATGGATGCCAAATCCATCTATGTGAAAAAGAAGAGTCAGGCTGGTACCTACAATTTACCAGTGGAGCGAAAAACCATTCCGGACGTGGAAGCAATGGAAACACCGATCTCGGATCTCCGAAGCCAACTGGACCGCGCTGCCCAAATCATTGTGGCGAAAGATAACGACCTGGAACGACTTGATAAGAAAAAGGATAAACTCCAACAAGCCTACAATGGAGCCAAACAGAGAATGCGCCAAATCGGGGGAAGCCTGTGGAAGGAGAGAGTTTAGCATCGTGGAACCGATGCAAGAGGGAGAAGGGAGCTATTTTCACAAACGGTGACTAAGGAAGGCAGACTATCACATGACTAATAGTTATTAGTCATCGGTGTGTTATCTTTCACCCTATGAGAGGAGTTGACTCAGAAGTTCTCATATGACGACGCAATAGCGTGTCAGTGGTTGATTGTTATTGGTTGGTATTTGACATGACACACATTCGTGGTCATGTGGTTTATGTATTTCACATATGACTCATATTTATGAGTCATTGGTTTCCCGCATGTGACCCGATTAGGGCAGCTGACTTGTTTTAGGAGTTTTGATTGGTTACAAGATATGGCGCAGCTGACTCGAACGAGTCAGCTGATGGATTTCCCACAATAACTCACTATGAGTCATGAGTCGCATGAGGCGAGGGTATGAGTCACGCAGGGTTAGGGTTGAGGGAAGAACCCCGATATAAGGGCACCCTCGGGGCATAGGATTTGGGTCACAAACGTTCTACTCTACACCTCCAGCGATTGAAAACTCAACACCATGAGTATTCATCGTCAACATCCACCCCCCTCTCCCCTCTTCTGATGGCTCTTTTGCCTATGAGGGGGACGCTACCACCACCCCTCTCCCCTCTGATTCTCTTCTGATCTCCCTGTTGATTTGGCAGCCTGGTTGTATGGGGCTTCAGGGTTACTTCCTCCCCCCTTTCTCCGCACATGTTTCACTGCCGCACTTAGCATTTGCAGGGTCGGCAATCCCCTTTCTGTCGTCAATGGGTTGGTTGCAGTCTCGGGTTATTGTTGAAGTAGTGGCCCCGGTGGCTCTGCTCCCTGGTATTGCACTATCTCCTTGGATCACGGTTCCGTACTGTCGGCATCGTCGTAAAGTCGTAATATCGTTTCTGTCCTCCCTCCCTCGTACTTCTACTTGATTGGGTACACCCCTGCCTCCCCTCACCTGGTCTTCGTCCCGTAGCTCGTTTACAGCCAAACACCCCCCACCCGGTCCGTTCGCCCTGGTGTCCGGCCACCATCAACCTTGCCTCCTATAAGGACTCGTCGACTCCCTTTTCGTAACCAGCCACACCATCTACCATTAGCCTCCCGGCATTGTCTATATGGCCACGGTACTAATATCCTTCGAGTGAGGTCGTGTTCCGTGAATACCCGCAGTTGGGGATTGTCAAGAGCCTTTGTGGTGGATGGGCTTTCCCTGGTGCTTCTTCGACAGATTTGGGTTTTTTTGGTTTTTATTACTGTGGGGTTTTTTTTTGCGTTTTCGGTAGATGTTTTCTTTTGGTCGCGAGTTTCTTGCATATTTTGTTGTAGCTTTTAGCGCCGGGGCGCTTCGTGTGGGTTTTAGACCAGGGCTTTTTTTCCCTCAGGGTTTGCACCGCCTCGATGAGAGGTAGGACTGGGTTGAAGTTTGTCGCGGCCATATCCTCGCGGATGTGGGCTATTTTTGTACTGATTCCTTCGGCCTTTGGCTTCAGCTAGAAACAATAGTTAAAATATGATAAAAAAAGGAAAAAAAAAAGAAACAAGGCATAGGATTTGGGCCACGAACCATCTCCCTTACACACCCGGCGAGTGAAATCTCAACACCATGAGAATTCATCGTCAACATCCACCACCCCCGCACTGTCAGTGAGCTGCACCCGCACTCTCCGTGTCCTGCACCCCCCCCCTCCCGCCTTACTTTCCTTATCATGTCCTTGGGCCCTGGCGTCCTTGTTTTCAGGGGTTGCTTGGCTCTACTCCCCCCTGGCTCCGCTCGGGCTTCACTACCTCGCTTAGCGCTCGGGCTTCACTACCTCGCTTAGCGCTCTGGCTTCACTGCCTCGCTTAGCGCTCGGGCTTCGCTGCCTCGCTTAGCGCTCGGGCTTCGCTGCCTCGCTTAGCGCTCGGGCTTCGCTGCCTCGCTTAGCGCTCGGGCTTCGCTGCCTCGCTTAGCGCTCGGGCT
>Ga0307507_10009602_pt1 | contig 12821 bp, 7 predicted proteins | sample 7_EM_MG_FD_207223 | JGI IMG/M metagenome (GOLD analysis project Ga0307507, IMG submission 207223) | Populus trichocarpa ectomycorrhiza microbial communities from riparian zone in the Pacific Northwest, United States - 7_EM | ecosystem: Host-associated > Plants > Roots > Unclassified | place... | reverse complement strand
CCAAGAATTTGGCCGATATCTAACCCTATTAAGCAATTAGAGTCTTAGAATTTGCCTGACACCTAATTCTTTTAACCAATCAGAGCCCTAGGATTTGGCCGATACCTAACCCTCAAAAAAGCAAATCCAGCTCTCAGCCAATCAGAAGGCTTTAAAGTGACAAATGTCTTAAAGTATCTCCTTATATTTTATTGACATATTCGGCAAAGAAAAGGCTCTATCCTAATTTACAATGGGAACGCAATCACCTTTACTTCCATACAGCTGTTAGAAGTCTTTGATGCTCCACGGCATGTTGCAATAGTCGTTTTATTGTTCGGACAAAGGGTTCGGCGATGCGCTTCAGATTGATGCGGCGCTGGAATCCATACAGTAATTAAAGAGTCAGATGCGCTTGTGATCGATTCAGCGCGGCAATGCGACTAACAAAAAGCTGGATGCCCGAAGAGCCGCAGGGATGGAAAAGGCGGAATCAATCATTATCTTCATCTCCGCTTAATGCAAACTCTGTGTCTCTACTTAAGTCCACGCCACTGCGTATGACCCTCATAGTCGATCATTACTTCTGCATTGATTATTTTCAGCACTGTTAATCTCTTTAGTCCTGAGTGACACGCTGTGATTGCTTGCGTTACCCACTTATGTCGTAACGTAAACTCCAGGAGTTGGAACGCAGTCCGCAGTCCGGCCCGGCCAGTCCCCGCAAAAGCCAGCTGGACTGGCCGCTTTGGAAGATTGAATATAGTCCGTAAGTAACTTAACGCCCTACTCCGTGTGGCACACATGCAAGGAGACCGCAAGAATTGCTGCTTCTCTCCACACTATGGGGGTTAATCTAGGAAACCCAGAATTAGTGATGTTGGCACTGTGAGCACATGTTGATCAAATCAGAAAATACTCCCCAAAGTGTGTTTAGTGCCGGTAACTCCATAAGACCGGATGCCACTTTTAAGCACTTTATGAACCGTTGATCAATCTAAACCCCACCCCAAGCACCCTATTATTCAAGCTAGCTTAATAACTAATGCATATAGAATATATTGGTGCACTATCTAATACTGTATCCCTTGGCTATAGGTGTTATAGCAGGAAACATCTACAACATGAGGTCTGTCCTCCTCTTAATGAAGGGGTTCATTTCGTGGGGCTCGGTGCCATACGCCATATTTTTGCTCTAGCGATATTTAGGCTGAAGTGTACTGTACCAGAACTTTGTCCAATTAAACCCGAACAACCCCCACTCTGTGCTATGACTAAACTCCAGACACTTGTCTCAGAGGACTGTAGAGAGCGCTATCAGGAGTGGGCAACTACCTCCAGTTGGGAAAGAGTGGTAGGGGCAAAATACCTGCAGATTAGATCTCCCTCTCTCGTACTTTCAATATAACATACATACCCCAGAATTTATTTCATGTATCATAGAGTGGTTATTTCATGTACCGGATACCAGGGTAGGCTAGGCGAACTTATCCTCATCGGCCCCTCCACCGCCCGACCAACCAGAGTTTCAATATATCTTCATTGTAGAAAGCCGTAGAGCGAGAACGGATAACTGTGAATTAGAACTACACTATAAGTTAACGGGCTTGTCAAATACCTGTCAAATTGAAAGAAGAAAAAACCGTCCAAACGCTCCCAAATTCCAGAACAAGAGTATGGGGGGTTTTTCTTTTTTCTTTTTTAACTTCTATCGAGTCTCAAGAAGAGGGGATAAGTGGTGGGAAAGAAGCAGGTTCCCATATCTCAGGGCTTTGGAATGAAATGCAACAGTAAGATATAATTATGATACCTTAGATCCCTGGCTTCACCCCCCTCCGGGGTTGCAAGAAAGAAAAAGGACAAAATTCGCAGCCCAGCTCCCCTAAAATGATGAAAATAAATTAGCAGGTATACCGGGGCTGTGTAGGAGGTCGTCTAGATGGACTACAGGGGAAAATTGCTCTTGCTTCAATCAATCTCATGATCATCATGACATATCACTCGACTTGTCATAGGGTTCAAACGGCAACATACGGTAACGTACGGTAAACTTGCTAGGAGCCATTTGTCGACTATTATGAGGCTTCAGATCATAATATCTGTTACGAACTGTCTAGGCAAAGCGAGCGAGATCCCAGGTTTAATGAATGGTCACTAGGCTCCAAGGAAGAAGTTGTTATTAGAGGAAAAGAGGAGAAGAAGAGAAAAAAAGTGAGGCACTATACAGAGAAGCGAACACAAGGAAATCATCGGAGTGTGGGAATGCATACCCGGCACACAGGTATACATTCCTAAAACAAGAGTAAGCAACACAGCGAGGCATAAGTTTTAAGCAAGTGCAGAAATCAATGAAACGATTAATAAGAGCACCTCGAGATCTATATTGCAACAATCTCAGATCTCATAGTATGGTACCACACATTGCCAAGAACGCCTATCCTAGCCACTATTTTGCGCGTGCCGTCATACTGTACTTTCATCTGCTTTTCAGCGTTCTCAACTATTTTTTCCCCCCTAAGTTCACAGAAGGATTCATACAAGAAAAGCGACAAAAGCGGAATCATGGAGAAATTTAACCACTGAGGGCCTTTGTGAAATCCATAATAAGAAACCAACCAAGAGGAGAAGGGAGTTTATAAATACGGTGCACTCCAGCTTTGTATCAACTTTTTTATAAGCATATGTTGAGTCTTTATCACTGGGGTAGACCCCGAAGGGTAGAGGTTAGATTACTTGAACTTGATATAAATGCATAAGATGGAAGACAGGATTACCAAATACCAGAATTTAAGGTGGGAAATGCCGGTTTCCGGTATTTTAACTTTCTAATGTAATTTATAAATTAATTTACCATATGGTATGATATCAATCGCGAAGGTACAGTAGCGTACCGTATTATGTGAACACTAACTAGTCAGTGGATGATTTGTTAAAAATAATGGAAGCGGGAATGATCGGCGAGGAGGGTTTTACGCACCGGAGTGGAGAGACTCAAGAGATGACAAGAATATGTATTAAGCGGTGAAGAAGTCTATGATTGCTTGACTTGAGCATGTAGAAAGGACAAGTAAAGAGGCAAAAGGGAAAGAACAGTAAGGAGGGGCAGGGCGAGGGAAGGACGAGAAGGAAGGAAAGAAGCAAATAAGAAAAAACTTTCATATTAGAGCTTCCCGCCTCCTTTATTCCACCTACAACGGAAACTCAAAATTCTTCACTCGATGGCAGGATTAAATATCCGGGAGGTTTCCGGTAATTATAAATATTCCTTATGTTGCAAAGACATGAAAAAATGCAAGCCTAGAGAAATTTGCGAGCTGAGGCATAAGGGCTAATGCAGAAGGAAAAGAAAGAGTATAATACGTCAAGGAAAGGGTGTTAAGGGCGCGTCGTAGACTCGTAGGCCCTAGGAGCCCGGGGAAGATGTAGGGAGGGAGAAAGGGAGGATAGAAGAAGGCTAGGGGCACGATGCGAGGATCGCAGATGGCCGCTGCTAAAGACTCGAAAAAGGTAGAGAGGTCGGGAGCTTGTGGACGGCAAACTAGGCTGGAATTGGAGGTTCCCAAGCTTGCAGTAAATTCACTACTCCTTCATGTCCTTTTCTAGACGCATACCAGAGTGGTATGTGACCATTTTTGTCTGGCGCAGTGGGGTTAACCTCTTCTCGGTCTAAAAGTTGCTTCACCACTGATCCGTGCCCTGCAATTGCAGCTTACGAAAGTGGGGTCATGCCCTCATTGTCTGGCTTGTCGGGGCTGACGTCTTGCCGGTCCAAGAGTTGCTTCACTACTGACTCGTGTCCCTGAATTGCAGCCCACGAAAGTGGTGTATTGCCCTCATTGTCTGGCTTGTCGGGGTTGACGTCTTGCCGGTCTAAAAGTTGCTTCACCACCGACTCGTGCCCCTCAATTGCAGCCCACGAAAGTGATGCCCGGCCCTCATTATCTGGCTGGTCAGGGTTGACTTCTTCCCGCTCTAGAAGTTGCTTAACCACCAACCTGTAGCCTTGAATTGCAGCCAACGAAAGTGGTGTATTGCCCTCGTTGTCTGGCTTGTCGGGGCTGACGCTTTACCGGTCTAAAAGTTGCTTCACCACTGACTCGTGTCCCTGCGTTGCAGCCCGCAGAAGTGGTGTCTTGCCCTTATTGTCTGGCTTGTCGGGGTTGACGTCTTGCTGGTCTAAAAACTGCTTCACCACTGACTTGTGCCCGCAAACCGCAGCCCGCGCAAGTGGTGTCTTGCCCTTATTGTCTGGCTTGTCGGGGTTGACGTCTTGCCGGTCCAAAAGCTGCTTCACCACTGACTCATGTCCCTGAATTGCGGCCCACCAAAGTGGTGTCCTGCCCTCATTGTCTGGCTTGTCAGGGTTGACGTCTTGCCGGTCTAAAAGTTGGTTCACCACTGACCCGTGGCCTTTCATTGCAGCCCACAAAAGTGGTGCCTTGCCCTCATTGTCTGGCTTATCGGGGTTGACGTCTTGCCGGTCTAAAAGTTGCTTTACCACTGACTCGTACCCCCAACTTGCAGCCCGCAAAAGTGGTGTCTTGCCTTCGTTGTCTGGCTTGTCAGGGCTGACGTCTTGCCGGTCTAAAAGTTGCTTCACCACTGACTCGTGCCCTTCCCCTGCGGCCCACGAAAGTGGTGTGTTGTCCTCATTATCTGGCTTGTCAGAGTTGACGTCTTGCCGGTCTAAGAGTTGCTTCACCACTGACTCGTGTCCCTGCATTGCAGCCCACAAAAGTGGTGTCCTGCCCTTGTTGTCCGGCTTGTCGGGGTTGACTTGCTGGTCCAGAAGTTGCTTCACGACTGACCCGTGGCCTTTCATTGCAGCCCACGAAAGTGGTGTTTTTTCCTCATTATCTGGCTTGTCAGGGTTGACGTCTTGCCGGTCTAAGAGTTGCTTCACCACTGACTCGTGTCCCTGCATTGCAGCCCACAAAAGTGGTGTCTTGCCCTTGTTGTCCGGCTTGTCGGGGTTGACTTGTCGGTCTAGGAGTTGCTTCACGACTGACCCGTACCCCCAACATGCAGCCCGCAAAAGTGGTGTGTTGCCCTTATTATCTGGCTTGTCGGGGTTGACGTCCTGCCGGTCTAAGAGTTGCTTCACTACCGACTCGTTCCCCCCAATTACGGCCCACAAAAGTGGTGTCTTGCCTTCGTTGTCTGGCTTGTCGGGGTTGACGTCCTGCCGGTCTAAAAGTTGCTTTACCACTGACTCATGCCCCCAACTTGCAGCCCACGAAAGTGGTGTGTTGTCCACATTATCTGGCTTGTCGGGGTTGACGTCTTGCCGGTCTAGTAGTTGCTTCACTACTGACCTATGGCCTTTTATTGCAGCCCACGAAAGTGGTGTCTTGCCTTCGTTGTCTGGCTTGTCGGGGTTGACTTCTTGCCGGTCCAGGAGTTGCTTCACCACTGACTCGTGTCCCTGCATTGCAGCCCACAAAAGTGGTGTCTTGCCCTCGTTGTCCGGCTTTTCGGGGCTGACTTCTTGCCGGTCCAACAATTGCCTCACCACCGACTCGTGCCCTCGAACTGCAGCTGTAGTGAGGGGTGTATGGCCGTCATTGTCTGGCTGGTTAGGGTTGACATCTTTCCGTTCTAAAAGTTGCTTCGTCACTGACTCATGCCCAAAGCCTACAGCTAACAGGAGGGGAGTATAGCCCCTGTTGTCAGGCTGGCTGGGGTTGACGTCTTGCTGGTCTAAAAGCTGCCTCACCACTGATCCGTGGCCTTTCGCTGCAGCCCACAAAAGTGGTGTGCTACCCCCCTTGCTTGGCTTGCCGGGGTTGACGGCTTCCTGTCTCAGCAATAGCTCAACTGCCCCCCCATGCCCGCCCCTCGCAGCCCATGTGAGTGGGGTTATGCCCGCGGAATCTCTTTGGTTGGCATCACAGCCGTCCATTCCTAACAAACTAGTCATCACATCAATAATCCCAAAGAAAGATGCACAGTGTAGTCCGCTGAACCGGGAAGGAGCATTGATTTCCCGGACCTCATCTGGTTCTAATATTTGTTCAAAAAGTGCGTTAGCGGCTATGTGGTTCTCATACTGGTCTAGCAGCTCCATTGCAAGCAATATCGTGCGATCCGAGAGTTCTCTATTTGCATGGGTGCCCCAATATCGCGAACAATACTTAAGGAAGGGCATACTTGAGAGGTCGGGTTGCGGTTTGGCTGGAAGGGCTTTGGCCTGTTCTGAATTTAGATAAGTCAAGCACGCCTCCGCCAGTATCGAGTGGGCATGGATGAAAAGGTTGCTGCGAGTCGAGAGGTACTCGCGGAGTGTGTGGTGGATCAACCGGAAGGTCGAGGCTTCCTTATCCACTGTGACTAGCCCTTGGCAGCAGGTGAGCAACGTCTCTGCTGCAAGGACAGTATTGCTATCGAAACGTGTAGATCCAATCGTTACAGAAATCGCATGGCACAGTTCATCCACTCGTAATGGCCTTTCTGAATGACATATCCACATCAAGGTGGCCATGGCAAGTTCTGCTTTTTGGCCTTCTTGAGATCTTATCCGTTCCAGTGTTGCCTCGTATGCATCTGCCAATCCGGACCCATCTCCCTTCCCATTCAGCCTATTTCGCCTGCGCTCGATTGTCATTTCTCCCAGAATTGTTTCGACCCTGAGCGAAACTAGTAAGAATCTAGATTCGCACATGTCAGTATACGACTTATAAAGGTTTCCTAGATCGCGCGCTACTACATACGATTCAGAGATCTCTTCGGGAATACTCCTCATAATATCGTCCTCCAACCTACTATCCATTACCTCCGGAGTTGTGTCCTTCCTCAGTCTTGCGCGCAGATATGTGACTATATCGTCGTCCTTGGGCTTAATCGATATACTTGTTGCTCTTCCACCTAGTCCCCTCTGAACCATACCCCAGATATGTGACCTTCCGGTTATGAAAATTCGTGTGTTTGGAGACCCTCGGAGAATTTGTCCCAATGCATCAAGAACCTCCAGTTGATGCTTTGGAACGCACTCGTCGATCGCGTCAACACATATGAATGTGCGTTGTGAAGATGAGGCAGTGGGGAACATTTTCACAATATCAGGAAGTTGCAGTCTTCGGCCACCAATCATCTTCTTCTGGCTCCGGAATTTCTGGGTGATTTCCACTGGAATTTCTCCTAACCCACTCAAGAGCTGTTTGAGCAGGGAGCCGAGCATATTTGTTGGAGACTGGTCGTTCCGAGAAGCGAAGTCGTAGTAAAAACAAGCCACTACCGTATCTTCCTCCACGGTCTGGTCGCATAAATAGTCTATCACCACAGAACTATTATACCATCGCGACCTGTCAGCAATATTATCCTTTGTTCCACACAGGGGGTCTCGCGTACCAGATGTAGCTCTTGCCGACCCCCGGGTCACCATAGCAGAACAAGGCCGCATGATCAGATCCGTCCTTCTCGCTACCATTATACCAGTTTCTGAACTCTTTTGTTTCTAGTAGCCAGCCCCCTATACTATCCACCCGCTGATTGCAAATATCATGATGTCGTACATGGGGCTCTAAAGGGGACAGCCAAGCCAGGATTTTAAACTCATTATCGGGGGCAAAGATAATGTTCGACACATTGAAAGAATTGATGTTATCGGTGAAAGCTCGAGACATCTTGCGTTTTTTGGCTGTTGAAATACTGTAGAGAATAGGGCGCTGAAGACCTTTGAATCTGTTGACAGAGCTCCAGTAAGTTTAGGAAAAGCGGGGTTCATTGCCTGCTGCCTAGTCATGCAACTACCCAATCAACTGGCTAGGAATTTGTGAAGCCAAAACTAGTGCGCTCGTGGTTATTCAAGCCCCTACTCGAAGCAAGATTCTGAAGGAAGCACCACACTTCGCTTCCAGCTAGCTAGACGAGTACTGTACTCGAGTACGGTATTCCTCCTAAAGACAAACGGGGGGTATCCTGAACCCCTGCCTGTATGACTTCAAGTGCTAGTAGTGGAGCAATAAGTCAGCCGATATATTTCTACAATGAATGATATGGTTATAACCGAAGGCCGCATGATACAAACAACAGAATAGGTATACAGTACTCGAGTATAGTGCACCTTGGAATAGGTGGGATTTCGTAGATTTATGAAGAATTTGTTGTGATCTTTGGTTGTTGCGAGATTGGTTAGGGTGAGATATAACACTAGTCTACCGCTTACCCGACCAACAGAATTCGCGATGCCCTAGCTCGACCCTTTGATCTATGATATTACTGTTGTAAGGAGCTAGAATTAAGAAAATTACCTGCCTTGAAACCCCCTAATCACCATGCATAGGCACTCTTCTAGACATTACCCAATAGTAGTCCCGGTTTTTCAAGGGAGGCGAGCGGTCCTAACGTGAGTTTTCACCCCAATAATATAAATATACTTTTCCCAGGAGAAGTGACTGTAAGCCTTTACCTTTTGGAGCCCGGTTCAGCAAACGAATCAACTAAAATTAGGATTTCGGAAACAATTGCGGAGCCGTCTGAATCTTTTTGCAGAATTGGGGCTTCCAAAGTAAGAGATTTCCACACGCCAGGGGTGGGATTCCGGGTGGCAGGGCTACCGAACTTGCCGAAGCAGAGGCAGAGCGCCTAGAACCTCATGCTCCCTTAATCCCTACCATACTACACCTCACGCCAAACTATCTCCTATGCTTTTTGAGTCATTGGAACTATGTTTGCGATGCGGTTCACTAAGTTAGCCTCTCTCTCAAAGGGCCAGATCAGACCTGTGGGTCTATTAACGCTTTTTTAGCTTAATTTTAAGCATGAGGATTGGGACAGTCGAAGAGGTAGAATTTCAGGATAGCGCCCTACTATACTGTAGAAATACAGTTGCGCCCCAGTACGATGGACCGCTTATTGTGGAAAAACTACAATTACGAACAAATGGTTGAGGGATTCAATTTTCCCATACAAATCCCCCGGCTGTAACAAATCATACCTGTTAACGAATTCAGATTCAATTCCTAGATGTCCACCCCTAGCCTTCCTAGTACCAACATATAAGATCATAGAGGATACCGGTACCTCAATGGCCATTAGTTCCACCTATCCTACCTCAGTCCCAAGAAATTCACCTATAATACAGGGTAGCCGCAGTTCTAGGGATATACCCCCCGACTTCATTCGAGGATATCCAACCGATATGAAAGGGCGCTTTTTTCCGCTAAGAAAAATAAGTATGATAGTTACACCACGGCCGGGTGCTGTAGTATCGTTTAGCTAGGGTAATCACAATAGCTCACTCGATGACCTTTCCATTCCAAGTACTGTCCGGAACACGCCGCCACCAGGAATGAAACCCCTGGTACCGGCAGGAGAGACTCAGTGAGCATGATCAATGGCCCAGGGAAATCGGGAATACGCTGGTAGCAGAGAGCGAAGGAATGGGAACTGGTATATAAAGGGACCCCTGGAGTCAAGTTTTCCTCTCCAACTCGGCCGTCAGTATGCTACTCGCATTTTCATAGAAAAGATATGATATTTGACCTTCCGCTCTAGACTAATATTAGCACCCACGAAGATTGTAGAACATCTCTCACCCAAAACCGACACAAGACATCCTCCTACCAAGTCTCATCACCCCTGCAAAATACCCTAAAGGTTGTATGGATATTATATATGGTAACGATTTATACACAAAGCCGACCAAGTCCCGCCTTTACTAACGATTCCCTCATGTTCGTAGACACGCGTACCTTACCGTCGCGCGCTACCAAAATCTTGGGGCTCCGGCCACCTCCCACCCACGCCGAAAAGCAGCCATTTTATTTGAAAGGTTTATACTTGATGTAAAGTGTATTTTCGAGAAGCGTTCTTACGGTATACCACGTCCTCATTTCCCAACACAACAAACCTTGACTCTTAGAAAACTTAGAGATTGTGAAAATAGCCCAGAAACCGAGGTCTGAAACTTTACCTCAAGAGGCATACTTTGTGCACAACCTCTTAACAGACACATTATTATCTTATGCTCTAATACGGGTCGCAGTTTCTTCTTTTGGGCGGTGTGGGCTCTGTTGTACCGGCATTTGGCTAACATACTGATTCAGGGAAATGTGAACACCAGTATGTTCACAAATGCCCAAAAATTGCGAACACTTTTCATAAGATCTGAGACCAAACAAGGACATTAACCACACTCACGAGCTGCGCACGTGACCCTCGTCATCTCCTTATCAGGTACTAGCGCGTATCTAAAATTCGAGTATGGTGCGAGAAGGTGAAAAGAGTAGGAGGTTACCTGGGTGGACGGCCGGCTCTCGTTCTAGATCAATTTCACTATTATCATGATATATCACTCAACTTGTCAGCAGACAATGTGTTAGAGATAAACTGTGCAGGGCGAAGGATTGAAGAGAAGGGAAAGACTCGCAGGATATGGGGGCTATAGGAAGGTATGGATCGGCGGTAGGAAAGGGCCAATGTCCGGTGTTTTTTTATATATTGCTACTTGTGCTCGAGACCACGGTACTTGTGCTCGTGAGAGGCAGCTATACAGTGCTAATGATATGAGCACCACTATTCCCCCCTGGACAATCTCTCACACAGGGCTGACGCGGGGCATCCTTCCACCGAATCTCACCACCCCTGCAAAGCCCCCCAAAAGTTGCGCAGGCGCGGCGGTACACAGCAGCCCAAACACAAAGCCGACACAACTCCGTCTTTACTGGTGGCTCTCTCGTATTCGTGAACATGCATACTTTACTGCTGCCTACCACCAAAATCTCGAGGCTCCAGCCAATTTTTTACCCATGTGAAAAAGTAGCTACGTCAGAATTACGAGTAGTTGCTAGAGTACGGAACGCCGGAACGGATCTGGCAAAGTGGGCCGTATTCTTGAGGACATTTCAGGAGTAGGGATTGGCCCCGAGCCTTGACTACCGCCACGATTATCGATGGAACTATTCAAAGGACAACAAGAGTCAGGTTCAGCAAAATGGCCTCCAGCGAACGGTCCCGCCGTCGATTGTCGGAAAATGAAACTCTACTCGAGTGCAGAGGTAACAATGATCAGAAAACTCAGCGAGAAACCAGTGAGTGAGGCAACTCCCCGGCCTCTGTAGGTGGTACAGTACACACAGAACTTGAGTCCACAGCCCAATTTTCAAAATTCAGTCCAGGGTCTAAAAACAGTGGGAACGAGGCTCTCCCGATCCCCGACGTTCCCTCGGGTGGATAGGCGGGCCGAGTCATCCAATTCCCCCGGCGGGCTCCAGATGGTGGAGGCTAAGCTGACAACCTATTTGGTTCTTAAACTTCACTCACTTATAATTAAAATACCACGTTTGCTTCCTCCGCAGCTCGATAGTGGAACTCGTGAATACGAGCCTACCATTTTCCAGCCAGACACACCAATCAACTGTCCTCTTTCGCCAGCCAATTGAACTGAATCGGCAAACACGGCCAGCATTCTCGAATGCTTTCGTAGTTGCATTGCTTTTGCTTTTTTGTGAGATAGAATGAGGTTCATACTCAGAATGTTTGCCAGGATGAATTTTGGGGATGATGAGCATGGGTTGGGTATGGTTGGGCGGATCATTCTGCCTTACCGCTAGTTTCTGTGCGTTCGTTGGGTATGGTTGTGAGGGTTCTGTCTTACTCGAGTACTGCTAGTTTCTATGCGTTCCTGTGATCGGTCGATGACGTTGCCTCGGGAGCAGATGAGATTTATTTTCCTCTGGCTTAGTCAGCGCCTATGAAATTAGAATGCTCGACCTAGCCGCGAAGTGAAAAGAGAACCCGGATGAGGTCAGTTTAATCCCAGGATTAGTCGGAATCTTCACTGCACCCAAAAAGAATTGTGAAGAATTGAGCGCAAGTTATTGCTGGGATACTACTCACGCTAAAGGTAGGGCCGACTACTGATATGCTACCTACAGCAATGTACTCGAGTACAGTACAGATCAAGCATTTAATGAGGTTAAAGGAAAGGCTTCCGGGGATACATATTATACCCACACTCTAAGCAAGACATAAAGGCTTCCTAATATCTATATAATTCCCTTGATGGTATACTTCTATCATAGTACTGTACACTACTGTTCACTTAATTCTCATGCTCCAACATGTATCTGTGGCAGTGTTGTGGCTGGTTAGAACGTACTTGTACGATAGCAACTAAAGATCGCTAAGGATAGTACATTTTCACCAGCCACAACACTGCCGCAGACACACGTTGGGGTATGAGAACCAAGTGAACAGATAGTGGGTTGGAACAACCCGTTGCCAATTGGGCAAGCGAAAGGAGCGGCGTCGGGCGAATCGGAACTGCACCAGGGGCATGAACGGATAATAGTATTCCCGGTTGCTGGGCCAGTGTGGGGTCATAGCTCCTAGACAACAGGTCCGTGGACCTCCTCCCATACACCTACAACCATCGAACTCCCCCTTTCACGAAAGCACCATGCTTCCTACACCTCCGATCCTCCATTTTCCTACATCTCGCGTCCTTTATTTGCTCTCTGCTCAGCCAAAACAAAAACACTATACCACACACTGCTCTATCATTAGCCTATCCCACAAACCAGTAGCAAACTATGGCCCCACGGAGAGCCTCGACGTGTGGAAGCACCTCAACACGAGCTAGTACGCGAAGAACCAGAGGTGGAGTGCGGAAAAACACCCGCATCAGGCAGCCCCCAAGCCGCTACGGCCATCACGAGGACCCTAGCTCAATTACTATAGCTAGCGAAGCATCAAACGAAACTCCAAGCGAGAGTGAGGATGTCTGTAACCGGTACAGGTTACTGTTTGGTTTCGAGTATCGTTTGATACTCAGTATGTTTTATGATTGAGTTTGATACTCATGATGTTTTATGTTTGGTTTCGAGTATCGTTTGATACTC
>Ga0307507_10009600_pt1 | contig 12822 bp, 20 predicted proteins | sample 7_EM_MG_FD_207223 | JGI IMG/M metagenome (GOLD analysis project Ga0307507, IMG submission 207223) | Populus trichocarpa ectomycorrhiza microbial communities from riparian zone in the Pacific Northwest, United States - 7_EM | ecosystem: Host-associated > Plants > Roots > Unclassified | place... | reverse complement strand
TTGACAAACCATGGGGAGGGGGTTCCTGTTGCGTTTCCTTTCGTTTTCAAGCAACGAAAAGGGTTTCCCTGTTGCCTTTTCTTTTGCTTCTGAAGCCTTTTCGATGTCTATTAGTCAATTATAATTACTATATATAATATTTACAAAGCCATTCTCGATGAACACCCTGTGACTCGAGTCGATGTTACTGAGTCACATCTTTGATTCAGTCTGCTTCCGAGTCGTCTTTCATGCTAATTATCCTTCTTCCACCCTCGCCGATAATCAAAAACCGCTTCAGACACACCGCGAGCGTCGTATCCGAAGCGGTTGATTGCTGAATCCAGAGGGTGGTCGAGGGCTTTCTCAGATGTGTACTGAACTTGAAGTTCGTCCAGACTCCAGAACAGTGCGTGCACCTGGGAAATGCTCCAAAGGATTCCTTTCATCTTCAGAGACTTCGTAACCTTTGCGAAGCGCGACCAAGAGAGACTCGTATCGTTTCTGATATGTCAAACTGCGTACTGAATGCTCAGATGTGGAAAGAAAAATACGAGAAAGGCAAGACGAACCCTTGTGCGAGTTCGTCTCGCGTCCATGATGGCATGCCGACACATGCAGAGGAGTGAATTCCTTATCCCACATCTGAATTACGTCTGGATTGGCAAGCATGGTGGAATCACCAGCATTGCCCCTTCCAAATGAATACGTTGGATGACCATTGGAGTCGGACTCTTTTCCCTTTTTCTTAGACGGGATTGATGGTCCTTCCATCTGATCCTGATTTGGATTCTCATCCGCTGGATCGTCGTCCGAGTATTCATTCTCTAGGATGTGGTACCGGTTATTTCGGTGAGCTTGCCCGAAAATGCATTGCCTTTGACCATCCGTTAGGTCATGGACTGTACCGTTCGGGTTGGGAGCTGTAGCTCTGGTTAAATGGTAGCAAGAGACTGCAGCATGATCGTATCAGTAGAAGACATAGAGGCGTTCGCCGTCCAAAATGAAAAGAACGACCTGTCTATGCTATAAATGTTCAAAAGTTGGGACGAGCATGTGGAATTGGCATGTTGTCCAAATGTTGTCTTCCCTATAAACCGAACTTTATCCTTGGCAGTAATGAATGCATACCTGCACCTGGCTGAATGGCATTTGCTACTGCCCAAAAACGTTCGAACATCGTCACGTAACACTTGCGCACGAGAAATTTTGGCGGATATTTCCGAAGAAGACGTGCAGGGACACTGGTTAATAGCCATAGCTCCATACCATTGTTCATTGAACTTTTCCAAGGCTCCGCGGCCAATGCCATTCCCAATGGATGTATACAGAAGGAGTTAGGTTGTGATGAAGTGCATGGACGACATGTTGGAAGGCAAAGAATTCATGTCCCAATGCTTATAAAAGTGTTGGAAACGTAAAAGTCTGAACTCGAGGGCTCCAAGATCGACCTCTGCGCTAACTTGTAGACTCAGTAACACGAAATTCAATTCGTCGACATGACTTTTGTACAAGCGAGATAGTCAGCTAATTGTTATAGGAGACAGGTTGGGAGCGGATTGATGACTTCGGCATAAACGGCAGTTCTGGGGCAGGTTCACCACAAAACACCTAGGAAAAATTAAGCACAGTTGTTGTCGGCAAGTTGGTAAAGTACCCACCGAAAGATAATAGACAAAGAGCGTCTCAACTTTCGCATCCCTCCCAGCCTTCTTCCCAAGAACATAGACGTAGAAGAAGTATTGTTTTACAAAAGAAGTCGGAGTGTCGGGATCGGGAGGGTATTGAACTGTGTTCCCGAGGTTGTACCACAAGTTACCCTCTTTCGGTACCCCACCCTCGGGTTTACTCAACAATTCAATCCTGTCGCAAAGGTCGTTGAAGAGAACCTCTGGAATAGAGTCTCCGCATCAACTATCAACTCATCCATGATCAATGAAAATGCATACCTTGAATTGGTTTGTACTTGGAAGGGTCTTTGGGTTTCCATGGAAATTCCCATCCGTCTTTCCTAGAAAAATCGACGTGTCAGTATTCTCACTATAGAACGATTCAATTCGAATCTCACTTGAAGGCTCCGAGGCCAACGCGATTTTCAATCAGTTGCCTTCCTGGATCTGTCACCGTAAAATCAAACAAGACGTTGTATACCTTGGGCACCATTTTCGATTGGTACCCAGGAATGTCCTTCCCCTCCAACGTCTCCTTCCATTGGAACCCGAATTTCTTCAAGAACTCCTGTTTACCAAACGATAGCAAGATGTTCCTGAGCTCCCCAGGGTCGTCCGCAGGTTTGCCAGTCGGTACATACTGTAGCAGTGTTTCAACATGCCAATCACAACTCGAAACAAGGATCTACTCACATTGACGATATTATCCTTAAGATTCATGCAGAGTTCGAGGTAAAGTTCCTTTGTGACTACCTTAAGGGCGGGAATCACTTCATAGAAGACCTGAAAGAAGATATAACGATAAGAGTTGAAAGAAAGATTCACGGACCCCTTGACAGTGGATATAGTTGACCGTAACCTCATCTCCCTCGTCCGTGGTCTTGGTCAGTTGAAACACATAGTAGAGAACGTGCCCGCGGATTGAGTTCAGACCAGGATCCATAGGTTGCGCATACTCTTTATCGAACTTCCGCGAGGTCCATTGTCCAGAAGATGGTTGATCGATGGCTGACAAGACCCCTGTCAGTAAATCACTCGATGCCCATCCTGGTAGCAGCCCATGGTGAACAATCATACAAAATTTAATGAAACTATCTGGCTGACCTTTGACGCCTTCGTCCTTCACCTTCGTGTCATCTCCTGTACCCGGATTCTCTGTACTTGTGTTGATAGCTCTAAATGCAGGTCAGTCATCTCGGTGTCATAGTCCACGAGAGAGCACTCAACTGGAAAAACTCATCAGTAATGAAACGAATGATTCGATTCCTCGTCGTGCCTGGGTCTGCCTCTTGAAGGTATTTCAAGGCGCGGTTGCGAACAAGCGTCGCTGCCACGCCACCTTCGAAATCCTTCGGATTTGAAGAGTCGTACGCATATCCGAATTCGTTGGTCCATTGCGCGCTCGCATAAGTTTCGAGTGCTCCCTTAAGATCTTCGTCGTTGGTAATCGCCGTCTGGATGTATGCGTAGCGTAAATCCGTTGAATTTGAGGTAAAATCTCAATGGCCACCTACAGCTCCAGTCAGATGCTTAGCCGCCTCGTATGCCTCTTTCTTGACATCTTGCCTATAAGTGGCTTTTTGAGTTTCCACGTCATAATAGACCTGAAAAGCGAAATGAGATAAAGAACGACGACGCAGCGCGAAAAGGCGACTTACAGACATAAAATAGATTGCGCAGACAGTCGCGGTAGCTTTATCCCTGGATTTGTCGGCGTGTGCGTAGACAATGGTTCCATTCGTCTCGATGGAACGCTGATGCTCGTCGTCGGCTTCAAAACGATTCGCATATTTGTCATACCTCCACGTCCAGCCTAGGGGTTCACTCAGTAGGCCTGTTGCTTTCCCATTGAGATCATTCGCCGTCGCATCTGCACAGGCGTCAATATTAATGTCTTGAACACCACAAGATCAACATAGGTACCTTGCATCCAGCCCGGAAGCGTGACTTCCCTGTGAGGTGAGTAAGCCCTGAGCGGTAGAAGGAGCAAAAGAAAATACAAACTTCAGGATGACATCCTTGATGTACTGTTCTGCCTCGCTGGGCTTTTTCACGTTGCACAATTTCGCTAAAGTAACAAAAGTCCCGCCAGTTTTCATACCCGTCGGCGTGCTCTCGAATTCATAACCGAAATCCGTCTTGAACTGGACACGCGCCAGGGAGTCGAGCGCGTCGGAAAGGTCAGTCTGTTCGGGTTTACCGGCCTGTGAAGTGTTTTTGAGCTGCAGCACACGGACAACAAGACAAAGAGACACAGTACCGCCTTGAGCCTCGTATTTGCGTCGTTGAGAAGCTCCTGCCCGAGCTCCTCAGTGAGATCTTTTTCAGTCGCTTCCTTTCCACCCATGATTGAGAGAAGAGGTTGGAGAGTTGGAGACCTCAGGCTCTCTTTTGCAGATTATCTATAAGTGTCAATCGTAGCGCAAACATGATTTCATCTTCTTCAATTCGGGATTGGAACATCGCCGGTCGTCCTTCACGAAGAGATATCGAGATTCAAGAAACTAAACTCGTAAGACTACAGATCACTCGGCGGTTTCCGAGGTGTACAAATCGTGAGCTATTTTGGTCTACGCTCTCCATCACGTTCTTAGGCTCTTAAGACGTCGATCAGAGTCAGTCTTCGTCTTCATTATTGGGAAGAGGTCTTGAGTCTTGATCATAGGTCCAGCAGATCCTCAACGTTCAACTTGGACGTGACAGAAAGCCTTTCCATGTAGAATAATCACTGTTCTCAGTCGGGCGCATACAAGGCGCATATCGTTTTCACCGAGGCCTTACACCTCATGCACATGTCCAATCGTACACTTTATTAACTTGTAGCTTCGCATGCCCCATGACCCAGTCACAGGTTTTCATTAGTTCCTTTAGGACCTTTCTCCCAAGCAGGGGCTCTTTTGCAACGCGGTGAGGTAGGGTTTATTTTTGATAGAAAACTCAGACCTGTCGTACGGTGCTCAGACGGGCAGTCAAGTTCGAATATGCATTCACAGCTCCATTCGACATGATGGGCATTCAAAAAAAACAAGACAAGGGGATAGCTTCGTTCTATGTGATCTTACAACTCGAATGCATTCTCATCATTGGAACGGCGGAAACGGTATTTTAGAAAAAACCTGGAGACTGTTCTAAGATAAATTGTCAACGAGTACAGGAAGTGACTCACACTGAGATAATAGGTCAGGTCAGTTCGTATGTGAACATCCCTCTCCGACTTCGCACCGACCGTGTACACGAAGATAGTGTATTGTTTCACAAAGTCAGAATCAGCCTTTGAGGGATCAATTGAGAACGACCGCTCCCGCGAGAATTCGAACCACTTGGTGTTGTCCTTCGGCAGGTCGCTGGGCTTGGTCAAATATTTAATCGTGTCGAGGAGGTCATCGAATAAAGCCGCTGTGAGAGGTAACGTCGGCACCCACCAAGTCGAGATAGAAAAAATAGCGCACATTGAACTGATTGCGAGGGAAAGTCACTTCCGTCCCTTCTATTGACATGAAAAACCGTATTAGTGACTTGAAACTCTCAGATCCGGGCCTACCCACTTGAAAACCATATCCCCGACGCGCTCTTCGATCTGACTGTCGGATGGCTGATCCATGAAATCCAACAACTTGGAGTATGCGAGATTCAAGCTAACACCTTCGGGGACTTGGGTGCTCTCCGCATTCCATTCAAAACCAAACGAACGCTTGAACTGTTGCTTAGCAAAAAATTCCAACGCGGTATTGAGGTTTTCCCAAGCAGCCTTGTTGGTGGTTGAAACCTGAAATACGTCAGTCTAAGACAACAAAGCGACAAAGAAGACAATGGGAGTGTTAATTACTTCAATCTGATCCTTAACACTAGCAATAAGTTCCTTAAGAATATCGAGCTTGATGATTGGTTTCAGAGGCACGACTTCATAGAATATCTGTTGGGACGATATTGAGGTGTCAAAGAAAATGTGAACAAAGATTGATTATTTACCCCGAGGATATAGAGATATGATGAGGAAGAGATGGTCTGCGTCAGAGAGACCTCCCGCCTAAAGAAATATAGGACGATGCCGCTCGCCCTTACTGCATTCAAACCAGGGTTTAAATTGTACGTTCGGTCAAATACTGCTATACCCCAGTCACCGATAGTGTGGTCTTGAGCGAAAGTTTTGAGTTGCGTCTCCAAGTCGCTTTCTGCGAGTCCTGAAGGAGTGGGTATGAGAACCATCATCAAGGACGGCCTTTACGCAATAATTTACACCTTTTGTTTTCTGCGGAACGGAAACCCCGCTAATGTCACTTCGTCAGGAGCTTCCAAAGAATTCGACCACATGAAAACCCACGAGAAGTAGTTCCTCACAAGATCAGGCAACTTGGTATGTCCTGGATCGTCTTGACTGTATTGTAGGAGCTGCTCGCGGGAAAGGGCCGCGACGAGACCATTCGAGTTGGATGGGTAATCCGGCGGCGTGGTGTGGTAGTCGAAACCAAACCTATTCTTGAACTGCTTTTCAGCGTATCCCCCAAGGGCCTGAGTCAGTTCATTGTCATCCTTGACGGATGGCTGTAATACCGTAGTAAAGGGTGAGTACATTCGCGAAATAACACAGTTACCAATTGCTTACTTGACCCGTCATATCTTTCGCGGTGCAGTACGCATATTCCCGCAGGTGGTCATTCAAGTTGGCATCCTTGGAATCTAATTAAAAGATGGCCTGAACACAGGAATCCAATAAACACTCACCATGGATGAAGATGGGAATGAGACGAACGGGGTAAGGCGCGGTCCTATTTAACTAGTGGTTGTACTTATATCTGAATCCGAGAAGAGCCCGTGACGTTTTTACCACCTACCATACCACAGTCGGTTTCCTTCCTACATATGTACCCGCAGCTTTCACGTTCATTCTACTATCGTGTACACAGAAGATAAGACCAGATTGATGCATGATGGATATTAGAAAGAAGACTTCGGGTTTTTCCGAATTTTTTTTTTTTTTTTCAAACTCGTTCAATGCCAATCCTACCTCACAGGCACCATTACACTCCATTGACTCTGAGCCTTTACTTATCGATCACTTGATGCTGAAGACGATGTTTAGGTGGCTACTACATGTTGGGATAGGGGCGTAGCAGGTGTCATATGTGGTGCAATGTATATACTTCGTGTTTTCCTTCAGAAGTGTTCGCCACATGAACGATGTGAGTCAAGAACTATGTGAGTCACTCCAGAATTAGCATCATGAAGTTCTGATATGAAATTCAAGGTTACGATACGAGACCACGGGTTCGAATACTATCTGACTTTGTTGCCTGGGACTTCTAAGTATGAACTTTACAATCTGATATGTAGTCCCCGCCCCGGTGGAGTGGTCGATACTGTCACGTAACAAGAATTCAATTTGTGGATAACCCTCAGCTTGACCCAATCTCAAAACCCCGATTTGGCCAGATTACAACAGACCTTCTGAACATTCTGGAATCGAGGAAGCCCCTGCAGATCACAGCTCCGATGCGGCCTCTGCCACGGCCGAGGGTCCTCGCAGACGGGTACAGAAAGGATTCTCAAATCTATATCAATCCCCGTCTAGGCGTTGAGTGACTCATCCTCATCGTATTTCGACTGAACCATGGGAAACAAAAGCAAGGCTCTCAAGTGGCTCGGAAAATTCCTCGCAGAGGTGCTCCTGAATGCAGCCATCCAGGAGATTATCGATGTACTAGTCCCTCATTACTGTCGTGCACTTATCCCACCGCTCAAATAATGTTATAGTTGACTAATCCTTCGGGTGAAGTAGTCATTTCTGCCGAGGCTGAAGACACTCCCGATCCCTCTGCGACAAGTCCATATGCTGAGAAGTCCACCGTGACAGACACCGATACTGAACTTCCCGATAAACTCGATGAACTCGCGCGCCTCGTTTTTGAGAATAAATACTTTGGCTACAAGTATGATGCTGACCCACCTGGCATGAAGGAAGGCGGCGAGGTCAGACGCTTTGCGAAGATGTGCAGTCTTGGAGACCCTGATGAGGCCCATGCCTATATTAGGGACGTAATCATGACGTGATTACCTCCCGTTTCTTCTGCCTTGCTTCACGGTTGAAGCTTTTTTCACCTATAGCGAAGTGATACTTCCAGAATGGATGAAATGTACGCCGTTATGATCGTGCAACATTGGAGGAACTGCTCATCACATTCGATTATCACAGCGGCGACGGCCAATGATCTCACCAATAAAGCCCGTAGCTTAGTGAATGAACCTCTCGCCCACCACTGGTCGTACGACAAGTATGAGAACCGTTTCGAAGCTGATGACGAGCACCAGCGTTCCATTGTATCAAACTCTGTCCTCATTTATGTCAACGCCTCCGAATCGCTAGGGGATGTCAGTGCAAATCTCTGCATTATCTACTTTATGGCTGTAAGCTACTCTCGTGTCAGTGAACCGCTATTTATCATTTTGCATTCAAGGTCTATTACGACGTGGAAACCCAGAGAGCCACTTATAGGCAAGATGTCAAGAAAGAGGCATACGAGTCAGCAAAAAACCTGACTGGAGCTGTAGGTGTTCACAACAAAAGTTGATTGATTTATTCTACGCCTACTTTCAGACGTCGATCACCAACGACGAAGATCTTAAGAGGGCACTCGAAACTTATGCGAGCTCACAGTGGAACCGCGAGTTTGGTTATGCATACGACTCTGCAAATCCGAAGGATTTCGAAGGTGGCGAAGCAGCGACGCTTGTACGCAATCGCGCCTTGAAATATCTCCAAGAGGCGGACCCAGAGACAATAAAGAATCGGATCAGCCGTTTCATCACTGATGAGTTCTTCCAGTTGAGTGGTCTCTCGTGGACTGTGTCGCCGAGGTGACTTACCTGCATTTAGAGCTATCAACACAGGCAAAGAGGACCCGGGTGCTGATGACGACAAGAAGGTGAAGGACGAAGGCGTCAAAGGTCAGGCAAATAGTTCCGTTAAATTTTGTATGATTGATTATTGTGGATTGCTACCAGGGTGGGCATCGAGTGATTTACTGGCAGGGGTCTTGTCAGCAATGGAAACACCATCCCCTGGACAATGGAGCTCGCAGAAGTTCGATAAGGAGTACACGCAACCTATGGATCCTGGTCTGAACTCAATCCGCGGGCACGTTCTCTACTATGTGTTTCAACTGACCAAGACCACGGACGAGGGAGACGAGGTTACGGTCAAATATATCCACTGTCAAGGGGTCCGTGAAATCTTTCTTTCAACTCTTTTGCGTTATATCTTTTGTTTCAGGTTTTCTATGAAGTGATACCCGCCATAAAGGTCGTCACAAAAGAACTTTACGTTGAACTCTGTACGAATCTCAAGAATAATATCGTCAATGTCAGTCGATCCTTTTCGAGTTGTGATTGACATGCTGAAATATACTGCTACAGTACGTACCGAGTGGCAAACCTGAGGACGACCCTGGGGAGCTCAGGAACATCTTGCTATCATTTGGTAAACAGGAGTTCTTGAAGAAATTCGGGTTCCAATGGAAGGAGACGTTGGAGGGCGATGACATTCCTGGGTACCAATCGAAAATGGCACCCAAGGTATACAACGTCTTGTTTGATTTTACGGTGACAGATCCAGGAAGGCAACTGATTGAAAATCGCGTAGGCCTCGGAGCCTTCAAGTGAGATACAATTGGATCGTCCTGTAGTGAGAATACTAACACGTCGATTTTTCTAGGAAAGACGGATGGGAATTTCCATGGAAACCTAAAGATCCTTCGAAATATAAACCAATTCAAGGTATGCCCATTTTTTGACAAATCGATAGTTGATGCAGAGACGCTATTCCAGAGGTTCTTTTCAACGACATCTGTGACAGGGTTGAACTATTGAGCAAGCCGGAGGGCGGGGTACCAAAAGATGGGAATATATGGTACAATCTCGGGAACACGGTTCAATACCCTCCCGATCCTGACAGTCCGACTTCTTTCGTGAAACAATACTTTTTCTACGTCTATGTTCTCGGGAAGAAGGCTGGGAGGGATGCGAAAGTTGAGACGCTCTTTGTCTATTATCTTTCGGTTGGTACTTTACCAACTTGCCGACAATCAACGACTTAAATTTTTCCTAGGTGTTTTGTGGTGAACCTGCCCCAGAGCTGCCGTTCATGCCGAAGTTAAAAACCCGCTCCAAACATGTCGCATACAATAATTAGCTGATACTTTCGCTTGTAAAAGTCATGTCGACGAATTAAATATTGTGTCATGCAATGAAGTGATTGCTCATTGTCGTGACGACCAGGTTATCTACCGTTTTTTTGCAAACAGGCTTAACACCTCACATTGTTTTCCTGTTTTCATCAACTCTGCTGATTATCCATTTAGAGGCAACGGCAATCCATCAAAACCAAATAAAGCAAGCATAGGCCCGGGAGTCCCCCCCCACCTTTTCAGCCTAACCGTGTCTTCGAAACATGTCGTCTGGAACTGTCCCACCATCTGATGTGGTTTTTTCCTCCTTCTCCTAAGTCCCAGCCAACTCCAGAACATCTGTCGTCCCCCGTAAAGAACCTGTATGCCAATCCTTTGCTGAACATAAACGTGACACCAAGTCATGATGGCATCGCCAATGACCACCTACAAACCCGTTCACATCTTGTCCAGAAAATCCATTCAACAACAACGCAATGTATTTATCTGGTGCACTGAGTCACGCAGCCTGGCCTTAGGTCAGTGCACTAGTTGTTTTGGGGCTTAATTTCCAAGTCCTCGAACACATTTCCAGGCTGGCGGGTTGATAACGATTCACCGATCACTGTTTCGACAGCATATCGTTGGATAACCGACGCTGTACTGAGTCAATCTAGGTCTCATACTTGGTGTGAAGCCGAGAAGTTTACTCTCTTCCCTGTCGAGGTCCGACCCAGTATGGTGTTGACGTATTCGGTCCACAAAAATGGCCCTGGCTTATCTCGAGAATCTCAAGCCACCATTCCTCCCGGAGACTATGGAGTGTATACTATAGGTAGGAATGCCGTTTTTTGTACGACTGTAAATGACTTTCCCACACAGGAGACCCCTCACTTTACTATTTTTTCCAACCCACCCTGCCATTTTCGATTATGGAAGAAGGAGTGCAAGAAAATAGCCCTTTGCTCTACACCAAGGTATCTTATTGTTGTTGGAGGTACTTTACTCTCTCTGATGCCTAGCAGGTGTCCTTGCCCCCTCTCATCCAACAAGCTCGATAGAGATCGTCAATGCATTTTTTCTGGTGCCATGCAAAAAAATAATGACCCTGAAGCACTGGTAGCAACATGGGTTTTCCCTCCATTTATGGGCTATCAGGCAAGTGTGCAACACGTCGCATCTATGATAGTGTTGATGCGATCCCAATAAGCTGTCGAATGACCTATGGTTGGAGTCTAAGTATCCCGACTCCTGCGATCTGAGCGAATTGATGGTGGTGGAAAATATTGTATCAGGCTGCAAGGAAATTGTCACCCTTTTCTGGGAAAATAAACTTGGTGTCGACGTGGAAGTATCTATTCTCCCTTCCAAATGTTTGCCGTGATACCGATGACACTCAGGACAATTATCGCATCATTTTATTCGAAGGATCGGAAAGCTTAAAGAGTGGTACAACATTGAAACGCCACCTGAACCTTATCGACGGGCCCCATCGGCCTAGCGACCAGTTTCTCCGTCTGCATTTCAGATGGTGCCTCGCTGTCAGTGTCTGCCGTGGGGATGTCATGGAAGACTACGAAGAGCAGGGGATTTAGAATTTTATGGAAGAACTCGGCTACTATGACGGCGAAATGGTGGATACTAGTGATCCAAGATGGTCGACCCGTCTAGGTTTGCATGTCCATGCTTACCTTATAAGGGAGAAATTGGCAGAAGCGTCAGTCATTCTTTTTCTTTCGTCTGAGAAACGCAATACTGATGGTTTGTCGTTCGCTGCTGGTAGCGAACTCATGAACCAAAGCAACCAGGAAATGGGAAGCAGGCTGTGCGCGTAAAGCTGACTGCATGACACGAGAAAACCCAATGTCGTAGCCACAACAACTTATGAAGAGATGAAATTGGGATTTTGTGGTGGTTTGCCATCGTGATGAGAGTCGACATCTCGTTTTGGATCTTGACGACATAAGCCAAGTCTCCCTCTGCCCATCCATACCCGATGACTTCTTCACCATTCTTGCTGAACCCAGCTTTAGCGCCAGATCTCCATGCGTTGCCCCTGATCGTCGAGAAACCACCGGAAACAGTTCCCTTCACTTGGCTGATCATCAAATTCTGTTCGGGGTATCTTGCACATCCTGTATCTGAAAAAGTGCGGATGGCATGGAACAAATTCTTGGATGAAATGCTTTAGTTCGCGTGACGCGTTTGGTGTGAATCGGCGGTCATGTTCCTGGAATTCGAAATTGGACGTAATGAGGTTCCAGGGAATGTTGTGTGATGCATCGCGGGTGAGATATGTATGTGAGTCGACTGCAACGTGTTGCCTCTTACTGAACCGAGTCAATCGGGACTATGAGGATTCACGAATCTAAGGGCGCTCTATACGACTTATTTAGGAATTTATACGAAAGTACGACCAGCATGATGCGGTCTGCTCGCCCGCTCGAACATGGCTGCTGCGACTGCAACTAACAACACTCAGCCCGATATTCGGCTCATATCCACTACACCCTCTGCTACTAGGCTTTCCTCAGAAGCCAACGCGTCCTTCAACCGCTCACTTGACCAGTCATGGCTTCCCACCAAAGTGTACTGGCTACAAAGTCCGCCGCCAACGAACAACCTCGAAAGAAGCTTGTGCACAAGAAATCAAAGCTCGGCATTCTCAGCATCGGTCGAGACAAGAACAAAGGTCGTGCTAAGGATTTCTCCGACATCGTCTGGGGTGTCGGTGCCCCTGTTTCAGTTTCAGGTCGCGGAGGCTTCGGGATTTACGTTGACCCAACGGTCGTCCCAGATGTCGGAGATTGTGATAGTCAAGAAGAAGAAATCCCGCTTGGCATTGGACGACATGAGCTGCCGGGTGCCCTCGGTGAAGCTACAAACATTCCACAAGCTACACAAGTCGAGGTTTCAACCAATTCTACAATGCTCAAAATCAAGGCCGACACCTAGAATTGGTGGTTTCCTGGCTCCTCCTGGTCAAAAACAGACCGAAGACAAGCCAGTTCAAT
>Ga0307507_10009599_pt1 | contig 12822 bp, 2 predicted proteins | sample 7_EM_MG_FD_207223 | JGI IMG/M metagenome (GOLD analysis project Ga0307507, IMG submission 207223) | Populus trichocarpa ectomycorrhiza microbial communities from riparian zone in the Pacific Northwest, United States - 7_EM | ecosystem: Host-associated > Plants > Roots > Unclassified | place... | reverse complement strand
AATGAGGACTCTGTCTATTAAAATGCGGTTCTAAGACCTCTATATATACATGTAGGAAAGGTGTAGGAAAGGGAAGACAAGGGGGGTAAGGGGAGTCAATGAAACTGGGGTAGGTGACCGAGTCAATGACCGAGTCGATGACCGAGTCGGTGACCGAGTCAATGAGTAAGTAGCTGAGTCGGGGTAAGATAACCTGATTCAGGTCGACAGCAGCGCATACGATAAGGGGAGCTGCAAATTTGTTACTAGACAGTCGCAATCCTTAGACGGTACGACATCAGGTAGCGTCACCTGGGGGCTTGACAATGCAGGGTCTTCTGACGCTTAAACAAGGAAATGTGAGATCAACCATTTCTGTTGGCAGACAAGCTCACGACAATATCACGTGATGAGGCTTGGCGCTAAGATGAGGGGAAAACCTCATCTACTACCTATGTTATCTAAACTAGAGCGAATATTTTCTGGGGCGCGAAGGACAATTACCTGGCAACGCATAAGGCTTGGGCTGGTGAATATTGAGCAATCGGAGTGCTTGAAGTCGTGGGTAAGAGGAGGAGTTATAGGAGGCTGGAGGAGAGAGCTACTGGTAAATATTAGGGGGGGAGAGGAGGGATTAGAGGCTTCTGTAGAGACTTTAATTTAGTACAACACCATGCTAAGACTGGTAATCTATAATATCGCAATTATTTATTCATATCGCGATGAATCGGCTCTCTTATGAATACAATACGATAAGTGGTCAATTTATTCATTCATTTATTACTGCGAACACTGCCCCTTGGCAGCGGATTCGTTACTAAGTAGGACTCCAGGACTGTTTGAACTCCTGGGAAAGGTATTGGCTAATTGTACAACAAAGCGTATCGTTTGTTCCAGAGTTATCTCCAATAATTGTGCCAATATTTCGTACGATATTGTAGTCGTTGAGAACAGGAAGGAGAGCGTCCCATTGATGCTCGCCACTATGGCCTTTTACCGTACGAAGAGCAAGTAGAATATTGAAGCGGCGCTGTCGTACGTCGGTAAAATGGCCGCGGATTGCAAGGAGGAGCTGATTGCCAGGGGAAGTCCAGATATCCACAGAAAGATGTACTTAAGTAATCGCGGATTGAATTATACGTCGTATGATATCTTTCTCGGCTGGAAATGCTTTCTTTACCTTATTTGCGACTGTTTGATGAGTTGTTGGAAGGAATGGGACAGCTTGTGGATTTAGGGCGGCGCAGAAGGTTCGAAACTCTGGGGAAACAACGTCATGGAATGAAAGGTTTCGTACGAAGCATAAATCCAAAAGTGTTTTTTCAAGGACATGTCGATTGACTCCTTTAAGGATTTGTTCATCAAACTCGGGGTTATTCAACCGTAGGTTTTGTACGACGACTTGAAGGTGTTCGAGAGTATCTATCGTACGAACCTCTTTCCCATCTACTAGAATCGTGATTCCATGATAGGATGAGTAGTGGCTTCGAAAGTTTGAGGTCTGGTTATTGACGTAGTCTCATTTGTTGCAAAAATAGAGAAGCTTCCCATTTTGATCGCGCTGGAGTTCTAGGGCTACTGTATGACAGTAATTATGGATTGCAGAACGAGTTTTTCGAGGTTTTAAGGACTTTTAGGACGTAATATCGGATTGAGTATTAACTTGAGAGCTAGCCTCTGTAAAAGAAAAGTCAACATCTAGCTCAAAGTCCATTATTATACGAAAATTAAGGTGGTGAAAAATTTGTTCGAATTGCCAAGACGCTTAACCGTTATTAATTCTTAACCGTACGCTTAGCAATTAACCGTTATTCTATTTTTAGTTAAAAATAATTCTTAACGGTTAGCCACCCTGAACCGTTTTCACTACTAGTCAACGCACGGCCCCAGTCAACGTACGCCTTTTAAGCCTCTCTACAAAAAAATTAATTATTCAATAACATCACAGCAACAGGATATAAATGTTAGATTTTTTGGTGATTTATTCTTTAAAGGCATGCGAAACTTTCTATCTATAATTTATAGCCCTGCAGATAACGTGGTAATTTGGTTTCCCTCTAGGGCCGTGTAGTGTGACGGGCTCATATAAATGCCTCTAAACCGAAGCTTGTAGATTGCTACCATACAAAGATACTAAGCTAAGGAGAAGAAGAAGAAGTTGGTAGAAAGTTAGGGTCGGCAGAATATGGCAGAATTTGGTAGGTGACGCGCCCTAGCGCCGTCACATGTAGTTACAATTTTACCACCTCCCTCTTCGTCACCATTTTCAATTACTACGACCTCTTTCTCCTTTTGTATAGGCTGTTGCTTTACCTTTCTACGGTCTTTAACTTGTTATTTTAGATTATTTTAAAGCTGCCTGCTTGCTTCTTTAGCCAGTTTAGCCTCCTCCCGTACGGCCTGCTTCGCGGCCTGCTTATGCTCTCTCTTCTCCTTTATAGTTATTCGTTCTTACTTTCTCCTTTCAATACCACGTTGTTTCTCCTCCTTTGCAACTGCCCTCTATCGCTTATTCTCTGCTTTTTAAGCATCCTCTTATACTTTCTAGTCCTCCTTCTGTGCCTAAAGGTCTCATATTTCTTAAATCACTATGCTTCCAGAGGCCACGCCTACTATACACAGCAGTTGTCCGGCCAACTATGACATATAGATCCAGTGTTTGGGCCATTAGAGAAACCGAGAAGGGCCCCCCCAAATCACTCCTTAAACCACTCCAAAAGGTCCAAACAGCCTGCCTCCGGAGCATAATAGGCGGGTATAAGCGAACGGCCACAGCACTGCTTAAGAAGGAAGCTAATATTCCCCCCCTATAACTATATATTAAAGCCACTGTAATGTAAATGGCGCAAAGTAAACGTAACTCTAATGTTATAAAGTATATCAAGACACGCCTAAATAAACTATAGAGGGACTCTAGGGCGCCTTATAGGAGAACAAACCAACAACCCCAAAGCAGGGAAGAGATATTGGAGAAACAGGTAAAGAAAGCAGAAGAAAAATAGTACTGCGTTAGGGCCCAGGCCCATATAGAGGAGAAAGGGAGACGTGTAAGAGGCCGGCAAAGACAACAGTAAGAAAGAGAAAGGAGCTAAAGTAGAGCATAAAAGAACGCTAGGAAACTATCTTCCGTAATATAATACTGGTTAGACCAACGCTGGAGAGGCGCATAGGAGTTAAAGGTACAGAGGCTAACTCAGGCAAGAGAAACCTAAGCTATAGCATAGTTAACGCCATAGGGGGTAAATACTTAAGAGCTCCAAAAAGGCCTAACAAAGGCAGAAAATATAATAGCAATACTCTTAAGAATAGGGATAATAGGACTAAAAGATTAGCTCTATTAGGTAGATGTTTTAGTAGGCAGCCTAAGATGCGAATATAGCTGGCTAAGATAGACACCAAAACATATAATACTATTATGCCCCCTATACACTAACTAAGAAGCTATGCTCTTAGTAGCTAGTACAGAGAACTATAACACACTACTCTTAATATAAAAAGGTCTTAAGGCGGTTACCTAGTGGCTTATTAGCCAAAATATACTAGACCAGTTTTGGGTTGCAAAGGAAATGGTAATAGAAGGTAAAGGGGTAAGCAATAGGCGCCCCCTAATAACTCTACAGTAGTAGAGCAAAGTTTGCAATACTAGCACGTCCGTAGGCTTGTTACAGCAGCAGTAGTTCCCAAGGAGGTCAAAAAGTAAGGTAGTAGAGCACCATAGGTGACTTGTAGGCGCCTTGCAGGCGAGTCCCAAAAGGCGGGGAGACGGATTATGGGGTTTTCTCAAAAGAGTTTTCTCCCTATATGTATATAAGGAGTAGTCCGCGTGGGCCCAATAGGGATCCGAATTGGACGTTAAGCAATGAATAATAATATTTCTTAAATCTTTTTAAGGCTAAAGAACATTATACCACCATAAGCTTCTTTGCGGAGTTGCTTAAACAATAGCTTGCCTTACTAGTGACGCTTTTTCTCTTTAAAAAATACTTCTCAGAGGTGTTGGTTTTCGTGTAGGAGAAGCTCATTCTAAGTGTTAAGAAGCTTTCTCGCCTTAGGATCCGAAACATTAAGTACTTTATACGCTAGCTTCCGTACCTCTCTTACACGAGCTTCTAATATTACTGCTGAAGAGTTTAAGCCGGCTGTACTAGGCCTTAATCCTAGTTGTTATACCTCAACTTAGTTTAGGACTTAACTCTCGTCACGTGGCCAAATTCCTGTTCTTGTGTAACCGACTACGGTACCCTGCCAAACCACCACTGTTTTGCCTGCATATTGCCTACGTATTGTTTGCGTATCGCCTACGTATCACTTACGTATCACGCTGTTTTAGTTACGTATTAGTCTCTCCTTTCATTTATTTCCATACCTTCCTTGTGTATATAGAGAGGCTCTAGAGCTACATTTTACAATCAAGTCGTTCACTCAATTCTCCCACACTGCAAGCTTACATCTTGCCCACCCACTTTTAATGTTTTTTTCTGTAAACGCACGTTTAAATGCTAGCCAGAATAATCCAAAGAACTCTCTCTTGCTTATTCCTCTTCTCCTAAAGCTCTTATGAATATAATCATTAAGTTTTAATGAGTAATACTGTGCAAGAGGCCCAAATAGGCTTACATTAGGGGGCTGCAGTCAGTGCGTTAAATGCGACGGCTATGCACAAACCAGAATCCTGTGCTTTGCACACCAGTCCAAGAACCTCATATTAAGATGGCTGTTGTGCCCATCTAACATAAGAAGCCGCCAGTCCCTTCCTAGCCGTACTTTCTCTTTTGTATACCAGTCGAAAATTGATGTTAACCACTAAAATCTATACTCTTCACTTGTCCGGCCTGTCGCTAAAGATGTAAAGTGTACCTGGTGTTCCATAAGATCTACCTCAGTAACCTAGGTATCTTATACATCGCCCGAGACAGCCTGGTAGATTAGAGCGGGTAGGATCCAGGTGCCATCCATACAAATTAACGCTAGAACAGTAATCCACTCCTAATTACCATCCTGGCTAGCACCCTTTATTCTACCTCTTTTAAATGCTTCTTTAGAGAATACTCTCTTTATTTAGCGAAGAACCCCTATAAGAAACCCCTTCTTATCCATAATATATAAGTTTTGCGGAGAAATCTTATATTCATCGATTTTTTCAAACAGCTACATATTATAAGCATAGAAAGTTAGAGATATTAGGCCATAAACTAGCTTAAAATAACGCCTATATGCCTCCGGAGAGTCAGCTTTCTTTCAGCTTAGATCAAAGCCTTTTAAGAAGCCAGAATCGAGTTTTGAACTGTACTTGCTAATAAAGCGAGTTAGCTAGTTCTTTCTAGGCGTCTTTTTGGAGATATCGAAAGCGAAATTCCGGATCATTGAGACCATAGGAGGAAGCCCAAATACTAATAGTTTATTAATATAATCAACAAGTTCTTTCTCCTGTTAGGGTGTAAGGAGAGATTTGGTGTTTGCCACATTGACTGCCCAACTGCGTGCCAAACCCCTATGTCGCCTTGATAGGGTAGTACGGTCAATACCATACTTCCTTATAGTAGCACCATAATTAGGGCTTTCTTGCGATGCTAGATCTTTTAACGCTTTGTCGATAGCCTGCATGGTTGTTGAGATTGAATTTGAATGTGTGTGCGAGGGTATGCGGGCCGTGCGTTGACTGGGGCCGTGCGTTGACTAGTGAAAACGGTTAACCGTAACGGGATCTGTTTCTGCTCTGCCTACTGCTTCCTGTCCTCCAAAACTTGTTCTTTCTCTACTATCACGCCGCTTTCTGGCTCCAATACAGGTTGGAGACAGACCTTACCAGGCACCGCATCTGCGCTTTATAAAGGATCGCCAAACAGACCCGGTTTCAATAGCTATTCCCGTGGCCAATCAGCTTATTAGCACCCCACAACTTCCTGTCGACCGGATGTCCGTGCACCGATCATAAGAATAGAATGAGGACTCTGTCTATTGAAATGTGGTTCTAAGACCTCTATATATACATGTAGGAAAGGTGTAGGAAAGGAAAGACAAAGGGGGGTAAGGGGTGGCAATGAAACTCGGGGTAGGTGACCGAGTCGTTGACCGAGTCGATGACGAGTCGGTGACCGAGTCAATGAGTAAGTAGCTGAGTCGGCGTAAGATAACCTGATTCAGGTCGACACTTCCATAACATTTAAACGACTATATTGCCTGCAAACAATGAAGCTCGCCGTCTTCAGCGCCAAACCTTACGACAGAGAATACCTCGGCGGCCTCGCCGCCAAGCGTGACCCCTTATCTGAAATTGAGACCAACTTTCTCGATTTCTCCCTCTCCAGTGACACTGCCGCATTGGCGAACGGTGCCGACGCCGTTTGCGTTTTCGTCCACGACACTCTTGACGCCAAGGTCCTCCAAGAGCTTCACGCCGGTGGTGTGCGGGCCATTCTCCTGCGCTGCTCAGGGTACAACAATGTCGACCTAAAAGAGGCCGAGAAATTAGGCCTCTTCGTCGCCAATGTTCCCTCCTACTCCCCGGAGGCAGTAGCCGAATTTGCCGTTGCTCTGATTCAAACCCTCAACCGAAAGACGCACCGGGCGTACAATCGGGTACGGGATGGCAATTTCAACCTTGACGGCCTGCTGGGCCGGACGCTTCACGGCAAGACCGTGGGCATCGTGGGTGTTGGCAGGATCGGTCTTGCACTGGCCAGAATCGTGCAGGGCTTCGGGTGCAAGCTTGTGGCCTACGATCCTTCCCCTACCGATGTCTTCAAGGAGTACGGCGAGTACACCGACCTTGATACGCTACTTCCGCAGTGCGATATTGTTAGCCTGCACTGTCCACTGATGGACTCTACCCGGCACATCATCAACGAGACTACTCTCGCGAAGATGAAGCAGGGTGCTATGCTGGTTAACACCTCCCGCGGCGGGCTAATCGACACCGGGTGCGTTATGAAGGCTCTCAAGAGCAAACATCTAGGCGGCCTCGCGCTTGACGTGTACGAGGGCGAAGGCGCGCTGTTCTATAACGACCACTCCGGGGATATCATCGATGATGACCTACTCATGAGGCTCACGGCCTTCCACAACGTGGTTGTGTGCGGGCACCAGGCCTTCTTCACCGAGGAAGCGCTTACGGAGATCGCCGAATGTACATTGCGGAATCTAGATGACTGGTCTAAGGGGGTTCCCACTAGGAACGCACTTGTGCAGGTCGGGAGGCCGATGGCGAGACGAGACTCTCGTCTGGCTCGACTATGAAGAAATAGGGACACTAGACGGAGAAAACCTGATGTGACAAGCTCCCGGTTTAGCGTGCTAGATTTTCTCTACTCTCATGTTACTTAAATTAGGCTTAAGCTGTGTCGAGATTTTCCGTCTTTACATGTTGGCCGCCCATTTAGATTAGGTTGGGAATAGACTCTCTGCTTTATGCTAGACGGTTTCCGTAGTTCTCGTCGAATCCATGCCAGACATAACTTGCAACGCTGAGATTCTATTCCATAGCTCGGATAAACGATTCATAAAATTTGCTTTTAAATAATCTTCATAGGTCACGAGCGTCTATTGAGATAGTATAATGAGATATTGCTTTGAATCCTGCTAGTACTACCGTCGCATCCTCTCCAGCCTTTTGAAACTAACGAGGCGCTGTACTCAGCTGTGTAGTCTATATACATTATGCTTCATGATTGTGGAGAAGTAATTACATTACAAACCTCAACGTTGCTAGTTTTGAGAGAGGAAAGGAAAAGACTTGGTATATACGTAATGCAGGAATTGAGTGGGGTCCAGCTTTAAACCAAAAGGAGAGATATTCATAGATATTCACGGCGACAAAAACGTGAGGAGATATTCAACGGTCAAGAGCTTGCGCTTGACACTACACCTTGTTAGCTTCTTCAAACCGTCAGTCTTGATCTGGAGTCGACTTACCATCTGCCAGTACACGCCCCTCTTTCTCAACAGCGTCTGATGATTACCCCTCTCTAGCACCTTGCCACTCCCAAGCACGAAAATGACATCCGCCTTCTGGATCGTTGCCAGTCTATGCGCAACGGCAGTGACGGTCCGTCCACCCTCACCTGCTGCTCGCTCAATAGCCTCCTGGACGAGTTTCTCGCTCTCCGAGTCTAACGAGCTCGTTGCTTCGTCGAGAAGCAAGACTTTAGGTTTTCGCAGCAGCGCCCTCGCGAGAGAAACTCGCTGTTTCTGGCCGCCGAGAGAGACATTCCTTTTGGTCCTAGGCGCGTGGCATAGCCTTCTGGGAGCGAGGCGATGAAGTCGTGGATCTGCGCATCACGGCAGCTTTGTTCGTCGCTCGCAGTGTCTACGCTCAATGCAATGTTTTCTCAGATGCTGCCTTCGTATAGCGTGGGTCCCTGGCTCACCAGGTTGATTTGTTTTCGGTACTCTGCGGGGTCAAAAGCGGTGATGTTTTGTCCATTGTGACAATGGTTCTGGAAGAGTCCTCCACATGCGTTTTCCTGCTTACATAAGCAGATTCCCTTTGCTTCCATTTTGGTCGGTATCCTTAGTAATCACTTTGCCACCGTAGATATGGGCCTATATAAGGGCCTATGTTCGTTATAGATAGAACTAGATATATATATTCATTTGTTTTAATATTATTAAGTTTATTAGGTTATAAGCACTTGTTGCTACCAAGCTGTGATAATTTAGCTATTTAACAGTTTAGAATATTAACACCTTACCACAGGTTGCATTAAGGGTTACTATACCCGTACTAGGTCATATCTTACTGTTCTATATTTAACGCCTTACCACAGGCCGCATTAAAGGTTACTATACCTATATATAAAGTTATTTCTTATTATTAAAATTACGCGTTAAATTCATTTGTTTACGTGTTAAATTTATATGTTTACGCGTCGCCATGGGTAAAAACTATCCAGGCATTTAACGCCTTAAGAAAGACGGTTTAAATTGGCACTAATATTAAACGCAGCTTAGCACATACCTACGTGGTAAGGGCCTTCTATATATTATTTAGGAAGATGCAGGCCCACCCCTCTACCTAAAGCTCTAGGAAGAAAAGCCCACAATATCTATTAACAAAATACCAGAAGACGCTAATAAGGAGGAGCAAGACAAGATCCTTAAGAGGTCTTAAATTATTACAGACACTAACAATTTAATTTGCTTAACTAATAAGGCACTCTCTAATAAGTACCGTAAGAAGTTTAAACAGTACAATAAAGACAACGGCAAAGTCTGTTTAATTATCCTTAGTATAATTAATAATAAGATTATTACTGCCCTAGAGCACAAGAAGACGGCAAAGGACTATATTAAATACCTTAAGCAATTATTTAAGGCCCGTGGCTTAATCCATAAGGCTAATATATAGGAGACTTTTGTTAAGCTCCGCTATTAATTAGACTAAGCAATTATTACTTTTTTAAGCCATTACCAAGAAGCGGTTTAAGGAGTTAAGCAGGTAAAGCTTGCCCTAGATAACAAGATTATTAACTATTAATTTATTAACACTATTAATAAACACTTCCCTATATGGGCTTAAATCTAATATAACAAGATTCGCAACAGCTACATAATTTTACTACTTTAATTAATCGCTGACCTTACTAACAAGGCTTAGTAAAAGGACTTACCTAAGAGCTTTACCTTGGTTAATAAGCCACTAAGTAACTTACGCAAATAGTCCGGTCAAGGACGCGGCAATAGACATAGTTGTGGCAATAGCTGCGGCAGAGGCGGCGGAGGAGCCGGTTAAGGTGCCTTATTAGGCAATTAAGGCTCTGCCAAGGATACTTTAAATAAGTATAAATGGTGCAAGCTAGGTTATCTAGGTGGCGAGAAAGGCTGCTAGATAAAGCACGCCTACCTAAAACCTAAATAGTAGAGACCTAGAGAGAAATGGCCTCTGCGCTTAGGTGATGGAGCAGCCTTAAGTACAAATAAGGCCTCCAAGGGGACATCTAATCGCCCCTCTTAAGCTATTAATTTGGCAACTAGATTAATCTTTGCTACGTAAGTTATTAGGCCAGTAGCTATAGCTTTAGGAATAAACATTAAGGACTCCTAGATAGCCAACAGTTGCTTAAATATTTATATAAGTAATAATATTAGGAAGTTTGTGCAGTATAAGGAAATTAAGCCTCTCTAAATCTAGACGGGAGGAGGCTTAATAGAGGCTATTAGCGTTAGATTAGTTAAGCTTATAGTTACCCGGACCAATTACTTAACCTATACTATTACGTTTACTAAAGTATATTACTATCCTAACTTCTTTATAAATATTATCTTGCTTAATGTTCTATAAGGGAAGGAAGCCTTTTTTAACAGTCTCTATAATACAATTAACTTTATTAAAGATTAGGCAGAAATAGTCTATATCCTAAGCATTAACAGACTTAATACGTTTATACTAGTAGACAACCCTATGGAGGTTCCTTTCGCAATGGCTCTAGCTACTACATAATTGTGCCTCTATAAGAAAGGCGTGCTTACTAAAGCTACTATAGAGACCTAGTATAAGAGACTACAATACCTTCCTCCTGCCTAGATATATCTCCTTGCTAAAAGTATAAAGGGGATTATAGTTACTAAGGACAAGCCATTTTACTACAAGGACTGTTACCTTAGAAAGGCTAAGAAGTAAATATTAAGACGCCCTTAACAACACAGCAATTGCATATTTAAAAAGGTGCATATTAATATAGTTAGGCTATTAAAACATAAAGGTCTCCATGGTAAGAAGTACTGGGTACTATTTACTAATAACTAAACACACTTTAGATAGATCTACTGTATATTAAATAGAGGCTCCGCGGCCTCTACCTTAAAGTGGTTTATCTATATAATTAAGACTTAAACAGGGATAATGATTGGCTGCTTCCGATTAGATGGAGCTGCTAAGTGGTTTAGTAAGGACTTAACCGATTTCTTTAAGAATAAGGGTATACTTACTAAGGCCTCTACCCCGTACACCGCACACTAGAATGGAATTGTGGAGAAGGCCAACCACCTGGTTAAAGAAAGGGTTAGGGTAATGTTAACTAAGACTTAATTGCCACCAAAGCTCTGGCCTAAAGTTGCCAAGGCAGCTGTATATGGACTTAATATGTTGCCTATATCAGTTAATAAGGACCAAGCTCCGCCCGCTTAAGCAATAGCTCTTGCCTTAGGTAACACCAATTCTATAATTATATACGCTAACTGGAAGATCTATAGCTATCCCGCCTACGTCCTTATTAATAAAAAAGACCCTTAGCGGCAATAAGGTAATAAGTTTATTGTAAGAGCTTAGAAAGGATAATTGGTTAGCTATAAAGGCTTATATATATACCGCGTCTATCTACCTTATAAGAATAGGGTCGTTTGGTTAAGCAGTATTACCTTTAATAAATTAGGAACTTTTCTTACTACACTAATTAGTGAAAAAGAAGGTGGCGACAACAATATCTGCTGGGTACTACTTAAGGAACTCCCTACCATAGACACTACACCAGAGGTCTCTCGGTCACTGCAGAAAGGAGGCAAGGCTTCTTGGTCACTGCAGGAGGCAGACGAGGTCTCTCGGGCCTCGCAGTCAGGGGGTGACTCGCAGTCGGGGGGTGACTCTCAGTCGGGGGGTGCCTCTGGCGATCACGATATCGCACCGCAGCTCAATCAACCTCCTCTCACTGAAGACAAACAGGCAGACCTTGACTAGCAAGAGCTACCTAATCTAGGAGGACACCTCCGTCAGGAAGCGACTCCCCTAAGGGACATCTACTAGGAGGACCTGGAGCAGACTCTAGATAAGCACTTAGGTAAGGAAGCTGAACCTATAACAAACACTCATACGCGGTCAAAGCCACGGCTTAACTATAGTATACTCCATAGAACTAGAAGGAAGGAGCTGGCCATAAAAGCCACCTACCTTACCCTGGCCTTCGCCTACACGTTTATAAGCGCTCAATTACAGCCTCAGTGGATAAAAACAACTAAAGGACTACCTCCAGAGCCACGCAACTAGAAGGAAGCCATAAGTTTAATATTTAAGAAGGAGTAGAAGGCTGCGGCAGATAAGGAATAGGAGTCTTAAATAGTAAATATCTTATTTAAGATCGTTGAACTTCTACCTAGAGCTAAGGCTCTACCCGTTAAATGGGTCTTTATATATAAATTTAATAAGAACAACGTCCTATTTAGATAGAAAGCAAGACTAGTATTACGCGGTAATAAGCAGCGCCTAGGAATTAACTATAGAGACATGTTTACGGGCGTTGTTTAACCAAGTATATTTAAGCTACTAATGGCCCTGGTTGCCGCATACAATCTAGAGTGTAAGCACTTAGATGTAATTATAGCCTTCCTTAATAGGAAGCTTAACCGCAAGAATATCTATGTTTAGCTACCGGAAGGATATTATTAGTATTTAAAAGACGGCGTTGCCCTTGTAGGCCTATTGCTTAAGGCTCTCTACGGTCTTAAGTAGGCGCTACGCCTTTAGTATAAGGAGCTTAAGGGCTTTCTTATCACCCTTAAATACATGCCAATTCTAGCTAACCTATGCGTCTTTGTCAGCCAGCAAAGCGGCTAAATTATTATCGTCTATGTCAATAATCTTATCTTAATTGGATAAGACGTACGGACGGTTAAACTACTTAAAGAAGCACTTAGGAATAAGTATAAAGTAAGAGACTTAGGCCTAATTATATACTACCTAGGCATTTAAATTATTAGGAACCGTTAGGCATAATTAATTCAACTAGTATATGTAACCGACTACCCATACACCGCCAGAATGCCAATCTGACTCGCCTGCATATTGACTCGCTTACCGACTCGGTCACTGACTCGGTCAAATAACTCAATCAATTACCCCTTATTGTCTACACC
>Ga0307507_10009597_pt1 | contig 12823 bp, 6 predicted proteins | sample 7_EM_MG_FD_207223 | JGI IMG/M metagenome (GOLD analysis project Ga0307507, IMG submission 207223) | Populus trichocarpa ectomycorrhiza microbial communities from riparian zone in the Pacific Northwest, United States - 7_EM | ecosystem: Host-associated > Plants > Roots > Unclassified | place... | reverse complement strand
ATACTCGCTTTATCAACGTGCACGAATATCACTTATAGTGGTACGTATGCGGTGTTGAAGTTGGTAGTTGATTGTTGTCTAGAAGTAAGGGGTTGCTCCAAGGTTAGGTTAGCTAGCCTCGCTTCGTAGTCTCGTGACCACGTCATATGACTAATATTCCGACACTGGAGCAACTCTAAAAAGAAGGCTAATCTACACTCTAAAGTTAAGTTTACTTCTAGACTATTCGTAGCGTATACGTAATAGCTTCCACGCTCCTTTTACAGGTCCGTAATTATATAACCCGTATTACGGCTTGTATAAATGTCTCTAAACTAAAGCCTGTAAAATACTGTATTACGGAGATACTACGCTAAGGAAGAGAAGAAGAAGAAGAGTTGTTAGGGGTAGTAGGTTAATATATCGCGAGGGCCGCCAAGGCGCTAGTGGTAAGCAAGCTAATAGCGATTTTCTATACTGGGCATGGAAAATCCTAATTAGTTGGTTGAATTCAGGGTCTATACCGTTATAATTAGTTACCTAACGCTAAGCTAAATCTAAATTCATTTGTTTAACCCATCCTATAACTTATAGGTTAATTTGGTTCGTATTAATAAGCTATTAAAGAGCTGTGTAGGGTTTTCCCTTTGTTATAGCGTTAGTAGGGTTGGCCTTTTTATTAATCCATTTCACCTCCGTAATCTATCTCCGTTTGTAGGCTTGCCGGAGGCATATTATATTAATTATTAGGCGTTTTTCTTAGGTAGTTCCGAGTTATACTAGACAGTTATATAAGGACTTAAAGTTAGTGCAAAGTATAAATAGAAGGTTAATTTGTAGGATCTTATCTACTATAGACTTGATTGCAACGCCAATGTTAAAGCTATAGGCTGTGCCGTAGAGTTTAGAAGCTAGTACGCTCTAAGTAACTCTTTTGCACTTAACTAAGCTCCAATAGACTATATTAGCCTTCTTTATAGCATTAGCTAGTACAAGGACGTAGCCAATCTGCGAAGAGAGGTCCTTGTTATTGGCAAATAACGCGTCCGTAAATACTAGTAGCTATAGGGTTTTAATATCTAACTTAACAAACTTAAGACCTCTATTAGCATTCTCAATTTGCTAGTTTAGATGCTTGTTTAACTATTTTATATCTTTCTCGTTGGGGTTAATTACCTAGGCGGTAAAGAATAAATTAAATAAGGCTTCTAGCTGGTATACTAAAGCAATATATGCACCTCTAGCACGTTAAGTAATATACTAGTCCTTTGGAGTTAAGGTTCTTGTGGCTCCTCTTAATCCTATACTTATGGCAAGCTTGGTGCTAATTATACTAAGGTTTATACATTATTGTTCCTAAGTAAGCGTAATACTCCCATTAGTTAGTAGCTAAATGACTCCACTATTAAACTTAATAGGTGTATTAATAGTAAGTTATTCCCGTTCCTTAGCTATAAACTTGGCCTTATACAGCTCGTTTTGCTCTGCGTTTATAAAGGTCTTATCTACTAGGAATAGAGTATTATTAGTTTATAGGCCTATAATACCAAAGGGTTTATTACTCTATAGGAGGTAGGGGTTGTATATAGACTGGTCTATATGCAACTGTTAGATGTAATGCAAGTAATATATCTTAAACTAGTGGTTACTGGCTTCTGGTACTCTGTAGAGTGGTTTTACAACCTTTAGAACGGAGGCCTCGTCAATCCCAAGTTGCTTAATTAGCTTGTGCGGAGGTCGTACATAGAACTCTTAATTTAGTGTGGTGGTTAATTGTACATAGGCCTATAAAATATCTTAGAGGTAAAGTCGTGCCTATAGAAGCTTTATAGCGGCAATATAGAGAATTAGTTGTTGGCTAACTTATTAAATGGTTAGTAATTAGGTAAGAACCAGTTCCTTTTTTAAGTTATTATAAGCTTGCACAACTAGTTGGGATTTCTTAAAGGCTTTATTGGTTCCCTTATTCTTAATCTCATTAATAAATCGCGAGTTAAAGAGTTGTACGCCTTATAGTATATCTGTAAGTCTTATAATCTTAAAAACTCCCTTTTTAAGTAGACCAGTAAGCTCCTTTTATTAGGAGGCGCTGAATTAGGTACTGAATTAACTGTCATCCTATAGGTAAATGGTAATATTAGTTATAGCCGTAAGTAGAGGGTATTTGCGAGGGCGTCCTCTGCCTTATTTTGGGGGTTGTTGCTAAGCTTTAGTAGGTCTCTCTAAGACAGTCTCAGAAAGGGCTGACCTAAGTAGAGGTTTAAGTGGTGATTCTAGTCCGACAATTTGCTCCTGCGATTTAGTTGCTTAAAGGTAGGGTTTTACAACTATAGATCGGAAGGCTATAGGTCCGCTAGATAGCTTAACAGTATATATTTTACCCTTAATAGTAAGTAAGGTAAATGGCCCATCCCAGTAGCCGCTTTGGCCAGTGTTTCCTTCTCTCTAGACCAAAATGGGTAAGTTTAGTGGGAGATTATAAATCGCATTAGCATTGGGTCCGTTTTATATATTTAGCGCGTTAGCAATCTGTTGTTTAGCTTATAGCTTCTATATCTCTGCTATAGCCTTTTTAATTACGGCAGCGCGTTATATAACAGTAGGGGATAGTGCATTGGATTTAACCATTTAGGGGTAGGCTCTAAAGACTAGAAGTGTAGGAACTAGTCCTTTAGGGCCAGCTAAATTATTAATTGCTTTAAACGCTATTTAGAGTCCCATCTCCTTATTAATATTAGGGATTTCAGTTATAATAATCTGGTAGGCTTACCGTAATAGACTATAGTAGCGCTCTACTATTCTAATAAAGTTATATGCTTCGACCAGTACTCCCTTTGTACTAATTCCTATAATAGTGGCGTATTGCTTGAATTTCTTACTAACGAAGTTCTTTCTAGCGTCGTAGGTAATTAGGTCTGGTGGCCCTAGGTAGGTATTAATCTAGCACATCTATAGAACATCCTATATGTGTTTAGCGCTGATGTCTTATAGCTATCTACCAGCTTGGAATTACGTTCCTTTATTAATAACGTATAGAAGGGGTAATCCGCTAATATATATAATGTTGACAATAATATTATAGTTAAAATTAACGTTGTCTTGTAGGGTGAAGCGGAATCTGCTTAGTAATTTACTAAACTTCTAATAGTAGTGGCAGAACTTGGTTAGTTGCTTAATAGCCATTCTATCAGTTTCATGGCCAGTATAGTAGAGTAGCTTTTGCAATTTCTTAACTAAGAGATGTCTAAATCGGTAATATAGGCGCCGTAGCTCTATATCTGTTAAGTAGCAGGGGTTCGCGTTAAAGGATTTAGATAAATATAACTGTAGTAATAAGCTCTATAGGAGAAATAGGTGGCTAAACCATTGCACTACTGGCACTTTTTTAGTGTGAGTGATAATAACGTTTCTAAGGCTATTGTAGTAGATTTAGAGTCTATCTATATCCGCTAAACAGAGTAAGAAGGGGGTATCCATATAGACAATATAAAACTATATCTTACCTATAGGGGTGACAACATCTGTAGTTCTAATAGAGGTAGCAATTCTAATACCAAACTGCACGTTAACTTATCCTTTAGTTGAGGTATTAAGTCTTATAGATTAGTCCGCGTTCTATAGTGCCTGGAATTGTCTATAACCGGCCATAGACTTTTTTGATGCACTAGTATTAATTATATAAATACCGTAGAAGTATAGCGTGAAACGGCGGTTATTGTGTTATAGTTAAACGGGTCAGTTTCCATAGTAGGTTCTATAGAGGTTGCATTAAGTAAATAAGCGTAAGCCTTATTGGCTAGTTCTACGCTTATAGAGGTTGCTTCGTCTGTAGTAAGAGTCCCAAATAATATAAGGTAGCAGCTGTTAGGGTCTTCTAGTTCTTCCTCGCTGTTATTATTATTAGTGTTTTTGTTAGCGTCTATGTCTAGTATAAGAGCTTTAAAAGTCTTATTACACTTATTGTCGTCGTCTCCTTTATAGTAGATAGTGTATTGTCTAAAGCGTTCTTTAAAGTTACTGTTGCGGCCCTTGCTATTGTTAAAACGTCTTTTGTACTTATTTCTAGAACAGTTCCGCTCCTCCTCTATATATTTCCATGAGCGGCAGCTCTCCTTTTAGCAAACGTAGTACTTGGTCTTTAGGGACCTAACGGTGTTTTGTCTATAGGAGCGGGTTCGGTTACGGTTGTTACGGATGTTACAGCAGTATATGCAATCCATAAAGTAGGCTCCTTAAGACGGTCTTATTAAGGCCTAGAAAGGGTGTTCCTTATCCTATATAACTATAGAAAATTGCAGCTTGCTAATCAACTAGGAGAGGTCTTTAGAAGGGTTGGAAATAGCAATACAGCATACTAGTACTTTTTAGCAAGCGGTAACTAGCTTATTTATAAGGAAAAGGTCTATACGAAATTCTAGATGTAATCCATAGCGATGTTTTAAGAGCTTATTAAGGAGTAGTTGGAAACTCTAATAGATTTGCTTATTAGGGTTCTCGTTAATAATTCCTTGGAAGTTAGTAGCGTTCCATTTAGTAAAGTTTCTCTAATAGTACTCTAGTCCTTTAAAGAAGTAACGCATGTGGTTATATGCCTTAGTGAATAATCTAGTTAAAAGGCTGCTATTATAGTAGTAATCCTAAGCAAGTCCCTTTAGCATAGTTAGGAATACAGTTATATAGCCTTTAGGAGGTAGACTAGCTCTCTTGCAGATATTATAGAAGATAGTTAACTTAAAGTTAAAGCTATTACTCACTCCATCATACTTCTAGTCGTCCGTATAGATCTTGGCAATAGTAGCTGCCTCTTTACTATATATAGACAGGTGCATAGTAGGGTCGGTATTAGCAGTACCAGAGTGAAGATACTAGGCAGGAGGAGCACCAGGTAGGGTAGGAGCGGTTGCTAGAGGGAGGGTAGAGGCAGTTGCCGTAGGCAATAATTACTGGTTCTGCGTCTATAGGAGTTAAGTAAGAAGGGTAAGTAGTTAATCCTAGGTAGAGGTAGGTGCAGCTTGCTATTAAGTAGCGGTTGGTGCAGTTTGCTAGGGTATAGATGCAACAGCTAGTTAGGGTGTTGTAGGGGTAGGTATTTGCGTTCTAGGTGTTATAGCTGTAGCTATAGGCTAAATTGCAGGCGTTAGAGGTAGTGGAGGTAGTTAATGGTTTACAGGCGTCAGTACCATATAGGAAGGTAGTGGGCTATAGGGGGGGTTATAGGAACTAAAGAGGCTATAACTAATAGGGTTATAGCTTAATTCAATATTAGAGCTATTTGTGTTAAGTTAAGTTGTTCTTATAGTGCCACTATAATTATAGGGCTGACTTCCTTAAGAGCTCCTGTAATTTCCTTATCTATCCATTTATAAGGTTCCTTTATTATAAGGACATTATATAGAACCTTATAAAGTAGGTATCTATTGCTATATATAGCGATATATACTCCTCTTTGGAGTAGGTAAGTACGGAGCTTTGCTCTAGTAACAGAGCGTATCTTTCTAAAGTCCTTAATAGTAAAGCCTTCAAATTCTTCTTGGAATAGCAACCGTAGTGTATAATCCGTAAAGTTCTTATATATATACTTATAGATTTTCGTTTCCATATATTCTTCCAGGTCTTCCTCTAAGGCAGTTGCTATATTAATCCCATAACTATGTCTGGCGATTCTCTCCTTCCATTTAGGATCCATTTTATTGTGCAAAGCAGTGTACTAGTCCTTGTGTATGTTTAGTTTAAGGTTAAGGTTGAGGTCAAGGTTAAGGTTGAGGTTGTTAAGGTAAGGGTATCGAGGTAAGGGTGTCGAGGTAAGGGTATTTTAGGTATGTACGTCCTTTACAGCCATCGGGCCTGTAAAGTTCTTAGCAAGATTACTATTCTCTCAGCGATCTGTTGTATTGGCTGTAAGGCCAGTACAAATTCTCTCAAGCTTAAGGGAGGTCGCAATCTTCTCTAAGTAAAGATACAATTCTCTAGGCGATCTAACGCGTTAGCAGTTAAGCTGATACATGGTCTCGAGCTTTAAGGGTAATGTAGCTTTCTCCTTTAACTAGAATAGACAAGGCCAGGCAATCCATGTACTGTTTCCAGTACAGTTCTCAAGCTCTAGCTTATTGCGTATTTCCTAATCTATACGTCTACTAATCAGTGTCGGTATACTCGCTTTATAAACGTGCACGAATATCACTGTATTGCGATACGTATGCGGTGTTGAAGTTGGTAGTTATTGTTGTCTAGAAGTAAGGGGTTGCTCCAAGGTCAGGTTAGCTAGCCTCGCTTCGTGGTCTCATGACCACGTCACATAACTAACATTCCGACATTTATAAGACTAACAAAAAAAGAGGAACTGTGGGTATAGGGAACTAAGTAAAAGAAGTTATTTAAAGAACTTAAGAAGTTATTCACCTAGAAATTAATCCTTAAGATCTATTAACTAAAACTAGAGATGGTTATTAAGATAGATATATTAGACTTTATACTAGGAGCATGTTTGCTATAAAAGCATTAGGACGTATGGCATCTAGTAGTATACTATAGTTAGAAGATAATACTACTAGAACTAAACTATGACATCTATAATAAGGAGTTATTAAGTATAGTTACAGCGTTAAAGGAGTAGAGAGCATTCTTGCAAGGTATAAAGAGACTGTTTATGGTTAAGACGGACTATAAAAACCTTATAGGATTCCTAATAACAAAGGAACTTAACTAAAAACAGGTTAGATGGGCGGAAATACTTATAGAATACCATTTTAAAATTCAGTATACTAAGGGTATAAATAACGTATAAGCAGATGCTCTAAGTAGAAAAGCTAAACTATAAAATGATAAAAAGCTATTAGGGGCTTTATTGCAAAAGGACTAGGACGGATTAATTAGGTATAATTACCCAAAAATTGCAGCAACTAAGGAAAGTCAGATCTATAAATTACTAGAGAGTGATTAGGTATAGAAGATCTAAAAAGTATAGGTAGAGGATCTAGATTCAAATTAGTACAAGAATAGAAAAGCAATTTATATTCCAAGATCTATGGCAAAAGAGTTTATTAAGTCATTTTATAAGGGATTAACTTAAGGACATAATAGAGCTATAGGCTTAGTATTAAGACTTTAAAAGGAGTATGTTATTTAAGGAATCTAGGGACTAGCAAGACAAGTTATAAAAGAATATCTAGATTGCTAAAGAAATAAACCAATAAGGCATAGGCTATATGGAGGGCTACAACCTATTAAAACACTAGAAAGACTATAGGAAGTCATATTATAGGACTTTATTATTAAGTTACTAAAGTTAAAAGATCCTATTATAGGACAAGATTATAACACAATCTTAGTAATAGTGGATAAGCTTATAAAGTAGGGATACTTTATAGCATATATAGAAGAGATATTAGCAGAAGATATCGCTAGAATCTATATTAAGGAGGTGTTTGCAAGATATAGAGCACTAGATAAAATTATATCAGACAGAGATCCAAGATTTATAGTAGCATTTTAGGAAGTGTTTCTGGCAGAATAAGGAGTTCGCGTAGCAACCTCTACAGCGTATTATCTGCAGATAGATGGATAAATAGAAAGACTAAACTAGACACTAGAATAGTATCTAAGACATTATATTAATCACGCGTAAAACAATTAGGTATTATTATTACCAGTTACACGGTTTGCATATAATATAACACTATAAAAAGGAATAGGGACATTACTATTTAAGGCAAATTATGGGTATGAGCTAAGAACATTATTATCGCTATAATAAGTAAAGAAGATAAATAGCACAGCTAAAGAAAGAATGGAGATGTTAATAAATCTTTATATAAACCTTAAAGAAACAGCTAAACTAGTACAAGAGCAAATAAAAAGGTACTATAATGCTAAGAGATCTAAGGGACCAGATCTTAAGGAGGGAGATAAAGTATAGCTACTACACAAAAATTTCAAGAGTTGATAACTAAGCAAGAAGTTAGACTATGTTAAACTAGGACCTTTTAAAATTAAGCAGAGAATTTTATTAGTTATATATAAGTTAAACCTACCAGCTAAAATAAAAATTTACCCTATATAGCACGTCGCAATGCTAGAACCAGTATATAGAAATATTAAACTACTAGTCTATAAGGCAGACATGTATAGAGGACAAGAGGAAGATAAGTAGCAAGTTTTAAAGATTATTAGTTATAAGGATATAGATAATAAAACATGGTATAAGGTAAAGTAGATAGGCTATAGTAAGACTACCTAGGAACTACTAAGCAACCTAGAGAATGCTATGGGAAAGGTATAGGAGTATTAGAAGAAAGTAGGTTAGGGAGTATTAAAAAGGGATTACTAAAGGATAAACTGCCTAAGGGGGACTTAGGAGGAGTAACTACTACGTTATTTAGAACTGTTTCCTTTTCTAAAGACATTACTCTCTTATTACCTAGCTTAGATAAACCCTATTAGATAAGTTTCTACTCCTTAAAACGGACCTTCTTATAAACCTTCTTAAGATAGAGTAACCAAGCGGAAGCGGAAAGATGAGTATTAAGAGCACGCTGTTAAGCAGTGGAGGCCTCTAGCTCCGCCTTCTAAGATTGGCGAACCTTGTCCAAAGCACTTATAAGCTCACTATTAAGCCTTATAGCGGCCAATTAAATATAAAACCCTAAGGGAAATCAATAAGGGAACTTAAAGACTATTAAGAGTTATAGGATGCGTATACTTAGCGTTAGAAATGGAACGAACATCATAGGATAATTAAACGTTTAACTTTATACACTTAGAATAGGAGGAAGGTTGGCAACTAAAAGGAGCTGCAATTACAATATAAAGCAACCTCTCTTTCGCATAATAAGAATATAAAGGAAACATAACTTTACTAAGCAATAGTATAGCAGCTATGGTATAAGTACGCCGTTGGGATGAAGAAGAAGAAGGTGCTTTAGGCATAATAAGTAAGGATATTAACCAAATTAATTAGATGGACATTATACCTCTAGTAGATAACTTGGAGATATTAGGAATCTTTAAGAACAAAGATAAAGAGAAGGGAGATAGTGTTACGGACGCTTTAAGTATAATATTATAACTACTTAGAGAGGAGTTGGAGGAAGCTAGTTAGTTAATATAGGTATAGTCTAGGATGGATCTGGTGGAACCATATGATGAGGAATAGTAGCTAAGTTATATAATAAGCTCTGTAAGCTCTGTAAGCTCTATAAGGTCTATTATATACCTTATATACCTTATATACCTCACATAGTAAAGGGATTTCTTAGGCGTACGGTTGTGTATTTAAAGGACCACAGTCCCTACCCAGATAGTTCTCTCTTTGTAGTAAATCTCAGAATATAATTAGAGTTAATCTATTGGGCAACCACTCCACCAGTTATTATTACGTTATTGACTTACTGTTTATACCTACATACCCAGCCCATTAACGAGCCTACTATAGTTCTTACTACAAGGTTCCGTTACACCACTAACACTATAAGCTTATAGGCACTATGTAGTTTAATCTAATGCTTATCTAGAAACCCTATAATAGGCTTCCGCCACCTTAGTAATGGGATAAGCTTATGCTCTTTTACTAAATTATATTATATAAGATTGATTTTAGCGCCGCTGTTATATAGTGCTTAGAACTAACATACCTCGCCTATAGGGAGTACTATTTCTAGCTTGATAGCAATATAGAGAGTCTCTCCTTCTATATCTTGCCCTAGTTATAGCCAGGAGAGGTCCATAACTAGGGCTTTTCTTTTTTTAGATTATTAGTACAGTTATTGCCCTACTTGTTTTTTTAATTAGGTTTACCTTTAGAGAAGTTTTTTTTTTAACTTTTTAGGGTGTTCCTGTAAGGGTGCCAGATAGGTATTAGGTTGGCCCTAGGAGTCTTTCCTATTGCTTAAGGTCCCTAACTTTAACTATTCTAGATTTCTCTTTAAGAACGGCTTCTTTAGAGCTTGGGTCTGCCCTATATTACTGCTAAAGTGCCTACGCTTCTAGTTACCCCCCAGCTTCTTGCTAGAAGAGGTCTGGTTTCTTACTGTATCCTTAGCGTTTAGAACCACTTGTTTAAAATCCATATAGGTGGTGATCTGTAATAGGGCTCCCATATACTTTATTTTGTTATAAATTGCTAGCTTAATTCTAGCCTAGATAAATCTAATCTTCTCCTTCTTATGGATGCTACCATCCTTGTTTTTAAAGGGTTCTAAATCTATTAATTAAGTATAAGTTTCCATAAAGTTTATAAACTGGCGGAAATTATAGCGGTTAAGCTATGTCCCATTCTAGAATAGCTCTGTATTATTATATTGTATAATATACAGATCTTAAATCCATTTCTTTAGGAAGGTTTGCAGCTGCGGCTATATAGTAATTTACTCTTTATTAAGCTAATTTAGTGTAATCTGGTTTAGTGATTGATCTTTAATCTTGCTAATAATCTATTAAGTATGCTCTTTGGTATTATCTTGTATTATTAGTATCTTAAAGAAGTTATCCATTTCACAAACCTAATTGTCTAACTATTGGGCGTTAGGTCTATAGCGGAGTTCTAGGCTACTAGAGGCCTTAGCTAGTTAATCTATATCCTTTTTCTATTTGCTATATAGATACCTCTCTAAGTCTTCTATACCTCCTTATGTAGATACTAGATAGCCCCTAGGAGGCCCTTAGCCTTGGCCAGGTTATAAAAGATTTTATCTAGCCTAGATTAAGCTCTGCTAGATCTAGACCTACCCCTAGAGATTTCTAATATATTTATTAGTGGCTCCTTCCTATATAGCTTCCAAGAGCCTTACAGCAGCTTTCTAATATCCACCTTAGAGAAAATTAGTGTGGGGCTCTTAACTTTCTAACCTTAGGCCTAGGGAAGCTCTGGCTATAGAGGTAGTGTTAGTACCAGTAGCTAATACGGGTTTCCCTGTAAGGCTCAAGTCTTAAGTTAGTAGTTAGGTTGGATTACCTAAAGGGGTAGGCCCGCTTGGCTTGTAAGCAGTCTATACGCCGCCACTATACCAATTATAGGCTAGTGGTCTTCCAGGAGGGTTCCAATTGGGTCCCTAATTAAGCGCGTTAGTGTATTCCTCTACTGGCATTTCTAATTTAGGGGAAGATCTTGGATTTACCTCTGGCGCTTAATCTTCTAATTAGCCTAAGTAGGGCTAAAGGGGTTCCGGCTGCTTTCCAGCAGTGTTATAACTGTTATAGAGGGTGTCTACGTTTTCCTCAGCGTTGCTAGTAACCGTAGGTATGCAAGAGTCTTTAAGCTCTTAGTGCATCTAGGTGTTAGGGCTTATTTAGCTGTCTTGCCTAAAGGTTTATATTGTCGCAATCTCTTACTATCAGAGGGACCTTCCTACCTTAGCGTGACGGCTTTCTATAAGGTATTTGTGGAGTTTCCGTTTAGGTTATCGCAAGATTTTAAGGGAGGATAGTAGATATAAACAAAAGATGTAAATAAATAATCTGGTCCTTAAAGCCAGCTGCCCTTCTAAATAGAGTAGGAAGGATTTAAATATAAGGGGACTTTATAGACAGGGGGCTATAAGGACACGATTGTGGAATAGGATAGATTAGTAAGAGAGACAAATCCTTAAGGAGGTGAGGCCTTAGGGATTGTGGAGACTATATACTACAGGCACGTGCCTCTGGCACGTGACCAACGGACGTCCAAGGGGTGTCTAGGGGTTGTCCTAAAGGCAACCCAAGGTGACCGCAATAATATCCCTTACACTTTCCGCCATATTAGCCAAACCCTGGGGCTGTACGCTAGCTTTTCGCCATATTAGCCAAACCCTAGGGCTGTACGCTGGCTTTTCGCCATATTAGCTAAACCCTGGGGCTGTACGCTGGCTTTTCGCCATATTGGCTAAACCCTAGGGCTATACGCCAGCACTACGCTAGCTAAAAGGGCGTAATACTATATATATTGTAGCAATAAGCCAGCTTCTGGCTATAAAATAAATATTATTACTATTATTGCATTTATTGCTATTAGGGTATTAAAATCCTAAAGGCCTCCTACTGCGTACAGAGGCTCTGCGCGAGGCTCTGTACAAAGCTCTACGCAAAGCTCTGCGTACAGAGGCTCTGCACGAGGCTCTGCACAAGGCTCTGCACGAGGCTCTGCACGAAGCTCTACACGAAGCTCTACGTACATAGCCAGCGGATCATTAGGAACGCCGCTAATTAACGATTTAGAGCCTCTGCGAGAGATATCCCTTACAGCTACCATTAATTTTAAATTTTAAATTTTTAAATTTTATCATTTATTTTATAATTATAAATATTATAGCTATAGGAAATATTATATAAAATATATAAAATGTACAAAATGTGCAAAATGTATAAAACGTGCAAAATATGTAAAATGTGCGAAATGTGTAGAATGTATAAAACGTATAAAAAGTATAAAACGTGCTAATGTTGCTAATATGGCCCTGGGCTAGTGTAAAGAAGTGTACATAAGCAGATCAGCGGATCCAGCTGAAATGACCCCGGGCCAGCCCCGGGCTAGTCCCTGGCTAGCCCCTACCACTCTCCCGTTTTCCTGACGTTATAAAGAGTGGCTGGAGACGCACGGTGTTTGGACCCTAGATTTCCCCCCCTACTCACCCAATTTAAACCTAATTAAGCACCTTTGGCTGGCACTAAAAAGGTCCTTAAGCTTTATCTAGAGCTCGAATAGATGGGACAAAGTAAGGAGGATCTAGAGCGCTTAATTAAGGCGTGCAAGGAGGCGTGGATGGCCCTTAATCAACGCCTTATGCGGCGCTTAATTGATAGTATGGAATGAAGGCTAAAGGCAGTACGAAAAGCAAAGGGCTGGCAGACAAAGTATTAACTACAATTAAATTAT
>Ga0307507_10009596_pt1 | contig 12823 bp, 19 predicted proteins | sample 7_EM_MG_FD_207223 | JGI IMG/M metagenome (GOLD analysis project Ga0307507, IMG submission 207223) | Populus trichocarpa ectomycorrhiza microbial communities from riparian zone in the Pacific Northwest, United States - 7_EM | ecosystem: Host-associated > Plants > Roots > Unclassified | place... | reverse complement strand
GCAACATGTGTTATTATGCTTTGAAGGGCTTTTTTGAGCCAATTCTTCGGCATATTGAATTATGATGGAGTGGGGGGATCTATAGGCAACTGGTAAAGTTTCAAGTTTATTGAACAAGCTAGAAGCCCAAGCACTTACTATTGTGACCCAGAGGTGTCCAGTCTAAGGGACAGGTCGCAGTGGAGAGGCCTAGAGTGGAAATAACCAAAACGCTCGGCGTGAATGCACGCTCAACGATGATGATGATGGATTGGATGATTCTAAGTTGTGTACAAATGTCTGTCTACCATTCTAAAGACTTTGCCAAACAAGGACAAACAAGGCTTCTGCCATTCTGGACCTTATTGTCAGCTGGAATGGCTGGCAGATGTAATGTAGAAGAACCAAAAGCCACTGAGAGATGGCACGCCATCACCTGCACATGACGTGTTCCATACCCACCCCCACAACAAACACAGCAGTGCTTGCAAATGAAATATACAGCTGATCTGGATTAAACAGGGTCGCATTACCAAGGTGGGCCGTCGTTACACCGAATTTATCTTCTATGAACTGGGAGGGTGTGGAAGTGAATGGGCGGGAGGAGGCATAGTAGTCTTACCAGGAAGAAGTTAGTTTTAGATGAAAAGAAGGGAGAAGGAGAGGCAAACCTTGATAAACGCAGTTAGCCCCTTGCCAGCATTATACACCAACTCAATAGCCTTGCCGTTATCCGTGCAATGACTCAGTTGTATACCGATCCATTTGGTCTTGTATGCAGGTAAGAGGTCAAATGTGAATCGCTGGGGGAGGGTTAGTTTTCCTCGGGCTTGTCCAAGCATTCCTTGCTATAGTTTCCCAATGAGCACCCCACAGACGAAGTAGAAAAGGAGAGGACATACACTCCCACTTGTCTGGACCCAATATTTCTTCCCAATATCACTGTTGATGGTATCATACGCCATCTCCTGGATCTTTGTGTCATATTACCAGTCCCGCCTTCATGGTTGTGGCGGGTGCTAGCAGTGCTGCAGATTCATAGAATCATACACCAGAGTAGGGAGCAGGGGGAAAGGGCTTGCAGTGGTAAAACCCAATGGTATCATTACCGGGATTATAAGCGAAGCGGAGGTCGAACATGCATATACCGTCATTGAGAGATTGAAGGAGCGAGCACTCTTGACTTCAGAAGATGTCTGCGGACGGGAGGCTGCCCGGGGATGAGTTGCATAGCAGAAACAGGAAGTGAGGGAGAAGGCTTGTAGGCCTGTGTATCAGGTGAGAGAGGCTTGGGTTGTGGCTGAGTAGTTCCCTAGTGGGCAAGTACACGAAGTTAGCTATGTAGGAAGAAGGCAGAGAGGGGGGGAAGGACAGGTAGAAAGATCGTGTGCCCAGGGGGGTTCATCCGGACCAGTGAAGTGTTGGCGGCAATCTTGGCCATCCAATCGATGTTTTGAGTGTTTTCAAGCATCCATTGTTGGGTCCTACATATATGGGGTAAGTTAAGGGAAGCATTGAAAGTGGCGAACCGAGGATGGGTAAGCCCCAGAGTAGGATGTCGGATAGGGTGGCTTAAATAGAACTGTTTGAACCCCAGATAATAGAGTTCTTGTGCAGCTCTCTTCTCAACATCCTACTTCTGTCAGGTTGGTCACAAGTCTGCCCCCCAATGCGAAGTATGGGGTCCTTCGAGGACAAACTTTCGATCGTTGCAACACAAGCTATTCACCACCACATCATGCTCTGGGAGGATAAATCGCCTGAGCCACTGGAGACCTTCTTGATACCACCAGAAACTGCCTTTGATGATGAGTTTATGAAGAATGGTTACGTTGAGGAGAATGGGTCGGATGGTGGAGATAATGAGGTGGTCTGCACATCCAACATCAGCCTGCAAAGAGTGATGAGAGGATAAAAGAACCCGAGGCCATGGTACCTGCCATTCATGAGCAGATGGGCCCGCTACGGTAGACGTTCAATAACGAAATTTGTGAGAAATATTTAATTGCTTATATAATCAACTTGATGGAAAATGAGCTTCACTATTGAAATGGGAACGTCTCAAAGCAGAAGCGGGGAGATAATGCATCTGGCTTTTTATTCAACATATATCATGGGACAATGCGAGTGGACTCACAGGGCATTCATAGGGCGTATATAACCAGAATGGAGTGTCCAATCGGTGTTTGAGCAGTTTGAGCAAGAAAACTACACTCTGCATTAGGCCTCTACTGTGGTACCTCAGCCTTCCACATTGAGCAAAGAACTGAAAGAAGTGCAAATGTCCCATAATCAGCTGAAATAGCGCGACCAGTGATAAAATGGGTTTTTAAAACCAGAACTTGATGGTCTGCTCTGAGGATTCTCACTGGAACAAGGGTCCAAAAATGCATGATGAGCTATCTCAAATATCTTCCGCCCCTGTGACCACTGGAGCCGATCAATAATATTCCTTAAACAGGGGGAAATTCAGTAGCAAGCCTGATCTGATGGTAATAAAACTTCTAATCCTAACCATGCCAAGGTGAGAATTAGGCTGCCTGCTGAACATGGGGAATCTTGCTATCCTTCGCTCAAAGTCGACTGGCAGCATGTTTGGGTTGACAAATTGATTAGTTCTGAACGAACAAGAAAACCATTTAAAATATCCATAAAACACGAAAATGTACAGACCAAGTTCCAGCAGCGTTGTTGTTGCACCTGGCAGTTGCCCAACGTCCAACGTGAAGACTGCACCAATAAAAGTGAGAAGCAGAAGTTTCTCACACAGTACCATTGCTTACCATGGTCGTTGTGCATGTTCACGTATCCTGTCCCCGGCAACAACGCGCCACAGCATTACAGCGTCGGGAGTGTGGTGGCTGAATGATGGTGGAGCAGTTAAATGTGAGGGTTCATCGTTGAAGGGTCGGAATGTCAAAGGGTATGTGGTGGCCAAGTTCAACAGTTGTCGGGTTTGCATTGGGAATGTGTAAAGTGACATGATAGCATGAACTTGGAAGTTCAAGTTCGAGTGGCGGTGATCGGACTCAGAGCTGTTTCCCACCTTTCGGACTGGGCTCATAACCTGCGACTCTGAGTCCGTTGCATTCAAGTTGCAGCATGGTCCCCAGAAATGGCTACTTTGCAATCCATCGGCTACACACCCTTTTCCTCCCAATGCCATTCAAAGTCCCTGCGCAGCTGGCCCAAGTACCCGGTGCAATGTTTGAAGAAGTGCTGAAGCCTGGCCCATCTCATGCGAAATTCGTGCAGCAGTGTCACAAATTCGGGATGTGCTCGGGCACCATTGAAAGGTGGGTCTTTTATTCACATCATAAACAACAGGTATGTTGCTGAAATTCTTGCCAGCTTCAAGAAAGCATTCACATTGGTAGCAATGTAGTACCACATGCTTGGGAGGTTGCAGGTACCTGGAAGTCCGAGTCTAGGCCTCAAACTTTCTGTGACATTGCGGTCATTTGGCGGTGTAATGGACCTATCTCCCTGATTACTGGCTGCTGCAGCAATCGACATTTTCTATGAGTTTTCTGGTTTTCTTGATGGCCCTTTCTCTAATACCAATTTCAGTCGATTCACAGAGCATACTTTGTTTCTTTCAATCTGGTTGGGGTTATACCCAACGGGGATCACTTGGATCTCCTTTGAAATTGTCCATTCGCGTTGATTTGCAAGGATGTTCACCTCCCTTGCAAATTTACATCTTGGCTCAAAAGACGCCTTCTCCACAACTTTGTCATGTTTTCCCAGCTTGGGGCCCACCTATCCCATTGAATCTCCTCTGTTCCCCACTACACATCGTTTTCCATACACTCTCTGTGTCCTTACTAACCTGTTTCATCACAGGTTTAGGAAAAACAACGCTTCTCTCAATAGGCTGGTGGTGCTGGGAGGGCCAGGCGATGGTTGTGATTACACATTGGGACGAGGTTGCACGGGTGGGTGAGAGGTTGGTTCAGGGGGATGGTGACGTTGTTGGATGAATGGGTAGTGTTGCTTGGAATTTGGATGGTAAAGGCAGGATTTCTTAACTATTTGATGCATACTGTAGCCATATAAGATGGAAAGAGGGCAGGTTTTTCAAATGTATCGCTTATAAATCATGTGAACTCATGATCAGGAATACATGTCATTAAATTCTAGGAACTCTTCATCGTCATCCTGCGACTGGTCGTCATAAGGGTCTCTGCCCTCGTCGGAGCCAGATTCTGAACTAGCATCCAAGTTAGGATCTTCACGATCATCCATGCCAAATTCTGAATCATCTGAATCTGCATCATCGTGACTACTGCCATAGCCTCCATAACCACCCATTTCATTCAAGTTTTCTCCACGATCTTGATCTGGAGCCACTGGCGCTGAATTTAGGATCGATTCAGGGGCGATCTGAGCTGCAGATATATGGCCATGTGCGTACATATGCCCAATTCCAATGCCCCAGTGATATCGCATCATCATGTCGCGGTCGGCAAACCTGCCAGAATGATTAGATGATGCCATATCTAGAAACCAGGTGCTGTTCGCTGACCTATTGACATAGTAACCTTTCCATTCCTGACCATCTTTTGCTATCTTGGAAAGGCCACATCCATCCTGATGGCACTTGCCCTCAGAGAATACAGGGCTTAAATAGCAACTGCGAAGAACATGCTCAGGGTTTACAAAGTCAAATGCATCTATTTGGGCCACCGGAGGAAATGACATGCGATCCAGTCGGGAGGCTTCCCATCCAGCATTTACCGGATTGGTGGAAACCTGGAACCATTGAACCCAGAGGAAATCAAACCTCATCGCTTCATAGTTGAGCATACCAGGTCCAGAATAGATGACATTGACATGGTAGATTCCCAATACTCATGCATATAGAAAGGGATGTGTAGGGAGATCATTCCGGGCTTGTGGATCAGAAAGCAACATGATGTCGCAATGGGATGTTTTCGGGTTGATGACATCTTTGGACCGCCGCACATCATAGGTCGTGTTATAAAACCAGGCAAGTTTGTGAATGTACATGCGGTTATCTTTGATGATGATGGAGTTCAAAGCCAGTTGCTTTGTATGGTCATTGAGGCCAGGGTTTAGGAACTTTGAGCCACTTGCTTAGCCTTGAAGATTCCGCAACTCTTCTAACCTTTCTTGGACTCTAGGTAGGAGGTGGGTATTCAATTTTGTCATGAAACCCTGCACAGGTTGTGTGATCAGTAAGAAGGCGCATGCAAATTTACAGCCATGGTTACCTGAAGAGCAGGGTCAAAGCGATTTTCTTGGAGGAATAAGCCAATGTTCACTGGATTGTTTTGGGTCCTTCCGATGTGGTATCGACAGCTCGAAGACCAAGGGCAATTGTCAGCTGCATCACTTCTTGCCCTGTTTACTTCCCTGGTGTTTAATTTCTGCCGGATGCAGCGAAGTTGAGATTGCCTCCGCTCAATCTCAGTCAGTTGCTTTATGAATTTCTTGCAACTCGTGTGCTTGTACCGGGATTTTGGGTTTCGATGCTCGAGCTCTGACTGCACCATGCCAGGCCTTAGTGGGACATGTGGTCCAAGATAAAAATGGCCAACTTACTGGCTCAGTTGAATAAGAATCTGTTGTTCCGTATCTCTGAATAGTTTCAACGTAGTCCCCGAGCGCATGTGCTTTGTATGTGTTCAGATTGAAAGTTTTCTTGCACCTCCCAGCAGGTATTTTTGCCTGTGTTGCTTTTCTGCCATCCGCGCTATCAGTTGCAGGAAGAGCACCCTGCATTGTATGTGGTTCTGCGGTCGCAGCATTTACATCGGTGGCATTACTGGTTGTTGCACCAGCCAGTATAGATTTGTTCATAGGTGCTGCAGCCTTCTTGGCTTGCTGGCGTTCCCTTGCTGCAGCTTCCCGCTTTAGTTCTTTGGTATCAAAGGCCGGACACAGTTTTTCTTGGAAATCCCGCAGGGCTTGCCCTAGCGCAGAAGTGGTAGATTCTAAAATTCCCAAGCTAAGGTCTGTATGCTGCTGGAGCTTTGCAAGGCCATGCCAATGTGCGAAAATGAATAGGAGGTTTAAAAGGAGGGAATTGTGTGGCTCTGGAAGAAGGCCATCAAAGACTGGGATGGAACACTATGAACACTATGTGAATATTTCGCCATGTTTCTGGTACATCCTGCGGCTTACTTGTAGGAGATTTTCGAAGTCCCTTGCGCCAAGCTTCTTCAATTCAGAAATATTGCTTGAAAAACGACGAATAGAATCACAGCCAAATGTTGGCGTCACGCGGAAGCTACCACATCTCTTCAGATGGCCTATTTTGAAATGGAGGAGGGTACTGACCAGAAATCGAGGATATCGGTTGCTCTGGCAACAGTATCCAAGATCTGAAGAAGATAGAGGAAAAGGGCCTGCCAAACTCCCAACTCGACTGCATGCATAAAATCAACATGAAATATTTCAAAGAAATTGAAGAGGAAGTGCGAAAAGCACTCCGAAAATGCATTCTGTTTCAAGCTTTAGCTTGGATACAAAGGCTGGTTCGCCACGCTGGGGACTTAATAGAGTTGGTACTAGCGATTGAGGCTTGAGAATGCACTGCACTGGAGCACTCTCAACAGCCCAATTTTTTTTGTAGATCAGCACTTGGGCTTCGTGTATCTTTTCTTGGTATACATTGTCGTTGGTGCATGCAGAAAGTTTTCGCTGCACCTTGTCACATTCAGTACCTACTAGATGAATATGACCCATAGGAATAAGGCAGCGGGGGCATGGGCGGCCACCCATGTTCTGGATGGTGGTTAGTAGAACCCTATATGGTATCAGCCTTGCAACAAATCAGCAACAGCAGCAAGGTACACACTTCTCGGGGTAGTCGGCAGCATAGGAGAAGATCCTAAGGTAGAAACATCAGGCAATCCCATCGCAGCACATGATAACAATACCATTCTCATATGCATCCAGGAACTTGTCATCTAGCAAGATTTTCCACTGTGCATGAAGAAACTCACACTGGCAATGTGTCATAAATGGCTTGTTTGCTCCTTTCCCACCGAAATGTTGCCCAGAAAAATCTTTGAATTCAGGTGGCAACTTCAGCCCAGTCAATTGCCATGGCCTTACCACCAAATCAAATGTGTCTTACCTTCTGGAAATAAGCAACATGGTGGCAGAGATTACAGCTGGGTTTGCATCTTCTATACTTTGATTCGTTCCCGAAATATACATAAAGCGGCCAGAGATATGCAGAGCTGAATGACGTCAGGTGGGTGCTGTCCGAGGAATACATGAGGCCGATGACAACGCGCTGGAGAGTGCATCCGGGTGCTCTGGGTAAAGCCTGTATTTCTTCATGTGCCTCCAGGAATGCTGGAGAGGTATAAAGTTCTCCCTGAACCCTAACCAAAGCAGTGTCCCCCTTTTGCCACTGCAGTTCATAGGGTTCAAGATGGAAATGCTGGAACTCATCAGCATTGTTCATCTTCTCCTTAAGAATTGATACGATACTGCGATGATGGAATGGGGGGAAATGATATTCTTGAACTCCTGGGCTCTTCGCCAGGCGGTGGATTGGGATGGGTAAAGAGATCGGTGTTGCAGTCCAGCCAGCATCAGGTTCATCATACCATGTGTCCTCCATATTGCCAGCTGCATCTGATTCCCCCAGCTTCTTGTTCAAAGCATCCCATGGAACACTCTGGATATCTTCTGGCCTAAAATCGCACCTGCAAATGATATCAATTAGCCGCTTGAAACCTGCTTTTGTTTTCTGCATCCCATCGTTCCAGTACCATTCGCCAAGAAGGAATGCAGATTTGTTTGGGTATGGGCCAAAGATAGCACCTCCCACCGGTAATTCTTTATGATCGGATGTAACTTCAGAGAGAGCGGCGTGCTGCTGCTCCACCTCGGGGTCGTGTGTGGGGAATCCTTCTGCCCTGTACTTCCGGAACAGTCCAAATACATTGTGGGGAGATGTGAGGAGTTTTCAGATTTTCATTGTGGTACCACTTATAGGTTCCGCAGGCTCAAAATGCATAACTTCCAGAAGCAGTGTTTCTGGAGGTGGAAGCACAGCTTGCGCTTGAGGCTGCTCGTCTCGAAAGCACACAGGTAAATAAATCTTGCGGTGAACCCTGCATTCGGCAAGGGGGTGGGGGTCATCAGAGATAGCCCCAACGTCCATTGATTCCTGGTTTGTAAGTATCGACGAAATGCTGGTAGGCGGTGTATTCCGGTTCTATCAACAAAGGGTAGGGGAAGGAACCGTTAGACACCATCCAAGATCACATTTTGTGGCGAAGCAATTACCTGCAGCTGTTTTTCTTGAACATCAGGTGCGAATAGCAGCTTCTGGCGCTCTTCAAGGCGGTGCCACTTTTGTTTTCTGTATGCTTCCTGTGCTGATGTGAGGGTAGAAGAAAAGAGCCTCTTCTTTCGTGCACAGCTAGATGAATGGTTGGTATAGGCATTGAGTTGTGCAAAAGATCAGCTGCAACCCCCACAAGTTTGGCTGAAGGCCATTGTATCAGAATACAGTGGATCTTCTACATCCATTGCGGGGCAGGGGGGCTGGCAGATGAAGTTGGGGAAGCGCTGGGCAAGCAGCGGCATGGCTGCGTCTTTTGAAAGCCAGCATGGGAGCTGTCCTTCACCATCTGGCAGTTCGGACCTGGACTCTGCAACAATTGAAATTATCATCATAATATGATGTTTCATACTAATAGTGGCACAGCCCGGTTTTGGGCGGCTGATGTTGGTGTTGCAACTTATCATTGCTGATCCAGAGCCATGGTGTCTTTGAATTGATGGCAATCTAATGGGATAAGCATGCAGGTTTGCTGCAGATGGCAGGTAAAACTTAGTACAGGGCCAGGATATTTAGCAGCCCTGCCGGCAAGCCCTTTGCATACCTCAGTATGATGGCACGAGCACCCTCCTGCCCTGTGCTGGTCTTAAGCAGAACTTATCTTCCAGTGCCAGCTGGTGATCTCCGGAGCTGGCAGGAGCAGCCATAGGGATTGCAACCTTAACCAACAACTTAGCAGTCTTGCTGCGAACTGCACTATCCCAGGACTTTAAGCCAAAAGGTAATGGAACCAGAGATTTTGGCCGGTGTTGAATCACACAACGCGGCAGGAGTGGCCTGCGGAATGTATGGGCGGGGCAGCAGATGCTTTGGAGTCAAGCGCCACACCAACAATATGCAAGTGAAGTTTGGCAGGGGCGCCGGCAGCGAGCAGCCCGCCAAAAGGCCATTGTATGTAGAAAAACGTCGTAATAACATTGTAGAAGCTGCGGTGCCATAAATGGCAGCACCCCGGTGTGATATAGCTTCACCGCTGGACTACTTACGGACAACCTTTCCCCATAAGATATATTCCTCCGCTGTTTTCAAATCACATCCCGGGTACCACATTTCGGGTCGATGATGGCAGGGGATTTACCGCCTAGTTCCAGGGTTGCAGGGGTGAGATGCTTGGTGCCCGGCACACCCTCCGCCAGTATAAAAGACTAGCCAAAGATAAGAACAGTATACCGGCAAGTTGGCCGTATACATACTGCGATCCAAGGGCAATTCAAGGATCTGCTGGGGGGATTCAGATAATGTTGCTGGGAAAGTCGAACCTGCTTACATGGGTTCTCCATTCAAACATGTACCCGCAATCAATGCCATTGCTACCAGAAGGAAGCTGCGCTAGAAGGGGGGGTTCTCCTGAACCAAATATGAACAAATCGCACATGAAGTCAATGGCTGCTGGGGCCCAAACGTCTGTAGGTTTGCCGTCTTTCGTTGTGCAATGCGAGCCTTCTGGGATAGTGGCGCGGGGTTTAGAGCCGAATACGCTGCATGCAGCCTTAACCTTTCTGTGGGATGAAAAGTATACATTAGTTTCCATGTTCAATGGCAGTAACAGATTCTAACTGACCTGAAAGCAAAGCCGCCATGGCCTCCCCGCACGAAAGCGGCGGCGTCCGCTTGAGCTATGTCATCTTTCAGGCCAAATGTTTCTGTTTTTACAGCCTGGCAGACATTTATCGCGAACATCGTTCTGTGCTTAGGACTTGATAAGGTATTGATTTGACATTTGATGCAAAGGATGAAGCACACTTGCTCGCCTTGGGGCGGAGTGTGATTTTGGCCGCGCGCTGGATATGGGGGCAGGAAAGGGTGTGGTGAAGAACCGTGAATAGGCAAGGTCTCAGAGATGACTAAAGGTAGCCTGTGAAGGTCTATGCATCCAGGACGTTTATAATCTTCATTCTACCACCAGCTGTGAGTGTTAGAGGAGGCAAAAAGGCTTAAGACATATGTTCCCATGGTGCCTGATCCAAGCACCTGCAGTTCCTAACAAAATCATCCGGCTCCCTCACGAACTTCCTCTGCCATGTCGTTGCAGCCACGGCGGCTACCCATCGTGCATGCTCTAAAGGATCTTTTGAGGCTAGTATTCGCATTCACAGGAGGGCGGATGCTGGTCTTCGACAACTTTGTAGTAGTGAATTCCTGGTTGGAGAGGTTCTGAATGGGAGTGAATGGAGCCTGGCAGAGGGGAAACATACCATAAGGTAGAAGAGCAGGCTTTGGGCAGGCTGCGGCTGAACGTTGAACAAATTCCTAGCAAAATAATCTGGTTCCCGTGTGAACGTCCTTGTGCCGTTGTGCACTCGGCAACTTCCCATTGTGCGTGCTCAGGAGGATCATTCGAGGCTGGTATCTGGGTCTTCGCGGCGGGGGATGCTGGGCCTTCTTCAATGACTTTACATCGGACAGCGGATGCCTGGCTTGGAATGAACTGCGCACGGCTTGCCGGCGCCGGCTATGGCAGTGGTAATTAGGCCTAGAATGTCACGGCTTGCCTTGCAGAATGTTCTTAGCAACACCATTTTGAACTGCTGCTGGATGCCGGCACGTTTACTATTACTAGCTGCCCCTGAAACAGCACCGTTGGCAACTCCCACAAGGCTCGTGTCCAAATACTTGGGTACGAGTTCTGCCTGGTTCACAGGTGCCAAAACACGAAGATTACTGTAGGAGAGAACCCACGCCAGGAGTTGGCCCAGATGGTTTAAGCAGAGGTGCATTCCCTGCTGCCAGCACTCCTGCCTAAGCCGTTCCACTAGCATCGACTGTACTAGAACAGTGAAGGCCTACAAACCAAAGGAACACCATTTGAGCAGCACCTTCCTCCAGGAGGGCAGCAGCCACCGGCTGAACAAGGACCATGACCAGCCAGCAATGGCAGCATATTTTTCATGGCGGGAGTCTTGCAGCCAAATGGGGCGCACCCAGTGATCTGCAAGAGGGGTGTTGCTTTGAAGAGGCCAATTGCGCTGCTGGACCGGTGCTGCTTGCGAATTCAGGAGCAGCCAGCCCCCCAAAGTTTGTGGAAGCAGTACGAAAACCCCACCCGTGCAGTCACCTAGCCGGAACTAAGGCATCATACACAATGGTGTGTGGAAATCTCTGCCAGAAACAATGGGTTTGTGGAGGGAGTTTGGTGAGGGAATATGGTAATGGTGTTCTAGTACGGTGGCTGGCCCCAGCAGCCAAAGTTTGTGAACGTTTAAGCATATGATCTTGCTACCAGAAGCATGAGCATGTGACCAAACACAGCCATGGCGAACAAGTTCAAGTTGCCAGTGGCTGAAAACTTCAAGTCCAGGCCGCCCTGCCAGGCGAAACATCTTCCAACCTCCTGGCTCCTGCCTATTTGAATTCCGGCACAGAGTATGGATTCGGATTCAATTCTAGTAAATACCACTACACCAATGGAACACACGAAGAAGTTCAATCGGAGGTCTTCTCAACTGTTAGCTTCCTTGCCATGGCAAACTGACTGCATCGTATCACCAAACAACTTCAGTGATATTTTGGTCGCACCAGAATACCAGCCCTTGATCAAGAGGCTAGAGACTTTAAAACACTGGGAAATAAAATCAGATAGGGCCACATTTGCTATGTTACAAGTGATCGGAGATGAGCAAGGCACTGGTCAGCAGGATAACTTGAATGCAGAAGTATTGTTTGAAAGACAAGGAAGCTCTGCGGCCACAATCAGTGTTACACCCAAGCTGCTTAGGTTTCTATCAGCTTTGAGGGTTATTGATGTCCTCGCATGGATTTTTCCAACTGGGAAGTGCACAACTGCTGTCCCACATCACAGGCGGCGCCAGCAAATTGGAAGGAAGCAGGTGGGTTGTATAATTCCTACTATTGATTTCTGAATTTCATCTTATAATTTCAGCTATGGGACAATGTGGCCGACTGGACTGATGTGCTCCAACAAGCAAAGGCTTCCATAGCATCTGGCATAAATCCTGCACCATTATCACCCCAAATGCCAGGGGATCATCTTACCTCTTCCTTGGCAAGAGCACTAGATATTTCTGCAGCTTCTGCAATCTTGGTTAACATACAATTGGCTGCTCTCCATTTGCACCATATTCTTAAAGTATTTTCTTTCATCCATTCAATCCCCCATTCTGATTTTATATTTGTGATAAGGGCAATTGGGATATGTCGTCATGCCTCGCAGATTTTTTGTCCATGCTGCAGTTGCCGTAAGAGTCTGTGCTCGAATCTAGCATTACTTTTTTGACTTGAAAACATTTCAGGCCTGCCACACACACAAGCATCTTGGCGGGTGTCAGGAACATGCAGCGCTTCCGGCTTCCGCTTCACCTTGCTTTATTTATCTCTCCTCTGTATCTCCTTCTACCTATTCAGCTGCAAAAATATGATTGGGATCACCATTCCTTGATTCTGGTACAGTCTTTTTCTGCCATTTATTCAATATTTAACCCTTCTTTATCAGACCTGGAAAGCATATGGAAACCGGCAGCCCGCTCCCCTCCTTGCTGCCAAACAGGAGTTATG
>Ga0307507_10009595_pt1 | contig 12827 bp, 9 predicted proteins | sample 7_EM_MG_FD_207223 | JGI IMG/M metagenome (GOLD analysis project Ga0307507, IMG submission 207223) | Populus trichocarpa ectomycorrhiza microbial communities from riparian zone in the Pacific Northwest, United States - 7_EM | ecosystem: Host-associated > Plants > Roots > Unclassified | place... | reverse complement strand
CTTAAATTTGCGACATATAAATTTTTTTTTTATTTCATTATGTTATTGTTCAAAAATATCAGTAGCATAAAAAAAAAGAAAAAAGAAAAGAGAAAAGCAAAAAACAATCATTCAAAAAGATGTTTATTGGTTTCTGCTGCAGAAAACTAAACAATGGAAAATTGGATCAAAGCAACTTAGAATTAGCTCAAATTTAATACTCTGATTACTGGAGTCCTAGTCGCACCAAATATTAATTTTAGAGTCAATTGGATATCGTTTTCTTTGGTTTTTAATTTCGGGTCTAATCAGGTCTGATTTATAACGTTTTTGCGTCAGCATATCAAACCTGATTTACTTGGCTTTCTTGGGAAATGGTATCTTTACGTGTGGGTTGCGTGACCACGTGATCATGAGGTTCGCTTCAAAGGATTTGTGATATAGGTTTGACCACGTACAAATTTTGTTATTTGCTTCCTTTTGACCTTTGGACTTCCTATTTGGCAAGGATCCTTTTGCTACAAGGATGTGATAGGTTGTTTTGGGAATCTCCTAGTTCTACAAGGATCTTTAATGGGCTACAACAAAGTTTTCAAGTGTGGCATGGATTCATTAATGTTTCAAAATCATTTTCTTACAATGATTTCTTATCCATCCTAGCTACACAAGGAAAGAATGACTGATGGTATTTAATAACATTTTGGATTCTAGAAAGGAAATTAAATTGGCAGGTACAAAAGAGGGAGATTTTCTTCGTTAATTGTCCATGCAAAATAAGGAAACCAAGCACAACTAGGCAAGAAGACTTCATGATTCCACATTCAGATCAGATTTCCTCTATTTGAGACTTTTTAGGGGTGACAAATCTGATTCTAGCATAAATAGGATATTAATTTTGGATTTTTATTATTTTTTTCTTAGTCTTTGGTTTATTATTACTTATTTGGGTCATTTATATGTGGGTCCCATATAAGTCCACATAAGGGGTGTCCATTAGGGTTTATTTCAATTTAGAGTCAGTATAAATAAAGCCATAATTACACAAGGTATGAATGATACGATCCAGGAAAGGGCAAGTTCAGATTTTGACGTAAAATGTGCAACTATCCAGTTTTACAGAAACAATCATAATTCTCAATCCGACCGTTGGATAGAGCTGCAAGTATATGTAGAGTCTCCTGGCATATTGTCCTACCCTAGTTTAAAATTTCAGGTCAATCGGAGTTCGGGAAGGCATCGAAACACGGGTTAACAGAGGCTGTATGAATTTTGTTATTTACTTCCTTTTGACTTGTGGACTTCCTATTTGGCTAGGATCAAAGATAACTTGTACCTAGGCACCAACACTATTGGAAACGAAGACCCCCATCCAATGAATATTGATTCACGAACGAGAAGTATAAGGATGACGCCACGAAAACAGTTGTTCTTCGATAAACATCTTGTGCCGTAACTTTGATGTGTGAGTGGTGAGATATTCTCCCTTCCTTTATTCTCTAAAAAACTGAAACGACTTATCGAAGAACAATTGACTTCGTGGCGTCTTCCTTATACTTCTCGTTTGCAAATTAATATTCTTTAGGTGGGGGTTTTGCGTTTCTAGTAGTGTTGGTGCCTAGGTACAAGTTATCTTTGTATCACACTCCTATCAATCCTAATTTACTTGGCTTTTCGGGAATTTAGTGTCTTTGAAATTTGCATCATTTGGTATCAGAATTTGACTCCATTAATCCTGTTATATCCTTTTGAAATTTTCATTTCTTGTTGTATTCGATGCAATAGTTGTCCAATTTCTTCTTCTCCTTGCATTTACAGCTTATTATAAAAAAAAGGGAAAAAAAGTCGTTCAAAAAACAATTATTTTCTTATACCACAGAAAACCAAACAAAGGGAAATTGGATAAAATCAACTAGGAATTAGCTCAAATTTGATATCTTGATTACTGGGTTCCTGATTGCCTACATATTAATTTTATAGTCAATTGAATATCATGTTTGCATCACACATCTTATTCAATAATATTACAAAATTCAAGTTCATAAAAAAAGAAGAAGCATAATTTAATTGCTACATATTATCATTACATAAACTATATCATATGTAATAATATCATATAATGAAATTCAAGTGAAGGATCCAATTTCAACTATAAACATGCATGGTTAAAATTGAAACTTAGAAATACATCATTATATTAAAGTCATGCATCCAAATTTACGGGTGAGTTCTACATTTTAAGTTTAGGAGATAAGTGTCTTGAATTACAACATAATTACATAGCAAAAGATATCTAAACTAAGATCACTTATGACATGACCTCGATGGACCTGAAAATAACAAAAAACATGTACATATAAATATAAAAAGGTAATAACAACGACAAATAATAATTTTCATGGCATTTCTTTTAACACATAAAATTAGGCATAGACTTCTTTATAATATGTATTTTCCATCTAATATCCTAACCAATTACCGAGAATAATTTCATCTTGGAAATCACATCACGGCTAAAATAATTTTGAAAGCCATCTCTTTATGGATCAATTCTCACTTGATACCAAGATATTCTTCTGTCGATATCATTAGTTTATCTCGTTCTTTTAGAATAACTAATTAACACTTTTCCTCCCATTCTCTAGAAGATAATTGCTGATACTAATGAATCTCATTAGTATCATTAGTCTCTTATTATCGGGTTAGACTAATCAATTCCATTCAACTGTCGATATCAATACAATTGATTGATATCATTAATTATTCATACCCCAAAATAGTTAATCAATTCTTATCCATATTTGGTTTACCATTTAAGTTGTCTTTGTCAAGAACCCTTGACATCATTAACCTCCTTATCCAGAATAGCTAATCACACCAAAAATGGTTGCCGATACCAATACGACTTATTGATATCATTAACTATTTCCGACCTAAAATAGTTAATCAATTTATCTTTTCCTTTAACCGGGAGTAACCGTGCCGATGTTAGTAATCTTTACTAACATCATTAGTCGTCCAATTACCCGGGATCAACTAATCAATTTAAGAAATGTTGGCACAAATGGAACTTCATTGATACCATTAGCTATTCAAACTCGGATAGCTAATTAATGTCATTTGAAAATTTCGGTACCTAAGGGAACCCACTAATACCATTAGCTATCCCCATTTCCAAGATAGCTAATTAATGTCATCACAACCTTCCATTCGTATCGATCACATAAACATATAGACTACCAAATCCAAATCATATACATAGATTACCAAGTTTAAATCACTTATATACCTAGCAAATTTAAAATGGAAGAAACTAAAAAGACATAGGTGTTGGGCACCTACCTGCTGTAAGAGCTTGATTGGCAGTCCCTAGCTACTGTCTGGGTCTTGTGGCTCCCCCCTGCATTAACAAGTATAACATGTCATTACTCACGAGCATTTATTCCTTCAACATCAATAATCTATACAATTATTTTTTAATAATCTCATTTGTTGTTATTTCTATTTCTTTAAATATACGTCTCATGTTCTTATTAAATCTTTTTCCTTAAGTTCTTTAACAAAATGCAAACCTACATCACAATCGGCGTAATTCCTTTATTCGACTACTGTTTTGTTTTTCATCCATAACTAACATTAGGGTGGCTCTGATACGAACCTCGTGATCACGTGGTTACGCAACCCACACACAAAGACACCAAATTCCTGGAAAGCCAAGTAAATCAAGTTTGATAGGAGTGACACATAGTTAACTTGTATCTAGGCATTAGCACTATTGGAAACAGACAACCCCACTCAACGAATATTAATTTGCGAACGAGAAGTATAAGGATAACGCCACGAAATTAGTTGTTCTTCGATAAGTCGTTTCAATTATTTAGAAAACCAAGGGAGAATATCTCACCACTCACACACAAAGTTATGACACAATATGTTTATTAATCTCAAAATTTCGTGGCCTTACATGTCTAATTATAGCTTTATTTATACTGACTCTAAACTGAAATAAACCTTAATGGACCCCCTCTTATATGGACTTATATGAGATCCTTGTCACACTTGGAAACTATGTTGCATCCAATTAAAGATCCTTGTATAACTAGGAGATTCCCAAAACATTTTGCCACATCATTTAGAAAAAGGATTCTTGCCAAATAGAAAGTCCACAAGTCAAAAGGAAGTAAATAACAAAATTCGTATATCCTATTCTAACCTATATAGCAAGTCCTTCTCAAACTTTAATTCACCAGAAAGTTTATCCCAACATAGACAAATACCTCTGGAATCTTCTGGTCAAGTTTCAGCTCAATCTAACAGTTATATTTGGAGTTATGCTCAATAACGTAAAACTAAACGGTAGGACATTTAACATAAAAGTCTGAATCTGCCCTTGCTTGGATTAATCAAACTTAATCCTTTGAAAACCTAAGACACAGGGCTATAAGTCCATTGATGGGAGAAGAACTCAATTTTGCTCCTAAGGCCCTCAAAACAACTAGTTACTGAGAAGGTGGTTAACTGTCCATTAGGGCCTATCTCGACCCCCTCTAGGTTTTTAGTCCATGGATGGAGTTTTAAAACTCCAATTTAAGCAAGGTTAGCTTCCTTGGACAGCTGACATCTAAGGCCACAATTTCTATGAGAGACCTAGTCCAAATACCTCATTTTCATGCTCGTATGCCCTCTGGAAGACCAAGAGTCCAATTTCATCGATAATTTTGTGAACATTCACACATCATCAATTTAACTTATCCTTATCAAAATCAATTCATTGCCATGTTATATACATTATATTGTTTCCAAAAACACCTTCTAAGAATTAGTTTGCCCAATTTCATTAACTTATTAATCAACCCTCTCTAACAGGTCGACCACACACTTAGTAAGGAGCTATAAATTTTCTTTTAAAATTACTTGTTATTTCAACTCATTTCAACCTTATTCTATGTCACAAACATCAATTCAAATCAATTTCTCATTTCGCTCAAAATTCATCATGAACCCTAATCTTAACAATTCATGAAAAATTCAATGGAAACTTAACAATTATTGTAAGTTGTTAAATGAATATTGGGGACACCTTACCAAACAGTAGTAATCTAGCCTCCAATTGCTAACCAATCAAAGATTTCCACCTCTTCTTCCTTGCTCGTTTGCCACCACTTTCTCCTCACTCTATCCCAAAATTTCTCTCTCAAACCACTTTAAATATAAAAGATTTTGTTGCCTAAATCCTTTAGTATCACTAACTCTGTTCTTTTTCCTTGTATTTTTCTAGATTTCTCAAGATTTTTCAAACAAAATGGAGTTTTTTCCTCTCTTCCATCTCTATTCTCCATGGTCGGCCACAACAAGCTTTAGATAGGCAATAATTTGTCAAATTCCCCCTATGTCCCTTCAAATAGTACTTTTTATACTAATCGGGTTTTTTTTCCCATCTCGGTATATTTTTAAAATCGATTTTCAATAAGCGATATCGAAATTCATTAATCACTTCCATTTAAATTTAATTCACATTTTGAACTTTTTTTTATTTTTTAGGAATTTTTAGCACTTCTATTTTGAAAATTAATCTGCTAAGCATTTTTCCAAAAATTAATCCCTTCCCTTACTACAAGTATCAAATCCCTAATTTTTGTATTTTATTTGCTTAATTTTCTTATACACTTTCCTTAGAGATTTTATGGAACTCCTGAGTTATACCAGATTTACATTTCTTAACCAACATTAAAGCGATGATTTCATATCAATTTTCATATCCTTACCCTTACGACACGCGCGCGCGTGCACATTCGTGTCCTATACATCAAAATTTATACATCATTCATTTTATTTTTTTATCCGATTTAAAATATTTCTTTAATTTTACGTCGAATTTACACTAGAGGTTTACATATTTGCCTAGTGATGGTCTTCATAAAGATAGTATGGGGGTGTTGCAAAGAATGGTTAAAACACGTATACCCACCATTACCAAGCAGACACTAAGACATGAATTAAGTGTTTCACAAATTTGAACCCTGACCTATAACCATAGGACAAACCGTTAATCTCTCACCTAACTTAAACACTTGTATGTGCTTTCAAAAATTAAAGCAGGTGATGCATTAATCCATATTCAATATACAAATGCATGTGCGATAAAAAAAATAAAACACAAAAGAATGCATGTTGATAATAAAAATAATAGACAACAAACAGTAAAAAATTTAAAGCATAAAAAGAATAAAAATGTACAGGCTAATAGAAAATAAAACATAACAATCAGACAAACAAACAAATTTAGTCCTCGGTTCATCTCCAGTGGAGCCATCATTCTATTGAATGTGTGTGGCGCCGCAGTGATCGTTCTCCTAGAGCGTGAAAGGATGTAAGTGGAAAGAATAAGGAACTCGTGTCCTTTATTAAGAAAACCAAAGGAATAAGAGTTGTCATCTAGTTTTACAATCACTAGGAAAACTATTGGTTTGTAAGAGTCTGGGTAAGGGGACATGTTGTGAATAGGGTGGACGTATCACCCCTAAAACATCTTACCTATGGTAAATTGCATTGTTATTTTTCTGAAATAAACTAAGGTCATTTTGTGTTTTCTAATCGTTGATCTGTCTAAGGTTTAAGAAAAATCATCATCAATAAGGAGATACTTATCTTCTCAAGTTAAAATTTAGCCATTCTAAAGTCAAAACATGAAAAAAAATCTTATGTTTACGTTCATAATCCCAAATATTAAACAAGGTAAAAAGTTTGGTAAAAAATTAGAACATATGAAATGAATGATAAAAAAAATCTTTTTTATTTAAATCAGGAATGCATTTTACGTATAAATTTGTAATCTCAAATATTGAAAGAAACAAAATAAATTTTTCTGGTGTTTTTGAAATGTAGGGCCAATTCTCATAGCTTTAGTAAAACTAGTTATTAAATCCAAAAAATACATACAAAGTAAAAACTATTTTTTATGATTTTTTATATAAGAAAATATGCAGATATAATCTATTTTTGAGAGACTTGATCATATGCAATTTAAATAAAAATTGAATTTTTTTTAAAAGAAAGATTTTTTTCGTTTTTTTTTTTTGGAGGGAACTAATTTCATTCAATATCAAAAAAGCATCTTGCGTGCAAGTCACAATTCTAAATATTAAATTCAGGAGAAAAACACAAATATTGTTTTTTATCAAGGCTATTTTAATCACAATATTAATTCAAAACAAATCATAATTACTGACTCAAAACCGAACAACGGCAAACATCCACACAAATCTTATTGATTTTACAAACATATATTCAAATTTCATGCTAATTCAAATAAATTAACATCAATCCAAGCATAAATTCACGTATTAACATTTTTGTTAAAATAAACAATCACAACCTAAAAGAAAACTAACAATCTAACATAAATCATCTCAAATCGCAACATACTTCAAAACAAATTAAGTGTCCAACAGTCCGTATATTGTACAAAATAATAAAGTTTGGTCCTAAATCTCACCACATTTTATCAATTTGTCAAAAAAAAATTTAAGGTTATAAATTAACCTTCCGAGGTGTTTGGCGTGTATAAAATCTATTAGATATGGTTTTGTAACTCGGGATCAGTGTTGGAAATAGGGAAATAGTTGCGGCACATGGTCTTCACACGCCATCATTACTGATGACGAGTGGGTTCACGTGCCATTGCTGCTGGAGGAGCGTGAACTAGAAAATCTGATACTCCCCCTCCCCTTATTTGTTCATAAACCAGCTGTCATAATCTAATTTTAGGTTATTCCTCAAAATTAATTTTTTAAAAAATAAAACTAAAAAAATAAAATAAAGGCTGGCTACGTGGAGAAAGTAGGCTGGAGAGGATTTCAAAAATACATAAAAATCAAGCTGCAATTTTGGAGGAAATTTGAGGCTTAATTGTACACCGTTATGCCCGAAAATGGGAAAATAAAATAAAAATTCAAGGTCAAAAAAATAATTATTGCACGAATCTGCATAAAAATTAAGTTTAAGAACATAATTGAATTTTTAATAGGCCAATTTGATTTAATCATGGGCCAAATTAATTTTTAATTATGTTTAAGAATTAATTTGGGTCTAATTGAAGGATTTAATTAAGTAAAAGGACTTAATTATACTTTAAATGAGTCAAATTAATTTTATTAGGAGCTTAATTTGAAACATTAAGTTTGGGGTCCAATTTGGGTTTAATTGAGAATATTGAAATTTTAAGAGACCAAATTTAATTTTTACCAAGTTAAATTGATTGAAATCAGGGACTAAGTCGCAAGAAAATTAAAGTTTTGGGGTCAATAAGGGATTAAATTGAAAAATTTCACAGCCAATGACCATTTTGTAAACGACGCCAAACTATAGGGGCTTAATTGACAAAAATCGAGAGTAAAATTCAAGAAATTGAAAGTTTAATGGTCAATTAGGGGTTAAATTGCACAAATCCGAGACCAAGGACCAAAGTGCAAAAGGCGCTGAAATCCAGAGTTCAAATTGAAGTTCGACAGGGGCTAAATTGCATTAAATTGAAAAGTTTAAGGTCAATTATGGTTGCAATTAAAATAAATTGAAGGGTGGAGGACTAAATTGAACTTTGAAAAAAAATGTTCCTGACGACGTGTTGTCTGGTTACTGTTCATTGTCTCCCCCGATTTTGCCTGAAAATGGTGCCTGAGTGGCTACTTTTCAGGTGCATTTAATGCTTTATATGTCCACCAAATTTGACAACACCTGAACCAAAATGATCACCTAACACCCCTCTATCCCCGGGTGTGGCACGTTCAAGCCGAATGACACAACAATGGCCCCGATGGCGACCTAAAGTGGCCAACTCAGACTGCATTGAACTGTCAGATTTGACAGTTCATGATGTCTACTTTGAACCAACGATTGAGATCCTTCCCAACTGAATCAAGGACTGAAATTTTTCCCAATGTAGACAAGATTACCCTCTTCCCCATAATTTTCCTTTTATGTTCTCTCTCTCTCTCTCTCTCTCTCTCTCTCTCTCTCTCGTGATCTCAGCCACGCCACCTTAGCATCGTCGTGAACAAGAGTGGCTCGACCTTCTACTCTAACCCAACCCACCGTAGTGAGTAGTAACACCACTGATCTCTCTCTCTCTCTCCTTCTTTCTCCCTTCATCACAGGTAGCCAACACTGCCAAACCGTCACCACCACGGTAGGTTGCTCACCTTTTCTTCTTCCCTTTTCTCTCCTACCCCTCCTCTGTTACACTTGATTTTGCATGCAGGAAGGACGGGGGGTAACTAACCCCCTATCCTAAGCCGGGCCTGTTTGGGACCAGCCCGAACGGCTAGGCCAGACTCGACTCGGCCTAAAAAAAGAAAAATAAAAAAGAGATTTGTTAGGCTGAGATCGGCCCAACCCAACTTTCCTAGGCTCGACCCAATTATTTGGGCCGGCCTAGCCCATATATATATATATATTATTAAAAATATGAAAATTTCCATAAAAATAAAATATCCTTTCAAAAAATCAATGATTTTCTCGCGTGTTTTTCTATCAATTTCACATAATATCGGGTTGTATATTTACACTATAAGATACAAATCCGGTATTAAAATACCCGGTTTTCTGCCAAAAAAAATTTCTAAAAAAATTCAAAAAACTATCTCAAAACTTTTAAATTAATTTCTCTTTTCAAAAAAACAAAAAACAAATGTCTTGTTTTCATTCATACTATAAAATTCTAAAAATTTTCCAAGCATATTTTCATGAAAACAAAAAACAAATTGCATCTTTCTCATGTTTTAAAAATCCAAAAATGGATATCATAACCTGTTTATGATTATCCATTTGGATTTGGCTAAAATATAAAAACCCTATTCCAATCTTTTTTTAGGATTTAGATGTAGACTTTAATATCTGTGGGGGTGTAAAACTACATAATAGAGTACACCATCAAGTATTAAAGATACAAGGTGTAAAAAATACGATGCTAAAATTCAGACTTTAGAACAGTTAGGATTAAACTCAATGAGGTAAAGACTCTCTCATGAAGGGAGATCTATATTGAACCATGGACGAGACCAACGAATAGAAACTCAACCTAGAATAACAATCAAACAACAATGCAGCTTACCTTAAGTAGGGTGTACTGGAGGTGATGCGTATTTCCCTTGCACAACCAATCCCTTACCCACACTCTCGCGGACTATAGATTCCTAGTAACCATAATACTAGGTGGCGACTCCTGAACCTTAATCTTATTTTTATGATTAAACCCAAACATATTTCCTTTCCCAACAACACTACACCTCATCAAGAGGCACGATATAAAACCCCATCATCGTCTACAACGTCGCGGCGCACCCGCGACAGGATGGCAACTCCATTGGGGACAACCTTGTTTGGTCGGACTAAGCTTTGCTTGTTTGATTGTTTGCATATTTGTTTTGGCCTGTCTAATTTTAGCTCGCATGTTTACTGATGTAACATCTTTATTTTCTCTTTATGCATAAGTACATCGGGTATGGATTAATACCATCATGCATTTTAATTTAATGAATAAACCCAATTCTAGGTTAGGTGAGGAGTCGGTCTGCCTTATTACTTTCAGTCGGGGTTCAGATTCGTGAAACATCCAACTATGAACTAAGTGTTTACTCTATATAATGACGGTCACACTATGCCCTGACCATTCCTTGTAAACCCCTATACTGCCTTAATGTAAGGTAGTCACTAGGCAGCTCATAAACCTTTTCAAGATCAGGTAGAAAGCCTACCCCTCATAAAATGCCCTAGAACCTTTCCTTAGAGCATGGACTCCCTACCCGATGTGCATGCACATACATTTACATCTATACACATACATCAATCCATTGTAAATAACATACATACTAGCATCAGGTTGAAATATAGGTCCCCAAAGAACCTACAACACCTGACTCCGAGCAAGAAACATAGAAGATGAAGAGCGTGCTCAATATGACGTCCATTTCCAAGAAGAGTTAGAGTCTCTAAAGGTAAGCGTGGCTCGCCTCACTAGCTTACTTGAACAAACACTCAGAAATGCCTCTAGTGAAGGTCCTTGCAATCGATATGCTTTTATTCAAACTCCAATAACAACTCAGCTTAAAGAAAGAATGAGCGAACATGGTCAAGAGCCTCAACACAATCCAGCATTTATACAGTCAGCAGCACCGACACAAACCCTTACATTCATGGATTCATTTGCCAACGAGTCCCACAAGACCAAGTCATTTAATGACATTGATAAGATGACGGTGCTGAAAGCCAAAATCAGAGTCATTGAAGAGGTAGACTTATATGACCCAGTACGAGCAGCAGGAATGTGTATGGTCCCAAATGTGGTTGTCCCAAAGAAGTTTTGTGTTCCTGAATTCATCAAATATACTGGAATGCAATGCCCTATGACTCATCTCAAATCCTACTACAATAAAATGGCAGAAGTGGTGCATGATGAGAAGCTACTGATGCACTTCTTCTAGGACATTTTGAGTAGAGCAGCATTGAGCTGGTATATGAGGTTAGATAATACCAGGATCCGCTCCGCACATGGACATCGCTCCTAATAGAACCAATTTGTCAATTTTGGAGAAAAGGGACAAGGAAATCATAAGGGAATACGCTCAAAGGTAGAGAGATCTAGCCGCTCAAGTTCATCCCCTCCTCTTGGACATAGAGATGATCACTCTATTTGCCAACACTCTTAAGGCGTCGTACGGGTGAGCATGTGATAGGTAGTTCAGCACAATAGTTCACTGACGCTTTGGTAGTAACTGAGCATATTGAGCAAGGAGTAAAGAGTGATAGAATCTCCACGCCAACTGAGAAAGAGAGGCTTCAAAGGAAAAATAAAAGAGGTTGACCATGTTGAAGGTGGCTATAGGGGTAAGAAAAACTCCTTCCAAAACTACCATACTTCACCCCAAATTACCAACATCAATCTCAAATCTCCATTTCTCACCAGAAAACCTGAGCCCCAAAACTTTCAAGCAAAAAAACAAACTGAAAATTTCCCAAGGAAGAACTACAAAGGGGTCCAAGAATAGCTAGCCCCATTATGGTTGCTTTTAAATGAGATGTACCAAAAGCTACTAAGCATTAAGCATGTAGCTCCAAAACCACTCACGCCTCTACAACCACCTAATCCTAATTGGTACAAGCCAGATCTCACTTGCGAGTACCATATTGGCGATACAGGACACAATATTCGTACCTATAATGTCTTCAAAACGAGGCTCATGCATTTGATTAAAGCTGGGTTAATAACATTCGAAGAAAATCCAAATATGAGTACGAACCCTCTACCCAATCATGCTTCAGGCAGTGGATCAGAAATGCATTAGAGGTGGAATGCTTGGGAAATCTAAAAGCATCGATGGTCAGAGTAGGGCACGAAGAAGGCAGCATGAAAATGGATGTTTGTGGTTTTCTATCCAAACCATTTTGGAAACGCTTGCAAAAGCTTTTGTAGGGAGGCTGACAAAAAGTGAAGTGTACCAGAGTAAGAAAATGTAGTCTGCCTCTATTATGTCCAAAGTAATTGCCTCTGTTTGATCATGCTTGCAAAGTTATTTTGTTTTTGTCATATTTTAACCTGTTTACAATTTAGCTTATAATCCCACAAGACTTTCTCTGTCAAATGAACCTTTCTTGTTAATAAGATCAAGCGTTTTTTTGTGTTTATAATGTGCCTTCATTTTTGTTGTTGTTTCATGCAAGTAACACACTGATCACACCCTTTACTCATAAAATCATCGCACCAAGAATTCTTTGGTTTGTTCCCCTTTTCCCAAAAAACACGCATGATCCCATGGTTTCATAAGGATTTTTAGGAAATCAAGGTTTTAATACAAAAC
>Ga0307507_10009594_pt1 | contig 12827 bp, 13 predicted proteins | sample 7_EM_MG_FD_207223 | JGI IMG/M metagenome (GOLD analysis project Ga0307507, IMG submission 207223) | Populus trichocarpa ectomycorrhiza microbial communities from riparian zone in the Pacific Northwest, United States - 7_EM | ecosystem: Host-associated > Plants > Roots > Unclassified | place... | reverse complement strand
TCTGCGCTGTTCGCATGACGCCTCCCACCACCGCGGTGATGAGCTATTTCAGCATCAAAATCCGGCTATTTCACGGGTCTTGGGTCTGTAAGGCCGCGGCTGAGTCCGATTCGTCATCCAGCGGGAACCGCCGCAGCGAGCCGAACGCCACCCCGGCCGCGAGCACCAGCGCGGCCCCCGACACCGCGAACGTCCGCGCGGCCGAACCGAGCGCTTCGGTGATGACGCCGCCGAGCAGCGCGCCTACCGGGATCGCGCCCCAGACCACCGTGCGCCACACGCCGAGCACGCGCCCGAGCAGCTCACCCGGCACCAGCGTGTGCCGCGCGGTCGCAAGGACGACGTTCACCGTCACGATCGCGGCGGCGAACAGGCCGAACAACGCGGCACTCGCCACCGGCTCGCGGACCAGGCCCATCCCACCGAAACCCGCGCCACAGCACAGGATTCCGCCGATCAGCACCGCGCGCCGGCTCGACCGGCGCACCAGCCGCGGCGCCACGCCCGCGCCGATCAGGCCGCCGATCCCGCCTACGAACGCGAAGAACCCGAAGGTCGCTTCGGACAGATGGAGGTCGTCGATCGCGTAGAGCACCAGCTGCGCCTGCGCGAGTTCGCTGATCAGGCTGAGGATCCCCGCGACGGCGACCAGGCGCAGGAGCAGCGGGCGGCCGCGCAGCCAGCGCAGTCCCTCGGCGAGCTCGGTGCGGAGTTTCGCCGGGTGCGCGCGCGATTCCGGCCTGGCGCGGTAGGTCCCGGCCAGGCCGAGCAGCACCGCCGCCGCGATCGCGAACCCGGCGGAGTTGAGGAAGAACGGGAACGCCGCGAAGAGCGCGAAGGTCGCGCCGCCGATCGGCCCGCCGAGGAAGGTCTGCCCGACGATCTCGCACGCCTGGAGCTTGCTGTTGGCGGCGTCGAGCGAGCCGGTGCCGACGACGGCGGGAATGAGCGCGTTCGCCGCGCTGTCCGCGATGGTTTCCGCCGAGCCGATCACCAGCGCGGTCAGGTAGATCATCCAGATCGTCATGCCACCGGCCGTGACCAGCACGGCCAGCGTCCCCACGGCGATTGCGCGCGCCGAGTTCGCCACGATCATCGCGCGGCGCCGGTCGATCCGGTCGACGAGCGCGCCCGCCACCGCCGCGAACAGCAGCCACGGCAGGAACTGCGTCGCCGACAGCCCGGCGATCAGCACCGGGTCGTGCGTCAAGGTCGTGGCCAGCAGCGGAAGCGCGACCTTGCCGATCCCGTCCCCCAGGTGGGACGCCGCGCTCGAAGTGAGCAGCCATCGGAGTCTGGCGCCGCTGCCGTGGTACCGGGCTTCGCTCACGGTGCCTCCCCGCACGGGTCGAAGTCGCCCAACGGCTGCGGGATCAGGATAACCGGGGTGATAGCCCGATGTGGTCACGTTGTCACTACTGGTGAAATTCGTGATTTGCTCACGCTTGCAACGCGGAAAACGTCAGATCCAGGCTTCGTGCAAAGGGATTCCTCAGAGGCTCAGCCCCAGCCGAGTTCGTGCAGCCGCGCGTCGTCGATGCCGAAGTGGTGGCCGAGCTCGTGCATGACCGTGACCAGCACCTCTTCGATGACGTCGTCCTCGGTGTCGCACATCTGCAGGATCGGGCGGCGGTAGATGGAGATCCGGTCCGGCAGCACGCCGCCGTAGTGCGACGTCCGCTCCGTCAGCGCGACACCGTGGTAGAGGCCGAGGATGCCGGGTGCTTCGTCGTTGAACTCCTCGACGAGCACGACAACGTTGTCCATCGCGCGGGCGAACTCGGGCGGCACCTCGTCGAGCGCGTCGGAGACCAGTTCCTCGAACCGGCGGCGCGGCATGTCGACCGGCATCGGTTATCCGTTCTTCGTCGACGTGGGGGCGGCGGGGCCGGTCGTCGCGGGTCCGCCACCGCCGTCGGACGGCGGGCCGTCCGTGCCGGGCTGGCCGCCGTCGGTGCCCGGCGGGGCCGCCTTGATGCTGCCGGTCACGGCCTGGAGCCCGCTGTTGTCCGTCAGCAGCGCGGCCACCTTGCAGTTGACCTTGGTCGACCCGGCGTCCCAGCTCTCCTGCTCGCGCAGGTCCCAGGTGAGGATCAGGTGTTTCGCGTCGAGTTCGGCGCCGCCGGTGTAGTCGGTCGCGGCCTTGGTGCATTCGGTGTCGAGGAAGGCCTTCTGGTCGTCCTGCGAGGGGTAGCCAGCCGCGAACTTCGGCTTCAGGTCCACCGTCGCGATGATCTCGTAGGAGTGCGGCTGGGTGCAGTCGATCGGATCGCCGACGCCCTTGCCGACCAGCGCCAGGCAGGTACCGGGGGTCCAGACCAGCGACTGGTCCTGCTCCTTCGCGGGCCCGGTCAGCGGCTGGAGCTTGCCCGCCGGACCGGCCCACTGCAGGCCGCAGCGCAGCTGGCGGTCGCCGTCGTCCCACTGTGCGGCGGTGGGCCGCAGCAGGTTCGTGCTGAGCTTGCCGTACGGGTCCAGGCTGTGGCCGAGGTAGGGCTTCACGTCGGCGGTGCACTTCTGCTGGGAGATCTGCTGCCACTGGTCCAGCGACGGCGCGGGCGCGCCCCCGGGGTACTGCGGGCCGATGTCCACCACGCCGGTCACCTCGAACAGATGCTCCTGCGTGCAGGCGACCTTGTGTGCGTCGCTCGCGTCCGGGTTGCTCCAGGCCAGGCAGCTGCCTGGCGGTGAGTGGAAAGCCTCCTCGGCGGCGGCGGACAGCTTGCCCGTGCCCCCGCCGGTGCCGCCGGCGAACCCGCCGGCGCCCGAGAACACGACGGTCGAGGTCAGCGCGATGAGCGCGCCCGCGAAGACCCCGCCCATCACCAGCCGGGTGCTGAGGGAGTGCGGGGACGGACGGAACCGTGCGGCGCTGGGAGACATCGCAGTCCATGATGCCCGCGCCGGGCGAGCTTCGCTCGGTCCGGGTGGTTAGTGTGGAGACAGGTTTCGCGGTGGCCGGTGATTACGGAGCGCTCATGACGCAGGACAACACCCCTGGGGACCAGCCGCCCCCGGAGCCGCCGAAGCGCGGCTCGATGCGGTTCCAGGACGGCAGCACCCAGCCGCGGGAGCCTTCGCTGGCCGAGCAGCGGGCCCGTCAGCAGGCTGTCGCGCAGGCCGAACGCGACGAGGTCGCCGCGGCCGAGGCCGACAAGAAGGCCGCCACCAAGCGCAAGCTGCTGATCGGCAGCGGGGTCACGGTCGGCCTGGTCGGGCTGGTCGCGACCTATTACTCGGTCGCGAAGACCGAGAGCGTCACCGCGGTCTGCACCGATTCGAACGAGGTCGTCCAGAACGACGACAACTGCGACGAGGCCTTCGTCACCAGCCACGGCGGCTACTCCAGTGGCGGGTTCCTGTTCCTCCCGATCGGTGGCGGCGGCTACAACAGCTACCGGTACAACTACGGCGGGTCCGGCAGCATCGGACAGCACGTGGCCGGTGGCTCGTACACCGCGCCGTCCTCGCGGACGAACGTGAACACGAAGTCGGGCAAGTCGGTGCAGCGCGGCGGGTTCGGGATCAGCGGCAAGAGCAGCAGCGGCGGGACCGGCGGCAGCGGCAAGAGCGGGGGATCGTAGGTGTACCGGGACCGGCATGAGCCACGGCGTGACTGGCAGCGGATCGTCGAGGAGCAGGGCCTGGTCTACGGCACCCCGGCGCGCGACGCGTCCGGTCGTGTGCGCCCGTACTGGGACGAGTCGGTGCACTACGTCTTCGACATGGACGAGATCCTGTCGCTCGAGGCCGACGTCGAACTGCTGCATTCGATGTGCCTGGAGGCCGTCGACAACGTCGTGACGACCGAGGGCTACCAGCGCTTCGGCATCCCGGAGTGGGTCTGGCCGCACATCGCCGAGTCGTGGAAGCGCCAGGACCCGCACGTCTACGGCCGCTTCGACCTCCGCTACGACGGGAAGTCCCCGGCGAGGCTGCTGGAGTACAACGCGGACACGCCGACCACGCTGCTGGAGGCGTCGCTGCTGCAGTGGCACTGGAAGACCGACGTCTTCCCCGGCGACGACCAGTGGAACTCGATCCACGAGAAGCTGGTCGAGCGCTGGGGTGAGGTGGCGAGCAAGCTGCCGTCGAACGAACTCCACTTCACCTGGTCCGCGGCCGACCCGTCGGGCGAGGACAACGTCACCACGGCCTACCTGCAGGAGACCGCCGCCGAGGCCGGGCTGGACACCGTCGGCCTGGCGATCGAGGAGATCGGCTGGGACCCGCTGCTCAAGCGGTTCGTCGATCTCGAGGAGTCGCAGATCGCGACCCTGCTGAAGCTCTACCCGTGGGAGTGGGTGGTCGATGAGGAGTTCGGCCGCCATGCCGTCGATTCGCTGCCGCGGACGCTGTGGATCGAGCCGCTGTGGAAAATGCTGCTCTCCAACAAGACGCTGCTGGCGGTCCTGTGGGAGAACTACCCCGGCCACCCGAACCTGCTGCCCGCCTTCGCCGACGACCCTGGCCTGCTCACCGAGTACGTCCGCAAGCCGAAACTGGGCCGTGAGGGCGCGAACGTCCAGATTGTCGCGACCGGCTACGAGACCCAGACCGACGGCGTCTACGGCGCCGAAGGCTTTGTCTACCAGGCGTTCGACCCGCTGCCGGAGTTCGACGGGTACCGGCCGGCGCTGGGCGCGTGGATCGTCGGCGACCACGCGGCCGGGCTCGGCATCCGGGAGACCGGTGGCCTGGTCACCGACGACGGTGCCGCGTTCGTCCCGCACCGCATCCCCGAACCGTGATAGAACACCGCTGCTGATCAGCTCTTTCAACTGGGAGTAACTCGTGACCACGACCCTTGCGCTGTCCGACACGTTCGGCTCCGACCTCGTGCGGGGGATCGGCGCGATCCTGCTCTACGGCGTCGTCGGCCTGCTGCTGATGTTCGCCGGGTTCTACGCGATCGACTGGACCACACCGGGCAAGCTGTCGAAGCTGGTCCACGCCGGTCTGCCGAACGCCGTGATCGTGACCGCGTCCGGGCTGCTGGCGATGTCGTTCATCATCGTCGTGTCGATCTTCAACTCGGCCAGCGACCTGACCGAAGGCCTGATCACGTCGCTGGTCTACGGCCTGCTCGGGATCGCCGTCCAGGTGATCGCGGTGCGGCTGCTGGAGTGGGCCACGCGCATCGATGTGGCTTCGATGATCGAGAGCGAGAAGTTCGAACCGGCCAGCGTCGTCGTCGCCTCCGCGCACATCGCGCTGGGCCTCGTGATCGCGGTCGGCATCTCCTGAGCCGTCGCTAGCGGCGGGGCCGGTCACCCCCGGCTTCGCCGCCGTCGAGCCGGCGCAGCAGCCCGAGGCCGTCTCGGACGGCCCAGTGCTCGGTCATCCACCCGCGGACGACGTCGGTTTCGGTGCTCTTGGCGCGCGAGAGCGTGGCCGCGCTGATCAGTTCGCACTAGCGTGGGGTGCGTGCGCCTGCTGAGGACACCGGACGACCGGTTCACGGACCTGCCCGACTTCGCCTTCGAGCCGCGTTACGTCGATCTCGCCGACCCCCACGGCGGGGTGATCAGAGTGGGGTACGTCGAGGCCGGGCCCGCCGACGGCCGTCCGGTCCTGCTGCTGCACGGCGAGCCGAGCTGGTCGTTCCTGTACCGGAAGATGCTGCCCGTGCTGGCCCAGGCGGGGCTGCGCGCGATCGCGCCGGACCTGGTCGGGTTCGGGCGGTCGGACAAGCCGGGTGACCTGGTGGACCACTCATACGCCCGGCATGTCGAGTGGATGCGCGGGTTCGCCTTCGACGCGCTCGACCTGACCGATGTCGTCGTGTTCGGGCAGGACTGGGGCGGGCTGATCGGGCTGCGGCTGGTCGCCGAACATCCGTCGCGCTTCGGCGGGGTGGTCGCCTCGAACACCGGCTTGCCGACCGGGGACCAGGACATGCCCCCGGTCTGGCACGCCTTCCGCGAGGCCGTCGAGAAGGCGCCGGTGCTGGACATCGGCCGCTTCGTGCAGTCGGGTTGTGCTTTGCCGCTGTCCGACGAGGTGCGGGCGGGCTACGACGCGCCGTTCCCGAACGAGATGTACAAGGCCGGGCCGAGGGCGATGCCCTCGCTGGTGCCGCACACTCCGGACAACCCGGCTTCGGAAGCGAACCGGGCGGCCTGGAAGACGTTGACGGAGCTGGACATCCCGTTCCTGTGCGCGTTCTCCGACGGCGACCCGATCACGGCCGGCCTGGCGCCGGTCCTGCGTCGCTCGATGCCGGGCGCGGCTTCGCTGGAGCATCCGACGATCACCGGGGCAGGTCACTTCCTGCAGGAGGACGCGGGCGAAGTCCTGGCCGAGCACGTGGCTCGCTTCGCTCGGCGCTGAGCAGCCCCCGAAGTGCCGTTAAGGCCCCCTTACGGGCGTCTGATGCCCGTAAGGGGGCCTTAACGGCACAACGTCAGGAGAGCGCGGAGTGGGTGGCGGCCAGGGCGTCCACCAGGATGTTCAGGCCTTCCTGGGCCTCGTCGGCGGTGAGGGTCATCGGCGGGCCGAGGCGCAGGACGTTGCCGTGCAGGCCGCCCTTGCCGATGAGCAAGCCGCGCTTCTTCGTCTCCTCCAGCATCCGGGCCGCCGCCGGGACGTTCGGCGCGGTGGTGCCCGGCTTGATCAGCTCGACGCCGATCATCAGGCCCTTGCCTCGCACCTCGGCTACGAGCGGCGAAGCGGCCGCGCGGAGACCCGAAAGCAGCTGGGCACCCCGGGCCGCGCAGTTGGCCTGGAGGTCGTGGTCGGCGATGTAGTCCAGGACCGCGGTCGCGCCCGCCATCGAGACCGGGTTGCCGCCGAACGTCGAGAACGACTGGGCCTTGAAGCAGTCGAGGACGTCGCCCCGGGCCACCACGCCGCCGACGGCCAGGCCGTTGCCCAGGCCCTTCGCGAAGGTCATCATGTCCGGCGTCACGCCGTGCGCGTCGATGCCCCAGAAGTGCTCGCCGGTGCGGCCCCAGCCGGTCTGGACCTCGTCGGAGATGAACAGGATCCCGTAGGCGTCCAGGACCTCCTTGAACGCCCTGAACAGCCCGTCCGGCGGCAGGCTGAACCCGCCGACGCCCTGGATCGGCTCCGCGATCAGCGCGGCGACGTCGCCGGCGGTCGCGGTCTCGAGCACGTCGACCAGGTCCGCCACGCACGCGTCGATGTACTGGGCGTCCGGCAGATCGCGGAACGGACTCCGGTAGCGGTAGCCACCGTGCACGTAGTTGACCTTGACCGGGCTGAGCGCCGACGCCGACCAGCCGCGGTTGCCGGTGATCGCGACCGTGCCGAAGGACCGGCCGTGGTACGAGTTCCGCATCGCCAGCACCTGGTTGCTGCGCCGGAACTGCGTCGCCAGCATCAAGGCGGTGTCGTTGGCCTCGCTGCCCGAGTTGGTGAAGAACACCTTCGCGTCCGGGATGCCGGACAGCTTCGCGATCCGCTCGGCCAGCTCGACCTGCGACCGGATCAGGTACAGCGTCGAGGTGTGCAGGATGCCGGTGTCGAGCTGCTTGCGGACCGCGTCCCCGATCTCGGCGACGTCATAGCCCATCGAGTTCGTCAGCACCCCGGCGAAGAAGTCCAGGTAGGTGCGGCCCTGGGAGTCCGTCATGCGCCGGTCGTGGGCGTGCACGATCTCGATCGGCTCTTCGTAGAGCAGCGACATCCAGGACGGGAGTACCGCGCGGTGCCGGGCAAGCAGCTCATCGGTCATGGAACGAGTATGCGGAGGTGCCGGCGAGGGCTACAACGATCAGACTGTCGGGTTGTCCGCCGCCACCCGCACAGTCTGTGCGGACCTGCGACTACCCTGCATTCCGTGATTGACCCCAGGACTCTGCGCGACAACCCGGAAGCCGTGCGCGCGTCGCAGCGCGCCCGTGGTGAGGACGAGGGAGTGGTCGACAAGCTGCTCTCCCTTGACACCCGCCGCCGCTCCGCCATCGCCAACGCGGACAAGCTGCGCAACGAGCAGAAGATACTGGGCAAGCAGATCCCGAAGGCCTCCGGCGAGGAGAAGGCCGCCCTGTTGGCGACCGCGAAGGACCTTGCCGCGCAGGTGAAGGCCGCCGAGGCGGAGCAGACCGCGGGGTCGGAGGAGTTCGACCAGCTCTTCCGCACCCTGCCCAACCTCGTGCACCCGGACGCACCGGTCGGCGGCGAGGACGACTTCACCGTCATCAAGCACGTCGGTGAGCCGACGAAGCTGGGCTTCACCCCGCGCGACCACCTCGAGCTGCTCGAAGCGCTCGGCGGCGTCGACATGGAGCGCGGCGCCAAGGTGTCGGGCTCGCGGTTCTACTTCCTCACCGGCGTCGGCGCGCAACTGCAGCTCGGCCTGCTCAACATGGCCATGGCGCAGGCGCTCGAGAACGGCTTCACGCCGATGATCACGCCGTCGCTGGTACGTCCGGAGATCATGGCGGGCACCGGCTTCCTCGGCGCCCACTCGAGCGAGATCTACCACCTGGCCGACGACGACCTGTACCTCGTCGGCACGTCGGAGGTGCCCCTTGCCGGCTTCCACGCCGACGAGATCCTCGAGCTGAAGGACGGCCCGAAGCGCTACGCCGGCTGGTCGTCCTGCTACCGCCGCGAGGCCGGGTCGTACGGCAAGGACACCCGCGGCATCATCCGCGTGCACCAGTTCGACAAGATCGAGATGTTCGTCTACGCCAAGCCGGAGGACGCCGAGGCCGAGCACGCGAAGCTGCTCGGCTGGGAAGAGCAGATGCTGGCCAAGATCGAGGTGCCCTACCGGGTGATCGACACCGCGACCGGCGACCTCGGCACGTCCGCGCACCGCAAGTTCGACTGCGAGGCCTGGATCCCGACCCAGAACACCTACCGCGAGCTGACCTCGACCTCGAACTGCACCACGTTCCAGGCGCGGCGGCTGTCGATCCGGCAGCGCGACGAGAACGGCAAGCCGCAGATCGCCGCGACGCTCAACGGCACCTTGGCGACCACGCGGTGGATCGTCGCGATCGTGGAGAACCATCAGCAGGAGGACGGTTCTGTGCGCGTCCCCGAGGCGCTGCGGCCGTTCGTCGGTGGGCGCGAGGTTCTCGAACCCCGCTGATTTTCCCAGTACGCCGGGTGCGCACCCGTTCGGCCCAGTATCGTGCGGGCCGAACGGGAGGATGTCCAGGATGCGCGTGAAATGGCGGGCGGTGGCCGCGGTGTCGGCCGCGCTGGTGATGGCCGGCTGCACGGTGAAGGTTGCCGGTTCGGCGTCCCCGGTGCCCGGCCAGGGGCCGGTCAAGAAGGTCGTCGACGCCTGCACGCTGCTGAGCCCGGAGCAGGTGGACGCACTGGGGTTCAGGCCCGGCGCCCCGCACCCGGCGAGTGAGCAGACCCGGTCACCGGCGATGTGCACCTACGGGGCAAAGGACGACTCCGCGACCCCGTCGCCCATCTTCACCGTCGAATGGGCGGTGGACCAGAACCTGGACGAATTCCTCTCGGGCGCCGTCGCCAAGGGAGAGCCCGAGCAGCTGGGCGGGTTGAACTGGACCCGGTACGGGTCGATCATCGCCAGCGAGTGCGATATCTACACCACGTTGGGGGAGAAGTCTTTCGCCTCCGTAGGCGTGATGGTCGGCGAAGACGTCGAGCAGGCCTGTCAGATCGCGAAGAAGATCGCCCCGGTGGTCGCTTCGCACCTGCCCGGCGGCGCGCCCGCCCCGTCGATCACGCCGTCCACGTCCGCCGCGCCGCCGGAGCCGACCGGGCCGCTGGCCTCGCTCGACCCGTGCACGCTGCTGAAGGCGGACCAGACGGCGCAGCTGAAGGTCGAGGACAAGGGCGAGAAGGACAACTCGAGCACCGTGCCCAACGGGACCTTCTGCCTGTGGAAGGACACCGACGGCGACGGCGCCCAGAAGTCGTTCGAGGTCTGGCTCGGCCCGTCCACCGCGGCGACCCAGTGGACCGGTGCGGACGTGCCGGCGACCGGGACCGTCGAAGCGGGCGGCAAGACGTGGTCGCTCTACCCGAACCTGGCCGGGACGCGGGTGAACTGCGGTGCCATCCTGCCGATGACGGAGACGTCGTCGATCGAGATCGTCAGCGGTTTCATCGGCGACGACTCGAAGAACTGCGACCTGGTCAAGCAGGGCATCCCGCTGGTGACGGCGAATCTTCCGGTCTCGTGAGCGTTCCGGGCGGTTAGAACCGCCCGGAACGCTCACGAGTCCTGGACCTGGTCGGCGATGTGGCGCGCGATCTCCAGCGCGCTCGTCGCCGCGGGTGAGGGCGCGTTCAGGACGTGCACCTGGTCGCGGGCGGTCTCGATGAGGAAGTCGTCCACGAGCGCGCCGTCCGGGCGCAGTGCCTGGGCGCGGACGCCGGAGCCGTGCCGCACGATGTCGCCCTCGGTCACCGCCGGGACGAGCCGGGCGAGGCTGGCCGCGAAGCGCTTCTTCGAGAACGAGCGCAGGACTTCTTCCAACCCGGTCGGGAAGGCGTACTTGCGCGCCAGCCGCCAGGTACCGCGGAAGGTCGCGACTTCGGCGACGTCCTTCGCGGAGACGTCGGCCCAGCGGTAGCCCTCGCGGCGCAGCGCGAGCACGGCGTTGGGTCCCGCGTGGACGCTGCCGTCGAGCATCCGCGTCAGGTGCACGCCGAGGAACGGCAGCGCGGGGTCCGGCACCGGGTAGATCAGGCCGCGGACCAGGCTGCGGCGCTCCGGCTTGAGTTCGTAGTACTCGCCCCGGAACGGCACGATCCGCGCGGACGGCGTCAGCCCGGCCAGCCGCGCGACGCGGTCGGAGTGCAGGCCCGCGCAGTTCACCAGCGCGTCGGCCTGGAACACCTCGTCGCCGGTCGCGACCTCGACGCCGCCGGTGGCGCCCGGCCGGATGCCCAGCACCGGGGTGTTCAGCCGCAGGTCGACACCCGTCTCGTCGAGCAGCCGCACCAGCACCGCGCACACCGCGGGGAAGTCGATGATCCCGGTCGATTCGACGCGCAGCGCGGCGACGCAGGCGACCTCGGGCTCGTACTCGCGGGCTTCTTCCGGCGAGATCATCTTGGCCGGGACGCCGTTGGCCTCGGCGCGTTCGGCGAGGGTGTTCAGCGCCGGGAGCTCGTGCTCCTCGGTGGCGACCACGAGCTTGCCGCACACCTCGACCGGCACGCCGTACTGCCGCGCGAAGTCCACAATGGACCGGTTGCCCGCGACGGACATCTTGGCCTTGAAGGAGCCGGGCTTGTAGTAGAGGCCCGCGTGCACGACGTTGGAGTTGTGCCCGGTCTGGTGCGCCGCCCAGCGGCTCTCCTTCTCCAGCACCGTGACGTCCACCCCGCGCCTGGTCAGCTCCCAGGCCACGGACAGACCGATGATCCCGCCCCCGACGACTACGACGTTGCGCACGATCGACCAGGCTACGCGAGCGGAGGGGGTGAACGTCCGAGAAGGCCACCCTGAGTGACAACCTGACGGTCGTTAGGTTGAGCTGGTAACGTACCTAACCGATGTCAGGTAAGCGGTTGAGCAGGGAAGCGCGGCGCGAGCGGATCCTTTCCGCGGCAGCCGGGGTGTTCGCGACGGCGGGCTACGACGCGGCCGGGATGCGGGAGGTGGCGGCGGCCGCCGGGATCAGCACGCCGGTGCTCTACGACCACTTCCCGGCCAAGGCGGACCTCTACGCGAGCCTTTTGGAATCCGAAGTGGACGGTCTGCTCGCCGGCTGGGCGACGCTGCCGGTCTCGGACGATCCGGAGGTCCTGCTGCGATCCCGCGTCGCGGCGATCTTCGCCTGGATCGAAACGCACGAGCGCGGCTGGCGGATGATCTTCGCCGAGTCCCCGGCCGACCCGGTGGTCGCCGAGGTGCACCGCCGCGGTCAGGCACGCGCGAGGGCGCAGCTCACCGCGTTGTTCTCGGCCGTGCCGCTCGCGCTGACCGTGGACCTCCCGCGGGAGCTGGTGGACGAGGCGCTGGCCGACGCCTGCAAGAGCGCGCTGAACTCGATCGCGAGCTGGTGGTGGCGCCATCGGGACGTGCCGCGCGAGGACGTCGTCGCGCTCACCGTGGATCTGTTGTGGCGCGGACTGGCCGCGCTGATCAAGGGGGAATCATGAGCACTGTCACCGAGAACTACCGCCGGGCGGGCGAGACCGGCGACGTCGACCTGGCGATGACGACGTTCGCGCCCGGCGCCGTCCTGCGTTCGCCGCTGACCAGCCGGGTCGAGTTCACCGGCCACGACCAGCTGCGATCGCTGCTCGAAGTCGCGTACACGCATCTGTCGCAAGTCCTGTTCCATACCGACGTCGGCGACGAGCGGACGCGGGTGGTGGTCTACACCGCGCGGATCGGCGGCGAGTTCGTCGAGGAGGCGACCGTGCTGCGGCTCGACGACGACGGCTTGATCGCGGAGGCGACGCTCTTCGTCCGCACGCTGCCGGGCCTGGTCGCGCTGATGGACCGGTTCGGCCCGGACATCGCGCGCCGCAACGGACGTCCGTTCGCTGCGCGCTTCCTGGCCTTCGCCGCGAAGCCGCTTCTCGCGATGGTGCGCTCCGGGGACCGTCACGCCGTTCCGCTGGCGGCTCCAAAGAGCTGAAGGACGCCTTCAGTGGATCCAATGCAGCGAAGGACGCCTTCAGTGCATTGAGCGCACTGAAGGCGTCCTTCAGCTCACGCGGGGACCGGGACCGGGGTGGCGGGCACCTCGTCGGGGTCCTCCATGACCTTCGGGAGGCCGCGCAGCGCGAACGCCGCCACCACCGCGACCAGCACCATCAGCACGGCCGAGCTGACCATGGTCACCTGCATCCCGTTGACGAACGCCTGCCTCGCGCTGTCCAGCAGCTGCTCGCCGCCTGGAACCTGT
>Ga0307507_10009593_pt1 | contig 12828 bp, 15 predicted proteins | sample 7_EM_MG_FD_207223 | JGI IMG/M metagenome (GOLD analysis project Ga0307507, IMG submission 207223) | Populus trichocarpa ectomycorrhiza microbial communities from riparian zone in the Pacific Northwest, United States - 7_EM | ecosystem: Host-associated > Plants > Roots > Unclassified | place... | reverse complement strand
CTCAAAGAGAATAAGAACTTGCAGCTGCTGTGCGTTGGCCCAGTTATTGATCTTTATGGGAAGTTTGCTGCTATGAAGTTGCAGAGGCTTATGGAGGTTTATCCCGGGAGGGTTTACTCAGAGCCTGAGTTTACTTCTCTACCGCCGTTCATTTTTAGGTATTATATTCGCCCCATTCTTGATGCTTTCTGGTCGGAGATGCTAACATGCTAAAGCGGCGCCGATTTCGCATTAATCCCCTCTCGCGATGAACCCTTCGGTTTGGTCGCCGCCGAATTCGGCCGTAAGGGTGCCCTCGGGATTGGTGCCCGCGTCGATGGTCTTGGGAATATGCCGGGATGGTGGTTCACCATTGAATCAACTACACCATCTCATCTCCTATCTCTATTTGAAGCCGCAATTCGTGAGGCACTTGCATCACCACTTGAAGTTGGCGCACGGATGCGAGCTACCTCTGCTAAGCAGCGCTTCCCAGTAATGGTTTTGGTGAAGCAGCTTGAGAAACTTCAAGCCGGCGCAAAGCGGCACACTCGTAGGTTTAGTGCTCCTTTAGAATTACAGCTCCCCAAGCCGGCCTCTATCACAGATGGACAGCCCACACCCCCGACTGGAGAAATCCTAGATGGTCTGCGGACTCTAGGATCACCTCCCGAATCCGACATGGAGATTACTCCCGTAGACGGACGTCTAGCACCCCCATCTAGAGCTCATATCGGGAGCACCGAATACTCGAACTCTTCAACTCTAAGTCTTTATTTAGTCCATGGGGGAATCATCTTGGCGTTTAACATCGTGCAGAGGTTCATTTTCACCCTTTCGTCTATCATTGGAAAGCCCAACGGTGAAGGATTAAATATTTTTAACCCCGAGTTCCTTCGATGATGAATAAAAACGCAACACGTAATTAGCGCCCGCCGCAGCAAGAACCTCCCCATAGCCCCAGCGCTCCTGGGCCTAGCTCTATTCTTCACTACCTGGCTCGCAATCCCCCTCTAGCTATCGCTACGCCTGGAGATTCTCCACGAGCACATTCTCCCCTTCATTTTCTTCATCGGTGCCTCCTTCGCTTACCAGGTCGGGTTGATTATCACGGCACACCTGACAAAATCCCCCTTCCCGTACTTAATGTCCTCTCGCTTCCGATCCTCGCGGGGACGCTGGATGCCCTGGGACCGTTTTTGCAGGTCGGGTTGGGCCTCGGATGGCCGAGTGTGCTTGGCGGAGGACCATATACTGTTGCGTACGTGCTTGCGTGTCTGGGCTTGAGCATTGGTGTTTATGGGAGCTTCGTAGTGGATGTTATCACGAACATTTGCGATTATTTAGATATTTGGTGTTTGAGTATTAAACATCCTTATGGTCCTAGTGCCCTAGAGGAGAAGAATGTGGAGTGAAGGCGGTTGGTATAACGGAGCAACGATGGTTAATGAACGGCGTATGCGGTTGGTGTGGGGGATATAACTCGCGTGGTGTTTAAGGATAATGGTCATACTTTTTGGTTTTATGATATTTAGATCTTGGAGCTGGTGCCCAGCATACCCAGCGCGACCCCGACTAGGCCGCCCAGCCTACCTCCGATCCGCCCGCCTAACGCATTAGTCTGTGGGGTGGGCCAGTTACTACAATCCTCGCGGGGGCCGGCGTGATTATCGACGGCCGTGCCAAACGCCCACCTACGGAGTACGTCGTTACGGGGAGGGAGGCAGAGTTGAAGGCGAAGATGGCTCGAAAAGAGAAGAAATTAGAAAAAGCTCAGGAGGAGCTCGCCTAGAAGGGGCGTAAGCTAGAAAAAGTGAAGAGCAAGTTAGCAAAAGAGGGGAAGTGAGCGAAGAAGCTAGAAAACGAGCTGGAGATCCAGCTGGGGGGAAGGGGAAGGAAGTGAGATGGAAGTGAGATGGAAGGTGACCCTGGTGACTGGGGGGTGAGAATGGGAAGAGTGGGAATGTGGTCCGTGAGTAGGATAGTGGGCGGGCCTTTGTATTTTTATTTTTATCCGCCAAACCTCTTTTTACGATTTTCCATGTGAGAAAGAGTATGTTCATAATTGGTAAAGTGATACTGTCCTCTCATCACAGACAACTCAAAGTCTTTGCCAGGAATCCCAACAAACCACTCTCCCTGCAGATCAGCAATCTCGTCACGGAGTGACTCAATTTGTTGGACCATTCCCAGCATTTCCCACTCTGCACCCTGGCCGTGGCGGCGAGTGACGTCTACCGGAAAGTATAATATCGTTAAAGCGTACCAGAGTTCCTTCTTTCCTCTTCCATCCCCTGGCTCCTTCTTTCGTCTCATGGTTTCATTACTACCCGCAGCAGCAGCATACTCTGATTCTCTTCCTACTGAACCTCGGGCATAATTAAATAAGGCCTCTACCAACTTGGCCTGCCTTACTAATGTAACCTTTTTCCTAATCCTGCCTAGATGCTAGTCTTCGGAAACAGTCTTCTAGGGTACACCCTGAACAACGTAGGCCAACCCCTTAAGACCCTTGGCTCGTGCCCTCCAGGTTGAATGCTCTAGGAGGTCCGCACGTCAAGATATAAAATGCCTGCGCTTGATATCTTTGCTAGCAGTCCATCTTGAGGCCTGCCTTCAGGCCAGCGATTCAACTGTCTGGTGGGGCGGCGGGAGTGAGAGAATAGCATAAGTTCCTTCAAATTTTTGTTTAGAAAGTAGCAGGAGTGAGGGGTCGTTTGTGAGCGAATAAGAGAACCAGGCATTCAATTCCGCAGTAATGGTACCTAGAGAGGAGTAATGTACGCCGTATTCTGGTTGGTGGGTAGCCGTGAGATTTCCTTCTCGACATTTCCTCAAGTGCACAACAAGTATTTAAATCGGAGGGGGCGCCAGCCGCGGCAACTCCATGATTTAAAAGGTAATATTGCAATTGATCCCGGCAAACTCTCTTGCGGAGCAGAAAGCAAAAAGGAAACATGGATCAAACACACCTTTTAATCAAGGTGCCTGGACGACTATTCCCTTGAACTGTACTGTATTGAGCTTAAGAAATCCTGTGCCAATCCCGGTTGCCCTCCCCGCCAGCATCATCCCCGGCTTAATCCCCACCACCGCCTGTCGGATAAAGGGAGTATGATTCCGCTTGTTTCATTTTGCTCATGCTGATATGAGCTTTGTTTGTGAGGTGTGCTGCAGATCTTGACAGCACAATAGGAGGTGTTATCTCCGCTACCTCCACTACCACCACCTACGGAATCACGGTTAGTATTGCCCGGCATGAAGTTAGAGGCTTATATTGTAATGTCAGAGTGTGCTATGGTGGCTAAATAATTTGCGTTGGTTGGGCAGGCTCCCGCTAGAATGTTGAGAGACATATATACCGTGGGCTCTGGCCATATAGAGACCATTCAGGGTAGTATAGCTCGGCTCTCTAGCCAATTAGTAAGAGAAATTCAGGTTTGATTGCTCGTTCACTTTGATGTTTTTTCGCTTTTTCTTCCACATAATATTATTATAGTATAGCCCAGCACCGACTTTGGCCATCTCCTACTTGGCAACGGTCTCTATTTGGCGGAGCCTACTAGTACGGTAATAGTAAGGCTGAGCTACCCTAATCGAGCAGTGGTAATGATATGACAAAGGCAAAAGGCTTGCATAAGTCGCCAAACCCGCACCCTAATTTATAACTTAAGACCAAGTGGCTTCCTCCTTGTTGTTCAACCAGAGATCTGTGACCAATTCACTCGCATCCTACCACTTCTTCAATACGCAAACCACACAACCAACATCATGGACCCCGATTTAGCCAAGCGGAATCCCCTTACGCTGCAGAGCCAGGGTGATGCAGAATTCCAGCCCAACCGTGTTGACCGAGCTGAAAACTGTAATGAAGGGGCGGTACCGGAGCAGGCCACAAGCTCCTTGGTACCGGTAAAGCAAGCATGGGACCCAGAGGGCGAGACCTCGGATCAGTTTGTTCATCGTCGCCGTCCCATTTGCTCCACTGATATTCCCGTGGAGGCCATGGAGGAGGCAAGTACTGCGCTCGCGGAAACGCTTGAGTCGGGTGATAAGCAGCTTGCCGAACTACGACTCTGCATAAGGTCTCTTGAGAAGGGTGTTACCAGTCTGACAGCTTTTCCTCCCTACCACCACATGCGCAACAGGTTCCTAAGTACCTTTAAAAAAGATAAACTCGGAAGAGCTACGGGGGATGATTTGAAAATCATTGCTCAGGGAAACATCAAGGCTGAGGGGGGGGGGATGCTGCCACTGACGCTTTGCTGTACGAAGGGACTATGGGCAGAAGAGATTTTACAACGTTCCAGAATCTGTATGGCTTGCAACCGGAGGTGGTACGAAAGATTAGTGAATAATCCTGCTAGTTGTACTCGCGGTACTGTTCTTTATTTTTGTTCCTCGCATAGATATTTGCTCCCCTGTTCTAATACTTTACCCCTACTGCGAGTAAACCTTGTAATAAGTATCCAGCTAACCAAGTCAAACCATCCGGAAACCCTAGCAGTCCTGAACATGCATGCCCGAGTTCTCGCTTCCTACACCCAGACTGGTAGCCCCAAGTTTTACAACCTCTTTAATGATTTTATTAGGCTGTTTACAGAATCAGGCATGGGCTGTGATGAGGGGTACTTGTTCGGAAGCCCAACGGAGGTAACAAATGCATACCGGGAATTTATCAAGTGTATTAAAACTGAGGTTACCTGGGTGGAGTCTGGTTATCATGGACACTGTTAGTCTCTGGTGTTTTACTAAACTGATAGTTTGTTATATGCAAATGGTGTCTTAATTGAATTGATATTCTTGGATTATTGTTCTCATTCCGCTTCTCAAGTTTCTTGCTCCGTTCCATCATCAAATCTCACACGCTGTGTTTTGATACTCGCTTAACTTTGCCAATGGCCACCTGTGTGCTCCCTACCTCTTAGCGTCATTCCGGATATTCCCAAAAAATGCGGTATAATAATAATATTATGATAATTACCCGTATAATCTGGCAAAAGTCGGATTGGAGCTAAAGCGAAACTAAGCCAACCGAGCCAACCGGAGGGCAAGAAGAAGGCGAATTCGCCATAGTTAAAACATATAGGCGGCGGTGATTGGGCAGGTTCAAGAAAATCTACATTAGCGTCAATCCGGCTTTTGCTAGATTTACGTGTATTGCTAAAGGAAGCAGCTAGGTTTAGGATCACAGTCTATCACTCGAAGCGTTCTAAAGTGGTTTTTGTTGTAGAATGGCAGGGGTTATTGGATGGCTTTCCGATAACCTCATGCAAGGAGTGTCAATGACTGAAATGTAAGGAGTGACATGACCGGTATGTCAGGAGTGACTTGGGATAATGGAGATGTAATGGAGTGGCAGGAAAGGGATGGCAGGAAAGGGATGAAGTGGATATAGCCAACCTTCCGGATATCTGGAGGTTGGGTCATTGCAGTATATAGCGATAGTCTGTTCTAGTGTTAAGGAAAATAATAACAACTGAATTAAGTTTTCCAACAATACACTATTCCTCTCACTCAAAACGAATAACAATACTCTATCACTTCTATCATATCTTCTATTTACTTTCAGTTTTAACCACAGGTTATGAGCCCGAAGTTGCTCCTGTAACTCCAATCCTTAAAACATACGATCAAACTTCGATATAACTTACTCCTCCTACATTTCTCGATTTTTTCTCCTCCAATCAACCTAAATACCAAAACGACAATTCTCTTCCACTACCTCTGCAAGCACCATCGACCTTACTCAAACCAATGCCATGTATCGATCCAAGTATGGCGAATTCCAGAAACTTAACCACCTCAACTTCTCTCAGTGGCGTAAACATATTGAGGTCGCCCTTCGTGCTGAGGATGCCTTTGAGCTCACACTGGGAAATGAGCTCCCCCCGCCAGAAAATCAACGCATTGAACTCGCCGATTTCCGTCGCCGTAAAGGCAAAGCAATTCCTTTGATTTTTGAGTCTTGCACGACTAGCGCCTAGTAGTATCTCGATGGGCTCACTGACCCCAGAGATATGTTTAATCTCCTCCGCGAAAAGCTGAACACGGCTTCCACCCGAGCTGGCCGCATGTCGACTCTCTACCAATTCTCCACAGCTCGACCTGTCCAAGGTGAACCAATCGCCGAATATATTGCGACCTTACTTTATTTCCGGGACCAATTGACTGGCACGGAGGAACCCCTCACAGACTCAGCGTTTATATCACATCTTCTTATGACACTTCCAGCTTCGTTCGACACCTTTAGCGATATCCTACTCGGTCTGCGAACAGTCAACAAATTAATTGCAAAAGTAAAAGAAACAGAGGATACCATACGTACTCGGCAAGTAGACTATCGTAGCACGAATACCAGTAGTACCATTGTAAATGCCAGCGCTTTGGCAGCTCGAACCAATGATCGTTTAACCGCTTTCGAGGTTGAGGAGGGAAACGGTTTCTGGGAAAAAGAGATGGTAGCAACATACCGAGCTGTTGGTATTGTAACAAGAGGGGGCATAGGCAGAAGAATTGCTTCAAGAAGAAAGCTGAAGAAAGTCGAGGCCGACGGTTGGGAAGTGGAAGGAAGGCTGATAAGAAAGATGACGAGATGGGTGGTGCTTATGCTGGAGCCGCATATGCTAACGTTAAAGTCCTAGTTGCCAAACCAGCAAGGTTAAATTCAGCAAACAACGACAGCTAGATCATCGACTCAGGAGCATCTCACCACCTCTGTCACAACCACCGTCTCTTCGTAAAACTTAAATGTCTCCCGAAACCAGTGATGGTTTATCTGGGTGACAATTTAACGATTTCGGCGATCTCAGCTGGCAATATTCGTCTAATTTTACCGTCTTGAATCATTTCCATCGAGGCATTATTTGTTCCCCGATTAAAAACGTCTCTTTTGTCGGTCAGTCAATTGTCAACAAAATACCCAATCACATTCAGGAATGAGGAATGCTTTGTCGATAATTGCATTATTGGATTCTTGTCGGATGGTGTTTATCGCTTAATTTCACGCGATTCAAACCGTACCTTGACGACAAACAATGCCGACCAGCCCACCTTTGCAAACTCTGCAGTCCTGCCATCAATTGAACTTTGGCATCAGCGGCTAGGACATTTCAGCTATCAGACGTTGTATACGATACTGCCCGGTAAGGCCTACAGCGGAAACCTAGTTGAGAGATCTTTCATCAGCAAAATGTAAAAACCAGTCCTGGTCCACCAAGGGGGGTTATGGTCCCCCTGGTCCTTCTGGTCCACCCTGATCCACCCTGGTCCACATTTTCGGTAAAATTTCAAAAAGGGTGGATCAGAATGGATCGGAGTGGACCAGGTGGACCACGGGGACCACAACCCCCGTTGGTGGACCAGAAGCGTTCAGGACCACCTTGGACCACGCTCCAACATTTTCCTGATGTTCGTCTATGAGGTCTGTGTGAATGTGAAACACGAAAGAAAGATCGAAAGAAAACCAGCCCCCCGAACAATGCGTCTGTTCGAGTTGATTCATTCAGACCTCCGTGGTCCAATAACACCAGAGTCAGTTTCAGGACTTCGCTACTTTATCCTGTACATTGACAATTTTTCCCGGATGACTTGGGTGTACTTTCTGCGTGGGAAGACAGCCATTGAGGTTGTGTCAGTCTTCCAGGAGTTTAAAGCGCGGGTTGAAAAACAATTTCCCGATTGGCCAATTGTCAGGTTTCGCTGTGATAACGGCAGAGGGAATATGATAACAGTTTATTCCGTGGCATTTTACGAGTTTCCCGTATCTCCTTCAAACCTTCTCCTCCATATACTCAGCACAAGAATGGAGTCAGCGAGAGGATGATACGTACTATGGTGACAAAGGCGCGTGCGATGATGTTAGACTCCTGCTTTCGTGATGAGTTCTGGGCCGAGGCAGTAAATACGGCAGTTTACCTCCATGTGCGATCAGCTTCCCGTTCAGTTGACAGCCTTACACCTTATCAGAAGCTCTTCGACGAGAAACCAGAGTTGGGACATCTTTGTCAGTTTGGCTGTGTTGCCTACAAGTTGATTCCCGAAGCGCAGAGAAAGGGAATGTTTGCCGAAAGGGGAAAAGAAGTCTGGTTTCCTGGGATACGTCCATGAGACGATGAAAATATGGCGCCTTTGGGATCCGTTGGGCAAACGAGTGATCCAGGCTTCAGATGTCCGTTTCGTGGAATCTAAGATTATCGGCGAACGTGAAATTGATATCGAAGAGTTGGATTTGATGAAATCCTGTATTCCAGAAAATATGTCCTTAGAGGATGACGATCCTGTGTCTGGTGAAGTCGAAGCAAGCAATATCCCCGACGTTCCTGTTGTTGCGCCTACAGTTGAAGGTGGCCCTGGTAGTGGTCCTGGTAGTGGCCCAGTTGTTCCTGCAGATGAAGTTGATCAGGGAGCCCAAGCTTGTGGTCAAGTAAGGCCTGTGGATATTGTGGCTTATCCGGACGAGCACAATGAGGCAGTCACTACGGATGATAGTGGTCTAAGGCCTGGAAACCCGCCAGCGCCGATATTGTGTCGTTCCGGATGTATCGGTCGCTTGACTCAAGCATATCGATCGGTGCTTGAGTCTGGAGCAAGTGACGAGATTGAGGAGGACCTACTTAGCTACCGGGAAGCCCTTAGTCAGACTCGCAGTGCTAGTTGGAAAGTCGCTATGGGGGCGGAGTTTCGATCTCTTTTGGAGAACAGAACCTGGACATATTGTTCCATGGTTCCAGATGGCGCACACCCGATTTCTTGCAAATGGGTTTATATTCTGAAGACAAATCCTGATGGGAGTTGTCAGTTTAAGGCAAGATTAGTTATAAGAGGATTTGAGCAAACAGAGTTCGGTGAAACTTTCGCTCCGGTTGCTAAACTGGTAAGTTTACGCATGATTATAGCCCTTTCTTCACTACGGGGGTGGGAGATTGATCATATGGATGTTGTAACCGCATTCTTGAACCCCCCTGTCTATGATAATATATACATGTGTCTACCAGAAGGTATTGAATCACTTGATCCGACGAAACCTACTACCGCCACCGTTTGCAAGCTCAATAAGGCGCTCTATGGTCTTAAGGAAGCACCAAGGCTTTGGTACAACCATATCGACGAATTTCTATTGTCCATTGGGTTTCGGAAGTCTGAGAATGATCCAAACTTATACCAGTTGATTGATGGCGAACTCGTGTTGTTACTTTACATTGACGACTTATTAATTGCCGCTAAGAGTCGTCGCCGAATCTATCAAGTCAAACAGCTACTCCATAACCGTTATAAGATGAATGACTTAGGATCAGCAAGACAGTTCCTTGGGCTCGAGATTGATCAGTTACCAGACGGAAGATTCTTGCTTAATCAGGCACGGTTTGTCATGAAGGTCTTACGATGTTCCTGCATGGAAAATTGCAATGGTGTTTGCACACCCATGGAGACTGGCCAGAAATTATTGCCAGCTGAGGAGACGGATGAGATGGTTGAACCACGTGAGTATCAGTCCTTGGTTGGGAGTTTAATGTCTTTAGCCATCGGGACTCGACCGGATATCACTTTCGCAATTTCGACATTGAGCAAATTAAACGCTCGACCAGAGACAAAACACCTCCTTCCTGTGAAACGTGTTCTACGATACCTGAGGCAAACGACTACTTTGTCTTTGATTTACCATCGCACTCAGAATAGTGCTTTGGTCGGATTTACAGATTCCGACTTTGCTGGGGATCTAGATGATCGAAAATCTACTTCTGGCTATGTCTTTACCCTTGCTAGCGGAGCAGTTTCTTGGAAGTCTAAGAAACAATCCTTGGTATCTCTATCATCAACCGAAGCAGAGTATGTCGGCTGTTCAGAGGCTGCCCGAGAAGCTATATGGCTACGTCGACTTTACCATGAAATTACGAAGGATCAATTGAAATCAACCATACCGGCCATTCAGCTACTCCTTTCCGACAGTCAAGGTGCAATCAGTCTAGCTCAGGCACCAAGGGTTAGTGACCGGACCAAACACATCGACATCAAGTATTATTTCGTCCGCGATACCTGCGCCAACGGCCTTGTACGACTTGGCTTTATATCGACCGCCGAAATGACTCCCGATGTTATGACAAAAGCCCTCCCACACGACGCTCATCAGAAGCATATCAGAGGCATGGGTTTGACGGAATTGAGTTAAAGGGTGAGAGGTTACTATAGTATTCAACATTTTTCTCTTATGTTTCTTCTCTTAGGTTAGATGAATGTTTGTTTTTCCTTTCTTTCCATGTGCGGGACACTCTTTTTCCTAGCCACAGTCTTAGGCAGGTTTTTTAATGAGGTCACCGACTATCTTTGTTATTTCCTTCTGTTTGGCTTCGGTAGGAGGTTATCTGAAAGGTTGGGAGTGTTGTAGCATGGCAGGGTTATTGGATGGCTTTCCGATAGCCTCATGCAAGGAGTGTCAATGACTGAAATGTAAGGAGCGACATGACTGGTATGTCAGGAGTGACTTGGGATAATGGAGATGTAATGGAGTGGCAGGAAAGGGATGGCACGAAAGGGATGAAGTGGATATAGCCAACCTTCCGGATATCTGGAGGTTGGGTCATTGCAGTATATAGCGACAGTCTGTTCTGGTGTTAAGGAAAATAATAACCACTGAATTAAGGCTTCCAACAATACACTATTCCTCTCACTCAAAACGAATAACAATACTCTATCACTTCTCTCATATCTTGTATTTACTTTCGGTTTTAACCACAGTTTTGCTAGTATATTTTGCGATTGGCCAGGCCGTCATATACCCGAGTACGAGTAGAAAAAGGTGTGCAGGCACCCGGGTGGGTCGGGAGCAAAGTTGCGCTGATGGATCGACATCCGGTCCTATTCTCGCCAGCCTGGTTCATTGCACCCACTTGTAGTAGGAGTACAACTAGAAAAGCCCCCCTCGAGACCTCGAGGGGTCGTATTACTTCCTACAATGTCAAAATACTACTTTACCGATATTGAGTAGAGATGGTGTAACCGCCTCCTGGGGGGTGGCGGGAATCGATAGGGTAACGATACTATCTCTATACCAAAGTGCGGTATATAACGAGACTAAGTACCAGAGGCTTAGACTAAGTTGTTGTAACAAACTTCTTACTATATGGCAACTACCAAGTAGTTCCTAATAGCTAAGTATGTTTGGTCTTATTGGATTCTCGAAGCGAACTGAAGAAGTAACTGTTTAACCAAGTATATTGAAAACTCTGTCGGTCGAAGTCTGCTCTCTCTAAGTTCGGAGAATAGCAGGTCTTAAATACACTTGTCAGGCTAACCGGCGCCTTGTAAACAATAACCATAAAGACTCCCAAACAGTAGCCTTGAAACGTTACATAAAACATATCAAGTATCAAACGATATCTTGATACAATAACCAAAACATACTGAGTATCAAACGATACTCGAAACCAAACATAAAACATCATGAGTATCAAACTCAATCATAAAACATACTGAGTATCAAGCGATACTCGAAACCAAACATAAAACATCATGAGTATCAAACTCAATCATAAAACATACTGAGTATCAAGCGATACTCGAAATTAAATATAAAATATGATGAGTATCAAACGATACTCGAAACCAACCAGTAACCCGCACCGGTTACAGATGGTACTTAGTGAGATTTTAAGTTTGACCATGGGGCATAATATTTCTTACCAGCTTGAGTGAGTTGGATTTTTTCACTTTTAATATCAATATTTATATAATTGTATCTAGTAATACATGTTTATCACGCTTAGCAGAAGTACAATTACTAAAAGTGGACTTTTGTCCAACCTTCCCACTCCTCCCGATTTCCCAGATCAAGACCCATTCTATCACCAATCTCATGGGCAACCCACTTTCGGGTCATCTCTTGACATTCCCTGCTATTATTCCCACCACCTCCTATCCATATTTCGGTAATGGTGTGATTGGTTGCTGTTCCATGAAGGGCCTTAACAAGGTGTTTGAGCAAAGAAATTCTGGTACCCAAGTCGAAAATTCTGGTGCCATGGATATAACTTGGATCATAGACGCCAAGGACACCATCACGATAAAAAATCGCGTACGTGTGCCAACTGGTAACACACTTGGATTGCTGCTCGCTAGCATTATCAATCGCATTGGTGAAGATTGCGAGAGAACCACTGGCATAACTTCGGATTAATGGAAGAAATGTTCCAATTGGCATTCCAAGTGACCAGTTTGCAATAGTAGCATCTCCAGCCACTTGTGTCCATACACCTAGGCTGATTTTCCTGGCAGCTCTCCCCTGTACATCTCTCACATATAGTTGTCGTGATTGTCTATTTCGATACATGGTCAACTTTGGGCAAATCTTAATTCGGATACCATCTGGAGTTGCCACTTGATCCATGGTTTGTAAAAACTGCATCCAGTGCTGTGTCGTTGTCTTCGTATCGAAGGTCATCTTTGTAGGTGGGTAGGAGTAAGAAAAAAAATCGTAATGTTGGTGAAAATGATATCAGAAGTGATAAATGTTTTGGTAATCCAAGAGGAGAGGTAGAGGATAGTGGGTAGATAGAATAGTACTTGTTGTGAAAAGTGTTGGTGTAAGTTGAATTATTTTAATATATTTACTACTTTATATTAAAAGAAATTCTTTAAAACTATTAATAGCCGGTTCCCCTCCTATTTCGCTGTCGCTCATAGTCGGTAAAAGCAAGTGTGACGCAAAAGCAAGTGTGACGCCCCAGTTTTTTTTTTCTTCCCAGCAACGCTTACTCACACAACACTAGTTTTCAACTACTGATCCCAATTTCTATATAAGTTACAAATGTCTCCTCTTAGCTAGGAGATGGCATCTAAATATATAAATTTCTC
>Ga0307507_10009592_pt1 | contig 12828 bp, 9 predicted proteins | sample 7_EM_MG_FD_207223 | JGI IMG/M metagenome (GOLD analysis project Ga0307507, IMG submission 207223) | Populus trichocarpa ectomycorrhiza microbial communities from riparian zone in the Pacific Northwest, United States - 7_EM | ecosystem: Host-associated > Plants > Roots > Unclassified | place... | reverse complement strand
TAAATAAACATTACGTTGGGATCTGGTTAATATAAAAAGGATGATACAGGAGTGAAAGATCCAAAACTATTTTGCTATATCTGAAATTCTTCTGGGCTCTTAATATCTAATTAATTGCATTTTTTTTTAAAAAAATATATGAATTCACCCAAAAGGCATGCAAGCATCCATGCATATCGCTTCATTGTAAAATCATTGGGAACCTGCAATGGGAACATGACATCAATTAGCTAAAAAAGAAGCAGAATGACTTCCAACGCCATAGTTAAGCCAGGATTAACTCTGAAGTTGTTTGAATGATTACATCCATACAAGAATATTTTTAGCTAACATCAAAATGAACAGAGGATGATTGTCATACCAAGGCTAAGCATTCAGTCCTCCTCCATAGGTACTTCTGGAATATCAAACCTGTCTTCCTCAATTGTTTTATTTATCACCGAAACGGGAGATAGTGATAGGGAAGTCAAGGAATCAAGAATTCATCCGAGTATAATTGCAGGACCAGGGGAGAGAACATGTAAAATGTCACTTAGCAGTAACTATTATTGTAGTTTTTTTAAAAAAGAAAAAACAAATTGCACTATTATAAAATCATTGACTTCATGCTTATAAAAAGCAAATCAGCACCTTCATATAGAGGATTTGTGATTGAAAATCTCATGAACCTTGAATAAGGAAAATAATACAAACATGACCGACTTAACCATATGCATGTAAAATCATTGTATTACAAGCATGCAACACAAGGGTTAAAACCATCAATATCCAAGAATAGAAAGGAAAAATGATTTGTAAGAGACAGGCAGGCATGCAATTGTTTTTTACCCAAATAATTTCTAACACGCATGTCACAGGACATGTGAAAATACACTTCCTAGTTTCTAATCAATAAATTAAATTCAGTCTACCCAATCTCTTTACTATTCACCAAGGGCATATAATGACCATGGCAAACCTTAAGAGTAGAATCAAAATTAGAGGCCTTAAGACTCCACTAATCCGTCTCATTGTCATCCCTATGACTTCTAAGAAGATGGCATTTCATGAATTGCTGATAAACCAACACCTACAAGTTAATATGCAGAAAAATCCATAAAAAAATGCTACCTCATACAAACCATAACATAACATAACAAAAGATAAATAAACAAAACAGGCAAATGACCAATAAAGAGGTATAAAGCTCCAAATTTTGCAAGCAAAGGATATTTAATGACATGGGATCATCCTTCTCTCCGCGATTGCGGCTATTGTCTAGCTCTCTGATTATTTCTGGAGATACCTGAAATCAAAATGAGCACAGAGATTAAACATTTCTGTGAAATAAACAAAACTGACCCATTTTGAATATTATGCATGTGTAAGCCTAAAAGAGAACTATCAGATAGATGGTCTCACTAGTTTATGCTTTTGCCTTAGAACTAGTCTTCTAAGGTTATCTTTATCTTCCTTCTGCAGTTCATTCTTGTACCTGTGAGGATTTCAACAGCAATTGTATGAGTGAAAAGGCAAGTGTGAATTGTTTTGATGCAGCTACTTAATTTTAATAGCACAAAAACTAACGATGCAAGAGAGATTTTAGGAAGAAACATCCCATGTCATACCGTGCTGCTCAAAGGAGAAATTGTGTGATTTTCAAGGGGGGTTATTTTCAGGTTATTAATGATTTTGTTGATTGAATAGTTTTATCATTACTAAGAAGTTCTCTGATTGCAATAGGTGCAAATAACCAAAATCTCATTATTGCTGAGAATGCTTTAGGTGGATTTTGTTTCCTTCGTTAGTTTAGGTAACTTCAAGAGTTCTCATGTGCCTATATAAGCACATTCTATGTAATTGAATGGCCATTTTAATCAATGAAATCAATTATCAAGACCTTGATCCACTGCGTATAACACCAGATATTGCGAGATAGCAATAATAATGGATTTCATTCATCAAAATGGCCTTTCGATTACAAATGATACGAGTGCTTATATAGGCACACAAAAACCAAGAGTCCTAGACTTAAGAAGGAAACAAAATCCCTTCTTGAGCAAAATACCAATAAAATGTCCTCACAACAATGACATCCTAAATATTGCAATTATTTTAAAATGGAGAACTTGCTATAGATACCAAAAGTACACAAAAAACTACAAATAATTTGAAAATACTAATTATTTGTTATTTCCCTTCTCGACCTGCATTTGATTGATTTGGCAAAACAGATCCACATTAATTACTTTGCTACATTAATTGTCTCTCATGAAGTATCAGATAGAGAAGGAAATCTGTGAAACACATGAAAACACAGTAAAACAGAACCATCTCCAATTAGCTACTGCAACCCCTCTCTTGGTACCTCAGGTTACATGTACACATAATAAAACAAAGCAAAAGGGAACTGCCTGTACATAAAACATAAAAGAGTACATCTGAAACAATGCAAAAGAGAGAATAGATGTGGCTAAATCTAAAAAGAACCACCCTTTAACTCGCATTCAAAAATTAAGCATTTATAGATTATACACTCTAGATAGATTTCACACAACTAAAAAGCAAAGAGGCAAGAGAAGGGAACAAGGAAAAATTATCAACCTTTGCACAAATGAAAGAAGTGATTGATGCCAAATTACAGGCATTATTCTTGTATCCTCGAGAAATCTCATAAAATGACCCACAACTGCATCAACTACACGATATGGCAAGGCATATTTCTTGTCCAATAGAAGCTTGATAAAATAACTGCAAATAGTTTACCAATGTAACAAGTAATATTCAGATCATTTAGCAACTAAAAAAGCATGAGATCCAAAATGGAAAGGAATTTTTAAACAGGTCCGCTCTTGAATTAGTTATTGGCTTATCCTTTGTTGAATTAAACCATGGAACCACAACTACAAAGGTTCATGCATCAACAATTGTTTCATTACTCAAAAGAGTACTATACTTGATATTGCCAATCATTTCATTTCTCATCTTCTCTTACAAGTTTTCTTCTCAGCATTTTCTAATGAAGTTTATTTGCGACCATCAACAATTCTTTGGAGTAGCATCACATCAAGAAACCCACAGTACATATTGCTAGGATTTTACTACATTAGTCATGACTTGTTTTCCTGAATCCATGTTAGGCATGCATTCTCTTGTAAGGTAAGACCGCAAACTGTTCGAGTGCAGAGGCAAACCAAATGCATACATAGCATGGATGAGCAGGTAAATCTGCTAACTGTTACACACTCCTTTTTTATCTTTATTTTTAATACATGTTAAACATTTACATACCTTGTTGTGCCGCAATAATCCATTTCTGCAAGTTTCAACAGTGTAACACTACAATCCCATTTAAAAAAAAGAGTTAGACTCTTTCCCAAGTATTTGAAACTTAGGAAAACAAAAGGTACAAAGTTTCAGCTGCTACAGAAGCATCTTATCCATGTGTGCTGAACGTTGAAAATATCACTTGGATGTCTTCAGAAGAGGGCGAAAAATTAAAGCAGAATGGTTTGAGATGTTTAAAAGCACTGGTGTAACGTTGTAAAATGATGTGTAAATCATGAAACTTGGCAGAATAAAAAGTGCAAAGTTCCAGCTGCTACACAAGCATCTTATCCTCGTGTGCTGAATGTTGAAACTACCACTTGCATGTCTCAAAACAGGAGAAAAAAATAAAGAACGGTTTGAAATGTTTAAAAGCATTGGTGTAACTTCATAAAATCCACATGTAAATCATGAAATTCTTATCTTTCTCAACAAGAAATTCCAACTATACAATGAAAAGATGTGAACAGGTAAAGGAATCATGTTGATTTACAGTGGGTCAAAATATGCAAGTGATTCAAGAACTTTGGGATATGGAAAGTAGTGTTGGATCCACTGGGTTTGAAGGGTCATCAGGAGGATTATGCAGCGGGGTTATTGTGTCTCCCTAACAGTTAACAAGATGATTTTATAACTAAATATACAGATACTTTTGATTACCAATTAAGACCTGCACTGAGTGTACATGGTTGTCATCTGCAAAAGTAATCATACCATGAATGAAGCACAGGAATGGAGACCTTCTGAATAATACTTCCAACAATAACAGCTTCCCTAAGATTGCAGGTCCCTGACTGCATATCAAGAAAGGAAAAGGAGTTTAAATTAAAGCATAATCATTGGTTCACTAAATAAAAAACTATCAGAACCAGGCATCATATGAATTGAAGGCCAGTGAACTTCTTGACAGAGAGTTTAGTTTTGTCTATCCTGTGAGGTATTTGTTTGGGGTTAAGTTTTCTTTTGTTGGCCTTTTTTCTTTTGCAATCACTAATTGGAATACAAACTATATTTTCAACCCTCCACCAAATAAAACCGTAAAATTTTAATTTGTGTAAACCCTAATCGGTCCGGCCACCCTGTCCTGCATTGTAACACATAAATTATAAAATAGCAGTTTGGATTTAAACAAAAACAGAGAAGTGTAGGAGAGACAGAAGATAGCAGTGAATTAATGTATCTGATCAATCTCAGAAGAGCAACATCAACAATTTATCATGCTTAAGAGAAGTGAAAGCATTCAGACACTAAACCATCACTGATTAAAAAAAAACATGTAGAAGATTTCAGTGCTAATAAATACCTTACACAATGGAAGCAATATTCCCTTGTTGAATGCAGCAGGTTTATATAGAGACTTTTTTAAAGCTTGATACAGACTGAAATGCAACCTCTTATTCATCCTAATATCATCTCTCACTCTAGGAAGTAAGACAAGCCTATAGAAGCGCTCGGCCTTCTTAGCACCCAAATTCGAAGAGAAGATTCTTGTGGCTTGATACATTGCAGCTGGTGACCATTTCTGAGGTTCGGTCAGGTACAAGACATCCTCCCAAAGTTGCATAGAAGGGATGTGTTTAAAAGCTTTAGGTATCTTTCCAGCTGTGTATTTACTAAGATACTCGCCAACTCTACACATAATCATACCAAAGTGATTTCATTACATTCAAAATTATTTCGTTCACAAATCTGTTTTGAAGAAAGGTTCTAATAAGAGAAAATGGAAAAAATATTGTCAAGAAGAGGATAGCTAATTTACCCCTTGTACAAATCTATGAGAGACTGGTCCAGCTTAGGCATAGGCTGTGTCTCTGCAAATAAACAAAGATATTCAGTATAAACAGTTAACTATACAGATTCAAGCATGTATACTAGAGTAAACACCAGTTAAAAATCTAAATGAAGGGTTCATAAAATAAACAAAAACTGATTTTAAAAAAAAAGGAGAATCATGTAATAATATGAACCTGAAGAAACATGAGCATCCCTCTTTTTTATTTTGTCAATGATAAGGTCGGTAAGTGTTTGTTGTGGACCAGCATCCTTCGACAAGAATGCCTCCAGCAATTTCTCATCGTTCTCATCAATCTCCTCCTGTCAAACCACCCAATTTAACTTCTTTTACAAACAAACTAAAGCTCCAAAAAAATCAAATGAAGGAGAACAAATATTCAACAAAATTACAAAAAACAATAAGCAAAATAGCCGGAAAAAAAAAAGAATTTATGAAAGCAAAAGGAAATGCTGACAGGATAATCATTAAACTGGCTTTGAGTCTCTGAAAAACCACTAAAATCGTCAATTTCATCCTCAGCATATTGCTCTTCCTCACGCTCAGGTAATTCTTCCTCCAAAGCATTAAAATTAGGGTTCCTCTCTCCCGCTTCCTCAGCTTGAATCTCCTTCTGTTGAATCAACGCCGCTTTCAAGATTTTCGAGCTCATCCCCGACGATATCATCTAGAACAGAAAATCATTAAAAAATCAGAGACATAAAAGGGGGGGGGGGGTAAGGGCATCAAAAACAAAGTGCAGATTACTTTTTGTTGTTTCTGGTGGTGTTTTGATGCTTTGGTTCGTGTCTTTGTGGAAGCAATAGAGTCTGTATCCTCCTTGAGGAAAGGCTCTGGGTTTTGGTGCCTCTCTCTTTTCTTCGCCATTGATGGAAGATAGAGTGGGTGGTTCTGCAGATAAAACTTCTTCTCAGAGAGACTTCTGCTTGGTGATGCGAAGTTAAACCCTTGTGCTATGAGGTTTTAGGTTAAGCTATGTCTTTACGCTTATAAATTTTTCCATATTCTCTACTTCTAGCCCTATATTTTAAGAATTTTCAATGTTGCCCTTATGTCTTAGAAAGTTCCAATTTTACCCTTCACTACTAACTAACTAATGAAAAGTTTTTCATATGTTTTCAAATAATATTGATTGTAAATCCTTACGCAAGATGGAATGAGATTTGAAAAGAGTTTTGGAGCCCCAACTAACATTCTTTGCCAAGCTAAAGGGTTAAAAACACTATATTGGAACTCTTTTTACTATATGGAATCCATTGACATCAGGGAAAGCTTTTTGGATGGCCGAATTATGGTCAACCAACCCATTTCTCGCTTCTCTCTCGTTTTCCCAATGATCTCTCACCCCCTTCTCTCAAATCCTAGGGCTGAAATGTAAACAAGTAAAGTTTTGAATCAAAATATAAAACCTCAAGAAACAGGGACTAAAAATAAAAATAAAACTTTAAAGGCTAATATAAAATGTACACCATGCATAATAGGGAAAAATAGGTTGAGTATTCATTTCTGTTTCAAATTTAATCCCTAAAGTTTCCGTTGTTTTTAAAACATCTAGAAAACACCTTAAAGATTGCAATATCTTATGGTCGCTCTGTGAGGTGGGTGAAATGCCAGGCTCTGACCCATTTAATTAAAAGTCCATTTTTCAACCTTTCTCTTACTCTAAAACTTTTAGAAAGCATATAAGAGATCTCAATAAACACGTTAATAACCTCGTATCTATCTTTAATTCCCCCAAAACAAAAATTCAACACAATAAAAATTTTTTTGGAGACCTATACAACTTTCTCCACCAATTTGAAGGGTAAAAACACTATATTGAAACTCCTCTTGCTATATGGAATCTATTGACAACAAGAAAAGCTTTTTTGACGATCAGATTATGGATAACTAACCCACTTCCTCTTTCTTCTCTTGTTCCCTAACAATCCTCACTCCCTTCTCTCAAACCCAAGGGCCAAAATGTAAACAAATAAAGTTTTAAACCAAGAAACAGGAACTAAAATAAAAAAATGCTCTCCATTCATGGTGGGGATGAAAGAGGTTGAGTATTCATTTCCGTTTTAAATTCAATCCCTAAAGTTTCAGTTGTTTTAAATTAATAAAATTAAATCTTACTTAGCCAAATTGAATATTAACTCATTGTCCAGACTTACTCATTACGTTGTGAAAACATTACAACAAGCTAACTAAAACAAAGTATCAAGCTCGACCCTGAATTAATTTAATATCAAGGGATGAGATTAAAAAATAATCAAGAAAACAAAAAGAATTAAAAGGCAAAAAAAAAAAAAAAAACATTGCAAGCAACTATTGCAATCCATATTGAATTGTGTTTTTCTCCTATGCATTTCCACCTACTAATATTTTTGTGCATGCTCATGATTCAAAACAGTTTTTTTTTTAACGTAAATATGTTGCATTTCCTCTCATGATGTGAAGACTAAGGAGAGGTAAGAGACAGAAAAGCAGATTTTTATACCCCCACTTTACTATGTCACGAGATTTTTATATTTAGATAATTAAAACAAATAATGAAATTCAATTTAAAATCAATAGATGATATTGAAGGGAAAAAAAAGAGTAATCAGGAAAAAAAAATCATGGTGCACAATGTGTCTGCTGCGTTTGAACAGTAAGACAATCATGCGACTAATTAGGAACAAATGGAGAAAATCAAAATAATACTACGTGAAGAAAAACGAACTGCAAGTCCAGGTCTGCTTCCTCTAACTTCCTAAACAAATTGAACCCTTATGGATTGAGGCAGGATTTCAATACCTGTGAACCTCAACTCTTCGAGCAGCTTCGTAGAATTAAGTGAAACTCTAAACGGGAAAGTCCCGTGCTTGTTTCAATGCATGCTTACTCATCGAAGTTGCCCAAGTCTTGCAAGCTAAAAGCATGTTAAAGAGCAGAGTTAGCTTTGCCTTAGGTTGCTTCAGAGAAAGCAGGAGGTATACAGCTTTCCAGCACAGCATTGGCAGCTTGGCATCCAAACTATTGGAGCCTATCAACTTACAGATCATGCATCCAATATCAACACTTTAAGGAGAAAACTATAGTATATGATAATTTTGTTTAAACAAAGAATATACAGCGAAGGATGCAGTAGCCATAAGATTGTAACCATCCATCATCCATAAAAAAAAGCTTAAAATTTCCAAAAGATTTGCAGACCCATCAATAGTGAAACGACAGCTTTACATAACAAGGCATGCTCTCAAGTGCCCAGAGTAAATTATTGCGCATGGGGCTGCTGGACACCCAGGGATTGTTTCTATAACTTTGGAGCTAGGCGAGCACGAGGATGGTCCCAATCGGCTACAATGTGGTCACGAGTGATTTCCTTGAGGGAACGGCAGCCACTTAATGCCATAGTAAGTTCAAACTCCTCACGCAGCATTTGAAGCACTTTTCTCACACCAGCTTCTCCTTCAGAAGCAAGTGAAAAGACCACTGGTCGACCAATCTGTCATCAAGACCACCACCAAATAATCCTCAATTCTCAGTTTCTTCAATAGATGTTAAAAACGGAAAAGGTACATCTTGTTAAACGAATGCTGTCCAAAGTCCAGTGACTTAGAAAAATGAGATGAACAAATTGATAGAGCCAAAAGGACAGCGTGATGCTTAATAGAGAGAGCCTATCAGGTTAATTACCAGTCAGACTAGCTATCACTTGGGAAGGTTGCGAATTAGGCCATGGATTCAGGTGCCTTAATTAACAATAGCCGTGCATTGTGCAGGTCAATATTAATTCCTAGCATATATGTGGATCATAATTATGCAGCTCTTCTCTTATGATTGCCATACGAAAGCTGTGGTTAAGTCAATGTGTGATACTTACAAAGATGCCGGAGGCTCCAAGTGCCAACGCCTTGAAGACATCGGTTCCACGCCTTACACCACCGTCCAAGAACACCGGAACTCGTCCTTGTGCAGCCTTGACAACCTGACATCATTGATGCAGAAATGAAATATAATCCCCCTTCTAGAATGTGATCATTTTTTAATCTACTTGGCATATGCGTCAGTTATAAACATGTTGAAGTACCTCTTCCAGCGCCATAATAGTGGAAGGCACGTAATCAAGTTGGCGAGCGCCGTGATTCGACACTATAATTCCTGCTGCTCCAGCTTGAACTGAAAGCCTTGCTGCAAAACCATGCAAAAAGAAAAGAAAAGAAAATGTTCAAGCATCTGTAAAAACTATAAAATGACTGTCGATATTGCTACTATTTGTATTGTTCTTACCATCCTCGGCAGTGAGCACACCCTTCACCAGAATTGGCAGTCTGGTGATTGTCTGAAGCCACTCCACATCCTATATAAATATTCCAAACAAACATATAAATATAAATATATCAGTGGAGCAACTCATCTATACAAAGAATTGGTACATAATCATGCTATATATATCGTAGGCTACAACTCACAGATTTTGAAAAAAGTCTAGATTCCTTGGTGAAGTAATTTGGATTGCCTAATAATCCTTAACAAGCTTTGGTAATATTTCTTAACTATCAATGAAAAGAACTCGAAAAGAAATTTTATTTAAAATGCTAACATCTTCATGTCTTAAATGTACAACCTCTTTTACCAAATTACGTTTCTAGTTCAATAAAAACATAAAAGAAAAAAAATATATAAATGCTTTGTCCAGATTAAATTGGTGGCTTATATTACAAATTACAATTTAAAAAAAAAAAACAACTTAAAACCTATGGTTAATTGACACAATGTACTATTCACCATAATAGTGTAATTACTGTTTTGCTTTTTAAAAAAAAAATCAATAGTATGGTATTAAAAAGATATAATTTTTTCGTTCAACATTTGGTTTGTTTGATGATTGAATTTCATGTTTTTTTTTAACAAGGTTGCTCTAATATCACAACTAGATCGTAGATTTGATATGCTAACCCGAATGAGCTCAAATTAATTAAGTTTTTTTAGCCCTTTTATGTTGTGATTTTTTTTCTATTTATTTATTGTCATTCTTTTTTTTTTTTCATATTATTTGAATTAATTAAATTTATCAAACACAATCAAATTAGCTAATAACCCACTTTTCCTTAACTTTTTTTTTTTTGGGAAAAAAATTGTATCGAAACCACGAGGCGTAATGCGTGCCTCCTATGAAGTATTAACCATAACAAATCTAGCATACCTTCCAGCTCAGAGTACGATCAATTTGACCAGCAACATATGAAGCAAGTCCAGAGTCATCGGCCTGTACAGCCCAACAAAGCCAATCATGAGTTGTATAAAAGAGAGAGATCAATTATTCAGTATACAATTATTCTTTTGAGAATCATGTAATTATTCAGCATAAGAAATATATTGGAACTCACCTTGTCCATCTTGCCAAGGTCCAAACCTTCAAAGTTCTTCAATGTCAAAAATGGTGGCAAAGAAAATCTTTAAGAGAACAAATCAGCTATATTTAGTCAGAATCAGGATATATCACTCCTTTGCACTAATGGTTTGTTAAGGTCAGTGTTAATTTGAAATCTGCACCTGTTCTTGATGTCAGACTCCCTGCGGCCCAACCTTGGGGTATCAACTGTAAGAGCAATAGCCTTGAAACCAGCCCTCTCAGCTCTTCTGACAAGCTGAGCAACAACATTCCTGTCCTTGTATACCTACGAGAACGAACAGAAAAGGCATTCGTGAAGCAAACTGTTGAATCTGCAAGCACACCTGAAAACCAAGACATGTTGATCCAACAAATAGAAGGGCATCGAACATATTATTTCAAGCTTACATAGAGCTGGAAAAAGCGGATGCCAGGTCCAGTGGAAGCGACCTCTTCGACACTGGAAGTAGCCCATGAGGATAATGTCTGAAATAATCAGAACATTTAAAAATTAAGCACAGCAGACATCTATGATTGAAGTCGAAGAAGCAAGGACATGTATGAGAAGCATGGCAATGCTCAAAATTTGTCTAAAACTTTCCTCAGAAAATTTTTTTTTTGAAGAAAAATGAAAAAGCTCGGAGGTATAGAACAACCAGAAGAGATTTCAGAAACACTCTTTGAAAAATGTCATCATAGCACCATTTCAATGTTTGAGGGTATGCACTTCAGTTAAAGGGTTTCACATAAAACCATTTGCATTTCACAGCTCAAACAATCGCATATCCCATAATTGTAAGCAAAAAATGAGCGTTGGAACAGTCTTCAATTACTTGCAATCAGCAAAATTATCAGGGAAGAATGTGATAAAACATGAACAAACTGGAACATGATGTTAGCTCCTCTATTTTGGTGTCAGCTTGTTGAATTGATGCTCTCTATCCTCAAAAGAGAAACATAAGCAGTGCCTATCAAAGTAGAAATTCAGGCTTTGAATGATTGCAGTACACAGAAGGTGGTGAAAAAACAAACCATGATTGTCCCAGCAGCTGATGCAGCTCTTGCTGTAGCATACTCCCCTGCATTAAACGAAAATGATTTTATCAAACTACGGACCACGCCCTTCTTTCAACAGATTCAAGGGCCAGATTAAACCATTAGCAGAAGAGACCCGTTACCACCGACAGACCAAAACTGAAGCACACTGCTGCATACCTTCAGGATGAGCCATTTTCTGCATGGCAGTTGGAGCAATCATAATAGGCATTGATATTTTGAAGCCCAAAACAGTGGTGGCCATGTCTATTTTGCTCACATCAATAAGAATACGGGGTCGAAACCTATGTATCATTCAAACCAAAGGAAACACATTACTAAACATATCAATGCATAAAAATTACCTCAACTACTAAGCAAAAAGGATTCCAACGACAATCAAGTTCCACATCCAGCGTTGTGTCTATAAACTACAAAGATAAACAGACAAAGGCTCACAGAATTCTTGAGAATGCATTTCTGTTTTCTGCTAGAGTCCACTGGTCCTCTGCCCCAGAAGCATAGTAGTCAAAGACCATCTTTGGTAACTTTTGCTTGGCGATGGCCTCGTACTCCATGACATTGGTTATCTCCATCTTTAAAATCAACGGTTAAATCCCCCCTCTTACACAATCTGTATTTAAGAACCAACACACTGATCACCGATCAATAAACACAAGAGGTCATATCAAAGTTCAGCGACGGGGAAAAAAGCACAAATTAACACACGAAATGGGGTCTCAACTAGTATGTACTATTATTATTACTCTAGTCATGCTGAAAGAATCTTCCCCAGAGCATCTAAAATCACGGATACAGAGAGAACAAAAACACAGAAAGAAACAAAAAGTGAATTTTTTTTAACAAAGTATGGACTTGAAAAAAAGACTTGCACTGTCCAGGTACAAGGAACAGAAGTGTATCAACCTACAAGTGGAACTCCACACACGATAGGTCTATAAAATATAGATAAAGAGAAAAAGAACAGGCATATCTTTTATCTTTTGTCCTCAAAGTAAATATAAAAAAGGTCTAAAGCCTAAACCAAGAAACTTTACCACTTAAATTAAGTATTCAGTGAAAGAAGAAATTGCATCTCAATTTGCTCAGCTTAAAGTTTTAGAACACTCAAAGACAAACAAAAATCTCTAAAATTAAACAGCTAAATATTGATTAGCTTAACAGAATAGGATACAAGTATCTTGTAGCACCATGAAAGGAAATGAAAAATCATAGCTATGCTGGTAAGCAGGAGCTCAAAATGAAACAGGGTAAAAGATAAAAAAGACCCACAAGAAAGAAATGTGGAAACTTTAAAAGTACTGTAACATAA
>Ga0307507_10009591_pt1 | contig 12829 bp, 10 predicted proteins | sample 7_EM_MG_FD_207223 | JGI IMG/M metagenome (GOLD analysis project Ga0307507, IMG submission 207223) | Populus trichocarpa ectomycorrhiza microbial communities from riparian zone in the Pacific Northwest, United States - 7_EM | ecosystem: Host-associated > Plants > Roots > Unclassified | place... | reverse complement strand
GGGTAGCCCGGAAAAGATAGCCGCCTCACCGCTAGCACCCCCATCTTCCGAACAGGGCACCCCAAACACATCTCAGCGCCTGGACTATCAGCAGTGGCTCAATTCGGACGAATGTTACGATGATTCCGTCGATGGTAACCGCCATGAGCAGGATGAATGCTCAACTCGCGCGAGCCGGATCCATGGTTCACAGACCGATATGCTTGGAGAGTCTGGGTTTGTCGGGGGAGATGAGGCCTCATTTGTCAGTGGAAAGGACATTGAATTTACCAGCGATGAGATCGAGATTTTGGGCGGGGGGTTTTCCAGGAATTCACCATTTACCCGCAAAGCTCTTCTCAAGCCGTTACGACTCCCAGGAGAGGTGGTGCACGAGAGCGCCGAGCATGACTTGAGCCTAGTATCGTCCACCCCCAAGGAACTACCTTCAACCCCCGCTTCGTCAAGGGTTTCAAACAGATCACATGAAAGCCCCGCAATAGGATCAAACGAGAAGACGAGACTTGATAATCCTCATCCCGACACTTCAATGGGGAGCGAGGAAACGGAGCATTTCGGAAAATCAGGTTCAACAGGAAGATCTACAGGAAGTAATACACGATTGACAAGAACAGAACCTATTAATCCTGGAGATGATGAGCTTAATTCCGGAAGCAATAAGTCAGCATTAACTAGGCCCACTCACGCCAACAGGGATACAGCCCAATCTCCGGGCGATCATATATCAGAGAACGTGCCAGGTTCCGCCCCACAATCAGATCCCCCGACAGCAATCCCACCTGCAGTGAAGGGGGATTCACGCAACTCTATCACGCAATCCACCTCTAACCAATCTACCCTTGGACTCCCTGCTCAAAAAGAGAATTCATAGAGCCATCCCGCAGCAAATCTGCCAATCTTGGTAGTATTAATATCGAGCAACCTGAAGGTCAATCTAAAAACATGAGGATGTCTGCAGTAGGGCAGGGTGGCGCCGCAGAAGAAAATCTACCCTCAGAAACTTAACTAGAAGCGCTCAAGAGGAACATTCAGTGTTCTCAACCGTCCAGGGGCCCCCGCCGTCCCCCACCGTCCCCCGTCGTCCCCCGCCGTCCCTCGTCGTCTCTCGTCGTCCCGCGTCGTCTTCCGCTGTTTTTCGCTGTTTTCCGTCGTCCCCCGCCGTCCTCCACCACCCCGGCCGTCCTCTACCTGAAATTGTCTCACATCGTGGGGCTCGTCGTCCTTCATAATGACGGCCGTCCTGCGAGTTCACGGATGAGGACGGACTACGTTGTGCCGTCCCGTCTCGTCCGGGGCTCTTGGCAGTCCCCCCGCAGGGCCCTAGCGGGACGGCGGGGGACGGTGGGGGATGACACAATGTCGTCCGTCCTGGTCCTTCTTTCTCACTTGTCGGGCAGGTTGACAAAATGACCGGATGGGACGACGAAATGTCGTCCGTCCTCGTCCTGGCCCAGGACGGACGGACTGCTCCGTTGCGAACACTGGGAACATTTCCCAACTTAAAGGGGGAGTCGAGCTTCTAAGGAAGCTCGAACGAAAACATCAACGGGTCCTACTAGATGGAGAACTGCGTGCTCTCCACTGGAAACAAGGGCACGCCAAACTTGACCTAATGGTTCAAGATTTGAAAAATTATATCCCGACACTTGAGAAAATCCTCAAATCTAGGGAGGAGGGCGAGGCCAAAGCCAGGAGCTATTTTGTAATGACTAACAAGGTAAATTATGACCACAAACAAGAGGTTTTGCAACATAAACAACAAGTATTAACGGGTCTGAAGGGACGTATCGAGTACTACAAGCGGCAGCAAATCGCAGAGCTGCAATCGCTGGACAAAAACAAAAAATCAACCGCCATGATAAGATACCTCGAGCGGGTCCTCCTATACACTAAACTCAAAGCCGCCTCCCGCATCCGCTTCTCCCAACTCTGCCACGACGCTAAAAAAATGTGCGAGAAGAATGTAGGCTGGGTAGAAAGGCTAGCGGCGGAGGTGAAGGAATTGGGGTTGAAGTGAAAGGCGGGGGAGAAGAGTAGAAACGAGATGATGGGAATTCTTTTTAGTGTATTATAAGATGAATAGAGATTCTCATTATGGTCAAAATTATATGTTTATTGTCATTGTTGGTATCGTTTTGGCACAAACGGAAAATTAACAGCATTGCTTCAAAGTTACGGAATTTGTGACGGGCAATGAGACCAATCGAACAAAGAGAGCAATGATGGAGATTAGTTTATAGAATGACGAGAAGGGTAGGGGTGATTGGAAGGGCGCATGAGTCGGCATTTTCATGCAGGATAACTATCGTATCATACAGCTTATTACGGTATGCGATTAGGCAAAGATGGAAGTTAGCACCGTTGTAGGCTTATACGGTACTAGGACATCGTTTCTCAGTGAGAACAATCACTAATAGTGTGCACCACGAGCCGGCTCGGCTGATGAGCCAATGGAATCGAGCCTGCCATTATAGGCTTGTGAAAAAAGGCTCGAGTTGTCTCGAACCTGGATTTGTTAGTAGGCACAGAATATCACTCGCTTTGAAGGCTTAGGAAGACTAATATGGCAGAGGAGAGTGGACAATATTATAATGTTCAAATATTAAACATGGAAGAAGAAAAAAATCAAACGCGTCGCACGATCAGTCTATCTACCTCTTCAACTTGCGATTCCCCCGCATCTAACTTAATGTCCCAATCCCCAACCTCTCGTAAACCCAGCCAGCCTTTCAGGACTAAAGCAGGACCAGCCGCAGGAAACCTTTTCCGATAGTAAAGTAACTTTTCCCTGCTTCCGAGTATCCACTGCGATTTTTCTTATTGTAATACCTATCTTTCTACTTTTTCTAACTTCTTCCTATCTCCTCCCGTCTCCTCCTGTTTCCTCCGTTCTTACCTTTTGCTATGGATATAGATTTGAGATGAAAGGTTTAGGAAAAAAAAATAGCACAAAAAGATCGAGCTGGCTCGGCTCAGGGAGTAAGTCGGTTTGTGTGGCTCGAGTAAAAAGTTCGAGTTGAGCCCTCGAGCCTCTCAGCTCGTGGAAAACACTAATCACTAACCTCAGGGGAGCTATATTAAAGCGGGCCATCGATAGAGGAGGTATCCCGAGCCACAAATTAGAGCCGCTTAACGAAGGGAAACTGCTCGTAGAGTGAAGAAAGAACATTCCTCACTTGTGGCGCTAGCTTGTTTCACCAAGAGCAACCCCGATAATAATCGTATGGCCCGCTACAAGCGACCCAAACAGTCGGGACCTCCCCTAAAAACCAGTCCCTAGAAACAAACCCGTGTACTCACGAAACGGTAAACAGCCTGGCATTACTGCGGCTTCCTGTCTGCAATTCACCCTTCCCTAGGTACAGCTTTCCCCCCCATTCTCTCTGACACCAGCCATCCCACACAAGATCCTACAACCTAAAGAGATTACTCAAACATTCTCCATTTGTCCCCGGTCCAACGAGCTTCTTCTTTCACTCGTCACCTCTCAATACATTTCCTCACTAAAAGATTTCCTCCAGTCAGCTATCTGCTATTAAGCCATCATGTTCGGAGACGATAACCTACCCCGAGCCATGCACAGTTGGACAAACCACGAGAAATGTAGAACTACTTCTCAGCGAAGAACTTCTGGATTGTGTTCGGGTCTTTGCATTTTTGTAATATTTGTACGTCGTCTTTGGGATACATCTATTATCATCACTTACTCCAAATATTCCCATTCCCATCAGCCAGCTCACAACCTCAGACATTTACCGAATCTAGCTGAACTAGCCCACAATACAACGCTGCCCTCGCCACCTTGTTAATATTATACTACTAGACTATTCGCCGGTATTAAATGGATATTTGGGAAGTTAGGGTTAGGGTTGGGGCTCAATGATTTGGGACCTCCCCCGATGGCCTATAACAGAGCCAGTATCAAAGTATGATGGTCTGGAACGGATCGCTTGACAAGAATGAGTTACTGGAATGAGCCAAACCCGCTGGTTACGAACCTAGTGCGGGTTCCTCAAGTTTACCATCTATTCCTACCCAATTGCTTGTAACGATCCGAAATGTTCATTGCTATCTACCGCTGTCCACAAAACACAAGACAAATACTAACTTCACAGATAACAGGAATGAAGAACAAGAGTAGAGCGATATGACCAAGCCTAACCAGAACTCCGATGAAGGGAAAGGGCAAAGAACAGAAAAAAAATAGAAAAGTTGATAAACAATAAATAGCTAGCGGAAACTAGAAAAAATGCCATTATCAAAGCCGATTTATATCGAAATCCTGCCTACACCAACTTCCCACCTGGCAAGTCTTGATAGAATAACAATACATCTAGTAACAAGGATAAAGATGTGGAGGAGAAAAGCGAGAAAGACGAATAAGAGAGATGATAAAACACCGGTCGACCGAAATAAGGAGATGAGTTAGGTGTTGCTAGGATGGGTCTTAGTCTTCGTCCGACGGTAGCGGAGTTTTGGGGGCCAGGTCGAAAGAGGTCGAGACCACCAGCGTGATTGGGTTGAGCGGTCGGTATCTGCGGGCTTGGAGACAGGACCACCGTGGTCCGGTAACTTCGGCCGCTCACCGGGGGTTGGCGATGGAGGAGCAGGTTGGCCGCTAGATTCTATTATGTCGGTATTAGGATCATGAGAGTTGAATTGCGCCTCCACTGGAGACTCGTCTGGATGCATAGCGGAGGGCGAGAGGGACGTCGGGCTAGTACAATCGGCTACGGCGTGATTAACATTGCCCCGGTCAAGTGTGGTCGTCGCAAATCCATCATGTCGTTCGGAGAGAGTCACCGACTGTGGGGTTGGGTTCACGTTATCTGGCGTGGCGGTGCGGTCACCCTTTTGTTCCGTAAGCATCTTTACAATCGCTTGGTGCCCGCAATTAGCCGCCCATGAGAGCGGTGTTTGACCATATTTGGTGTCTGCCTGGTTGGGATTGACGTCCTCTCGCCCCAAAAGCATCTTTACTACCCCCTCATGCCCGTTCCCAGCCGCCCACCAGAGTGGTGTCCGGCCATGTTTGGAGTCCGGCCGGTCGGGGTTGACGTCCTTTCGCTCTAAAAGCATCTTTACCACCCGTTCATGCCCCTCCCCCGCCGCCCATGCGAGTGGTGTCCGGTCACATAGGGTGTCTGGCTGGTCGGGATTGACGTCCTCTCGTTGCAAAAGCATCTTTACTACCCCCTTATGTCCGTTCTCAGCCGCCCACGAGAGTGGCGTCTGGCCATATCCGGTGAATGTCTGGTTGGGATTGACGTCCTTTCGTTCCAAAAGCATCCTTAATACTCCTGTGTGCCCTCTCTTGACCGCCCACAAGAGTGGTGTCCGGCCATATTTGGTGTCTGGCTGGTCGGGATTGACGTCCTCTCGTTGCAAAAGCATCTTTACTACCCCCTTATGTCCGTTCTCAGCCGCCCACGAGAGTGGCGTCTGGCCATATCCGGTGATTGTCTGGTTGGGATTGACATCTTTTCGTTCCAAAAACATCTTTACTATCCCCTCGTGCCCCCCCTCAGCCGCCCACAATAGTGGCGTCCGGCCATACTCGGTGATTGTCTGGTTGGGATTGACATCTTTTCGTTCCAAAAGCATCTTTACTACCCCCTCATGCCCTCCCTTAGCCGCCCACGAGAGTGGTGTCAGGCCATATTTGGTGTCTGGTTGGTTGGGATTGACGTCCTTTCTTTCCAAAAGCACCTTTACTACCCCCTCATGCCCTCTCTCTCAGCCGCCCACAATAGTGGCGTCCGGCCATATTCAGTGTCTGGCTGGTCGGGATTGACGTCCTTTCGTTCCAAAAGCATCTTGACTACCCCCGAATGCCCCTTCTCTGCCGCCCACGAGAGTGGTGTCCGGCCATATTTGGTGTCAGGACTGACGTCCCCTCGCTCCAAAAGAATCTTTACTACCCCCGAATGCCCTTTCATAGCTGCCCATGTGAGAGCCGTAGTCCCCGTACAATCGGCTGCATTAACGTCCCATTCTTTCATATCCAATACCGCTGCAGCTATCTCCGTGACCCCCAAGAATGCTACCCCGTGGAGTCCTGTAAATCTCATGGGTCTAGCCGCACGATAAATCAACGAGTACACGAACCCATCCAGTTCACTGCGCAACAATAGTTGAGTATTTACATGCTCTTCAAATCTATCGAGAAGCCTCAGTGCAAGTATTTTAATACTTTCCGTCATCCCCCTTCTCGTATGCCGACCCCAGTAAATAGAAGCATATCCTAGAAGCGCTGTTGTTTTTGAGTAGCGGTTATAGTAAAGAGTTGGTGAAAGATCCCGGACAAATCCAAAATTGAGGTATGTCAAGCAAACCTCCGCAATTGCTGAGTGAGGACTGTGGAATAGTGTCGGATCACTTAAGAGATACTCCTGAAGAGTAAAGTGCACCAGTCGTACAGTAGACGAAGACGCCTCGATAGTGATAAGACCTAGGCAGGATGCTAAGAGTGTCCGTAACGCTGGAACATTTTCCGGATCATGATCTGCAGATCCTATCTCCACTCCAAAGGCATCACTGAGCTCCTCGGCTTGTAACGGCCTTTCCGAATACAATACCCACATCAGGGCTTTCAATCCGAGTACTGATTTATATCCCTTCTGGGCTTTAAGTCGCGTTAGAGTTGCTGTGTAGGCCCGCTCAGTCCATTGCCTTGTATCATCTCTTCAAGTTTCTTTCTTCTCTGACGAATTGTCACTTCTGCTAGAATAGCATCGATGTTGAGCGAAACAAGAAGGAATCTACACATAACCGTTGATAAGTTTACATCACTGATGGCGTGGGGGTGTTGAATGCTCCTACTTACATATTAGATATCTTTTCTAAAATGACTCTCACGATATCCACCCGTAAGTCATTGCTCATCGCCTCTGGCTCGGTGTCCTTATCTAACCTCATCTCTACATAATTCCGGATATCATCCGGGTTGGGGCTGATGGGCATCACAACTACCTTGGAGAAATATCTTTGGACATCATCCCCGACATGGGGCCTCCCGGTGAGGAATATTCTCGTCTTAGGGGTCTCCCGAACAATATCTCCTAGTGACTTGAGAAGCTCCGGCAGGTACTTCGGTAAACATTCGTCCAGTGCATCGATACAGATGAAAACTCGGGGCGGCGAAGCAATAGCGTCTTTCAACATTCTCATCAGGTCGGCAAGTCGCGGCCTTCTGCCACCGAATTCATTTTGCCCTTTTTGAAATGCCATCCGTACATAATCCGGGATATCTCCTGCTCCTACTAGCTGCTTTAGAATAAGTCCCATGATGTTGGTGCTTGTCTGCTCTTCCTGGGAACTGAAGTCACAGTACAGGCCTGCGACTGTGATATCTTCCCCCTCCGCCCGATCGCACAGGCTGTCGATCACTAAGGAACTAATATTTCCAGTCGTCAGCAGTATTCAGTTCCTTGAAAGAACCCACTACTTACCTCAGATACGTCTTCCCCACTCCCGGATTCCCAGAGCAAAACAATACTGCCTTATCGGCTCCACCCTCATTACATCTCCACTCCCGAAACTCGCCCGTTTCTAAAAGCCAGTCCCCGACACCATCGAATCGCTCAGTGCACACGCCCTGATGCCTCTTATTTGGCTCCAGTGGGGAGAGCCAACGCATGATCTCTGCATCCTTGTCGGACTTATAGACGGTTTTATTGAAACTGCCGACTATATTTCCGCAGCCAGTGTTGCCGTCGCCGTAGCTGACCGATTGCATAAATGAACCTTGAGCCATGATATTCTATCCGAAACGTTGATTGAATGTAGAAACGGCGTAGCGATTTGTAGGATGCTAGGAAGTTTATGAACATTCCGTGATCAGAGCTGAAGAAAGCGGGGGGATATGGCTTGTTGTAGCATATTACTATGCAATCATATCCCTTTGCCAAGGCGCATGACTTGGGATATTTGTCCCACAAAGACTTCTATCATACTAAAATTTAATAACAGTATTTCGACTACCGGCGCATAATAGAACTCATTTACCAGCAGTGGCTGTTCCAAAAGGCATGTTCACACACAGGATTTGTGAATAACAGCTAGTATCTCCCCAAATATATGCCACCACCCGACGAAGCCCAAGATGCGGTGAAGTAAACCTTCACCCGATAGCACTAAGTAACAAAGAGCAGCCAGGCCCATCGAGTTATCAAGCTACCTCTCCACTTGCAAGTTTTATAGTCTTTGATCGGGTTGGGGTTATACAGGTTTGATACAGAGCTAGCTTACAACAAGGAAGGGACTATGGACCAATGTTAGTTATTAAAGTGATTAGCGAGATTCACACGTGGTAAAAGCACTAAGAGGAAAATTCTCACCTAAAAACGCTTTTTAAAAGTGAACATATTCACTAAGAGATAAAATCAAGGCCCTTTAATTAGTAGATAGGTGATCTTCCACCGCCAGCTTAACAGCTTCTAGGCATCTGTTGAAGTAGCTAAAGAAAAGTTAAAATTCGTTCCCAATGAATCGGTTAGAAATATTTGAGCCGGGCCAGATACTGTAGAGGAAATAAGAAAATGTCGAGAAGGCAGATTCTTGTCTGCATATCCGATAGTTCTTCGACCCTAAGTATCATAGTACTAGTAATTCCTCCTACTTATAGTACTAAGTATCAACCGATATGATGGCATGTGTTGCGGAGATGTATTAATCAAGCACGGAGCCTCAATCCCCGCTCAGCAGTCATGGAATCCCATTCAGAGGAAGGTTTGGTTGGTTGGCTTCCCCAATATATACAGTATGTCCCTACTATGCTATAGACAAGTGAAGAGGACATAGATTGTGAGCTCAGGCATGCCGGCCCATAACACGTTATTCCAGCAAATAACTTGTTTAACTTCCTCCCCCCCTTCTCTATCTAAGTCCGATCATTGAGTTACTATCATACCCGACAAGCACCCACGAGCCCTGCCTACCCACTGTTAGCGTATGCCCCACTGCAAGCCGATTTATCGCCGGTCGCTGTTCAATAAAGGGGTTAGCTCTGCGAGTAGTTTAGCAGAAACAATTCGTCAATGGTGATTCTACCCTGGATAAAGCCACCTCTATGCTACCCTCCCACAATTACTAGGACGATAGGAGATAAGTTCGTGGGTCTAGGCTATAGGGCAAACACGGAGAGAAAAGAGAAGGGAAGAGGAGAGGAGAGAAAACATCGCTATTTTTCTTATTTTTCTTATTTTTTATTTCTATTCTTGAATTCTGCTCTTGCGGCGTTTGAAGCGTTTGCCGACAGATAGGTCACTATATTGTCACCGATGTTCTGACAATGGTTATAATGTCGACCGAACTCACTGTATTACTGGGCAGATACCGGTATTACACTGCTCTTATGGGCTGCTAAAGAGTTCCATGAGTAGTGAAGCTACTGCGTAAACAATAGTGTCCCACCCTAACGCACGTTGCAACAAGCAAATACCATATCAGAGCAAACTCTTCACAAATCCAGTAAATCCTCAATAGTAAACACAGTGGGCACAGAGATAGCGATCCCTAACATTGTATTGCGAAATGCCTCTATTGACTTTGTTTACTCACAGTAGGGCAACTCAGCTTGTGCGTGACCTTAGGATCTTCCTTCTCGGTGAGTAAAGCCCATAACGGTAGCTCAGCACTATACAAATTCTTAGCGAACATAGTTCGTTAAATGCGCGGCGTCTACGGGTAGGTAGGGCCATTGCTCATAATAGCTGTTGGCGAGCCAGCATAAAGGACATGTGTTATTCGGGTGTTGAAAATAATCGAAGCGGAGGTAATGATCGGTGAAGAGGGTTTTACACAGCGGAGTGGAGCCGCTCAAGCGAACACATGGAGTTTATATTAAACGGTGAAGAAGTTCATGATCAATTGAGTCGAGTGTATAGAGGCAAGTCAAGAGGAAAGTAAAGAACAGGAAAGAAGACTAAGGCGAGGAAAGGACAAGAGGGAAGGGAAAACAAATGGGGGAAAACTTTTCATGGCTTGCGTGTCCCTCCGCCGATGCATACGCGTACCACCGCGGCCTCAGAGTGCGGACATTTCCCACACCAAGTGCGGCTATTTCCAACATTGGGAGATAGCGCTGTGTCGAGCGATCTATTATAGCAGCGATGGTGTTTAGTGTTGCCCCACTATCATACACTCTTCGCCTACTATCATAGGAAAAAAGTGAAGCTTACGAGGAGGCATCCGTTAAATCCACCACGCTACTCCTTACATCTTTGATATCCTCAAGACCTCGTACCAATACCCCAACCCACCGTTCAGGATTCTCAGTCTCGCACGTTGCCCATACGAATTTTAAAATCAAAGATCCATCCCCCGGAATCCCTTGCAGCCCCACAACACGTCAATGTGACCTCCTCCACTTCTAAAATGAGCAAAATTTCAACATCCTACTCGACATGAGCGGAAAATGCCTAGCAGGAATTCAACCGCAAAGCAAGGCTTAAAAGTCTAGTCTCTTACTCCTAGCTAAGAGTTAGACAAAAGAAAAGAAAGAAACCACAGAATTAGACTCGACACAGAGAGCCCCTAAAAGCTGGCTTTTGCTATATAAATGACAGAAGTTATAATATCACACAAAGGAAAGTTGCCTCCCTATTCTAGAAAATCTAATTCTTGCATTCTACCTCTTACTGCTGCGTACGAAATCCCGTTTCTCTATCGCACCTTAACGAAACCACTTTCGGTCAGTATTCCGCCTACGCACAGGTGGAATCAGATACCCGTTTCAAGGCGCCAAATCCACACAGGAAATTGAAGAGAGGAAGGCTCCATCCTTTCACCCTTTCCACCGGCCCTATTCCAGTAGCTATTATAGTTCATCTTCTAAACCTTATATACCATTCAATCTTTAAGATAATTATCTGAAAACCTAAAACTCCTGCTATCCTTTCCTAAAGCTGCCATTTTTCTTTCCACCCAGATCCCATTCTCATCAAAAATGCCCCCACATTTCATAAACATACATCACCACGACGGAATTCCTATTATATCCAAGCACTCAATCCACACTACCAACTCACTATTCCCCTTTGTATGATACCGGTCGACACCCGCTAGCTTTGGTAGAAAAGTTCGGGGGAGGTTTTTTTTATGAAAATTAACCACACCCTGTCCTAAGAAACAGTAACCCTTTTAGCGACACCCAAGATACAAGAGCTGATACTACCTTTCACAAACACCCCACGGTTACCTCTCCTAGCATTGCCATTCATCGCCTATCATAGTATCCAGTGACCAACCCGACACTAGATACCATAGTGCAAGAGCTGTCAGCCAACTCCTCTTCCGACCTCCCCTCTCCTGTCTCTCAAGTTTTATACATGAGACTACCTCATGGCAAAGAGCCTTGAACTCAAGATCCCAAATCCATCGCTAATTCTACCGCTATCCCACGAGCAAGGCGAACAAATAGACACCATAGACCAAAAAAAGAAAAAAGCCCCCCAGGATCGTCCAAATTGCCAAGCATTCCTGAATAGCCATCATTGACATTAGACGGCGCTGTGTGCTACTGCGTTGGATGCTAAACTCTACTCGAGGTATCGATAAGTATCCGACATTTCATCCGAAAAAATACCTCGTGGTGGTACGATAGGAGCTATTATTTTACTTTTTTTTTCTTTCTTTTCAGATTTCGTTCACAGCTTTCGAGTTTCCGGTAGGAAAGGTAGGTTACGCCAGAGTTTGTTTGTGCGGTGAATTGCATACGCACTGGTCTTCAAGTCTCGTCAAGAATGATGGATAATAATAAGGGGGGATAGCGGCTACAACGAGGTGCTGGTACAGATACAATGTGTGGTATTTTCCGTGGACCTTTAGCGGAAGTAGTAGATCTAGGCTCAAGGTTATGATTTGAGGAATCAATTATCGCATCAAGTTGAAGAAAGTAGCAGTCTACGGTACTTCTGGGCAGTTACCCCTATAAACTTCAACCAAATATAGAGCCCACCTGTGAAACTCCTTTGATTCGTGCTAGTGCTCGAGTTACATTGAACCAATCCAACGGATATATCCTATATAAAAACAAAGCAAAATCCATCCTTTGTATTAACCTTCGTAAAATAGCTCGTCCACATAAACCACACAGGCCCTGAAATTAGCCCCCAAATACGATCAGACCACTAAATCTAGCTGTTTCCCAAAACTACCTTCCCAGCGTCTCGCAGCCACCTACCTAACAAACTTCATTGCCAAAGATCCTAGCATAAATCCCAAGCGCTTTGATAGTGAACGTGAATTTATAGTTCGGGTACGAGATCATGCTATAATGGTTAGCCCGAAATAATCAATCAAAAAGGTCAAGAATGAACTAACCAACTCTTGTTAAAAACACCCTCAATTCCCTCTTGCAGCCATTCGCCATTCGGTTGTTGGCGTCGCATGATCAACTATAAAAATTAGTTTCCCTAGTAAAGCTCGGGAGAGCAGCGTACCTACCTTGATCCCCTTCTCAATTGGACCGCGCTCCTTATATCCAGCGTTCATCAAGGCTATCACTGCCCAAGCAGTATTCACAACCTGGGTCTCCCGATGCTCGGTATAGACACCAGTCTCACAGCTCTTGTAGCTTTCGCCCCACCCCCCATCATCACGTTGCTTGCTCAACAAAAATTCAACCGCTTTTCTCATCGTCGCACTATTCTCGTAGGTTTCGCCCGTGCTCTTCAAGGCTTCGGTGGCAAACATAGTAGCATACGTGAAACAAATACCCCAGCTCCCGTACCAACTTCCATCTTGTTCCTGGGCCTTCTTGATATACTGGACGGTCCGTCTAACAACATTCTCAATCTTCGTCCTTCGTGGGTGATTGGGGTGGGTC
>Ga0307507_10009590_pt1 | contig 12831 bp, 12 predicted proteins | sample 7_EM_MG_FD_207223 | JGI IMG/M metagenome (GOLD analysis project Ga0307507, IMG submission 207223) | Populus trichocarpa ectomycorrhiza microbial communities from riparian zone in the Pacific Northwest, United States - 7_EM | ecosystem: Host-associated > Plants > Roots > Unclassified | place... | reverse complement strand
GCTGTGCCAAAAGATGAAAGATGTGTACCAGCACTGGGATGAAGCATGTGTGGCAGAACTGGGATGAAACATGTGTACCAGGGGGTCCAGGGGGCGTGCCCCCGGCAAGCTGTGACCGGTGCTGGAGTCATGGCCGAGCGTTAGCGAGCGCCGTGACGTAGGCACGGGTCTAAAGCTTGTCTTATCAATGTTGTATCGACGTGACAAAGCGGACTTTAAAAATGATTATATAAGACTAACAAATGCGTGAAGGCGAAAAGTGACGGCCGACGGCGACCAACTTTGTGCCTCCCTATTGACTCCCACAAGCGTAACCGTTAGGCCGCTGACGGATATGGGCTTGGGGAAAGCGTCCAAGACATCCAACATGGAATCATCTTCATCACTACAGTCGTTTGCATAATGGATTGCACAACGATTTTTTGAAAATATATTTGGTCTTGTTTGAATAGCGTCCGAGATGTCACACTCAACCCATTTCCGGAAGCTTTTCGGACACCTTGTGGCTTCACCTCGAGTTGCATGGTGCGCTTCGGTAATCAGTCATCAGCAAAAGTTCCCGTTCCATGAGAGGTGCAAAATAGGCCATGAAAGGTAAGCCCCCCTCCCATGGCCAAGGTTGGAACCTCGGGTTACATGCCTGGTAATAGGCCTTACATGGTTTCAGTTTCTTGCATGGCTATTCCGGATCCCAACACCATGCAAGGCCATATAGGACATCCTAGCCAGCCTTTTCCATACCATGTTACACTATTTCCCTGTTCATTTTTGGCATTCAGGCAAAATGTAGAAAATATTAAATCATGTATATTCTGAGTAACTAATACATGATGACGAGAAATAAAAGAGACCAAAGGCCGGAGGGAAGTAAACAGCAAAGACAGAGTAAGGTGAGGAAACCGTGACTAGATGTAAAGAGAGCGGTAAGAGTCAACCAAAACCATCAGTGAGATAAAAACTGTACCTTGCAAGAGATCATGACGGCGGAACGGTTTCGGAGTGAATCAGGCAAAACAAGTGGAAGCTAAAGGCGAGTGAGGGTGACACTGACATGAATTCGTGTGCATGAAACAAAGTCAGATAAGTGGGTTGGCGATTTCGCATGCACTCTCTAAGATATAGACCAACCAAAAAAAAAAACTGCAAACGGTAACATCAGATATATGCAGAGGTATTAAAAGGAATGAAAGATGACTTACCAGAGTGCCTCTCTCAACACGCGTTAAACACAAGACAGAGATCTAGCATTCCATGTCTGAGATGTGGTCTGATCAATAGAGCGGCGGGCGGGTGAGACGACGAGACTTGCCTTTACTGGGTAACGCTAGGGCGATTTGAGTGATCCATAGCACGCTTGAGGATGCAGGTCGGTTAAGATCTAAGAGCCGGTGGGTGCCGTTTGCGCACTGTAAAACGAGTATAGCGGCGGGACTCGCGCAAGTGTATGGGGCATGATCAAGGGTAGCGTGACAAAAAATCACGCTACCCAACACAACCAAACAAGTTTTTGAAAAATCGGTTGTGCAATGCAATATGCAAACGACTGTAGACGAAAGCGTAAGTTCGGCACCCCACGAACGGACCCTGCATGGGTTCCGACTCCTCGCCAGGATTGTTGAACAAGTCATCAGCATAATCTTCAGCCGACAAGGTAATGGGCACAGGAAAACAGTTGGAGTTTTTGAAGGAACTCTTGTCACGCGGTTTATGGCCTTAAGCAAGGCGTTCTGTTCTTTGCCATCTGAACCATTAGAAAGAGGAAGAGAGTCGATTATCATGTCCGAGAGCTGGGGAGGTGGCTCAAGAAAGTCAAAAAGGTCCGAGGGCTCAGCCGTTCTTGTTCTGCAAGCGAATAATTGGTGCAAGAAGTGATATTCGTGCAGCGCATATCTCGTGGATGAAGCAATCGCAAACGGCACTAAGGCTTAGGCCCAAAGTAGCCCGTGGACATTCAAAGATATACGAGATAACTGTGGATAAGCCATGTCAAGTAACAGAGGTAAACGCAACTCTCTCCACCTTGATAGCCCCAAACACGCGGAACGTGCGGACATTGCCCAGCCTATGGCTCGAATCGTGCGAGTTCGACACCTGCCCATTCGCATCGAGATGTATAGGTTGGAACCTCTGATGTATCGAGCTATATAACCTCCCAAATCAACAAAACGCGAATTTCAAGTATGTATGTAGGACAAGGCACACACACCTTTCGTATTCATACAGAGCCTCCTGCACCAATTCATCATTCAAATCTCCTTTGGTAGCTGTTTCGATGGCATGTTCTACTAGCTTATCTTTGCACGATAACAACGTCCTCATATGTCTCGTCGTGTGCATCTCGAGTTCTTCCGCCTCCATGGGGAGAAAGGTTGACGGGAGGAGCAGGAGACCCATAGTTGGGTTTCTCTCTGTCTGCCTTGCAGAAGCTCCGTTTCGGTCCTCATCAGTGGGGGGATCGCGATGAGCAAGTGAAAGATGCATGACTTCCACAAGCTCCCCATATCTGAATATATCTTTCATCACTTGCGAGATGAATGTCTCGGGATGGAGGGAGATGCCATACGTATTGGAGAGCATCTGTTCGAAGAGGAATTCAAGGTTGAGAGACGGGGTGATGGGGGGTTGGGGCGGGAAGATGATGGTATCTTCAATCAACTCCAGTCGTCCACCTGGGGAGAGTACGCGATAGGCTTCTTCGAATACGTGTGCCCATGAGTTTGTGGGTACGCAGAGTGTGAGGCATGACATTCTTATTAGGTCGAAGGTGTCGGAATCGAAGGGGAGTTGCTCCAGGCTGGATGGTAGACATGAATGAACGAAGATGAGGATGAGAAAGAAAGTGTTGTAAAACACGTACAAATTCCCCCGAATAAACTCGATTTGACCCTTTACCCTATCTTCGACGGCGAGTGGTAATAAACCCTTTAAAATATCCACCTTGTCGTACCCAGTCACCTTGGTCCCGTATTTGCTCCATTTTACGGCAGCTTCAATGACCCAATGTCTGTTGTCTATTGAGTAAGTCGCAGTTAAGAAGAGAAAGGGACACTGACCCTTGTCCACATCCAAGGTCAAGCACTTGTCGAGGAGGCGAGGACCCATAGTCATAGAACGTCGGCGAGTCAGTCATGTTCAAACGACGTAACAGCTCCCCAGTCCGTCTATCGCTAGTCACAACAAAAGTCAGCAAAATCAACTAACAACAAAACAGAGTAAAAACGTACTGGTCAAGAAGAACACCATCAAACGGATCCAAAGGGTAGCTCCCAACCTTCGACTTGCCTCCCGTTCCCATTGCGTGTTCCCCTCCATAAGCGTTCCCAGCACCCATCCTACTATTATCCCGAATATCAAATACCCTCTGCGCTACCTCATCCCCTCCAACTCCCACTCCCAAATCAACTGTCGGCCCAACCAAACACCATGAACCCGAGAAATTCTCAGTCGACTCGAAGCCAACAGACTTCATCGACATCAACATCATCTGCATCTCACTCTCGTCTTCGACCTGCTTATCCTGTTCTCTTTGTTTTCCTTTATCCGGTTCCTTGGTTTTGTCTTTGAAGAGACGAAAACTCTTCAACCGGGTTGGGGATGGGCAGGCGGTGCTGGGTTTGGGTTGAGCGTTTGGATGGGCTCGAGAACGACAATAGGGGTAGATGAGTGCTGGTGTTGGTGTGCTTGTAGTTGGAGAAGTAGAATCTTTGTCCCTGTCTTGGGGGCTCTGGGGGACAGAAGGAGTAGACGCGGGAGAAGAAAGAGGTGACGAAGAAGACGAAGGCTGCACCGAATCGTCCAGGTGAAGACGATGTTGGGGCACTTTACGGGCTTCGCTCCCCTTAGGATGAGCCTTGGAGCGGCATACAGGGTATACTTTTGGTACGTTCGACTTTCGCTGCTTGTCGTCGTCGATACCTATACCCCCAGACCCACCTGGGACAGTGGTTGGCGAAGGCCAGAACACATAGTCGGATGCGTTGATTGAGTCGAATTCAAGGCGGATGGGTGAATTGGGGAGGAACGACGAAGACGGTTCAGCGGGTGAGATAGTTTGTAGGCCGCTGAGGGGAGTGGTGTTATGCGTATGGGGCGAGCTGGGTCCAGGTGGGTATACATCCTGGTGCTGCTCTTCTTCATCTGGTCCTTGGAAGTCCGGATGGGTGCTATTGTAGTTGTAAGCAGGCATGGGGTGTGCGTGGTTGCTGTCGCGGCCCGGGATATAGAGCCGCGGGGGGGGAAGTGGGCGGGTTCCTGGAAGAGAGTTCGAAGATATCGCCGTCGAAACTTTGCTTCTCTTCAAGAGAGTAGCTTGAATGGCGTGGTGGCATGGGACTGGTATCTGACAGCCGTGAATTGTGTTGGCCGACTGTTGTTGGGAAGGAGCAGGTCCTTGCATTCGCGATGGGGGGGGGGGCTGGTACGTCGCCACCAGATGGCTGGGGTATTGATTTAGAATAACTCGTCAAATGCATGCTCAGAACCAACATACCCTGTTCTTGTCACTCGAGGGGGCCTCGTTTCGTCAGAGACCGTCGTCGAGATGGACTTAGTCGACGACATCGATTTGAATCTTGAAGGTGCCAATTAACTAGCACATATCCTGGGCGCTTCCACATAAGGCGGAATTCCCATGCACATGCGTCATTTTAGCAAGCTCATCATCGCTATTCAAGATATTCTTCATTGGTTCCCAATTCCCAATTTCCTCGCGACCTGGGTAGAGTAGGAGGCCGCGCTGGCGGGACGCGTTCTTGCGCAATTCGTTGTCCTCAGTAGCTAAATGGGAATGAAGCAGTATTGAAGTCTATGGCATTGAATTAAAGGTTACCGGTTAGGGTTGAATTGAAGAACGCAAGTGGCAGACTGCCGGAGGCCTCATTGTGGAGGAAGAGGAAGTGGTCAAAGAACAGCGAAGAACTTCATTAATCATTGGCTCGGCTTAGGCTTAGCTTAAAATCGAACGATTTTGAAGCCGAAGCTAAGCTCCGACGGCTTCAAAATTGCATCAAGGCCGACGAGCTCGAAAGACTGGTCAGTGGTGGTGGTATAGAGGACGGAAGAATTCGATGGCCCCAATCATGATTCATGATGAAAGGTAAGGGCAAAAACATTTGGTGCATAGATACTTACCACACTCTATGTAGGTGATAAGCATCTTTAAAAAACGCGGTAGGGGGTATTAGTGTCAAATCTACAATAGATGATAATTGAGAAAAGGTAAATCCTCGATGGGTAGATTATCAACGTTAACACTAATCCATCGAAGGGCAAGTCTCTCTAGAAATGGTGCCAAAGGTCACTGTTCCCGAACTTCAACTCCTGATACAGCACGATATCACCCCATCTTACAGGAGGTACGAATGGTTTGTGTCTGTCTAGGAGAGACTAGCTCCTCGCACCAACGTTAGGCCGCTGACGGATATGGAACGTGGGCTGGGGGAAAGCGGCCAAGACATCCAACATAGAATCATCTTCATCACTAAACAAAAGCGTAAGTTCGGCATTCCCACGAACGGACCACTGCATGGGTTCCGACTGCTCGCCAGGATTGTTGGACAAGTCATCAGTATAATCTTCAGGTAATAGGCACAGTTGGAAGGAATTCTTGTCAGTCTTCAATTGGCGGTTTATGGCCTTAAGCAAGGTGTTCAGTTCTTTTGTCATCTGGACCATTAAACGGAAGGGGAGAGTTGATTTTCTTGTCCGACAACCGGGGAGGGGAGGTGGCTTAAGAAAGTCAAAAACGTCCGAGGGCTCAAGCTTTTGGACTCCGAACAGAAACGAATCCTCCTCTTGCTCTAATTTGACGTGAGTGTGAGGCGATTTCTTGCTCGAATTTCTTTTGCCAGGCTCGTCGGGCCTTTGCTGCGTTGTGGGTCAAGACTAAATAGGGTTGGCACGTTGACCTCGCTGATAAGAACAAGAAAAACCGACCTCGCGCTTAAGAAACGTGTTAATGCCCTGGCCTGAATAACATCAGGTCAAAAGTGGGGAGGATGTTGTCCAGAGGATAAATGCCTGGATGGGCGAAGCCGCTCGAGTCAAGCTTTGATCATGCGTTCCTGACCGAAGCCGACGCGTTCACTCTGTGGCACGAGTGATGATGTGCGCGAGTGAGATCCCACAGCTGAGTGAACTCCCGATGAGTTAAAATCTTTTGATAAGTATGTGAGGCGTGTGTACTGGTGGAAATTTCCGTAGCCCTGCTTTCACAGCCACTTTGGGATTTGCTAACCTCTTGATCAAGAGCACTTGAAGACGAAACGTTCAGAAAAAGAGATGACCTAGTAACGAAGTCAGACCAATATATGGACTCCAGGACCAAAATCGACGCACCCTTCGCCTGCCATTGCGGAGAGGCCTTTGTATTTGCTGTGAAGGGGGCTTTTGTGATACATCTCTCGGAGTCCCTTATTTAAAGGTATGGGTCCAAACCACTAAATTCCTAAAAAACGCGTTAAGATATTTTGCGGCATGACATGAGCATCTGACTTAACCGGAGATGTGTCCTCATCGTTTTTGTGTATGAATTGCAGGCGATCCACACGGTTCCACGTTGATGAGACCCGTCCCTGACTGGCGCGTCTCCCTGAACAGAAAACGGAAACAACGATGGCGATGGTTGAAATATTGAGGAGTTGATTGTGGATGAAGAGGTGAGGAGCAGATGCAAGTTCCGGAGGGTCTGCCGGGTTTTACACGACTCGTTGGAGCGTCAGGGGAATTACAGGGCGTTGGTCTCTGACGAACGGCAATTGAAAAACATCGCGTATACCTAGACTGTTGAAGTTGTACAATGCAACGTCGGGCCTCCATCAATACCGACGAATTCAATTTCCGCCTCCTAGGCCCTAATACTCGCTATGGTCCTCTCATCGAGTATAAGCTAGTGTCGTCTCCGAGATCGATTCACCTTCCTTCAACACTAAGTACGGGGGCGAACACACCTTCACCAAAGACACAATGTCATCGTCATCGATATTTAAGAAACAGTCTACTTGTGCCGCTTGGATTGAGAATGGCGGATATGGAGTCGTCGCACTGCGGAGACGTGCGTCACCTCTCTTCTTATGCTTTGTAGGTCAGAATGATCACTAATTCTTCTGCGCTGTGCAGTTTCATGTACATGGCGGTGGCTCGAGTTATCCTCGCCAGGGCTCCCCACCTTTGTTTCGGAACCCAAGTCCCTTCTGTTATGATGTGCGGTGCATATTGGTTACTTTGCCCCATTCCCTCGCGATTCCTCCTGAGAGTAGATCAATATACAACTACTCGCTCATTAACATCATCGAAAATGGCAAGGGTGAATGGACATATTGCATACACGCGTAACGCTTGGACAAGGATTCATTGGCACTGATGTTACCAGTGCTTAGCAGGCAAATGTTCATTGACGACAAATGTCGTAAAATTGGAACTTCGGCAAATGTTTTCGAATTCAACTTCGATCAAGAGACTCTACTGACATCTTACACACTCCAAGTCTTCGTCTTCCATGACTTCCATCTCTCTTAAAAGAATAAGTGATTCTCACAGAACCACCAATCTCCTGAAAAGCATGTCATAAAATTGGAACTTCGGCCCGTGTTCGGTCGAAACAACTTCGATCAAGAGACTCGCGTCTTAAGTCTTCGACTTGCATGACTTCCGAGTCCACCGCAAGCGATTCTCACGGAACCACCAATCTCCTCAAAAGCATCCACCATAACCTACATCCCGAACGATGACTTTTGAAATACCAGATTACCCCCTCCCCACTCTCGACAGACTAGGTGGATCCGTCGCCCCAGACCTTGACGCAAAAAGAGTCGCAGAAGACTGGATCGCCACATTTTCCGCCGCAGCCACTGCAGGAGATGCAGAGGCCGTGTCCAAGCTCCTTATCAAGGAGAGCCACTGGCGGGATATGCTAGCTCTCACCTGGGACTTCCGCACCTTTTCTGGAGAATCCAAGATCAAGCAGTTCCTCACTGATCGACTTGCTCAATCAAAATTGCAGAATTTCCGCTTGAAGGACGAGCTCCTGGGCCTACAGCAGCCTTATCCCGATCTTGTATGGATCAACCTGATGTTTGAGTTCCAAACTGACGTAGGGAATGCGTCGGGCATCGTACGTCTCGTACCGACTGCGGATGGGAAGTGGAAGGCGCATGTGGTTTATACCAATTTGGAAAGCCTCAAAGGGTTCCCGGAGAAAGTGGGTGCGCTACGGAACGCTGATCCCAATCATGGAAAGTGGGAGGGGCAAAGGCGACGAGAGAGTGAGTTTGTGGATGGCAACCCGACAGTGCTCATTATCGGAGCTGGACAGAGTGGGTTGGAGATCGCGGCGAGGTTGAAGCATCTTGACGTTTCCTCCGTGCTTATTGAGCGGAATGAGAGGGTGGGTGATAATTGGAGGAATCGATATGAGGCTTTGTGTCTGCATGATCCCGTATGTGAGTGGGACAACACCCACTACTGTGGGGACGGGAGCTGAATTGGCCTCTTCGTAGGGTACGACCATATGCCTTATCTTCCGTGAGTTAGAGGCTTCCTTTCCGTAGCTCTCTTTGTTTGTTTTCTCGCAGGTTTCCGCCCACCTGGCCAGTCTATGCTCCAGCTGCGAAGGTAAGCTAATGTGGCTTCCCCGCGAAACCCTTACTGAACAGAATCGATAGCTCGCTAACTGGCTAGAGCACTACGCTGAAATCCTGGAGTTGAATGTGTGGTTGTCATCGAACGTCACCACAATCAAGCAGGAGCCTACCACGAACAAATGGAATGTCTCCGTTACGCGGGCCAATGGAGAGAAGCGCACACTTACGGTCAATCATGTTATCTTCGCGACAGGTTTGGGCAGCGGGTCTCCCAATACACCTTCATACCCTGGTATGGTAAGTACCACTCACGCGGCCGAGAAGATGAGTTGCGTCACTCACGTACATCGGCGAAAGGACGGATTTAAGGGGGAGATTCTGCATTCGAGCGAGCACAAGAAGGCATCTGACCACACTGGAAAGAAGGTGGTTGTCGTCGGTGCTTGCACTTCAGGTATGCGAACAATATTCGTCTTAACTTAATCTAACAATTGCGCAGCTCATGATATAGCTGTGGACTATTACGATCACGGCATCGGTGCGTCAAAGGATTTACCAGGACACGAAAGTCGCCTAACCCACTTGCTGGAAGATGTAACTATGTTCCAGCGAAGCTCGACGTACATTATGTCAACGACACATGGGTGGAAAGTGCTCCAGGATGGTAAGCCTCTTCCCTCCCCTCAGGATCATTCTTAACATCTCGAACAGATATCTATTCTGAACACGCTCCACCTACGGAAATCGGGGATAGAGTAAATGCCTCCTTTCCACATCACATGGCCATCGGCATCAGTCAACGCAAGGTACAAGCTATAGCCAAACTTGACAAGTCTGTCTGCTCACTGTTTGCCTTGGAGGATTACTTACTTACTTTGGAAGGGATATCTTGGATGGTTTACGAAAGGTTGGCTTCAGGCTCAATTGGGGTATCAAGGGCAGCGGGTTCGGTCTTCTAGCATGGGATAGAGCAGGAGGATACTATTTTGGTAAGGGATTATACATGGGAGATGGGGCAGCCCTCACGTCAAATGGCTGTAGACACCGGAGGCAGCCAGTTGATCGCCGAGGGCAAGATCAAGCTCAAGAACGATGCCCTCATCGAGAGCTTCACGGAGACAGGTATTAAATTTGACAATGACAGTGAGCTAGCGGCCGACGTGGTGGTATTCGCTACTGGGTGAGAGCCGTCCTTTCTTCACTCGTGGTAGTTGATAACTCCCTCTAGGTTGGGTGATCCTCGGGAACAAATACGTAAAGTTTGCGGGGACGAAGTAGCGGACAAATGTAAAGCGATTTGGGGCCTTGATGAAGAAGGTGAGCTGAATGGCGTCTGGCGGGACTTGGGTGTTCCAGGGTTATGGTACATGATGGGTGAGTTTGCTTGGGTCTTCGAAGGTTCAAAACTAACATCCAATGCTCTGATTATCAAGGCAACTTTGCTCTTTGCCGTTTCCACTCCATCCATCTCGCCCTTCGTAAGTCTTTCATCTCCATTTTCCATGTTGCGTTTCTAAAGGGAAGTCCCTGACTATTTATGTTTCAGAAATCAAAGCCATGGAGGAGGGCGTCCTCGGGACGCGTTACACCGTGTAGATTTCTTGTGCTGCATAATTGAAATGTCCAGAAGGTTCGGGTTCAAACCGAGGTTCAGGACCTGACTTCGGCAACGCTGATATTTGGTACATGGCACTATCTCGCAGTAGGGGTGGTAGCGCCAAATCTACAATCGTATCTAATAATTGGAAAAGGTAAATGCTCGATGATGATCCATCGAAGGGCAACTCTCCAGAAATGGGGCCAAATGCCACTGGCACCGAACTTAAAGTCCTAATACAACACGACATCATCCGACGTACAGGAGGTACGAATGGTTTGTATCTGTCTAGGAGTGATTGACTCCCACAAGCGTAACCGTTGGGCCGCTGACGGATATGGGCTTGGGGAAAGCGGCCAAGGCATCCAACATAGAATCATCTTCATCACTAGACGAAAGCGTAAGTTCGGCACCCCCACGAACGGATACCTGCATGGGTTCCGACTCCTCGCCAGGATTGTTGAACAAGTTGTCAGCATAATCTTCAGCCGACAAGGTAATGGACACAGGAAAACAGTTGGAGTTTTTGAAGGAACTCTTTTGGCAGTCTTCATTTCGCGTTTTATGGCCTTAAGCAAGGTGTTCTGTTCTTTGTCATCTGGACCATTAGAGAGAGGAAGAGAGTTGATTTTCATGGACGACAGCTGGGGAGGTGGTTCAAGAAAGTCAAAAACATCTGTTCTGCAAGCGAATGATTGGTGCAAGAAGTGATATTCGTGCAGTGCATATCTCGTGGATGAAGCAATCGCAAACGGCGTTAAGGCTCAGGCCCAAAGTGGCCTGTGGGTAAACACGACTCTCTCCATCTTGATAGCCCCAAACACACGGAACGTGCGGACATTACCCATCCTATCACTCGAATCCTGCGAGTTCGACACCTGCCCATTCGCATCGAGGTGTATAGGCTGGAACCTTTGATGTATAGACCTACATAACCTCCCAAATCAACAAAACGCGAATATCAAGTATGGATGTAGAACAAGGCATACACACCTTTCGTATTCATACAGAGCCTCCTGCACCAATTCATCATTCACATCTTCTTCGGTAGCTGTTTCGATGGCATGTTCTACTAGTTTATGTTTGCACGATAACAATGTCCTCATATGTCTCGTCGTGTGCATCTCGAGTTCTTCCGCCTCCATGGGGAGAAAGGTTGACGGGAGGAGGAGGAGACCCGTAGTTGGGCTTCTCTCTGTCTGGCTTGCAGCAGCTTCGTTTCGGTCCTCATCTGTGGCGGGATCGCGATGAGCAAGGGAAAGATGCATGACTTCCACAAGCTCCCCATATCTGAATATATCTTTCATCACTCGCGAGATGAACGTCTCGTGATGGAGGGAGATGCCATATGTGTTGGAGAGCATCTGTTCGAAGAGGAATTCAAGGTTGAGAGACGGGGTGATGGGGTGGGGCGGGAAGATGATGGTATCTTCAATCAACTCCAGTCGACCACCTGGGGAGAGTACACGATAGGCTTCTTCGAATACGTGTGCCCATGAGTTTGTGGGTACGCAGAGTGTGAGGCATGACATTCTTATTAGGTCAAAGGTGTTGGAGTCGAAGGGGAGTTGTTCCAGGCTGGATGATACACATGAATGAATGAATGAAGATGAGGACGAGAAAGAAAGTGTTGTGAAACACGTACAAATTCCCCCGAATAAACTCGATTTGATGCTTTACCCTATCTTCGACGGCGAGTGGTAATAAACCCTTTAAAATATCCACCTTGTCGTACCCAGTCACCTTGGTGCCGTATCTGCTCCATTTTACGGCAGCTTCAATGACCCAGTGTCTGTCGTCTATTAAGTAAGTCGCAGTTGAGAAGTGAAAGGGATACTAACCCTTGTCCACATCCAAGGTCAAGTACTTGTTGAGGAGGCGAGGACCCATAGTCATAGAACGTCGGCGAGTCAGTCATGTTCAAACGACGTAACAGCTCCCCGGTCCGTCTATCGCTAGTCACAACAAAAGTCAGCAAAATCAACTAACAACAAAACAGAGTTAAAACGTACTGGTCAAGAAGAACAGCATCAAACGGATCCAAAGGATAACTCCCAACCCTCGACTTGTCTCCCGTTCCCATTGCGTGCCCTCCATAAGCGTTCCCAGCACCCATCCTATTATTATCCCCAATATCAAGTACCCTCTGCGCCACCTCATCCCCTCCAACTCCCACTCCCAAATCAAATGTCGGCCCAACCAAACACCATGAACCCGAGAGATTCTCGGTCGACTCGAAGCCAACAGACTTCATCGACATCAACATCATCTGCATCTCATTCTCGTCTTCCACCTGCTTATCCTGTTCTCTTTGTTTTCCTTTATCCAGTTCCTTGGTTTTGTCTTTGAAGAGACGAATGCCCTGAAACAGTGTTGGGGATGGGTCGGTGGTGCTGGATTTGGATTTAGCCTTCGAATTGACTCGAGCACGACCGGAGGGCCGGATGAATGGTGCTGTGCTTGTAGTTGGAGAAGTGGAGTCTTTGTCCCTGTCTTGGGGGCTCTGGGGGACAGAAGAAGTAGACGCGGGAGAAGAAAGAGGCGACGAAGGGGACGAAGGCTGCACCGAATCGTCCTGGTGAAGACGATGTTGGGGCACTTTACGGGATTCGCTCCCCTTAGGATTAGGACGAGCCATGGAGCGGCCGACAGGGT
>Ga0307507_10009589_pt1 | contig 12832 bp, 7 predicted proteins | sample 7_EM_MG_FD_207223 | JGI IMG/M metagenome (GOLD analysis project Ga0307507, IMG submission 207223) | Populus trichocarpa ectomycorrhiza microbial communities from riparian zone in the Pacific Northwest, United States - 7_EM | ecosystem: Host-associated > Plants > Roots > Unclassified | place... | reverse complement strand
TTTTCTTTTTTTCTTTTTTAATCTGGTAGGAAATATTATAGTTATTAAACTTGATTTCTAGTAAGGGCTGGATTTACCTGAGTTAACAAAATTAAAAATTAAAAAATTAAAACAATGATACTTTAAAAAAAAAAAAAATTATCAACCGCTTTATACCGGGTGCATCCTGGTTTTTTTACAGGGTCACATCAAGTTAAATATCCCCTCTATTTTTATTTGTATAACCCAACCTTGTCCAGATCCTGGATTGATGAGCCAATATACACATGTTTAAACTAAGGTACTATTTAGGGATGCAGAACGATATTTTATAAAAATTTGAATTTATTTTGTTTAAAATTAAATTTTTTTTATATTTTTAAATCGTTTTGATGTGTTGATGTTAAAAATAATTTTTAAAAAATAAAAAAAATATTATTTTAATGCATTTTTAAATAAAAAATATTTTGAAAAACAACCGCAATATATATCAAAGGTCCGGTCAAAAGAAGACCATTCATGCTGACACATTGAGACCATTAATGAGAAATGCATTCTCCTTCTTGACCAAAGAAATACGCAAAAAACATAATGGAGAATTCAGAAGTCTTGCGGTGTCCTTTTAGCTGGTTAGAAACGTTTCTGATAGTCATTTTACCATTTTTCATCTCAAAATCCTCGCTCAAAAACTAACGGCCGTGGCCGAACCTACTTCATCATCTTAAAGAAGAAAATTGGACAACACATTCCAGAAGGGGGGGAATACTATGGTAGCAATAAGATGGGCTTGGTCACCGAGTAAAGTTGCCTCGAGGCCACTCCAAAACTTCCCAGGGCGTCAAGTTAAGAGGCTTCCATAAGATTGCACTGGCAGAGTAAATACAATGTCAGAGCAAGGGATATAATAACACCCCTAAAATATGACCTCTGTAATTGCTAATGTCTTGGAGGTTAAAAAGGAAATAAAGAAACAAATCCGAAAGCAGATACAAATTGACAGAAGAGTTGGATGGTATAATCCAGACACCTGACTGTCCATAGATCTGTGGATAGAATCATACCTGCTGTCGATGCCTTGAGTTTGCATACCCAGAATATACCTGACAAAAAATTGCAGGTTATAGAAAGGAGCTGAACATGGATATATTAAATAGCAAGCTGCATTTGTGCACCTACGTTGTTTTGGACTTGATTATTAATTATGTAGTTCCAGAAGAGGATATACCAAGCCAGTGGATATACCAAGCCAGTTGACTTCAATAGTAGATTATTCATGTCTTTCGAAGGATTATGGTGTCTGATAACAACAATGTCTTAAACATCATCATCCAGAGGTTGTGAGAATATTAATCTCCAAGTTATTGCTTGATTTAAATGGCAGTCAGATCAGAAATGCATAAGCTAGCTCGAATGAATAGATTCAGTTCGGAACTAAAGCTTACAGTAACTACTCTTGGTATCGAAAGAGAAATGAGATGATAACAAGTTATTCAGGCATTTTAAAGATGCATTAATAAACAATCCCCTCAAGACAAATGTACAAACTCCTGGTAAAACTCGTCCAAATTGGAGAAATCTGATGATTTTGTTAGAAATAATTGTCTAATCCGGATGTTGAATTTCTGTTCCTAGATATTCATCAAGTTTTAGGGAGTCTTGTCTGTGAGGTAATGTTAATGGCTGAAAAACTCGTTGATTCACCTGAAAGCCATCCACTAGGTAGGAGAGCTTCTAGGCTCAACCTGCTCCATGATTAACCATTAGTAGGAACAGCAAATAGCATTTGATCCTGGAACCAAATAATGGTGACAATCTTGTAAGCACATAAACCAAATGTATAAATTTCGTAGTCATATGTCATATTATCCTTCGATTGATTTTAGGAATTTAATGGTAGATTAAAATGTTAAACAGGATATTGTACCATTGCATGCAAAATAAGATACAATGCAGTAAAAGACATGGAATAATCTCAACCAAAAAGAAAGAGAATTCATGAATGCTAGGGTACAAAAACCAGAATATAAATTTTTATGAATGCTAACTTGGAAAAACCAGAATATAATTTAACTTCACTAAACTGAAACCACCCGTGTTGAAGTTGTAAACTTGTAAAATCATTAAACCAATCGTACCAAGTTATAAATCTAAAAGAAGATGTACTGATATCATTTCCAGAGGTTTTTTAAGATGAGATTGAACCAATAAAATCATCAAATTTATGCAGAAACAGGATGAAACATGAGGTTTTATAGCATACCATTAAACCAGAATATCATCTTGAAACCCGCAACTATGAATATAGTTTGTCAAATTGTAGCCGGTTTATACCCCCATAAAGAGTCCCCAACCAATCCAAGCTGTAACCTGCATTACAGGCCTTAAACAATCATAAACAAATGTTTATATTCCACATTTATTGCAGATCAACCACTCTATGATATCCCTAGATAAAAACCTTCCATGCAGCTAATTTTTATTAAATGACTTGTCACGTTTAGAGTGTTCAAACCCAGACAACTTGTTCAGATTAAGCTACACAAATTCTTGCCATTGAAACCATTCCATCCTATGCATGTATTGGCACTTCAGTGTAATTATCATTGGAGTTCCTCAAGAAAAATTTCTCTTCCACGAAAATTCTATCCCAATTCACTTTTCAAGACATTGAAAAAAAATTCTCTCCAAATTCTAATTACCAGCTAAGCAGCCATACTGCCAAAAATCCAATCTTAACCTCTTGATTTAATGCTATATTCTTCATGATCTATGCTGACAGTATCATCTCTAATTTTTTCTATATACACCATAGACCTAAGAAATGGAGAAATTTTTAAGCACCAAAGTATTTTTATAACCAAAAAACTCAACACCAGTCACCACTTAGTAGCGTACCACTGGTTGCCAGGAAGCAAGAAATTGGTAAATTTAGATGTCACAAGAAAAGAATTGGATGATTCAGAAAAAAAAGCTGCCAGAACATATTCTCAATTTGAACGACTTGAGCAAGAAATCTCATGCTCAAGATCTGGAAATTTTCGACAATAAGTGCACTATCAAGTTCCACAGGATGTGGCTTTTCATTAGCAAAAATCTTCAGAGCAAGGGAACTCTCAGTCGTGGACACTCTGTTCAAAACTAATCCTCGTGCATACTTGATTATCGTGTCAAGATATATATATGGACTCCATACACGGCCATAAGCTCTTAAAACCTCGCTACAAGATCTTGAGATCAAAGTACTAGCTCCTACTTAGACTTGCCCTTTCTAGGAAAGAAAAACCACAGTAGAAGCTTGGCTTGATGAGATAAGGTGGAGGAAAGATACTGGTTATCATTCCACTATCTATTAATGTTTCCTATTTAATCAGGTGTAGAAGCTTGGCTTGATGTGACATAGATTAATAATTCTGAAAGAGTTTGTGGGGTTGAAGAATGTAGATGGGGCTCAAAGCATAGATAAAGGTCACTACTCAGTGGACAGGAATGAACAGTGTAATATGATCCTTGCTACAAATCAGTTCTCCTAGCCAACAAATTTGCTGCAACTATTAATTAAAATAAGCAAGGGCCACGATGGGCATTACCTGGCCTCTAGAGTGATTCAAAGAATATGAAGCATGCCTGGTTATGATGGTACCATAAACTACCTACGGCATTTTATCAAGTTAACCAGATATAGATATGCATGCTCTTTTGCAGGCCAGCCAATGGAACTGACTGCGGATGGGTGGACAATGTGCAGACTGAAAGGCATTACACCTGTGAAACAAGAAAACTACAGATTAATTATCAATGAAGGAAACTTCGTGAATAGATTAAATTCAGATCAATGTGTCTTCTGCCAGCACATATACAATTATGGAAGAAACTTTTTCTCATAATAATCAAGATGAAGTTTTTGTAGTTGACAGTATTCGCCTGAAGCAGAGCAGTGGACCAACCCATAGAAGCCTCTAGTTCAGAGAACAAGCACAAGCTCTGTTCCTGGACTCATCTCTTTAATAAAGTGGTCTTGAATTTTCATTTAATTTTTCTCTCCTCTTGATTTGTTTGGTAACAACATAATTAACAAAATTATCATTCGATTGTGAAAATCAGATACATGAAACAGGAAAAATGTTATGATCTAGTTTGTGAGATATAAAATGCTCCCCATATCAGTTTGCACATATGCCGTCACTATGATAATTATATGAACAGCTCTTCAAAATTCAGAAATAACCATACTGTAACATTCATTTATAAGTCTAATAAAAGCAGATAAATACCACAACAAATTTTATTTTGAAAACCAGTTTTCCAAAGGGTTAAATTCATATTCCTTCCAAAGGAATTGAGGATATTTTGCATCACTACTCCAAGCATATCTGGACAATGAAAGAGTAGAACAGGTAAAGGAGCTGAAATGCGTGTACGGATTGCAACATATATTCATTTTAGGACACTCCTTCAAATTCAACTATTACACAGTTTGGTTCTAGGTGACCAGTAATTCCTATCTTGTCCAAGTGAGCTAAAAATGAGCCTGAAAAATCTAAAATACAAGGCAAGTTGTTGAATAAACACTGAAGGACATCAACAGTCTGGATACCTCATGAATGCATCATTGCTCATGGTATGAACCAACACCCAATGGATCCTGTGTAGAGATTCTCTTCCAAGATAAGCAGATTCTTGACTCAAAATCAGACCCAAACCAGTTGACATACAACCTCCACAATGAGTACAAAACTTGAACATAAACATCAAATCAGGTCCTTCACAAAATATAAACTTGATTAGCTTCTCCTTGATAAAAATACCAATATCAGATACCAAAGCAGAACATTAGAAAAGAGATAAAAAATATGAAAAATAACTAGAAACATTGACCTGTCCTGTCTGCAAATGAACAAGAATCAATAATCTGTCTCAAAAAACCACAACAATTATTAAACAATACTAACTTCATTTAAATTCCAATCAAACAGTGCTAAATCCATTCAAATTCCGAAAGAAAAGAAAGTAAACAATGAGTGGGTTTGGATAGACATTGAAGGGTTTGAAGGAAACAGAACAAGTGATCACAAAGAAGTACAGAATAGAGAGAGAGATAAAAAATGTAAGGAGACACGAATAACGTGAGACTTTAGGGTTTAAAGATGGTAAAAGAAAAAGAAAAAGAATAATTGTAATCGAGGGCTATAATTATTCTGTATGCCAAAAAAAAAAAACCTTCGCGAGAAAGCATAGAATCTCATTCCCTTTTCGGAAAAAAAATAAAAAACTTGGCGAGAGAGGATAGAATCCCATTCCCTTTCTTGCAAAAGATCATAAAATAAAGAAGCTCATCCCCAACCCTTCACCCCATCTCTCTCTCTCTCCCTCGCGATTTCTCTCCAACATTCCCTCTCAAAATCTTAAAGCAAAGCAGAATAGAATAATAAAAAAAAAGGGGGAAACATAACTACACAAGTCCAAATAAGCAACAAAAGAAAGAAACACAAATTCAAAAAGCAACTCCTCAAAAGAATAAAATAATACCTTCACGTACAGCAGAAGCGGCACCCATTTTCTCCTCTCCCCGCTATTATCGCTTCTCTACCTTCCTTTCTCCGGTCCACTTCCTCCAATTCATACCGCAGAAGCCATTTTCTTTTCTTCACTTTCCCTTCAAAAGACCACGACTATTTTTGATTTACTGCCCCCCATGAAAGAACAAAACTAAAAAGCCATGACCCAACCACCAAATATCGTTCGGAAACTACTGGTAGAAGTAGTCGACGCACGGGATCTTCTCCCCAAAGACGGTCAGGGAAGCTCCAGTGCCTGTGTCATCGCCGACTTCGACGGTCAAAGAAAACGAACCACCACGAAATATCGTGACCTCAACCCCGTGTGGAAAGAGACGTTGGAGTTCATCGTTTCTGACCCAAACAACATGGAGTTCGAAGAGCTTGAAGTCGAGGTTCTTAATGACAAGAAATTCGGCAATGGTAGCGGCCGTAAAAACCATTTCTTGGGGAGGGTTAAAGTGTATGGCTCTCAGTTTTCTAAAAGAGGTGAAGAAGGGATTGTTTACTTCCCTCTTGAGAAGAAAAGTGTGTTCAGCTGTATAAGGGGAGAAATCGGTCTGAGAATTTGTTTTTACGATGAGTTAGTTGAAGAGGATCAGCAACAAGCTCCAGCTCCATCGGAGGAGGATGCAGATACGTTGCAAGATCAAAAGCCGCTAAAATCCCCGGCAGTTATTGAGGAGGAAGGCAGAGTTTTTGAAGTTCTCGCACGACCGGAGATTAACTGCCACGACTATCACCACCCCCACCACCACCATTTTCATCATAATGGGACTCACTCGCCTCCTTTTGTGGTTATCGAGGAGTCTCCACCGCCGGTGGTGCAGGTAAACTCGGAACCATCACTAGGTTCGCAACAAGTGCCTCTTCCAGAGGAGCCGCATTACGTAGAAACCCACACTCAGTACCATCCAGAAGTGAGGAGGATGCAGACTACGAGAGTCGCGTCCAGTGGTGATAACAGAGTGAAGACATTGAGGCCGCCAATCGGAGATTTCTCTCCTAAAGTAATTTCTGGCAGATTCAAGTCGGAATCGACGGAGAGGATCCATCCTTACGATCTTGTCGAACCAATGCAGTATTTGTTCATCAGCATTGTCAAGGCTCGTGGTTTATCGCAAAACGAGAGTCCTATCGTCAAGTTAAGGACCTCAACTCATTGTGTGAGGTCTAAACCAGCGAGTTACCGACCTGGTGCCTCACCGGATTCGCCTGAGTGGCACCAGGTTTTTGCATTGGGTCATAATAACAAGACTGACGGACAGCTCCCCAATGCAGCTGGCAACATAGAGATCTCAGTTTGGGACGCACGTTCGGAGCAGTTTCTCGGCGGTGTTTGCTTTGATATCTCTGAAGTTCCGGTGAGGGATCCGCCGGACAGTCCGCTTGCTCCTCAGTGGTACCGATTGGAAAGTGACGCTGCCGCTGGTCAGATATGTAATAGGGTTTCTGGTGATATCCAGCTCTCTGTATGGATTGGGACTCAAGCTGATGATGCATTTGCTGAAGCGTGGAGCTCAGACGCCCCTTACGTCTCTCACACGCGCTCAAAGGTTTACCAGTCCCCTAAGCTGTGGTATTTGAGAGTGACGGTTATTGAAGCTCAAGATCTTCACCTTTCGTCCAATCTGCCACCTTTGACAGTTCCGGATATCAGAATCAAAGCTCAATTGGGGTTCCAATCGGCGAGGACGAGGCGAGGGTCCATGAGCAATCATAGTACGTCGTTCCGATGGATCGATGACCTAATTTTCGTCGCCGGCGAGCCGCTGGAAGAGTCATTGATTCTGCTAGTGGAGGACCGTACCACCAAGGAAGCGGTACTCCTCGGGCACATCATAATTCCCGTGAGCTCAATCGAGCAACGGTATGATGAGCGCCACGTGGCATCCAAATGGTTCGCGTTGGAAGGAGGCGGCGGGGACACTGGGGGAGCAGGCTGTGCTACTGGCGGGTCCTACCGTGGGAGAATCCATTTGCGTCTCTGTTTGGAAGGAGGGTATCACGTGCTTGATGAAGCGGCGCACGTGTGCAGTGATTTTAGACCCACGGCTAAGCAGCTATGGAAGCCAGCTATTGGGGTTTTGGAGCTGGGGATTTTAGGGGCTCGTGGGTTGCTGCCCATGAAAACCAAAGGAGGGGGCAAAGGTTCGACCGATGCTTATTGTGTGGCTAAGTATGGCAAAAAATGGGTCCGAACAAGAACTATCACGGATAGCTTTGAGCCACGTTGGAACGAGAAGTATACCTGGCAGGTCTATGATCCCAGCACTGTTCTCACCATTGGGGTTTTCGACAATTGGCACATGTTTGGTGAAATGTCTGATGATAAACCTGATTGCCGTATCGGGAAAATACGTATACGAGTATCTACATTGGAGAGCAACAAGGTGTACATGAATTCGTATCCCTTGTTGGTTTTATTAAGAACCGGGTTGAAGAAAATGGGTGAGATCGAATTAGCGGTTCGGTTTGCTTGCCCGAGTTTATTACCGGATACCTGTGCAGTTTATGGGCAGCCATTGCTTCCTAAAATGCACTATCTTCGGCCGCTCGGGGTAGCCCAACAAGAGGCATTGCGTGGTGCAGCCACCAAAATGGTTTCTTTGTGGCTTGCGCGGTCCGAGCCACCATTGGGACCAGAGGTGGTTAGGTACATGCTGGATGCGGATTCTCATGCATGGAGCATGAGAAAGAGTAAAGCCAATTGGTTTCGAATCGTAGCGGTTCTTGCATGGGCTGTCGGGTTGGCTAAATGGTTGGATGATATTCGAAGATGGAGAAACTCGGTCACAACTGTATTGGTTCATATTTTGTATTTGGTGCTTGTTTGGTATCCGGAATTGGTAGTCCCAACAGGGTTCTTATATGTGTTCTTGATTGGTGTTTGGTACTATAGGTTCAGGCCTAAGATACCGGCAGGCATGGATATCCGGTTATCACAAGCAGAAACCGTTGACTCGGATGAACTAGATGAGGAATTCGACACGGTACCAAGCATGAGACCACCCGAAATTATAAGGGCCCGTTATGACAGGTTAAGGATGTTGGCAGCCCGAGTCCAAACAGTTTTGGGCGATTTTGCAACCCAAGGGGAGAGGGTTCAAGCTTTGGTGAGTTGGAGAGATCCGAGAGCCACAAAGTTGTTCATAGCGGTATGTTTGGCTATAACATTGATACTGTATGTGGTTCCACCAAAAATGGTAGCTGTGGCCTTAGGATTCTATTTTTTACGACACCCCATGTTTAGAGACCCAATGCCTCCGGCTAGCTTGAACTTTTTCCGCCGGCTTCCGAGCTTATCAGATCGGTTAATGTAGGTTTCGGAGAGTAAAAAAAATATAGCTATAGCAATAGAATAGTATGAGTTGCCCCATTTGGGCACCGAAATTTGGTGTGATGAAGGGAAATGCGAAGACAACTGTTTTATGTAAAAAAAAAGTTGTTCCAAATGAACGTTTTGAGGAGTGAAAAGTGGGACGAGAGTAAAAAGTATGTCTTTTTTTTTTTTTTTTGAAGTGATTGGATTGGCCGATTGAGGTTGAAAACTTGAAATAAGAGAAAGGGGTTGGTGGGGCAACGCAGAAAAGAGTTTGTAGGGGCAAGAAATTGAGTCGAATGGGAGACTAATGAGAGGTTTTTTTTTTTTTTTGTAATGAGTGTTACGGAAAGTAATTAACATTCAAATGCTCTTTAACAGAAGAAACTTCATCAACATCTTTTTTATCATTGTTCTCAGCTGTTTTTTGGTTTGATGATAAATTCCATCAGTATATCACTAGCCATGAATTTTGCCTTCTCAACAAGGTATCCATGGAGGATCATCAAAATATATAAAAACCAATGTGTCCATGAAAAAAAAAAAAAATCAAGGTCAAGACGCAAGTCTGTCAACTGACAGCCTTGAGAGTAATTTTGAAAAGAGATGGACTTTTGCGTACAACACTTCTTTCATCAGCCTTTCATTTGTAGCAATGGCCCCTTCCAAAGTCAGATGGCAAAACCTTTACATTTTCATTTTGTAAATTTTTAATTTTCGATAAAGCTGGCTTTAGAGGAAGGGAAAGCAGCTCCTGCACCGCCAGTAGGCCCAGCACTTGGTTCGGAGGGTGTAAACTGTAAGCATTATGACTTTACTGTAAGGACTGTAATGCAGGAACTGATGGTATGGAAAGTAAAGATAGTCCTGTCATTCCTGTTAGGATTAATGTTTATGATGTTAGCAGTTTCATTTTTCTGTCGATTTTTTGTTGGCTTGAGGTACATGGTGTTTTTCTTGTTTTGATTTATTTTTTATGGTGTTATTTTCAGGATAAAATCCTTAAAGATACCTCCTGCTTCAGTTTTGCTGCTTGAGGCTGCGGGCGTGTGTGCTTGTATAATATCTATCACCAACTGATTGATTTTTTTTTCTCTCTTGCCCTTTGTTCTGTTTTTCTCCAGTTTCCGAAGGATACGTGACTTACAGTCATCACTGAATTCACTTTTGATTTTGCTTAGCATGGCATTCATGTCTTTGTGAATGTGAGTCCATCCCTGCTCTAAAATGTTCAAGATTTACCAATTTTATGCAATAGCTACTGAGAAACTGCTAGACTTGAATTGCACCGCCCATTGGACCAGCATTGAGAATCATACAGGCACTTCAGCTAATATGGGGATCAAGGTAGATCTTCATGTTCTTGGACCCAAAATGAGGGCTGTCTTAGTTCACTTGGTTCTTTTTTTTACTATATTTCTACTTGGAATCATCTGTGTAAACAATTCGGGTAAAGATCTGTTTTCATGTTCTGTATCTCCAATATTGATTCTCCGTGCTATAAAAGCTACAGTCTGATGAATGACTGAGCTTATTCACAAATCTAAGCATGTCCAGAATTCATCTTTCAAAGGGTAAAGATCTGCTTGTTGGCGCTTAATGTGAGTTTTTGTTTATTGTCAGTTGTGCAGATTTGCAGGAAATTCCAATGGAGTGACAAAAGCCAAGCATTGATGAAGACTGGAATAGGGAGAAGAATTTTCTCGGACAAATGTACTGCCACCTTCAGTCTCTAGTGGGAATCGAATTCTATGATGCACAAAGAGGAAAAATTTGTTTGGGACAATGAGCATCCATACCTACCACTTGTCAGGAGAACATATGAGAGTAGCATCATGTTCATTACTGGTATATCTTATAGTGCAAAGGCTGCAGTATTATAATAGGAAATTCCTGTGGATAGCTAGCCTTTATGCTCGTAACGATAGCAGCAGCTTGTGGGATAATTTATCCTAACAGCGACGAAGAGGACTCCATTTCCTGGAAGCTGGGCTCGAACGGAAATTTGTCGATCAAAAGTACATGGGGTAGCTTGAGGATCAAAGCTACAAAAGTAGATTGGTTGTGGGGTTCTCTTTTCATACCAAAACACAGTGCGTTGGATAGGCTTTCCACCGAAGCTGAGCAGCTTAGATGGGGGAGAAAAACTGATACTGATTGTGCTCTTTGCCAACAGCAAGATGAGAGATAAGGAATCATTTGCTTTTTGAGAGTACCTCGGCCTACGTCAGAAGCATATGGTAGCAAATATTGCAAAGGCCAAAGAAAATCTACAAAAGAAATCTTTTCTTTCTGCCCGACCCTGTTAGCATTGCGTGTGCATGACTGTTTTTCATTTGCAAGGAAAGAAATGCCCAATGGGATTCTGCATAATTCACTTCCCTAATAGCATTTTTCAATCTATATACAGAATATTGCAATTACATTTTACAATTTTACCAGTTGTACGGTTAAGATCTGCGTAACTTGAGACATGGGAGTCTAACCTGGGCAATTCACATGGACAAAAAATACTTCCTTTCTTTTTTTCTTGCTCATTTCTTCATTTAGTCCTATAATTTTTCTATTTAGCTAACTTCAGTTCTACCATTATGATCATTTCATCTGTTGTTTTTGCGCAAAAATAAATTAACCAAAGTTAATATTTATTTATGAATGAGTGCTAAAAAATAGATCATTTTTACCCAAAAAAATAGTTATATTTTTGCCCAACTTAAATAAAACTAAGTTTAATTGATGAAATAATCGTAATAATAAAACTAAATTTAACTAAACATAAACTTGAGGGACCAAATAAGAAAAGTAGGCTAACACAATAACCAAAATAGAGGAGAGAAAATAAAATAAAAAATGATTGAAAAAAAAAAATGATAAAAACACATCATAGCTCTATAATGACACACCTACATGGTCATCCAGGAAAGCTATACTTAGTTTTTGGGGAGTCACATGTATTGCCTTAAGGTGGCAAAATGTTCCTCCAATAGTTGTGTATAGCGCACACACCAACAAGGACATTTTTTTTTTACATCTGCTGGACAAAAACAATAATGGTAGGTTGTGTATGTGCAACCTCCAGGAGTGACTATGCCATGTTAGTTTGGAAAATCTTTTATAACTAGTGCTAGTTTGAGAAATTAAAAAAAAAACACACATTGTAGATCTTCTAATAATGCATTATTTGCTAGAATAGTGCTCTTTTTGTAGTCTTTTTATAGTTTTTTTTATTTTGGCAATCATATATATATTTTTTATCTTTTCACACAAAGTTGTTTAAAATCTGGACCTTAAAAATTATTTATATTAGCTTGTTATAGGTTCTTGAGGTATCAAAAAAAAAAAGTCCTAACATTTTTCTAATGCTCAATTTACCAAAATCAAATTTAATTTTCTTACTTGAATACTATTGAAAATGGAGGGATTGAGTTTGATATTAGGTGTAAAACCAAGTTTTTTAACGATTCAAGTAACGCCTTCTTAATTTTTTTGCCTTTGTAATTGTGCTATATTTCATTTTCATCCTTTTAGTTTTTAAATTTTCATTTTAATTCAAAATTTTATTTTATTTATTTTTCAATCCTTGTACTTGAGAGATGAAAAGGAGAGAGAGAGTCAAGGAACGGTGAAGGAAAGAAAAAGTTAACGGTTAACCTAATTTTGGTAATGAAACTAGTTGTTCTTGATATTAACATGTTATATTTAATGTGAAGAGTTTCAATTAGATATTTCTCGCTTGAAAAGTAGATCAAGCTTGATTAAAAAAAAAATCTGACTTGATTTTATATTTTTAACACAGTTTAAAATTGTTTTGAGTTAAAAGATTAGTTTTTGAAACTTATAAAGATGTTTAATAAGGGCTGAAAATTCATTTTTTTTAAGTCAAAAAGATAGTAGCCTTAATTTTCTGATCATGACACATTGTTGGATTAGTTTTTTTTTTTAAAAAAAAAAAGTGTTTAGTTTTATAACTTTATGT
>Ga0307507_10009588_pt1 | contig 12833 bp, 23 predicted proteins | sample 7_EM_MG_FD_207223 | JGI IMG/M metagenome (GOLD analysis project Ga0307507, IMG submission 207223) | Populus trichocarpa ectomycorrhiza microbial communities from riparian zone in the Pacific Northwest, United States - 7_EM | ecosystem: Host-associated > Plants > Roots > Unclassified | place... | reverse complement strand
TGGTATTCACTCTGGGCTTTCCTGGGTAGTGCCAGTGGAATCGTTGGACTGCGTGTTCTGCATTGTTGAAGTTTTCTGCCGGGTCCCAGACTTTGTCTTGTTCTGATGAGTATCCTTTCCACTTAGCTCGATATTGGAGCCTGTTGTAGTGGAGTCGAGAGTCGATGATTTCATTGCGTTTGTATTCCTCTTCTCCTTCTATCTGAATAGAAGGAGGGGATTCTTTGATCTGAGAGGGGAATCGGTTGTCTTGGTAAGGTTAGAGGAGGAAGATGTGGGATTCGTTGTGTATGGCCTTTCAGCGTGGTAAGACCAGCTTATATGCGCTTGTCTCAATCTTTGCCAAGATTTTGAATGGTCCAATTTTCTTGTAATCTAACCTTTCCCATGGTCTTGTGGTCTTGATGGTGCGTGGCAATAAGGACACCATATCTCCAGATTGTAGGTTTTGATCGGGTTTTCTGTGTAGATCGTAGTATTCTTTTTGTCGTATTTGCGCGGCCACCATCTCGTTCCTTTATGACTCATGTAATTGAGTCATTTCTTCTGGTTCCACCTGCTTTCCTTGAATCAGATGACCGATTATCTCGTATTCGAGGTTGATGCCGTAGTTTGCAAAGAATGGTATGCTCTTTATGGTTTCTTGATATTCGTTGTTGTATACAAATTCCGCAAGTGGTAGGTAACCACACCAATCATCTTGTTGATAGTTGATGTATGCTTGTAGATACTATTCCAATATGGTATTGGTCCGTTTGGTTTGTCCGTCTGTTTGTGGATGGAACGCCGTGCTGAGTCTTCGGTCGATTCCCCATTTTCCGGTAGTTTCATTCCATAGGTCTGAGGGAACTGGTGTCCCCCTGTCGGTGATGATATCTTGTCGCAGTCCGTATAGCCTGACTATCTCTTTCATGAAGAGATTGGCGAACTGCCGTGCGTCTAGGTCCTTCGAGTATGGAATGAAATGGCTTATTTTGGTCAGCCGATTGATGACCACCAGTATGGTGTCATATCCTTCGGCTTTCGGCGGGTCCATCATGAAGTCCATAGCCATTGATTTCCACGGTCGATTAGGGGACTCGTTTGACTGTAGCAATCCGTAAGGTGCATCTCGGACGACTTTGAACCTCTGACATGTCTCGCAATCTTTTATGAATCGTTTGATGCCTTTTCTTATTCTTGGCCAATAGTATCGTCAGCTGATGAGTTTGGTAGTTTTTGCTCTCCCCCCATGTCCTGCTTGTGGGGGGTTGTGGTGCTTGGCGATAAGAGTTGTCCTTATCCCTTCGTTGTTTGGTATCCAAATCCTTCCTTGGTACCATAAGAGGTCGTCCTTCCATTGACCTAGCCCCTGCGCTATTTCTTTCATTTCTTTCTTTCCTTCATCCAGGTTTCTTTTGATATCCTAGATTTCTTTGTCGATCTTGCTGGCCTTTTGTATTTCTCCCTCGTTTTTGTCTTGAAACTCAGTTGTTTCCAATACGTTGAGCTTGATTTCCTCGGTGTCTGTGATATCCCAGTATCGTTCTTTTTGCAAAATCATTCCCATATTTCGGGTGAGTCTTTTGTCGCCTGCCGTAAGTAAGTCTCACACTCTTCTTGTGAGGGCGTCCGGCTTTCCCCTCTTCTTTCCTGGTTGGTATTTGATTTTGAAGTTGTATTGGCTTAATTCTTGCATCCATTGTGCATGTTGTTCACTGAGCTTCTGCGTCGTCATGAAGGTTACTAAGTTTTTGTGGTTGGTGAGGACGCGCACCGGGTTCAGGCTTCCTCCTGTGTATTGTTTTCATTCATGGAACGCCTGAACTATTGCCAGTAGTTCCTTATCGTGTATATCATAGTTGTACTCGGCATCAGACATTGTCTTGGATCGCTATGCCACTGGTCACCATTTTCCGTCTGGGCATTGCTGTCATAGTATACCTGAGCAGACGTATTTTGATGCGTCAGTTTCGATCTTGGTTGGTGCGAGGGGGTCGAAATAGACTAGTACTGGTGCTGTGGTGAGTTTTGTCCTTAGTTCGTCCAATGCTTTTTGTTTTTTGTCTCCCCACTCCCAATTGCCGATGCATTACTTTTTTGTTCGTGCGTATAATGGTCTGGCTGTTCTGCTGAAACCTTCTATAAATCGTCGGTAGAAGTTGCAGTATTCTAGGATATATTGGATCTCTTTTATTTCCTTTGGGGCCGTCCAGTCCCAGATAGCCTGTGTCTTGACTGGGTCTGTCTTGACTCCTTCTCGTCCGATGATGAATCCCAGATATTCTGTCTGGCTTTGGTAGAATTCGCATATGGATGGTTTGACCTTCATCCCTGAGTCTCTTATTGCCTCGAGGATGTTGCTGACGTCGTTTCGATGTTGTTGTAGGGTATCCGAGTATATGAGTACATCATCCAGATAGCCGATACAACCCATGTTGATGTGTTTCATAAGCACCTCATTCCTCCATCGTTGGAAAGCTGCTGGGGCGTTGCATAGCCCAAATCGCATGACTAGGTACTCGTATGTCCCTAATTTTGTCGAAAAGGTTGTCTTCCATTCGTCCCCTTGCCTGATCTGAATATTGTGGTAGGCGTTCTTGATCTCTAACTTGGTGAAGTACTTGGCTCCCCCTAGCCTGTCTAGGGCTTCACTAATGAGCGGTAGCGGGTGTCGATCCTTTTTGGTAACTTCATTGAGGGCTCGATAATCGGCACAGAGCCTCAGCTTGGAATTTTCTTTCTTGATAAATATGATTGGTGAAGCTCTTCCTGACTTCACTCTCCGAATCTATCCTCGATTTTCGTTCTATTTGATGTATCAGTGGAGTTCTTCCAATTGGTCGTGACTGAGGGTGTATATCTTCTTGATTAGTACAGTCTTTCCTTCCTCCAGGTCGATTTCTATATCGATGCCGGGTTGGTTGGGTGCTACCATCGTCTTCACTCCCTTTTCGAATACATCTAGCAGGTGGTGATATTATTGAGAGACCTTCTTTCTGACGTCTTGCTCTTCATTGTTTCTTTTTTGTTTTTTATCGCCAGTTCTGTACTGATGTTGACAGCTTCCAGCTGAATTTCGTTGTCGACTTCATCCCATCTTATGATGCCGGTCATTTGTCCTCTTCGGTAGAACTGTTCGAAAGCTCTTGCCGATATTTTGTTGATTTGCATTCGTGTTTTGGTACTTTGGCCATTGACCTTTTGGTCCATGGTGGTGTCTGAGCTTCCGAATCCTTTATCTGCTCTTCGGGTCTCGTCCAACTGGGCTACTGCTTGTAGTTCCTTGTTGTCGATATTTTCGATGATCCGTTGTGCGATTCGGTCTCCCTTTTCCACTCGGCATGGTTGGTCACCTAGGTTGGCCAGGACCACCTTTACTTCACCTCTGTAGTCGGAGTCTATCACACCTGCATTTGCCATGAGTCGATGTTTCACTGCTAGACTGCTTCGTGATGCAATTCATCCATAGGTGTTGTGAGGTAATCCAATAGCTATCGCCGTCCCAATGATTACATGCCCTCTGGCAGGAACGTCGGTTCCTTTGTTTGCGTACAGATCGTGTCCTGCTTCCTTGGCTGATCCTTTCGTAGGCACTTTAGCCTCGAATAAGAGCTTTTTAACACTGACGCTTGGGTCATTGGCCATCGGGCCCTTCTTGGCATGAACCTAGGAGAATCTGGTGATGAGATTTTCTTCCAGGGCTTCTTCTTCGGGTATTGCATATGCAACAGGTGAACTGTTGTGACACCAAGTCGTACATCGTTTGCTGTTGAATGTGATCCTTTTGTCATTCCAATCGATTGTTGAATTGTGTTCTCTTAACCATGGCATCCCGAGGATGACTTTATGGTTTTGGAGGTTTGCCACTTCGAAGGTTGCTAATTCCCTATGGCTACTAATGTCCATTGGTACTTTCGTCATTTGGGCAACAAGGCCCATAGCACTTGGTTTTCCGTCCGCAAGCTATATCTCCCTTGGGTTTTTTGCTTTGATCATCTGGATCCCGTGTTTGTTGCAGACTTCTCGGTCGCTGAAGTCTTCTGTTGCTCCGGAGTCAATTATAGCGTTGATTGTAATTAACTCTTTTGCGCCGTATAGTGGTATCTTTACCATGATATGGTCATTGTCGTTTTCGAGGGTTGGTGTGTAGTTGAGTGCCGCGTAGCAATCTTGCAGGATGATGGGTTTTCGTTCACGTCTCTCCCTCAAACCATCTCTTACTAGGGACATTGACTGTTTCCCGACTGCCCAGGTTCTTGTTCGACCTCAATTTCCTTGATCTTAGGTCTGGTCTGCCAGGGGGCAGGTTTCTTCATGGGTTGCCAACTCCTGGCTTGTGCGTTGAATGGTTTGGATCCTTCCTTCCTTGTGTAGTTCCTGGCTAAGTGTCTAGGTTGTGCGCGTTTGAGGCACAGTTATTCTCGAATCCTCCTTTGGAATTCTTCTTTTGAGATGTTGAATCTTGGTCGTTTCTGTGTCACGTCCAATTCCATGGGGTTGCTGTAGCTCTGCTGGCCATTATTTGCTGGTTTATATGTTCCGTCTGGGTTTCGTGGCGTGTTGGTTTCCCTTTGGATATTCTTTGTTGGTGCGAACCCTTAGATATTCCTAACTGTTGCCAGCTTAGTTTCCTTCCGGATTGCCCATTGGGCTAGGACTTTGAGGTTCTTGTATTGTTCGCTGCTGGCTCCCCATGCGTTTTGGCGTTCCGTATTCATTCCTCCCAAGAGTAGTTCCCCTACTGTCGAGTCGTCCATTTCAGCTTCGCTAGCCACAAGACGGAACTTGTTCCAGTATTCCGTGACTGATCGTTCGCCTTGTTTCATGTTCTTTAGTTTGATCCTTGCTTCCCCTTTGGCGTCAATTACGCCAAATTGTCTTTGTAATTCCGTTTTGAATCCTGCCCACGTGTCCCAGGTTGGGGTGATTCGTTCTTCGGCGTATGGTGTGATCTAGGTTCCTGCGTCGTCCCTTCAGAGGCTTATTGCATATAGGATTTTTTCCTTGTCGTGGCCGTTCTGCCATCTCACTGTTTTGTAGTATTCTATGTGCTGGGCTAGCCAGCCTCGGAGTTTGTGTCGCTCTCCTCAGTAAACCTCCGGTTTTTTGGCTTTTTACTTTCTGGTTTCTCCGCTTAGAGATGCGATGACTTGTCTCATCTGTTCTGGACTTAGGATCGGTGTTGTTTCCGAGAATGTAGCTACTCCATGTTCTGCTATAGCCGCCATCGTGTTTCGTCGTGTCCTTGCTTGTTCTTCTATTTCTTCTGATCCGCTTGGTGATGGTGGCTCTGATGTTGTAGGGCTTGGTGCCCTCCCTTCTGTTAAGGCCATTTCTAGTCCTTATCCTGGTGATAAAAGGTCGAGATTTTCTGCTAGGGGGTAGATGTTGTTTTCGTCATTTGTCTCAGTTTTCTCTGTTTGTTAGGTGCTGCTGGATAACACAACCAAATGTTACAATCCTGTTCTTCTCGGGTGATACTTTCAGCAAGTAACCGATAGTCTCCTGACGATCACTTCTTCTTAGCCCGATAGCTGTGGTAATAGCTAAGTCCGTTGACTCATATCTAGCCACATTGATCGTTACGCTCATATAAGACTGTCAGGTCTTGATTCCCCAAAGCGTGGTAGATAAAGATCTTTGTATTGAAAGAATGTAGTATGAAAGAACTTAGATGGTTGTGTGAAGAACCCAAATCCTATGCCTTTTTTTTTTTTTTTTTTTTATATCATGTGCTTTGTATTATTCAACTACTGGGAACAAAGACTACGTGCAGCACTAGCTATGGTAAAGAAAAAACCCCATCCCCTGTGTTTTATCCACCCCGGCGCCAGGGAAAAAACCATCAACCCAAGTGCCTCTGGTACGAGACCAACCGCACACCAGCCACACAAAATAGGAAATCAAACTCCGACTAAAAGGGCGGAATAAGAAAATCAAATAAATACATGGGGAGGAATCAACAGGAAAACCCTTGCTGTAGACACCAAGTACAAAATAAATAATTGTTATTACCACTATAAAACCCAAAGTAACCGACAATAAAAGAAGAACAATGGGGGTGCAGGGGCCACTCTAAACCAAAGCGGCGTTGCTAGCATTTCTCAGAACCCAAGCCGTTGACATCCCCGACCGCGGCAGTGCAATACAACGACTGAGCGTAACCGAGGGGCCTGACCGTGGAGAAATCACAAGGTGAGACGGCGGGGCAGTAGGGTGCCAGCAGAGTGAGTGGACTGTAGCTGTACCTGAGCAAAGGGACGAGACCTTGTGGGGGGAGAGCAGGGGTAGACCCAATAACCGTAGAAAACTATTGGTAACTGTGTGCGTGTCTGACTAGGGAGCCTTTAGCGAAGGTGAAGAGAACGGAGAAATCAACGGTAGCCTGTTGAAAGGTTTTCTCCTACTGCGAACAGTAGTCCCAGCCGTCAGTAACATGGGCGAGAGGGTGTTGCCGACCGTGCAAGCACTAAGCGAGGCAGCGAAACGCGAGCGGAGAGAGGACGGAGTAGAGCCAAACGACTCCTAGAAACAAGAACGCCAGGGCCCCAGGACATGATAGGGGAAGTAAGGCGGGAGGGGGGGTGCAGCTCACGGAGAGTGCGGGTGCAGCTCAATGAGAGTGCGGGTGCAGCTCACTGAGAGTGCGGGGGTGGACAATATTAATAATGAATTCTCATGGTGTTGAGATTTCAATCCCCGCGTGTGTAGAGGAGATGGTTCATGACCCAAATCCTATGCCTTTTTTTTTCTCCTTTTTTTTTTATCAAGCGTTTCTTGTTTTTAGGTACAAGAAGCTTCGTGCAGCACTAGCTATGGAAAGAATAAAACCTATAAATCAAAACAAATAACCAAAGAAACCATTTCCAAGTTCCTCCGCGATGACTAAAAGTCTCTCTGAGCCTAAAACCATTCGGCTAATATTCCTCTCGGAAACAAAATATAAGCTAATTACAACTCTAAATCTACTTCTCATTTACGTGTTTTTTGCAAGGAAAGATATATGTAAAGAAAATTAAAACAATCAAACTACCTCAAAGGAAACAACATTTTCGCGGGCGAATCCGGTTCAGTTTTGGGGAAGGCGGGAGGCGGGGGAGGGGGTAGGGCTTTGTTCGGGGATCATGTCTGGGGAGAAGCCGGTTTTCGTGTCCGTGATGTACTCGCCTAGAGCTCGTATGAGGCGGGGTTCGGTCCATAAAGTGGCATCACACCCAAGGGAGGAGACCTCTTTCAGTAGGAGGCTTCTAACTCTTGCACAGGCGGGGCAGGTGAGGATGGCGTGCTGGAATGATTCCGGTGCGCTCCCGCAGCGGGGGCAGGTCAGGTCCGGGTTCTCGTCAAACTAGGAGGGAGGGGCGGCTAGATAACTCTTTGCTGCCCGCATTTGGTCAATTCTCCCTGCCACAAACTTCCCCAGGCCCATTAAGGGGTGTGGGGAGAGGGAGCGGGGGCATTCGTAGTAGGGAGGTGTGGGGGCGTCGGTGGCCCAGTCCTGGAGGAGCATGTTCCTAGCGCGGACCCGAAATACTTGGTAGGTTTTTTTCATCAGCTCAGGGGGGGGAATGTCTGTCCCGGGCAGGCAGGGGGCGTGCATGCTGAGAGGAAGGCGCGTGAGGCCTTCTTGCAAGGGCAGGGTGAGGTGTGCTAGGGCGTCAACCGGGAGGTACTTTCTTAGTGGCGGGGAGGGAATCTTCGTCTGCCAGTCAAGGGGGGGTTAAACAGAGGAGAGGTCTTTCGTAAGATGCCTGGACGAGTCTTGGGCTCTGAAGGAGGAGAGAGAGGGGAAGGACTGTGGGAGTCTGGCTGAGGCTGGGTTGGCGTATGGAGGGCACAGGCAACTCTAAGGGCGGCCAAGCGTCTTCTGTACCTGCAGCAGGAGATGATCGGGGGGAGGCAGGTCTCGCGTGCCAGGATGGGGATGGGGGTGGAGATGCAGTTATTCGTTGTCCATCTCTGGACTCTATGCCAGAAGCTATTGATGCCTCTGAGCGCAGTGTATCTCGGGGTGAGGAGGTCGGATCCGTACGTGAGTATCGGGAGGAGTAGGCCACTGGCAATGCGGTGGCAAAGAAAGGGCTGGACGCCTGCTCTCGGGGAGGATAAGCCCTTGACAAAGGAGAAGATGGCCTGGGCCAGGGATAGCCTGTGCCTGAAGTGGTGTGTGGAGGTGAGGGCGGGGGTGAACCAGTACCCTAGGCACCTGATGACCCTGGAGGGGCGGAAGAGGTAGCCCTCTAGTTCGATAGGAGCAGTTGAGGGGGGTGTTCTCTGGCATGTGGTTCGCCAGTGGATTAGCTCCGTTTTAGGGACCGACAAGTACACGCCTATGTCCCGGCCTTTAGCTGATATGGTGGAGAAAAGTCCTTGAAGGCGGCGTATGTTGCCCCTATAGGAAGGGAAGGCCACCGTAATTGAAAAGTCGTCAAGGTATGAGACCATGAGGCCTCTAGGCACCGACATGTGTAGGGGGGCGACGTAAAGAAGGAGGAGGAGGCGGGAGATAGGGGACCCTTGAGGGGTGCCAACAGAAACAGGGGAGGAGAGGTTGGGGGAGCCTTGGAACCCTGGGGTGCAGGTCCTTTCCGAGAGGAAGGAGGACACCCAGTCGACCATGTGTGAGGGTATGTAGGAAGCTAGGAGTTTGGCTTTGAGGGTGGAGGCATTGCCGTTATCGAAGCCTGCCTTGATGTCTAGGAAGAGGGTGGAGACCTCTAGTCTAGGCCTCTGGAGGGTTTTTATCTCATGTGTGAGAGTGAGGCAGGCGTCAGCGGAGCTGAGCCCTGGTAGGAAACCACATTGGTTTGGATGGAGGAGACCCTTGGACTTAGCGATGGCAGACAGCCTGACCGTCATTACCCCCTTAAGGATTTTCAAGATGGTTTTAAGGAGGACATCAGCAAAATGTAAAAACCACTCCTGGTCCACCAAGGGGGGTTATGGTCCCCCTGGTCCTCCTGGTCCACCCTGATCCACCCTGATCCACATTTTCGGTAAAATTTGCAAAAGTGTGGATCAGAGCGAATCAGAGTGGACCAGGTAGACCGTGGGGACCAGACCCCCCTTGGTAGACCAGGAGCGTTCTGGACCACCTTGGACCACGCTCCAACATTTCCCCGATGGACGATGATGCAAAAGGCGGTGGGAGAGTCGTAGGAGGCTTTGCCAGGCTTATCCAGGACCACCCCATTCGCGGTTTTTAATGAGAGGGGGTGGTAGCCAAATGCCACCAGGGGGGAGAGGAGATCGAGGATGATTGTGGGGATGATGAGGTTGACCTTCTTCCATACGGAGTAGGGGACCTCATGAGGGCCTGGTGCTGAGGAGAGGGAGCTCTGGGAGAGGGCGAGTCTAATCTCTTCCTTGGTGAGGGAGGTGGCAGAGGGGTTCCTGGTCATGCGGCCTCTGGTGGGGAGGGGGTCTTTGGGGGGGAAGAAATGATTCAGAAGTGCGTTGTTGACTGCGACTGGGTTGGAGGCATCAGGGAGGTAGGGAAATCTGGGGGTCTTTCTTGGGGCGACCAGTTGCTTGGCCATCCAGATGTTGTTCGGGGAGGTTTTTGCAAGAAAATTGGCCCAGTAGGAGGCCTTAGCTCTTTTGATGGCATTCAAGTAGCCGAGCTTGGATTGTCTTGCTATAGTATAGGAGTTGGGGGTGCGCAGCTTCTTGGCCCTGCAGGTGGCTTTTGAGAATTCCTTTCGGGGGGAGGTCAAGGGTGGGGTCCACCAAGCCTTGGACTTTGGGAAGGGGTGTGAGCAGGGTGCGGTGGCTTCGATGGTCGTCGTCAGAGCGGAGAGGGCTGAGGAGAACCATTGGTCGAGTTGTTTGGGGGAGGGAGTGTCAGGGGGAGGAGGGATCTGCCTGTTTTTGAGTTTGTCCGTAAGGCCCGGCCAGTCGGCATCTTGCCAGCATGGTCTGGCCTTATCGTTGTAGGGGGCGGAGGGGGCGCATGGAAATTAAGATGGAGGTGTGGTCGGACCCTGTTGAGGGGAGAGAAGACCCGTCCCAGGAGCGGAAGGCGGGAAACCTATGTGAGTTGGCAAAAGCCAGGTCAATGGGGCTAGGTCTATGGGTTCCTGTGAAGGGGAACCGAGTGTGGACGCCTGGGATGTTGAGAAGAGTGAAGGCCAGGTCTGAGGCTCATTCAAAGTAGGGGGCGGACTCTCTTTCCTCTTTTGAGGAGAGGAGCCTAGAAGGATCGGTTGCTACATTATGGATGTTAAAGTCGCCTGCGACTAGGTACATGTGATTGAGTTCCAGGAGGGAAGACGCGAGGAAACTGAGTTGGGGGAAGGAGGGAGTGGCCTGGCATACGCGTTGCCAATCGTAAAGCGGAGAAAACTTGTGCCGAAGCATCCTTGTGTGGTAAAACCATCTAAAGCCATAACGTCATCTGTCTCTGGGGGAAAGAAAGGTAGTACTGCAAATTTATGCAGGAAGTTCTGGGATACGTAGCAGGCCACTCCGGGCCTAGCAATGGGGGGAGCAAAAGATTTGAAACCTGAAAAACTAGGAAGAAAACCCTTGGAGGAGGGGGGGTCCTGTAGGAGGACCATGTCGGCAGGGGGGGCTTCCGCTAGGGAGGAAAACAAGGAAAGGAACACATCCCAGCAACTCAGGCTGTTGTGTTAAACGAGGGTGAGATTGGTCGCCGGAGCCAGTCGTTGGGGTGAGGTGGAGCGGGGGTTTCTAATGATCTCTGGAACAAACCCGAGGGGTTGGCGGGAGTTACCGGTGGCGGGCCCTGACCAGTGGGTGCTAGCTGGGACCTGCTGGGAGGGGCGGGGGCGTTCCTGGATTGTTGGAGGGGTCTGGGAGTGGAAAGGTCAAAGGCCGGGGTTGAAGGGGCTTCGGGAGGAGTGGGTGCCGGGCGGCCATTATCGCTCACATCCATGGCTTCTTCACTCTCGGAGGAGACGTCGGATAGTTCTTCGTCGGAAGGTGGAGGGGCCTTGTGTTGAGGAGGGGGGACTGGTCTAGCCCTGCATTCCCTGGAGAAGGCATCGTGGTCGTCATCGCAGTTTGGGCAGTGGGGGGGGGAGGTGGGGCAGCAGCTGAAGACGGCCTTGGTGTCGCCGCCCTTGGGGTATGTGGGGTTTTGGCATCTGTGAGCTGGGCGTGTATCATGAAGCGCACAGTAGGGGCAGGTGGGGTGCTTTTGGGCGCATGGGGCAGCAGTGTGTCCGAATCGATAGCAGTTGGTGCATTGGGTGTAGCGGTCAGCTTGCGTCGTTTTCTCGACCTTGAGCCGCCCTGAGAAGAGGAAGAGGGCTGGGAGCAGGATGGGAACGTCGTCAGGGTTGACGCACACAACTACCGAAGTGGCCTGCTTGGTCCGCCTAGCAGCTCGGTCCTTGTTAAGGGACCTGGCCACTCCAATCTCGACCTCCTTCGCGTTGTAGATGGAGTTCTTGATGAAGTTGAACAGTTGTTTGTCGTCGTCTGGTAGGATGTGGGTCGGGATTGAGTGAATTGCCAACTGTATAGCGGTTGGTGCCTGGGTAAACGTAAGCCAGGAGTTATCCCCGACGGGGAAGGCCTGGTTGAGGCGGTGGGTGAGAGCATCGAAGTACGGGGTGTAAGATTCTCCTTGGGTGTTGGGGTTGGTGCCCGTGAGAGAGACAGAGCCTTGGTTGTTGACCTTAGCGATAAATCCTTTTGGGAGGAGACAGTTGGATTCTGTGAGAATGGCAGCAGCTATGTCAGGGAAGAAGGCAGCTATGCGTTGAGCAAGGGCCTGCGGAGCGGGGTTGGATCTGGCAGCGAAGAAATGTCTAGAGGCCAAGGGTAGGGACAATGGGGCTTTTATCTCATTGTTCCCATCTCTCGCTACCTCTGTAGCCGAGGCTCATTTCGTTCTTTTCTTCCTTTTCTCTTGGCCGGAGCCGGCCCCTTGCGCATAGGTGGGGATGGTTCTCGGAGCGTGGTCAGGGTGGAGGGTGGCAGGGGTAAAAATACAGAGGTCTTATTAGTTGGCACGGAACTGCTCCGCTTCCCAGGAGTGTGGGAAGGCCTTGGCGTCCAGCTCAGGGTTGCCGAACATCTTTTTGAGCTTGGTGTCATGGAAGGGGCAGTCGATTGAGGGGTCGGTATTCTCTTGAGGTGGGGGGGGGCTGGTCGGGCCAATGGGGGGGCGTGAGAGGGGGCACGAGGTGGGGGAAGGGGGCCAGTGAGTTGGGCATGGGGGGTGGGCTAGCCTCTTGCAAGGAGGCGTTGATGGGGAACCGGGGGGCCGTGGGGCGAGCGTTGGGGGCCGTGGGGTGGGTGGTGGGGGCCGTGGTTGTCACGCAATCTGACAGGTCACGTGGGGCGGATTGTAGCGGGCGGATGTCCTCGTTGGTTGCAGATTCGTTGGCAATCTTCGACGAGAGGTCATGGCGGTTGGAGTATAGCTCCTGATTTTCCTTACGGATCTCAGAAGGCTGGGTGGTGACGGTGTCCATTTGGGTGGTGATAGTCACTATACCAGAGACGGTGGCGCAGAGGATGGAGAGGCTGGAGCCTTCACCGGTGGTTATTGATTGGAGTCCGTGAGGGGAAAGGTCTTGAACCAGGTCGGGGTTTAGTTGAAGGCTGTTCCTGGTCTCCGTGAAGATTTCTGCCAGGAAGGCAAGAGGGGGTGACGGGTGGGCCGAGAGAGGAGGGGAGGGAGTATCCTGAAGACGGGGGGTGCTGGCCCGGGAAATGGCAGCTGCCAGGGCCTGGTTGCCTGGGGGGATGGGTGGGATCTCGATCAGGGGATGGAGCGTGGGGGTGAGGAGAGGAGAGGTGTCCCGTAAGCAAAGCGGGGTGTGTGTTTTGAGTAGAATGTAGGGGTGGGGTGGTAGTGGGCGAGTAGCTTGATCCAAATC
>Ga0307507_10009587_pt1 | contig 12833 bp, 8 predicted proteins | sample 7_EM_MG_FD_207223 | JGI IMG/M metagenome (GOLD analysis project Ga0307507, IMG submission 207223) | Populus trichocarpa ectomycorrhiza microbial communities from riparian zone in the Pacific Northwest, United States - 7_EM | ecosystem: Host-associated > Plants > Roots > Unclassified | place... | reverse complement strand
CCTTGTCACTCATGATTGCCCTGGAGAATATTCAAGCAACATTAGACATATCTTCATATAACATAATTTAAAAATAATTCGGCCAATGCCAAGATTTCCTAACACCCATAAAAAAAAAAAAAAAAAAAAGAATCCACCCAATTCTACCAATTATCTCAGTTTAGACTAGTTAAAACAACTAAAAATAGCGTCTACACTCAAACAATAAACATAACACACCCAAGTTTCATAACAACACGAAAGGTCAAAAATGTCAATTTTTTTCAATTTCTCAGCAACCAAACAGAGTATTATCAAGTAAATATTCATAAATTCTATTAAATCTAATCATGCAACTGATGAAAAAAAAACACTTCCTGTTCACTAACCAACAAAGTCAACAACAACAAGAAGAAATACACAAAAATCAACAAAGCAATTGAAAAAAAAAATCCAAACTAACCAATCTAAGAGAAATCATACATTTGTACATCCAAACCCGATTCAGGATCCGAAAAATCAGAATTCAATTTCCAATCAAGATGTGTTAAACAAGAGACGGATTTTTCAATTTTTAGATGGTAACTTTCTTTCTAGGTTTAACGATCTAGGTTATTATTGTTATTATTATTATTCCAAAAAAAAAAAGTTTCGATCTTAAATTAGTTAAGGTCAGCCAAAGTAATAAATAGAATAAAAGAGAGATTTCTTTTTCTTCCTGAAGAGAGAGACTTACAGTGAGGAAGAGAAAAAAGCAGAAGAGGAGGGGGAGGAATCTCTGAGCTTTGAGCTTGTGTGTGAGAGAAAGAGAAGGCGACCTCTGGATAAAAGTGAAAGCCACAAACAAGTGAGCGTGTTTACTAGTGGGTGTGTCCGTGTTTTATTTTTTATTTTTATTAATAATGATTTTTGGATGGACGGATGGGATGGGATGGGATGGGATGGGATGGTGGGGATGGTTGTGGGTGGGATGGGATGGGATGGCATTGCTGTTGTTTGTCGTTGATGGATGGATAGATGATTGCTTGTTTTTGCGTTTGTGCTTGTGTGCTTTGAGTTTGCTTACCTGTCATTAACGTAATTGCTGCTCCTCTTCGTGACCTTGGGGTTGATTGGCGCTGGGTTCAACCCTAGTTTTGTAAATTTTAAAACAAATTACCTTTATTTTTAATTTATTTTTTATTATTTTTATTAAAAATAATTTTTAAAAATAAAAATATATAATTTTTATGTATTTTTAAATAAAAAATATTTTAAAAATTATCTTAAAAAAAATTGAAATTTTTTCTTTCAAGATCGAGATTTAAGCTATTTGAATTACATTCTAGTCGGTTTAATTAAAGAATGATCAAATTTAACATTTTAAAAACATTGCACCAATGATCAAAAAAATTTAAAAAAAAATTATTAAAAAAATTAACCGGGCTCAATCTTTCATGCAAACCAATAAATATTATTTTTATGGATTTAAATAGTACAATAACTATATTTTGCTCTTCTAAAAAATTCAATGAATTATTTATTATGATTAATATGATCATTTAACAAGGGTTAATTATTATTTTCAGATTGATAAGGGATAAATCAGTCTTTTATATTTTTTAAAACACAATCAAATGATTAAATTACACTTTTGAGTTTTTAGATCAATTAAAATGTATTTTGTTGTTAGAGATTGGATATTAAAGATATATATATATATATATAGACACACATACAGGGTCTAAAATCTTGAATCCTAATTTTATGATCACAAGAGTCGGGTCTAATGACCAAGACTATTGTTGACAGGCAACACATCATTAAAAAAAACTAAAAAGGACTCAAGGTTTTATTGCAGTGGTATTTTTGGACTTTTGCATGGGATATATTTGGTTTTATAGAATTAGTGAGGGATATGTATGCCTTTTACTCTATTTGTTGCAGAGTGTAAAGTCCTGGATACTTTTGGAAGCAAAATTTCTGTTTGCTTTTGGATATAGGCTTTTTCGGTTTTTCCTTCTCTCGAGTAGAATGAGATTATCAACATAACATTGGGTTTTAAAACAAATGCTTTTGTTTTTAGGGGTATTTGTGTTTTTTAGACTCCAGTTTTTTTGTAAATTTCGTGTGGGGTTAAGGGTGTTTTGGTATATATAAAAAAACAAAATAAAAAGTTGTTGGGGCGTGATAAGAACACACCAAAGTGTGGAGTTTGTCTGTGCTATTTGAACGGCGCATGACACCTTCTCCAATATCCAAAAATACCCAACTACCGTCTCAGATGGGCCTGTTCATGGTTCGGTTCGGTTCGGTTTGAACCATAAAAACTAACCGAACCGAGCAACTTGTATTTTTTAAAATTCAAACCAAATCGAATTCTGGTTCGGTTCGGTTCAGTTAAATTCGGTTTTTTGGCTTAAAAACCGGGAAACCTAATCATGGATGTGGTAATGGACCAGCATGCTTTCATGAACAGAGAATCCAAGGCTTTTGAAGTTTCCCTCTCCACATGCTTCCTTTTTCCCCTTGGTTTCCCTTTCCTCTATCGTCCCTCTCGGTCCGATTTGGCTTTTCATCATCCGCCTCTCTGCTCAATAATGGTTTCTTTTTTTAGTGGCTCCTTTTGATTTGCTTGTAGTCAACACAGTAAAATCCATGTCTTGAGGATGGAAGCACTGTCAAAGATGATGAGCAGTGTCAAAGATGGATAAACTTTACCTTGCCATTCCTCCCTCTCTTTCTGCTGCAAGTGAAGAGAGAAGCCAAGAGTTTTTGTTTGGTTGCAAGTATACTAGATGGATGTGGAGACATGGGTTAATGACTTATTGTTCGGCTAGAGAAGAGACAGATGCAAGGGACAGAAATGCAGGGTGGATGAAAATTAAAAGGGAAAGAAGGCGATAAATTGTCTCTGGTGTGGGCGGCGACTTTTCATGTAATGTTATCAATTAGGGTTAGGTTTACTGTATTATTTATAGGTTGTTTATTAACTTTATTTTATGGGTGGACCGGTTCGGTTCACCGGTTTCAATGATAAAACCGAAACCGAACCGAACCGGCAAGCTTTTATGGTTTTAAAAATCGATTTAATCGGTTTTCCATCTCGGTTCGGTTTTCTCGATTAATTTTCCATCGATTTTCTCGGTTAATCGGTTTTTTTGAACACCCCTAGTCTCAGGCGAAGCATCGTGGGGCGACATGTTTTGTCCTAAAGGCCGCCTTTAAGCGACGACTAGATTTCTTCAGCTCTACCATCTTTTCTCTCTCCTCCAAAGTTCAAAAATACCCTAAACTTTTGTATTATTTTAATTGCGGTCCTCATAGTTTTTATTGTTCTGTATTTGCTTTGAATTCTTTTTATGATTTATTTATTTTTTTAATTTCATCATTTATCATTGTATTTTATTTTATTTTTATGTTGGATTTGGTTCTCTTTCTTTCCATTGATATTTATTTTGTTTTTCACCCTTCTTCTAATTGATTTTCTTTTCAATTTCATACCTTATTTTTGTTTTTTTTTTTTAAATTAAGCACCATTATTTTCATTATAATTTCATTTATTTTCTTAATTGAATTTTTTTCCAGATTCATCCCTCATTGTTTGATTTTATTTGATTTTAATACCAAATTGATCATTATTTTTTCAATCCTGGTTTTTAAACCCAACCCAAAGGTCGATCCCGGGTAAGTCCTGGGTCACAAATCAAATGGGTTGGTCAAGGTTACCCAGATCAACTTGTTCTAAAAAAATATTCAACGGGTTTTAATTTTTTTTTACAGGGAAGTTGCGTCCTTATTTTTTTAATTACAGTTTTTAAACTCGACTCGGAGGTCGACCCCGGGCAAGTCCTGGGTCACGGGTTGGGTGAGTTGGCTAGGGTTACCCGGGCAACTAATTTTTTTATTTTACAAATATGTAAAAATGACATTATTTTGGTGAAAATTTTAAAAAGAAAAATAATCAATGGGTTTTAAATATGACTTTTAAAATAAATTAAAAAGAATTTAACAAAGAAATTGGGTCCCATTCTTTTGATCATGGTTTTTAGACCCGGCCCAAGAGTTGACCCAAAGCAACTCCTAGGTCATAGGTCGAGTAAGTTGACCAGGATTACATGGATCGACTAATTTTTTTATTCTACAAGAATGTAAAAATTATATATTATTTTATAAGGATTTAGCAAATAAAATCAACGAGTTTTGAAAAACATTAACAAAAAAAACTAGTCACAATTCCTTTGATCATGGTTTTTAATTATTTTTTTTGTTTTATCCCTTAACATTTAATTTATTTAGGATTTTGCTTCGTAATTTTTTCAAGTTTGTCTTCTATAATATGATGCCGGCCTCATAACCAAAGTTACAAGTTTATAAGGTTAGCTTTAGTTGACTCCTATTTTTTTAAATTATATTTTCCAACATTTGGTTGGTTACAAATTAGTCTTTATTATTTTTTTCACGTTCTTTTCTTTGAAGTTATTCCCATCTCATGTCTCGAGTAACAAATTTGATAGGTTAACTCGAATCTTTTTCTGTTGTCATTTTTTTTATATATCCTAGATGTCAATTTTTTAATAATTCAGTTTATTTGCTGTCATTACTTTTTTAAGTATTATTAGATTAGCCGAGGTTATTAAACTCAGTCAACTCAGTGAACCAATTCTATGATTTTTTTAAAATCCCAAGTTTTGTATGGAGTTTTTTTTTTCACGTTCGGAAAAAAATTATCTGGCCCACAGTATAACATGGATCATCTATCTAGTTCATTATCTATATATATAAAAAAATCCTTTGGCTCTAAAGCTAAAGCATGTGAGGTTGCACTTTACACTCACTTGTTTCCCTTGGCCCTCATTCTTTTTTTATATATCTTCAAATAAAATCCTAATTAGATAATTATTTGTAATGATATTTATAAAATTATCCAATTACTACATATTTTTTAAATAATATTTGATTTAAAAAAAAACAATTATAGCTTGTCGTGAAATGCATGTCAAGTATGTTGTTGTATTGTAATATTTGTGAACTATCCCAATAAGGAAAAAAAGTTGAACACTTGGTGAACATCTATTGGTCATTAGGATTGTCGTATTTCCATGTCACAATAAAAATTTTAAATTCATCATTTCATTTGCTCACATTATAATCTTGGTTCTTCTTTTTTAAGTGATTGTAATTTATAATTTATTATTTGTAATTTGTAATTATAACTTGTTATGTAATGCAATTGTAAATCCCACCACAATACATATGCGAGAGCAAGCATAACAGCTACACAATAAAACCACACCCTCTTAAACCAAATTGAAAAAAAAATTAAAATTAAGTGTCAAATGATAGCAAAAATAAATAAATTGAAATATCAAAATAAAATAAAAATACAAAAAGGGATGTAAATAAACGACTGCACTGTGGATGAATAATGCAACTAAGAGTGCAATTGAGTGTAGATGAATAGTGGTAGCATATCGAAACACTTAACTCATTTAGTTTTTTTTAGTAATATTAATATAGTTTTAGTATAATACCATTAATTATAAATATAGATTTTATAAAAACTACGACACTACTTACTAGTTTCATAGAATAACCTCTTTTACCGAAGATAGAAAACAAAAACAATATTTTTTTGCATGGGATATATGTTGAGATTTTATCTCGTCTAATCAGGAATTGTGTAGGTGTAAGATTCTATATTTGTTCCTTGAATTAGGATAATTGATTCCTGTAATTAGTTTTCCAGATTTCCTTGTATATTTAGTTTCCTATTTTGATATAGGTTTGTATCTTATAAGTTTTATCATTCATATTCAATCAATATAATGAAAATACAATTCTGAAAACAAACATGGTATCAGAGCGTGGTTTGAAAAACCTCTGCCTTTGCAAAAAATATTTCTTAAACCTCTGCCATTGATATAGGAACCTCTGCCTTACGTAATTATTAGTATTATTATCATTCTTTTATTCCTTCCAGTTATTATTCTTTTCTCCCTTCTAATGAATAAAGATGAGTGAAAAAAATATTGAATCGTCTGGGATGAATCAGTTCCTGTTATTGTTCAATCTGAGGGTATTTTTAATGCAAGAATCATTCTCACTGAATCAAACTATGATGTTTGGTCCCAGCTGATGGAGATACATATTGCTGAAATGGAGAAACTCTCTTATATTTGTGGCAAGACGAAGCCACCTGCAGAGACAAAAAATAGATATAAAAAGTGTTATGTTGAAAATCAGAAAGTGAAAAGGTGGTTGTTGATGTCCATGACTCTAAAAATTATGAAGCGTTACCTACGCTTACCTACTGCCCACGAAATCTAGAGTGCTCTATCAAAGGCCTTCTATGATGGAAGTGATGAGTTGCAAGTTTTTGCCTTAAGCCAAAAGGCATTCACCGCTAAACAAAGTAGCAAATCTCTATTTGAATATTATGGAGAACTAACTGAGGTTTTCCGAGAATTGGACCATCGTGATAAAGTAATCATGACAGATCCTGAAGACATAGTTGCATACCGAAAATCCATTGAGCGACTTAGGGTACACATCTTTCTTGTTGGATTGAATAGTGAATTTGAACAAGTTCGTGGGGAAATACTACGCAGGAACCAGTTCCAGACTTAGAAGGATGTTATTTTTTGGTCCGACAAGAGGCAGTTCGTCATGCAACTTTGAAAGGAGAATCTGGAAATCCAGAAGCTTTCGCCATGGTGGTTAGACACCGATCTAATCAAAACTGGCAGAACCATCCTAAGACCAACAATGGCATCGACAAGTCTACCTACAAATACACCCAATGCAATCAGACTAACCATACCAAAAGTCGGTGTTTCGAACTTGTGAGGTATCCTAAATGGTGGGATCATAGTCGTGATACACAGAAGAAGAATTTAAAAAGGCTCTCCACGGTAGCAATTCCATAAACAAAAATTGAGGATGATGTTGCTGAAAAGGCCTCTGCACTGGTCTTAATTGCAAATAATGGTGGTAAGGTTTTAAATATTTCTACACCTGGTTTCAATAGTGCATTGATAATTGATTCTAGTGCTACAGATCATATGACATTTGATTCTAGACAGGTCTCAACTCTAAATTCATCCTTATAAAAATTTGTTTCTACTGCCAATGGTGCTTCGACCCCAGTTATTGGAGAAGGATCTGTGACTTTCACTAGTACTTTGAATTTAGACTCTATTTTAGTTGTTCCATCGTTAGATTACAACATGTTGTCAGTTTCTCAAATAACCAAAACTTTATCTTGTGTTGTAATTTTTGGCCTAAATTTTGTGTGTTTAAGGACATTCGAACAAAGCAGACGATTGGGTATGGTATTAGGCAAGGGAAGTTGTATTACTTGGACCTGGTGCCAACGAGTTCAAGCGAGTTACGAAAAGTCTTAACAGTGGATGGCTCTGAGGGGGAGAAAAAGAAATATGAAATCTGGTTATGGCATCGGCGTCTAGGGCATGCTTCCTTGGGGTATTTGAAGAAATTATTTCCTAATTTATTCACAAAATTTGATATTTTTAGTTTCCATTGTGATGTTTGTGAACTGGCAAAGAGACATCGGGCTTTCTTTCAGTTATTTTTAAATAAAAGTCCACTCCCTTTTATGGTTATACATTCTGATGTCTGGAGTCCATCCAAAGTTACTACTTTGAGTGGATCACGTTGGTTTGTTACTTTTATTGATGACTGTACCAGAATAACTCGGTTATACTTGATGACATCCAAAGGTAAAGTGAATTTGTTATTTCAGAAGTTTCATAAAATAATTGAAACTCAATACAGTGCATAAATTCAGGTTATCTGTAGTGACAATGTAGGAGAATATCAGAGTTGTGAACTTCAACAGTATTTGGAAACATACAAAATTATTAATCAAGCTACTTGTTCCAATACACCCCAGCAGAACGGGGTTGCAGGGCAAAAAAATCAACATTTGTTGGAGGTTGTTCGAGCTTCACTAGTAGAAGCTCATATGCCTTTATCCTATTGGGGCGAAGCACTTAACTCTTCAGTATATTTAATCAATCGGGTGCCCTCTAGCATTATTAACTTTCAGACACCATTCCAAGCTCTTAGTGATGCAGTTGTAGCCCCAATAGTCCCGAATTTGCCCCCTCGTATCTTTGGGTATGTAGCATTTATGCACCTCCATAAACATCAGTGCAACAAGTTGACTCCTCGAGTGTTACGATGTGTTTTTCTCGGATATTCTACTCATCAAAAGGGATACAGATGATATCATCCTCCAACTTGATGAATGTTTATCACAATAGATGTTGTTTTCCATGAGAACTCAATGTATTTTTCCCCTGAGCCTGAACTTCAAAGGGAGAACCATAAGGAAATTCAGACTCTAGATTATGATGTCCTAAACTATAATCACAATTCTGAGGAAAACTAATCCCCTGAATCTGGTAACTTGGATGTGGGCAACTTGGATCGAAGTGGTATAACCTTGGATTCAAGTGGTGACGACTTACAAGCTGGACCAGTCAATCATGAAGTGGGTGAATTGGATTTAAATGGTATGTCTTTAGATACAAGTGGCGATGAAAGTCTAGAAGCTAAAGACGTTGCTCCTCTGTCGGAGTCAAACCCTTGCATAATACTAAACCAATCTTCTGCTACAAATGTTCTTGATGTAGTTTCAGAACCATTTCTAAAACAGTTACCATAACGTCACACCAGAGGTTTTCCTAAACCCACATATGAACCTGAACTTTCTAGCAAAATTAAATATCTCATAAGTCATTATGTGTCTAACCATCGGTTATTATAATCAAATATGTCATTCGTAAATCAATTATCTACTGTATCTATCCCTAACAATGTGCAGGAAACCTTAATTGATCCCAGGTGGAAAGCAGTTATGAACGAGAAGAAATCCTTATAAAAAAAATAAAACCTGAGAACTCGTTGATCCTCCACCAGGAAAAAAACCAGTTGGATGTCGATGGATTTACACTATGAAGTATAAAATTGATGGCACAATTGAATGCTTCAAAGCAAGACTGGTGGCAAAAGGTTACACCCAAACCTATGGGATCGATTACACGGAGACATTTGCACCTGTAGCTAAAATCAACACAGTTCAAGTCTTGTTATCTTTAGCTGCGAACTTGGATTGGCCATTACAACAATTTGACGTAAAGAATACCTTTCTATATGGAGAATTGTCCGAAGAAGTTTACATAGATCTCCTACTAGGATGCATGATACCAACAAAGTTGAGTCAGAAGGTGTGCAGATTAAAGAAATCGTTGTATGGGTTGAAACAATCTTCGAGAGCATGGTTTGGAAGGTTCACAAAGTCTATGATAGCTTTTGGCTATCATCAGAGCAATTCAAATCACACTTTATTCTTGAAGAAACAACAGGGTAAGATCATTGCATTCATTATATATGTGGATGATATGGTGGTTACAGGAAATGATCCTGAAGAAAGGAAGGCCCTACAAAATTATTTGTCTAAAGAATTTGAAATGAAAGATTTAGGTGATTTGAAATATTTTCTTGGGATAAAAGTGTCTTGATCTAATAAAGGGATCTTTCTGTCTCAAAGAAAATATACCTTAGATTTATTACAAGAGACTGGTATGTTAGCATGTCAGCCAGCTGAAACACCAGTGGAAGAAGGTCTGAAGTTATGTGTTAAGTCCAACCAGATACCTACTAATAAATGAAGATATCAAAAACTTATAGGCAGATTAATGTACTTAGCGCTCGCACGACCAAATTTGGCATACACATTGAGTATTGTTAGCCAATTTATGCATAATCCTGGAGAACAACATATGAATGCAATTATGCGAATTTTAAGGTTTCTAAAGTCTGCTCCAGGAAAGGGGATTTTGTTCACTGAGAATGCAGATTACCAAAGCATAGATACATATACTAATGCTGACTGGGCTGGAGCTATAGATGATAGGCGATCTACTTCTGGTTACATTACCTTTGTAGGAGGTAATCTCGTTACATAGAGAAGCAAGAAACAGAACGTTGTTGCTCGCTCTAGCGTAGAAGCTGAATTTAGAGGTATGACCCTTGGATTTTGTGAAGCATAATGGCTAAGGCTTCTCTTACAGGATTTAGGTTACCAATCTAGGCAACCAATTCAACTTTACTATGATAATAAAGCAGCATGTGATATTGCCCATAACCCGGTTCAACATGATCGTACAAAGCATGTCGAGGTAGACAGATTCTTCGTTAAGGAGAAATTGGATAGAAAAATTGTGGAGTTGCCTAAGATTCGATCTGAGGATGAATTGGCTGACTTTCTCACCAAAGCAGTCTCAAATCGAGTGTTCTCAAAGTTTTTAGACAAGTCGGGCATGTGTGACATCTATACACCAACTTGAGGGGAAGTGTTGAGATTTTATCTCGTCTAATCAGGAATTATACAGGTGTAAGATTCTATATTTGTTCCTTGAATTAGGATAATTAATTCCTGTAATTAGTTTCCAGATTTCCTTGTATATTTAGTTTCCTATTTTGATATAGATTTGTATCCTATAAATTGTATAATTCATATTCAATCAATACAATGAAAATACAATTACGAAAACAAACAATATAATCATCCAAAGCAAAAACAATAGGGAATGTTTCCTAATTAAAAAATATTTTCTATTTTTATTTCTAGTTTCCTTTTCCTTTTTTAGTTTTTATTTTTTTGATAAAAAATTAGAAAATGTGTTTATTTGTTAAGAATGAGGATAAAGTTTTTCATTAAAAAAACATAAAGATTACAAGTATTTTTTATAAAAAAATAAAACCATTCTTTTTTGTTTTGTATTTGGTATAATCTAATTATAGAACAACTTGTTGTATTTGGGTTAATCTAATTATAGAATATTAATTTTATTTTATTTAAAATTATCATGAAAAAATTATATTATTAACAAACAAAATTATATTAGATTTATAATAAAAATTAAATTTATGACGCTAATTAAATATAAAAATATAAAGAATAATAATTTTAATATCTTACATTGCTAAAATGTGCTTTTATATATATATATATATATATATATATAAAATATTGTTCATGTTTTGTTTTTCATTTAAAAAACAGTAGAAAACTTGCAAAATAAATCATGGAGAAATTCTTAAAATATGTTTTTCAGTATAAATTTAAAAACTTGATAAAATAATTTTTCTTTTATAAATGAAAAAAATATTGTATTTAATATTAATTAATTTTAAAAAATATAAAAAAATAATATATTTTTAAAATAAGTTAAAGGGTGTGAGGAATTCATTGTTCACCCACACCCAAAGCCCTGTGGATTACAATAATAATTCACAGTGTATTTATTTTTTTTTCTCACTTTTGTTTTTACACTTTTTCTTTTTTTTTTCACTTTTTTTTTCTCACTTACAGTGTATTATTTTCCTCTTTTTTTTGTTTTCCTACAGTACTTTCCCTCCTTTTCTTTTCTTTTTTTGTTTTTTTCTAAAATTATATTTATCAATTTTTCTTTTTTTAAAGTGAGTTGGTTAAAAATTTCACTTAAAAATTTCACTTTGTAATTTTTTTTACTCATAGTGTATTACTTTTTCTTCTTTTTCTTCACTTTTTTAAATTTTTTTTATGATTTTTTTTTTAAAAATTTGTTTATTTTTTTTAATATTGATGTAATTGAAAAATAAGTTTTGTAATTTTTTTTTTTCATTTTGCCTTTTTACAAGTTAAAATGATTCATCTATTTACTATGGTAACCCAAGTTGCTCCGGTTTACAAGTTTGGTGAGATTTATTTTCTTTTTAATTGAACTTGACTTTGTTATCGTTTATCTCATATAGTTAAACATAAAGTTAAAACATGTATGTAAAGTTCTATAGCTTTCCTCGCATGTTACTGTGGATTGCTTTAGTTTTATATTTTTTTTTGTTTTTTATTAATAGAAAAGTTAAATCATGTGGCGAAAACACTGTATTTTTCCTCACAAAATACTGTGGATTGCTACAAATCATTTTATTCAGTCTCTAAGTTTTTGATCACCAACACAATTTTTTTTTCCATCATGAAATATTAGCTTTATCATAATTTTAGTTTTTATTACTTATTTAGCACTGATTCATAATTATAATGCTATCAAGTATATTTGTTTTATAAGCCTATAGCAGTGCGCGAAAATACCTTCTCGTTTATATATATTAAAAAAAAAAAAACAGGCACGGTTCCGAAGTCACTGAGAATCTGAGATGACCTAGGAATATTTTTCAATCGAAACCACAATAGTCTTAAAAAAAAGGAGACAGATGAGCACTTGCGTCATTCTGTTCCACACGTGGCGATATTTGATTGGTAATTTATTTTCAAATCATGTGCCTGTCATTTATTCCAGCATGATCTGAGCCGTTCAAAGATAGCCGGCCAAAGCACAACCACGCGACCAATTATCTGACAGAAAAGTCCGACGACCAGAAAGGTTGGATGGAAAACTTATTATAACTAGTTAGTTCACTTCAGCACTGGTTTCCAGTTTGTAAGGTAGAAAGAGAGAAAGAGGCCACCATTTTCATCATGGGCAAGAGCTACCCTACAGTGAGTGAAGAGTATCAGAAAGCAGTGGAAACTCAGAGGCCTCATCGCTGAAAAACATTGCGCTCCTCTCATGCTCAGATTAGCGTACGGATATCTCTGTTTTTCTATCTGATTTTTTTTTGGAGAGTTTGAGAGGAGTGTGGTAGTGATTGAAGTATGTATGGGGTTCTAAATATGTGTGTGTGTGTGTGTGTGTTTTTGTTTTTGTTGATGTAGATGGCATTCTGCTGGTACGTTTGATGTCCATACAAAGACAGGAGGACCGTTCGGTACGATCAGACACCCAGATGAGCTTGCTCATGGA
>Ga0307507_10009586_pt1 | contig 12833 bp, 10 predicted proteins | sample 7_EM_MG_FD_207223 | JGI IMG/M metagenome (GOLD analysis project Ga0307507, IMG submission 207223) | Populus trichocarpa ectomycorrhiza microbial communities from riparian zone in the Pacific Northwest, United States - 7_EM | ecosystem: Host-associated > Plants > Roots > Unclassified | place... | reverse complement strand
TTCACGAGAGTAAGTCTAACGATGTCTGGTCCTGATATCTTGATACCATGACTGACCATGATTCGAAGAGGAGTGACTAGCTGAAGTAGGGCTTGTCATGTTGAAGAGTTTCATTCAAGGAGAGAAATTTTTTTTTTTTGTTTTTTTTTGTTTTTGTTAATAGTTGAAATTTTATTAAGAAAAAAAACTATAAAGATAATAGTCTAACTTACATCAGATGAACAAGTAGAGAAAAAAAAAAACATTAAAACTGTTGCATGAAACAAGAAAGAGCAACAAAATGAGAACAAAACAAAACCTAAGAAACCAACTTCTCCCGACTAAAAGGAACATGACATTGATTCCATCTTGATTTATTCCCTTAATTAAAGACACTGTTTGATGTTGTGTTAGCTAATATATTTTATAACAGTTTTAATTAAAAACTTCTTTTTTTTAAACCATGATTAAAAGTATTTTTCTTAAATTGTTTTTATTTAAATCACAATTGTAAGCTACGAGAATGCCAAACACGAACTAAAATTACTTTTGTTTTGGCGATGTCTTTGATTTCTGCCCCGTCTCCTATTAGAAAGACCATTGATCTTATATACAGAAACCAATTATTTTATCCTCGGCAAAAATCTTTCTAACCCCATATAAGCTACCAGCTCTGCCTATACAGTTGTGTTGCTGCCGGCAGCTCACGATTATCTTATTATATGTGCGTCGTTGGTATAGTTTGTAGCTACTATGGATGCCTTCGATCATCTTCGGAGTTCATTTTGCATGGCCGGCTTAATAATGAGGGATTAAGAAGGCTGAATCCGAATCAAACTGATGACAAAGATAAGGTGGTGTGAATTCTGTCAAGAACACTTTAGTCACATAGAAGAATAAACTTCATTGTACCAAGTTCCTTGAGCTTATTACACAAGTGGGTGTCTTTAAAAATTGCTGGACATGGATAATTTAATCTCTGTTGACAGCAAGAAGGAAAGAGGTGGGATTTTTTTTGTTTTAGTTTAACGTGGGTGTCCGGGCCAGCTTGCGCGTACCTCGACTAATCTCACGGGTCCTGAAGTTAACGACCATATAAGTCTCCAGTGGCCATCATATAAGCAACCACATGACTCGAACCTGAAACCACAGAAGAAGCAAACCTCTTAGTTTCAAACTCTTATCACTAGGCCACCACCTAGATGGTTGAAAGAGGTGGGATTTTGAATGGTGGATGCTGTTACAGTATGACCAAGAACAAGAATTTGTAGCATAGGACACCCAATAACATTATCATCCTATTCTTAAAAAATAAAGAGCCGAATCTCTATAGACCAAACCAAAATAGTTGTAATCAATTATCCATTATTAGCACTGTTGAGTGTTGACTAATACTCTTTAATATAGAAAAGGTGTTTTGGTCCTTCGGTTCCTATTTCGCTCGTCCATTATTGAAGAAGCTATTGTAATTGGCGTTGGCGTTGGCGTTACAATGCCGACCCGCAAGAACCTTTTTTTTTTTATTTTTGGTGGTAGAAGACAAAGAAAACATTCAATTTGAAAGAACACAAAAGTAATCACACTCTCTTAAGTCTTAACTTCTGTATTAAATACTAAACCTGATCCTAATTCTACTCTACAGCAAATCCTAATTCTCCTTCTATGGCATCGTCATATCTTTCTTTCGCTTCAAAGCTCTCTTTTCTCCATAACGGAAACTACAAAAACGATGCCGTTGGAAGGAACTTGGTGTTTGATAACCCAAATTCGTACAAGTGGAACCGGAAATTCAGTGATTCTTGTTTTTCGAAGACGCGATGCTCGGGCGTTGGAGTAACACGCGCCGCCTCCACGACGGAGGCAGTGGTGGATGACAATCGAGTTTCGAAAGAGGATAGTAGAGTTCTAAGAGTTGGTTTGGTTTGTGGAGGTCCTTCTGCTGAGCGTGGGATTTCCCTCAACTCTGCTCGATCAGTACTTGATCACATAGAGGTACTCTTGCCTGTGCCAAGATTTGTAATTACTGGATGTGCATTGTAACTTTTTTGGTATTTTGTTGTTGTTGTTGTTGTTGTTACAGGGGGATGATTTGCAAGTGAGCTGCTATTATATTGACTATGATATGAATGCATTCGCTATATCATCTGCTCAGGTTGGTTAGTTACTCAGTCAACGAAATGTTTTCACTTGAATTGAATTATAAGTAGTAACTGTGATTTCTCTCTTAGGTATATTCAAATACTCCGGCGGATTTTGATTTTAAGCTTGAAAGGTAAGGTTTTATTTATTTATTTATTATTTCCCCCCTCTAATGCAGAGAAGGATGGCTAATTGTGTGTTTTGTGCAGCCTTGCCAAAGGTTTTTCGTCGTTGGATGAATTTGCAGAACATCTTGCTGCTTCTGTGGATATAGTGTTCCCTGTTATTCATGGCCGGTTTGGTGAAGATGGTGGAATTCAGGTGCATTATACATAGCATCATCCTTCATTTGCGTTATAGGATATTGTCTCGAAAGATATATTTTTGTAACGGGTGGTGGTCTTTTTATTCAGGAGTTGCTGGAAAGGCATAATGTTCCATTTGTTGGCACAGGATCTCGTGAGTGTCGTAAAGCATTTGATAAGGTAAGGGAGACAGTCTATTAGTCTGTAATAAGTTATTAGGTTTGGAAGCCCCTAGAATTGAATCGAAGTTCCTATGTATTGTGCATTGAATATTTGAAACTTGTTGGTATCTCTGGAGGTGTGATGAAAGGAGAGCTTTGTTAGTAGATGTTGCTGGCAATTCGAAGAATCAATATTTACTAGCATCCATGTTATTAGCTGACTGTTCCTAGGTCGACATAATTAGTGATAGATGCTTGGGAAATAAATTGAGAAGGAAAATTGTCACACCTCCATATTTCATATACCCTTGATAACTTTCGAATGTTACTTGTGCTAGAAGTACTTTCTTCTGTGAGATGAGGCTAACCATTTACCTTCAAATCATTGACAGTATGATGCCTCCTTGGAACTCAGCAAACAAGGATTCATAACTGTACCTAGTTTTCTAGTCCAGGTATTGGTCCCAACTATTTGGTAATTTGAAGTGCTTTTGTCACGCCTGTTTGGGTCAACTTTTATTTATTTATCTATCAATTTAGTGCTGGATATGCATTAGGTTGCACTGTATCTGGTTATGAGTGGATATACTGACATGTGCATATGGCATTTAGGGAAGTGAAATTGATGAATGTGAATTATCCAAGTGGTTCACAAGCAATCAATTGGACCCTAACTCTGGGAAAGTTGTGGTAAGACACACTTCCTCATCTCAGTTTAAGTAGTCTAATAAGCACGTGTAGTGAGATGGTTCAGCATTAGGATCTCAAACTTGTCATCATATGTTTGCAGGTAAAGCCAGCTAGAGCTGGATCAAGTATTGGAGTTACAGTTGCTTATGGTGTTTCTGATTCTCTTAAAAAAGCAAATGATCTCATTTCAGAGGTAATTTAAATCTTATAACATTTCTCATTGATGCATACTTTGAAATTACCAACTTTATGCTGAAACACCAGACCGACTTACATGGAAGGTGCTGAGATTGCTTGTTCATGTTTAGGTTTTAGTTCTTTTTTTTTTTCGTTTTTGCAATTTCAGGAAGGTGTTAAAGCCCAAGGTTACTTTTTGGTACCATGAGTACTTAGTTTGCAAAGTTTATTCCTAAAGATTTGGGAGGATTTTTTTTTTGTACCATCTGAAGACAAGGAAAAAAATGATTATCAAACTGGAATGCTGTTGCATTTGGGCTACAGATGGTTCAATTGCCGTAAAATGTTTTCATTTAAAACCATGTGAGATGGTTCAACTGATTAGAATGATGTGTCTTTTCATGTCTGAAAGGGGATAGATGATAAAATCCTTGTTGAAATATTTCTCGAAGGAGGGAGCGAGTTTACAGCAATTGTCCTTGATGTGGGATCTGGTTTTGATTGTCACCCTGTTGTTCTACTGCCAACTGAGGTATACTCTTTTCAGCCCTCATGAATCATTTCAATAATGGTTTAAATCTTCCAAGGTGCTTTAAGATTTTATGTATACTATTTTATTTATTCATCATATTTTTATGAGATGACCATGAATTGTGGAGAGAGTTTTTTTATTGGTTGTATGCTCAAACATTTGTTTTTAAAATTGAATTATTGCTTTTAATAGTCTGCGGTTGTGTTAATTTTTTTTCAAAAAAAGGGGCTCTTGTATAGTAGTGGCTTACAAGATTTAGAAAACTAAGCTATAAATTAGAGTAACCCGGTGAAGAACTGTGATCTAGTAATATGTCATTGATGGTGCAGGTGGAGATTCAATTTCATGGCAGTGTTGATGTGAGAGAAGAAGATGCAATTTTCAATTACCGAAGGAAGTATCTTCCAACACAACAGGTACAGCAGAAGTGTATCTGAGAATTTCATATTGCACTTGCATTTTTCAGAAAGATTATAATATCTTTTCCCATTTCTTTTGTTTTGTAACTAATGCATCTATGGTGCATCATATGTATCTTGAGTTGTGATGTGTAAAATTTGTAATGCCTCCTTTCATTGTTCTAGTCTCAGAAGTTCTTACTTTCTTCACAGGTAGCATATCACACTCCACCTCGTTTTCCTCTCAAAGTAATTGAAAATATTCGAGAAGGAGCATCTATTTTATTCCGTCAACTCGGTCTACGTGATTTTGCTCGGATTGATGGATGGTTTTTGCCTAATTCCATGCATGCATTATCATCTTCAGCTGGAAAATTTGGAAGGACTGAATTGGGCACAATAATATACAATGACATTAACCTGGTAAGTCAAATATATTTTTTACTGGGACTACCGATATTATTTTTTATTACATCTGTGATGTTGATTTCTGATTAATATGTCAGATTAGTGGAATGGAGCAGACCAGTTTTCTTTTTCAGCAAGCTTCAAAGGTACTAATTGTCAGTCTTTTGCTGCGGGCTTCTACTTGAACTTCTTATGAATGTTGTGTCCCCTTTGTTTATTACTGTAGCAAAGTTGAGTTGCATGCTTCTTGTAGGCTGGGGTCCTTCCCCATCAGGTTGCTTTTTCTTTCATGTTAGGCTTGGAATTGGCATAGGAATATGTCAGATACTGTGGCATGCTGATTAGTAAACATTTCATGGAAACATTATCATAGCAACAGAAGTGTGGAGCATGCATGGCTCAAACTTTGGAGTCTTTGTTCTATATGGTTCATTGGTACCTAAAAGTTGACAGATTTTCTCATGTGTAATGCACACGTGAAGTGAGGCATGTTATTCTTTATATGCCACAGAAATGTTGAAATGCTCGTGAATCTAATAATTTTTTAGCTTTTTGTCACCATTCCCACTCGTCTCCTCAAAAGGTTTCTCTTCTTGTTCAGGTTGGATTCTCTCATTCTAACATTCTTCGAAGTGTTATTCATCATGCTTGCTTGCGGTTCCCCAATCTTGCATCACACAACGAAGCATCAGCACATTTGCCAAGAAGATCGAAATCCTTGCCATTTGATGAAGCATTTAACAAACGGGAGGGTATTCGTAAAATTTTTGTCTTGTTTGGAGGAGACACTTCAGAGCGGCAAGTATCTCTTATGAGTGGAACAAATGTTTGGCTTAACTTGCTGGCATTTGATGAAGTAAGTTTAGGAAACATTAGCTATAAATTTGTTTAGTTTGCATAATGGTTGGCGGATGTGTTTGATGAAGTATATAACTGGATGTCTGTTATACATGGATGATGCAGTATTAACGCATCTTTTGAATTCTGAGGCGATTAAGTTTATCTTCTGATTTTTGAATCTAAGTATCCAAAAGTTCTCATATGTGTGCCCTGGATCAATGCTTAGCCTTTCACCGAGTATCCTCCATTCCTGTCGTTTTACTCCTCCAAGCCAGCAATATTTGTGATTCAATAATTTGTTTGGATGTTTTTAATCGAGGTACAATATGGTTATGAATAATGTCTGATATTGGCAATTTGTTGTCTACAGCTTGATGTGACTCCTTGTTTACTTGCCCCCTCAGACGACCATTCTGATGATGGTTCCAGAGTGGTTTGGTCATTGCCGTAAGGAGAGATTTTTGTTCATGTTTCGACTCCATTATAAGCTTGCACAAATAATACATTTTCTTTTTGAAAAGTCAAATAATCCACCAGCTATTTACTTGTTTTCTATAAATCTGCACTCAGAAGCAATACTTAACATTTTTTATTGCCAGCCATGTTTTGATTTATTAGATTTTCATGTATGCTATATCATGCTCCTGGAATTTATATGCAGTTACTCTCTTGTGCTGAGACACACTACAGAGGAAGTTCTTGATGCTTGCATAGAAGCTATTGAACCAGCTCAGGCCGCGCTGACTTCTCATTTGCGCAACCAAGTGATGAATGACCTCATGGAATGTCTGAAGAAGCATAGTTGGTTTACAGGGTTTGACATAGCTGATGAACAGCCTGTTAGATATTCATTAGAGAAGTGGGTCAAGCTTGCCAAAGAAGTTCAGGCAACAGTTTTCATTGCAGGTATTTTTTTTTAACCATTGTAATATTATGATTGATGCTTGCATTAACCTTTCTTTCCACTGCTAGCATGAACATAATAGTACATGTTTGATCTATGAATGTGTGTTGTAGTTTTAAGATATCTGTTTTTTCAAGAATATACAGTAAGAGCTTTACTTCAGATATAGCTCCTGTCACGTTAGATAATATCTGAACATACTCTTTCACCCAAACAAGGAAGGTCATCAAACATGGATTTAGTTGTCTGAGTAATGGTTTGCTTCTACTGGTAAACATCATGTTTGTTAAGCCATAACTTTTCACACTTGGGAAATTTGATTGCAGAGCATGTGGGAGCGTGCTGTTCATATTCTGATATTCTTAAATGAATGCTAACACTATGTTAAGGATGAAATTTTTATTTAATCTCTTTTGTTTAACAAAACATTCAGCTATTATATTCCATATGAAATTTATCTGATGTTTTCTACAGTGCATGGAGGCATTGGTGAAGATGGTACACTTCAGTCTTTACTGGAGTCTGAAGGAGTTCCTCATACAGGTTATTGTAGTCAACACTTTTTCACCTGAAGAATTTAGTTGTCTTGGTACCAGATTGTTCATTCTTCTTTTATTTTCAAATAAAGGTCCTGGTGCGGCAGCTTCGAAGACTTGCATGGACAAAGTTGCAACATCACTCGCTCTTAGTCATGTATGTAACAAAATCACTTGTAGGGATCATCTTATGAAAACTCAGGCTATGTTTAATCTTTCCTTTCTCCATCATATATTTTTCAACATAGCATTGGTTGTGATCTCTAGTAATGAACAGCTTGCAGATTTGGGAATTCTTACCATAAATAAAGATGTGTGCAGAAAAGAGGATTTGCTGAATATGCCTGCACTGGAGATTTGGGATGAGCTGATCTCAAAGCTTCAGTGTGAAACATTATGTGTTAAACCAGCAAGGGATGGATGCTCAACTGGGGTTGCAAGATTATGGTTGGTTCATACCCCTTGTTATTGCCAGTTGCTAATAATCTCTTTGATCTGATATCATATATCCCTAAACTTAGTTAAATATTTTGTGTGTATTTGAATTAATCATATGTTGCGGACCTTTTGTTCGAGCAGTTGCGTGGAAGACCTTGCAGTGTATATAAAAGCTTTGAAGGATTGCCTTCTCCGGATACCACCTGATAGTTTCTCAAAGGTATAGAAGCTTCTCCATAATTTTGTTTCAGGACATCAATGTCAAGTGCCAGTATCACAGATTGTTTTTAGAAATACAGATATCTTGTCTTTGAAAACATTTTAAAGTGATTATTATGCTAAAGTGCATGTTCATGTTTGATGAACTGTTGTAAATGATGTCATTTAGCACCAAATAAGAAAATCGGAAATTATTTTAGATTTCAGCTCTGTAATTACTTGTTAGGGTATCCCCTGTAATAAGAGTATGAGCTTGATGCCCATTTAACATGTGCGTGGATGGTAGTTCCTGGGTGCATCTAATAACTTTATTCTGAAAGTTTTGCATCTTTTGTTTTCTTCTTTTGATAAGCATGAAAGTTTTTGTTCTTAAGACCTAAAGAAATCAACTATTATTAAATATCAAGTGAAAATTAATAGTCTGCTACTTTTTGACTTTTAAGTTGTCTAATGAACCCCCAGTAAACCCATTGTCATTTACCGAACGAATAAATGATTGTGACTACTCATTAGTCCATACTTTGTTGGCAACAGTCCATACTCTTTAACCCAAATCTTTCTTTCTTAGCCATTATTTATAATTGAAACAATAACTGGGTTTTTATCTTACAACAGTCAAACATCCTTTTCTTTTTGTGTAATGTTCAGTCACATGGAATGATTGAGATGCCAAGCCCTCCTCCAGAGCGTTTGATCTTTGAACCTTTTATTGAGACTGATGAGATTGTTGTCTCATCCAAATCTGGGGGTGAAAAAGCACAAGGCCTTGTGTGGAAAGGAAACAGTCGATGGGTAGAAATTACAGTTGGTGTTATAGGAACTCTTGGATCAATGCGCTCACTGAGCCCTAGTGTTACTGTTAAGGAAACTGGTGATATTTTATCACTTGAAGAGAAATTTCAAGGTACATGTTTTTGCACGTTGCAATTTGTTTCAATTATGTTGGCATTTGATGATATCTCTTTTGTTTTTCTTGCTGCTTGCAAATCATGGTAGTTAACCAATGGTAGCATTGAAGTTGATATAGTAGTCCTGAACCTTATTGGTTATGCAGTAAAACACACGAGTAATTAGATACGATTAAAAGAAAATGGATCAAAAAGGATGATTTAGTGGCTGCAGTTGAAGTTTTCTTCATGCTTAATTTGAGGGAATTAATTCGTGAATTTTTGCATGATTTATTGGAAGAAATTCCAAATTTGTTTAGATGGCATTGCTGGTATCTTGACATTGATATTACTTGACAGGTGGAACCGGCATCAATCTTACTCCTCCGCCAGCATCAATTGTTAGGTTTGTTAACTGCTATATGAAATTGTCTTTTATGTTAATGCCATGATTAAGACATCCTGTACTGATAACTATTCTGAAATAATATCACCTCCAATTCCCATGATCATTCTGACCATCTTTTACAAATTTTGCTATGCTGCATGAAAATATAATTAATACATTCAATGACATTCGGAGCAAGCACTCTCTTTCTTCATCTCTCTCTTATTGATCATCTTTTCATCTTTGGATTGTAGTTTGACTAAATGAGCAATTTTTTCTCTTCTTGAATCAGTAACGAGGCGTTGGAGAGGTGCAAACATCGTATTGAATTGATTGCAAACACTCTGCAATTAGAAGGATTTTCACGAATAGATGCTTTTCTTAATGTTGATAGTGGAGAGGTATGCTCTACATTCTCCATGTGCCATTAGCTGAATCAACACAAGATAATAGTTGAGCTTGATTCTGCTCTCTGTTTTGCTTACAAAAGTTCTCTTTCGTGATATTTATCCGTCACCCATATCGTTATTTGCAGGTGCTGATTATAGAGGTCAATACTGTTCCTGGAATGACTCCTTCCACTGTCCTTATTCATCAGGTAGCGTTAGATGTGTTTTGAGCATTTGGTAACCAATTGACTTGTCTGTTTCTGTGACCCTACAATGAAATTTTGCATTTTATCTTAAAAAAGATATCAGCAGAATTATGCATGAAACATCAACATAGAAATAAGATCATTTATTGAAAAACAATAATCTTCTGTGAAACACTGCAAGGAAAAGTAAAAATGAGATGATTTACTGAAACATGATGTTAGGGATGGCTGTATCGGCATGGTTGTTTAGATGTAATATAATGAAATGTGTAATTTAATGAAAAATGTAATGTAATGCTTTGGAAAAGTATGTAATGGAAGCATTCACAAATTTTCAATCTAGTCCCTGTAATTTTTCAAAAACATTATTTGTCTTTATATTTCATTTTCATTTACAAGTTGGTCCTAATTTAAAAGTTTTTTGGTCATTGCACTTCAACAAAATTAAAATTTAGTCCTTAATATGAAAAATTATTTGCAATTAGGTTTCTGTATGATTTGTTCTTCGTCGTATAATGGTTTGACGTAGCTTTTTATTTTTTAATATAATAAGTCATTATAATTGTAATGATCCATAACATTAAAATCTTGAAAATTATACAACCGAACGTAGGATTATAACGATCCATTACATTATATGTTTCATTACATACAATCAAGCAAGCTATATTAATTCATTTCATAAGTAACTAGTTACTTGTGTCCAAATGAGCTAGAATTTGCTGTGTTTCTCAGGCGCTAGCAGAACAACCTCCCATGTATCCTCACAAATTCTTTCGTACGTTGCTTGATTTAGCATCAGAGAGGATCATATAGAGAATTTAGCTGTGCTCGATTAGCTTCAAGTCTTGCAAGAACCCAGCATCATTGTATGTTGTTTGGGATGGTGCTTTGAAACAGTAAAATTAAGAAATCACATCCATGGTTCCTCCCTCTATTTGATCATGTATATTATTACATACTCTTCTTCCTTCAGTTGTCACCTATATTTCTTGCCTAAAAAGGGTTTCGCGAGCATTCCCTGTATTGAAAAGAAAGAAAAGGAAGAGTTTCACTTGTATATCATCCCCTTCTCAAAAATCACTTCCATAACCCCTATAACTCGAGCCTGTATATAGCAGGAAAGATGACTGACTTAGCCTAATTGGTTTAAAACAACCTTGACCACATGATTCATAACAATAAAAACCAGTCGTTTGTAAGGACAGGTAGAGCTGGCTACAGGAGTATGAGAGCATAAAAATGCTCTCCTCCAACACAAATTATAGCAATAAAAATACAACAAGGACATGGAACACACAAACCCAAACAACAATGGTAGAATCAATGACGCATGCAACATGCTCTATAAAATATCTCGTAGAAATTTAGATTCTTGGAACACTATGGTTTCAAGGTATTTAATTACATAATGAAAGTTTGGTGAAGATTATAAATTATTTATTATAATGCTTCAAAGGTTCTTGTTTTTGTTTTACGTGACCATTTTTTAATTGAGATAGTTTAGATGGTTAGGTATATGGTGGAGAAGAAGAAGATGAAGAAGAAGAATTTAATTTAATTAGTTTTTTTCATCGTGCAGTTGAAAGAAGAAGAAGAAGAAGATCCAACTGTGTATATAAAAAAATGTAGGATTTTTACTGGGGAAGAAGAAGATGGAGAATGACCCAATCTCAAGCCTTGTATAGGCCAGTTGGGCTCAAAATGGTGGATTCTTATAGGGTCTTTGTCTAAGCTCACACCCAAAGGTGGTAGGCTCAGGGTGATCACTACCGAACTCATCTTTATTGGGTTCGAGCCTATTAAGAACATGCCCATCAATATCCATACTTACTTGAAAGCTTGTTATGTAGAAAATTACATGATATGGATATATTTGATTCTTGTCCATTGTCCAATACAAACACACTTGAGAGGAATACAGACGGAATTAACATTATGATTTTGTGTTTTTCAAATACCTCTTTGTTGTAAGGAGAGGTTTTCATGGTTTTCTTTACGGAAGAGAAGAGAGGGAATAAGAATTGTGACGGTAGCTTGATGAGATTTGGGTTCTTAATAAATAAGAGTATTTTTTTTCATTTTTATTCTAGGCTAGTCTTAATTGAATGTGTAAATTGTAATAAATAAAAATATAGATATAAAGTGTTTTCAAAGTTCTCAATAATTTACCCTAGCTTATAAACACTTTTAAATTTTTTAATTATATATGTTAACTTTTTTATTTTAAGAGGAATTTATAAGTAAACTATTGCAACTTATGATCTAGTTTGACACCGCTTAAAAAACATTGATTTAAAACTTTTTTTTAGTGTTTTTTTGATGATTTTGATATATTAATATTAAAAAAAAATTATTTTAATATATTTTCAAGTAAAAAACTATTTTAAAAAGTATTTCACACTACAATCTCAAATACCCCTAATAAGATTGCATAACAACAACAAAAATAAATATATTTTTTGTGATCCTTTTCACTTTAACAAAAACAGAATCTATCATCTCTTTTACAGAACGAAATCTTAAAAATCACAAAGACTAAAGATTGATCATTGATTAGTATTGAGATTAAGGGTGTGTTTAAGATAAATATGTAATGAGATGTAGTTCTGTTTTTTTGGTGGGATCCACAAGTAAAGAACATGTATATTTTGTTTCTAATGAGATGTGGTTTGTGTTTTAAGTATGAAAATTTTGCAATGATTGCGATTATATCCATTATGATTATGCCATAGTACATCTATTCCATTTCTCATAAAAAAAATTATTGTATTATTCTCTAAATTATATTGATTCTAATTATAATAGAAAAAAACAAAAAAAAAAAACAAAATTTTCTTTGCTCTATAGCCGAATTACATAAAATAATGTATTGATTCTAATTGCCAAGTTAATTTTAGTACAGAAAATGGAAGTCAAACTAATTTAACGTTCGGCTTACCACGAACCAAAATGGATGGAATAAAATAGTACTGCTATATAGGCTGCCAGCCTCGAAGAAAATGACCATAGCAAATCTTTACATGATACAAACCAAACACGCTTGTTGGCAGTTCTTGCGGTTTTGTTTTTTAAAATATTTTTTTATTTTTTTTATAATATATAAAAATGATTTGAAAATATTAAAAATATTAATTTAAAAAAATAAATAAAATAAATAAAAAAAAAAACTAAAGTAAAAACAAACAGAGAAAGAAGTTAATAATTAAGAGAAGGGATGTTGATCTACGTACCTAT
>Ga0307507_10009585_pt1 | contig 12833 bp, 11 predicted proteins | sample 7_EM_MG_FD_207223 | JGI IMG/M metagenome (GOLD analysis project Ga0307507, IMG submission 207223) | Populus trichocarpa ectomycorrhiza microbial communities from riparian zone in the Pacific Northwest, United States - 7_EM | ecosystem: Host-associated > Plants > Roots > Unclassified | place... | reverse complement strand
GGCTCGCCGCGGCGGACGCCCTGCATCGCGATCGAACCGACGGTGCCGAACGCGGCGTGCCGCGGGTCGACGCCGGCGGGAACGCGGGAGTAGAGGTTCTTGGGCACCCAGTTCAGCTCGGAGTGCAGGGCGTGTTCGTTGCCCGCGCAGGCCACGAGGTCGCCGACCGCGACGTCGGTGATGCCGTCGCCGACCTGCTCGACCACGCCGCAGAGCGAGTAGCCGAGCGGGGTGTAGGAGTCCAGTTTGGACGTCACCTTGCGGTAGGTCGCGGCGAGGCCGTTGGTGGCGACGCTCTGCACGACCTTCGCCACCTGGTCGGGCCGGGCTCTCGCCTTGCCCACCAGGGACAGGCTGGCTTCCGACACCTTCATCATCTCGGTACCGGTGGAGATCAGTGAGAACGCCGTCCGGACCAGCACGCCTCCGGGCTTGCACGCCGGCACCGGCACCTCCAGGAGGGCCAGCTCACCGCTCTTGTAGTTCTGGACGACCTGCTTCACTTCGCTCCTGCCATCGCGTTTCTGTACCAGTACTCGAGAGTCAGAACGTGCCAGAGGTGCTTGCTGCGGTCCTGCTGACCGGCGGCGTCCTCGGCGACCATGCGCTGCAACGCTTCCCGCTGCAGGAAACCCGATTCGACGAGCATGCCCTCGTTGACGACCTCGCGCACCAGCGGCGCCAGGTCGCGGCTCATCCAGGCCCGCAGCGGCGCGCTGAACAGGCCCTTGGGCCGGTGCACGATCTCGCCGGGCAGGATGTTCTCCGCGGCCTTCTTCAGCGCCATCTTCCCGGCACGGCCCACGATCTTCTTGTTGCCGGGGATGCGGAACGCCGCCTTGACGACCTCGACGTCGACGAACGGCGTCCGCACCTCGGTGGAGGCGGCCATGGTCGAGCGGTCGGTGTACGTCAGGTTCAAGCCGGGCAGGAACATCCGCGAGTCCGCCAGGCACATCCGGTTGACGAAGTCGTCCAGCGCCTGGTCGTTGTAGGTGTCGGCATGCTCGGTGAGGACGTCGTCGACGGCCGGGGCGAAGTCCGGGTTCACCAAGTCGATCAGCTCGGTGCGGTCGTACATCGTGTAGCTGCGCCGGAACGCCGTCTCCTCGGGCAGGCCCGCGAAGGACAGGAACCGCTTCGCGAACCGCACAGACCGGTAGCCGCGCTTGGCCGAGGCCACCGGCAGTCTGTCCACAAGGGACTCCACGGGACGCCGGACGATGCCGGGAACCTTGTGGTACCGCAAGGCGATCAGGTTCGCGAGGTGCTTGCGGTAGCCCGCGAACAGCTCGTCGGCACCCATCCCGGACAGCATCACCTTGACCCCGGCCTCGCGCGCGGCCGAGCAGATCAGGAAGGAGTTGATCGCCGCCGGGTCGCCGATCGGCTCGTCCAGGTGGTAGGTCATCTTCGGCAGCAGGTCCAGGACCTGCGGCGCGATCTCGATCTCGTGCAGGTCCACACCGAACTTCTCGGCGACGATCCTGGCGTACTTGAGATCGTCGGGCATCGCCTCGAACTTCGCGTCCTCGGCCCGGAAACCGATGGTGTACGCGGAAATCCCGGGCTGCGAACGCGCGGCCAGCGCGGTCAGGTAGCTGGAGTCCAGGCCGCCGGAAAGGAACGTCGCCACCGGGACGTCCGAGAGCAGGTGCTTCGCGGTCGACTCCGCGATGACCTCGTGCAGGTCGACCTCGCCCTGGTAGGCCGCGCCCTCCTCGGCGACCTCGCGCAGCGACCAGAACCGGCCGCGATCGGTGGTGCCGTCGGGACGGCACCGCAGCCAGGTGCCCGGCTGCAGCTTCTCCGCGCCGCGGTAGGCACAGCGGCTGTCCGGCACCCAGTAGTAGAGCAGCGACGCGATCAGCGCGGCCTCGTCGACGGCCAGGCTCCCGCCCAGCTCGCCGGCCAGGGCCTTGAGCTCGGAGGCGAACACGACCCCGCCGCCCCGTTCCACGAAGAACAGCGGCTTGATACCCAGCTGATCGCGGACCAGGAACAGCTCACCGCTGCGCTCGTCGAAGATCGCGAAGGCGAACATCCCGCGCAGCCGGGGCAGGCAGTCCACCCCCCAGACCCGCCAGGCCTGCAGCAGCACCTCGCTGTCCGACGTGCCGCGGAAGCGCACGCCCGCGGCCTCCAGCTCGACGCGCAGCTCGGGCGCGTTGTACAGCTCGCCGTTGTAGCTCAGCGCGAGCCCGTCGTGGACCATCGGCTGCGCGCCGGTCTCGGACAGGTCGATGATCGACAGCCTGCGATGTCCTAAGTGGACCTCCCCGGCGCCGGCGCGGTGCTCGTAGCGGCCGGAGCCGTCCGGGCCACGGTGCGCCAGCGTCTTGGTCAGCCGGTCGGTGAGCGGTCCGCCGTCCGGCCAGAGATAGGTCCCTGCGATGCCGCACATGTCGGGTGGGGTTCCCCTCTTCGGGTTAAGAGACTTCCGCGGAGTCGTCCGGCAGTTCGCCCTTGTGAGTGGCTTCGTCGTGGTCGCGCTTGAACGGCGTCGGGCTGCGGCGCTTGATCGGCGCGAACTTCTTCGTCGGGGCGTCGTCGACCGGCACCCTGACCGTGCCCGGCTCCGGCAGCTGGGTCGGCGGCTTCGCCGGGGCCGGGGCCGGGGGCAGCGGGGCGACCGGGCGGATCAGCGAGAACTTCCTGGTGAGCTGCTCCTGGAGGACCCGCTCGACAACCCGCGCCACGGGTTCGTCGAGACGGTCTTCGCGACGTGCCTCGGCATGCACCGTCGGCATTTCCCGGTCGCGGCCGCGCAACGCGGTGTGCAGGCCGTCCCAGAGCGTGCCGTCGGACTTGTCGCGCGGGTCCGGGTCGACCAGCACCACCCCGACGATCGGGATCTGCTGGTCGGCGAGCTGGCGCGCCACGGTGTGCAGCCACAGCGTGTTCACGTGCCCGGCCTTGACGACCAGCACGGTCTCCGCGCCGAGGCGTTCGAGGTCGGTCCACGCGGTGCCCGGCGAGACCGTGCCGACGCCGACGCGGCGCTCGTCCGGCTCGGCGTCGTCATCACCCACGCCGAGCACGGTGACCTCGCTGTGCGTCTCGGCCGCCAGCTTGCGGACGTCCTCGCCCGCCAGGTCGTCGATGACGCTCGCCTTGCCGTCGGCGGCGAGCTCCTCAGCGATGTCGAGGGCGAGCGCGGCGGCGACCTTCGGTGCGCCGAGCTCCAGCAGCGACACCTCGCGGACGTCCTTCTTGATCACGCCGACCAGCGTCGTGGCGACGCGCTTGCGTTCGGAGACGGCCCGCGTGCGCCGCCAGAACCTGACCGGTCCCGGCGGCCGGCTCCGCAGCTGGGCGATGACCGAAGCACCGAGTTCGGCGGAGATCTCGCCGCGAAGTACGGGCTTGTCCCTCGAGATCGCGCCGATCGCGGCGATCGCGAGCCCCAGCGCCAGGCCGAGCCCGAGCCCGATGCCGCCGTTCAAGGCGCCGGTCTTCAGCTTGGCGCTCGGGAGCAGCCGGGCCGCGTCGACGACCTGCGTCCCCGCGGTCACCTGCGGATCACCGATACCGGCCTGCTGGGCCCGGTTGGTGAAGTCCGAGATCTGCGACGTCAGTGAGGCGCGGCGGCTGTAAAGCCCTTCGAGGGTGCTCGGATTGGCCTGGCGCCCCTTGTTCGTCTCCTCGGTGACCTGCTGGTCGACCGTGGCCAGTTCGTCCTGCGCGTTCTTGCGCTGGTCGAGCAGTGCCTTGGCCTGCGCGTCGGCCACCGCCTTGTCCCGCTTGATGTGATCGGCGATGAAGGTGTCCGCCAGCGCCTTCGCCTTGGCGACGGCATCCGGACCGGCTTTCGCCTTGACCGTGATCTGCATGATGTTGTTGCTGAGGCCGAGTCCCGCGTATTCCTTCGTGAAGTCTTCGGGCCGTTCGGTGCTTCCGAGCACCTTCAGCGCTTCTCCGGCTATTTGGGTCGTCTGGAGCACCGTGACGTCGGTGCGGATCAGCGAGCCGCTGTCGGTCGGCGAGTCCTGCGAGTGCGTGACCATCACCGTCACCACCGCGGTGGGCGGCGGGGGCAGGAACATCGTGACCAGCGCGCCGGCGACCAGGCCGAGCAGCGCGGTGGCCAGCCAGAAGCGCTTCCGGCGGCGAATCGCGACGACCAGGCGCTGGAGGTCGATCAGCGGCGCTGCCGATGAGTTCGCATTCGTCACGGTCGACCTGCCAAGGCTTCGCCGGGAGCCCCGGCGGGTGAAGGCGCCCGGCCGGACGGCCGCACGGAACACGTCACGACCGCACCGGCGATTTCGCGCCCGGCCTCGGCGCACGCCGTGCCGAGGCCGACGAGCTCCCAGTCGATCCGGATGCCGAGGCTGGAGACCACCACGGCGAGGTCATGGCCGTCCGGGACGAGCGGCCGCTCGGGCGAGAGCCGGCACACCCGTGCCGGGATATTCATCCCCTCGGCGGCCACGGCGAGCAGGTCGGCGGCTCTGCCCGCGCTCACGTCGTCTTCCAGCACGAGCAGGAGAATTCCGCGGGCGCCGGCGTCCAGCTGGTCGAGCACCCGGCGGTACCGGATGTCGCGCTGGGCGTCTCCCGCCGGATCCGCGACCGGGGGAAGCAGCCAGGGCTGGTCGGCACCGAGCAGCCGCTTGAGGCGGCCGAGCAGGTTCTTCGCCTCCGACGGGCCCGCCTGCGGCAGCTCGACGTCGATGACGGCGAGCAGCCCGGTGCCGAGCGCCGCGGCGATTTCGTCCTGGTGCCGCAGCCGCCGGTCCCGCCGGAACGCCACGAGGTGGCCGAAGATCCCGGCGATCAGGAACAGCACCGCACCACCGACGCTGAGCTGCACCGGCGTCGGCGAGGCGCGGCCCGCCGGGAGCGGCGCGTTGCCCATGGCCACCGCGTTGTGGCTGCCGGCGGTGGCATCGGCCTCGCCGAGCGCCTTGATCGCCTGGTCCAGGGACGTCCGAAGGCCTTCGAGCTGGGTGCGGGCCTGGACGCTCTCGACGGTGAGGTCGCCCCCGGCGCTCTTGGCCAGCTCCCCGATCTGGTCCGTGGCCTGCTTCACCTGCTGCCGCAGGGCCTCGCGCTGCTCGCCGGCGAGCTGCGACGAAGCGTCGGCCGAGTTGGTCGCCAACTGGCCGGAGTACTTGACGTACTGCTGCGCGACCTGGTCGGCGATCAGCTGGGCGTGCTCGGCGGTGTCGGCGGAGACGGTGACCCCCACGACGTTGCCGTCCGCCACCGAGGTGGTGATCTGCTTCTTCAGGTCAGTGCCGCTCGGGTGCCAGGGAAGCGCCGTCGCCGCGCGGTCGAGGACGACCGAGCTGGTCGCGACCTCGGCCTGGGTGAGCAGTTCGTCGGCCTGGCGCGGTCCCTGCAGCAGGACGCTCGAGGTGGTCTGGTAGCCCGGAGAGAGCATCACCGAGGCACCTGCCCCCACCGCGGCGCCCAGAACGGCGAGGACGGCGAGGAGCCGCCAGCGCCGGCGGAAGACCTGCCCGATCAGGGCCAGGCGCACCGTGTCGTCAGTCAACGGCGGGCTCTCCATTCCTGAGACGGGTACGCCGAACGGGGTGAGTGGATCGGCCGGTTACCGAAGTCGTCGTCAAGGACGACGTCTTGGTTACAGGTGGGGTTCAGTCTTTGCCGAACTGCGATCAGCGAACAGCTGCTCTTGGGGGTCCAGGGGGCTTGCCCCCGGCTGGGGTCTGGGGCTAGGCCCCAGATGACACAGCTGCCTGGTATGCGGCGAGTAGCGCCTTCTTGGAGTTCTCCCAGGACAGTGGGCCCGCTACCCGCGCCTGACCGAGCTTACCCATCCTGGCTCGCTCCTCGGGGTCGTCGAGCAGCTGGGAGATCAGCTTCGCGAAGGCGGATTCGTCGTTCGCCGGGGCGTAGACGGCGGCCTCGCCCGCCGAAACGCGGGCTTCGCGGAGCTCGAAGGAGACGATGGGCTTGCTCATCGCCATGTACTCCATGATCTTGTTCATCGTGGAGACGTCGTTGAGCGGGTTGAGCGGGTCCGGCGAGAGGCAGACGTCCGCGGTGGACAGGTAGCGGACCAGGTCCTCGTCGGGGATCCGGCCGGTGAACTCGACGCAGTTGGCCAGCCCGAGCTTCGCCGAGAGCGCGATCATGTCGTCATAGGCGTCGCCGGAGCCGACGAACACCGCGTGCCAGTCCGTGCGGCCGAGGGCGTCACGCAGCGCGGCGAGCGCGCGCAGGGCGTAGTCGACGCCGTCCTGGGGGCCCATGACGCCGAGGTAGGCGAGCATGAACGGCTTGCCCTTCTTCAGCTCGGGCTCGGCCGGGACCTCCTGGAACCGCTCGACGACCGGCGCGCTGCGCACGACGAAGACGTCCTCGGCCTTCTTGCCGCCGCGGATCATGGCGACCTGCTTGTAGCTCTCGTTGGTCGCGATCACGACGTCGGCGCTGCGGTAGGTGGCGCGCTCGAGGGCGCAGACCCCGCGGTAGAGCAGGTCCTGTCCGCGGTCGAAGCGGGACAGGTACAGCTCGGGGCACAGGTCGTGCTGATCGAAGATGAACTTCGCGCCTTGGCGCTTGAGAACCTTCGCGACCAGGTACAGGAGGTCCGGCGGGTTGCAGGCGTGCACGACGTCGACGCGCCCGATCTTGCGGGCCAGCCGCAGCGTGTGCCAGAGCGCGCTGCCGTACTCCTGCAGGTACCCGGCCGGTCCGCCGGTGGCGGCCTTGAGCGGGTAGCGGTGGATGTGGACGCCGTCGATGACGGCTTCGGCCTCGGTGTCGCGTTTGGTGCCCTGCGGGCAGATGACGTGGACTTCCCAGCCGGCGTCGCGCAGGGCCATGGACTCCTGCCAGACGCGCCGGTCGAACGGGACCGAAAGATTCTCGACGAGGATGAGCGCTTTACCAGGCAAGGCCTACATATCCCTCTTCATGGCGACGCGTGGCGGCGTCGGGGAGGCGGACGAGGTCGATGAGCACCCGGTCGCCGCCACGGGGCAGCGCGGCGAGGACGTCCGGGTCTTTGCAGCCGACGACGGCGACTTCGGCGTGGTCGAGCACTTCTTGGATGGAGCCGGCGAGCAGCTGGCCGAGGTGCGGCAGGCGGCCCTCGATGTATTCGCGGTTGGCCCCCATCAGCCGGGAGAGGCTGACGTTGGCGTCGTAGATCTTCAGGTCGTAGCCCTTGCCGAGCAGCCGCTCGGCGAGCTCGACCAGCGGGGACTCGCGCAGGTCGTCGGTGCCGGGCTTGAAGGACAGCCCGAACAGCCCGACCCGGCGCTTGCCGGTGCGCGCGACCAGCTCGAACGCGCGCTGGAGGTGGTCGTCGTTGGAGGCCAGGACGTGGGACAGGATCGGCACCGAGACGTCGGCGCGGTGCGCGGCGTAGACCAGGCCGCGCAGGTCCTTGGGCAGGCAGGAGCCGCCGAAGGCGAAGCCGGGTCTCAGGTAGGCCGGGCTGATGTTGAGCTTGGTGTCGGCGAGGAAGACGTCGATCACCTGGTGCGAGTCGAGGCCCAGCGCGCGGCAGACGGAGCCGAGCTCGTTGGCGAAGCCGATCTTGAGCCCGTGGAAGGAGTTGTCGGCGTACTTGGTCATCTCGGCGACCGGGATCGGCACGCGGAAGACCTCGCCGGGCAGGCCCTCGTACAGCGCGGCCACCGCGTCGCCGCTGGCGGTGTCGAACTCGCCGATGACGGTCTTGGGCGGGTCGAAGAAGTCGCGGACGCTGCTGCCCTCGCGCAGGAACTCGGGGTTCACCGCGACGCCGAAGTCGACGCCCGCAGTGCGGCCCGAGGCCTTCTCCAGGATCGGGACGAGCAGGTCGAGGCAGGTGCCCGGCAGCATGGTGCTGCGGAAGACGACGGTGTGCCGCTCGGTCTTGGCCTTGAGCGCCTCGCCGATCTCCTCGGCGACGCGCTCGAGGTAGATCGTGGAGAGGCTGCCGTTGGGCGCGGACGGCGTCCCGACGCAGACGAGGGAGATTTCGCTGTCTCTGACAGCCTCGGCCACGTCGGTCGTGGCTCTCAGCGCGCCGGACGCGACGACGTCGGCGGTCAGCTCGCCGATCCGCTCCTCCACCACGGGCGCCTGCCCCTGGCGGACCAGGTCGATCTTGACCGGGTTGACGTCCACGCCGACGACCCGGTGCCCCTGCCCCGCGAGGCACGCCGCGGAGACACAACCGACATAACCGAGCCCGAAGACACTGATCTCCACGCCAACCTCCGCTTTTCCACGCGACCCATCCCTTGGTCGGCGGGGCACCCAGGTTCGTTACCGGGCCACGGAGCAACAGACTCGTGAGCGTTCCGGGCGGTTAGAACCGCCCGCAACGCTCACGAGTCCTGGTCGACGGCCGACGTGAACGTGTCCAGCACGCAGGGATCGTGCCGCCGCCCGTCCAGCGCGCACAGCTCCACCGGATCCCGGCCGGCCGGCTGGCCCGGCTCGGTGATCCCGAGCCGCGCGAAGTCACGTGCCATCGCGGGCCCGATATTGGTCAGCTTCAGCAGTTCCGTGCTCACACCGGAGATCCGACCACCCCCGCCCCTCTGCTGTCTTGAACAGACCGGCAAAGTCCGTGAATGCCACATTGAGGGCCTTTACGACCCTCAATGTGGCATTCACGGACTTTGGAAGAGAAGCAGAGATCGGATCAGTTGTTGGCGACGAAGGTGTTCGCGAGGCTCTCGCCCTTCGAGACGGCCGCGCTGTGGTTCTCGATCGGCGAAACCGTGGAGTTCTTGAAGCAGATGTAGGTCACACCGGAGTCGGTGCCGCCGTTGGACGGGTCGGGGTTGATGCCGAGGGCCTTGGCCGTCGCGTAGGAAGCTTCACCGATGATCTGCGTCGGCCCGGTGTCGCCGATGACGGCGTAGGCGACCTTGCCGTTGTAGATCACCGCGCAGGAGCCGGCGCCCTTGAGACCCGAGGACGCGTACTTCCAGATGCTGCTGGAGCTCGGCACCACGATGTAGGGCAGCGTCGCGGCATTGAGCGGCCTGCCGTCGCTCTGGTGGAACGCGGTGTCGGCCTGGAAGCAGCAGTCGGTGTTTTCGTTGCACTGCGTGGTCCGCTGGCCGTCGCAGTCGATGTCCATGTCGGCCTTCCAGAAGACCGCGCCGTTGGCGTCGCAGACCGCGACCGTCTTCGCCGAGACGTCCTCGTCGGTCTTGTACTTGCCGTTGGAGATCTGGCGGCAGGAGTTCGTCTTCGCGAGCAGCTGCGAGGCGCTTGGACCTGCCTCCACCACCGCGGGCGAGGACGTCTGGGACGGCGCCGCCGAGGCGATCGCCGAAGGCATGACCGCTGCGGCCATCGCCAGTGTCGCGAGCAGGATCAGCTTCCGCATTCCTGATGCTCCCTTAGTTAGGAAACCTTCCTTACGGCGGCGCGGCCTCAGGATGCCCGGGAACGGGGCCTGGTTCAAGACCCGAAGGAAAGAGATTTTCCCATCTGCTGAGCGGGTTTGACGAAAACCCAGCTAGCGGGACCGGCGCGGGAACAACCTCGCGGCCCAGCGTCCCGCTCGCCGGTACACCCCGCCCGATGAGCCGTCCAGCACGCCCTCCAGCCATTGCTGATCGAAATCGTGCCTGAGCTCGGTGCGCGCCTGCAGCCAGCGGTCGGTGCGCGCGGCGCCGCCGTCGCTGGTGTAGACGCGGGTGGCGCCCGCGTGGCGCAGCCGGTCCAGCAGGCGGCGGTCGTAGGCGCCGAAGGGCAGCGAGTACCGCCGCACCGGCTTGCCGCACAGGTCGCCGAGCAGCCGCGGCGCATCCTCGAGCTCACGGTGGGCGTTGCGTTCGTCGAGCCGGCGCCAGTCCCGGGGCTCCCAGCCGTGCGAGCCGATCTCCATCCCGGCGCGGACGAGCTCGCGCAGCCCCGAGCGGTCGACGTAGCCACGCTGGCCGAGCCGCCCGGCGAGCGGGAAGAACTCGGCGGTCAGCCCGCGCTCGACCAGCCGGGGCAGCGCGATCTCGACGTCGGACTCGTTGCCGTCGTCGAAGGTCAGGTGGACGTCGGGACGGTCCTCGACCGCGTCGAGGACCTGCTCGAACTGTTCCACCGACACCCAGCGCTCGTTCTCACCGGGCTCGAGCTGCCGAGCCGGACGGCCGATCCCGTGCATAGCCAGGTTGACCGTCACTGCTGCCATAGCGAACCTCACCGCGAGATAGGTCGTTGAAGTTTCGCGGATTAATCGCTGTGGCAAATGGGTGAGTTACATGTTTTTACTGATAATTAGCCTTTGCGAATCTCCAAAGTGCAGCATTTCGGCCCGCCGCCGGCTTTCCGCAGCTCAGAGATGTCCACATAGATCGGCTCGTAACCGCGCTTTACCAAGCGCTCACCCAGTCGGGTGGCTTCGACCGGGAGAACAACGTTTCGACCGTCGGACACTCCGTTGAGGCCGAAACACTCCGCGTCGGCGGCCGTGGCGAGCACCGCGTCCGGGAACAGCCGCTCGAGGACCCGGCGGGAACCGGCCGAAAACGCTTCCGGGTAGTAGACGATCTGGGCCGGGGTCGTGTCGGTCGCCTCGGCGAGCACGAACAGCGCGGTGTCGAGGTGGTAGTAGCGCGGGTCGACGAGGTTGAGCGAGACGACCGGGACGCCGAGCACCTCCTGCGCTTCGGCGTGCGCCGCCGGGTCGGTGCGGAAGCCGGTGCCGGCCAGCAGCAGGCGGCCCGTCCAGGCGAAGTCACCCTCGGCCTCGTTGATCTTTTCCGGCATCGTGATGTCGCGGTAGCCGTGCTCGACGAACCAGCGGCGGAAGTGCTCGGCCTCGGCGGCGCGCTGCGGGGCGCGGAAGCGCGAGCCGAGCACGCGGCCGTCGACGACCGTGCCGGAGTTGGCGGCAAAGACCATGTCGGGCAGCCCGGGCTGGGCGTCGATCTCCTCGACGGTGTGCCCGAGGCGGCGGTAGGTGTCACGCAGCTCGATCCACTGCGCCATGGCGACGTCGGCGCTGACCGGCTTCGAGGGGTCCATCCAGGGGTTGATCACGTAGTCCACCGCGAAGTGGCGCGGCGGGCACATCAGGTACCGGCGGGTGGTCGGTACTCGCATCGGCGAAGATCCCTGCATGACTGCAGGGTAAGGCGCCCCAAATCTGCAAGCAATCGCTGTTCGCTGCGCATATCTGTGCTAAATGTTGCGTATGAACACCATCGACCAGCGAATCGTTTCGTGTCTCGTCGCGAACGCGCGCTCGAGCTACGCGGAGATCGGCAAAGTCGTCGGACTGTCCGCGCCGGCGGTGAAGAGACGGGTCGACCGGCTGCTCGAAACCGGTGTCCTGCGCGGCTTCACCGCGGTCGTCGACCCGGAGGCGCTGGGCTGGGGCACCGAGGCGTTCGTCGAGATGACCTGCAACGGCAACATCACCCCGGCCCGCATCCGCGCGCGGCTGGAACCGCTGCCGGAGGTCGTCGCGGCGTACACCGTTTCCGGCGCCGCGGACGCGATCGTGCACCTGCGCGCGGCCGACATCCACCACCTGGAGACGGCGCTGGAGCGGCTGCGCGGCCTCGAGATCGTCGACCGCACGGTGTCGACGGTGGTGCTGTCCCGGCTGCTGGAGCGCCCGCCGACGCCGGAAAGCTGACACGCTCTGCCTCATGAGCGAAAGCATCCTCAGCGCGCACGACGACGGCGTCGCACTGCTGACCATCGATGCCCCGGCCAGTCGCAATGCGCTCACCCTCGACCTCTCCGCGCAGCTGGCCGAAGCGGTCGCCGCGGCGGAGCGCGACCCGGCGGTCCACGTGGTGGTGGTCACCGGCACCCCGCCGGCGTTCTGCGCGGGCGCCGATCTCGCTTCGCTCGGCGAAGCGGACGAAGCGGGGCTTCGCGCGATCTACGAAGGCTTCCTCGCTGTCGCGCGCTGCGCGTTGCCGACGATCGCCGCGGTCGGCGGTGCGGCCGTCGGCGCTGGTCTGAACCTCGCGCTCGCCGCGGACGTCCGGCTCGCCGGGCCGCGGGCGAAGTTCGTCGCCCGGTTCCTCGATCTCGGCCTGCATCCTGGCGGCGGGATGACCTGGATGGCGCAGCGCGCGGTCGGCGCGCAACGGGCCGCCGCGATGACGTTGTTCGGCGAAGCACTCGACGCCCGCGAAGCGGTCCAGACCGGTCTCGTCCACCGGCTCGTCGAGGGCGGGCATGACGAACTCCTTGCCGCCGCTTTCGAGCTCGCCGCGCCCGCGGTGGCCGCGCCGCGGGAGGCCTTGCTCGCCACGAAGCGGAGCCTAGGGATAACCCGAGGTTTTTCGGAGCACGCCGACGCCGTCGACGCCGAGATCGGGCCACAGCTGGCGTCGCTCGCGTCACCGGCGTTCACCGAACGGCTCGCCGCCCTCCGTGCCCGAATCGGCCACTACCGCTGACCTGCGGATTTTAGGCGCAGGAGATGCGGGTCACAGCCATACACAAGGGTGAATAGTTACGATCGGGGGTATCCGTGATCCGGACACCAGCACGAGAGCACACCACGGCAACATCGAGGTCGCCCACGCTCCGGGACTCCAGAAACATCGATGTCGGACGCGAGCTAACCTCGTGTAAGGACCTGGTGATCCGAGCCGACGTCACCGGGCAGGCGAGGATCCCGGAGCCTCCGGGGTCCGCACCAAGTCGGGAGAGAGGGATTCCCTGACCCATGAGCACGAGTGCGAACGGCAACGGCGCTGGCCACGGCTCATTGGCCGCGACCAGGCCCACCGAAGTCGAGAAGCTGGACCGGGTGGTCATCCGGTTCGCCGGCGACTCCGGTGACGGCATGCAGCTGACCGGTGACCGGTTCACCTCGGAGGCCGCGGCCTTCGGCAACGACCTGTCGACGATGCCGAACTTCCCCGCCGAAATCCGGGCCC
>Ga0307507_10009584_pt1 | contig 12835 bp, 8 predicted proteins | sample 7_EM_MG_FD_207223 | JGI IMG/M metagenome (GOLD analysis project Ga0307507, IMG submission 207223) | Populus trichocarpa ectomycorrhiza microbial communities from riparian zone in the Pacific Northwest, United States - 7_EM | ecosystem: Host-associated > Plants > Roots > Unclassified | place... | reverse complement strand
TCTCATATCCCGCGGTTGAAGACACTACACTCTGCCACCCGTCTGCCACGGCTGGGCTATTTTCAATAAACTAACAGAAAGAACAAAATGTATAAGGGTTTAATTTAAAGTTAGAGATGATTGGTAATGCCTTTACATTTGCATGTTTTCAATTAAAGGGCCTTAATTAAATGCAAAATAAAATAAATTGCGCTACCTTCTCTAACATATACGATGGCCGGTGCTCGGTATCAGGCAAGAATGCTGTAACAAAAACAGCTAGAGAAATCTTCTCTGGGAACTTCTCCATAGCGAAAGCCACGTTTAAGCCACCTAGACTATGACCCACCAATACAACCTTTTCATTTTCAGCTAAGTTGGCCATGAACTCGATCAAGGGCTCATTATACTGATCAAAAGTAACAACTTCTTCCAGTGTTTTCGTGTTCACCCCTGATGCACTCATGTCAAGGGCTGTGACAGAGTGCCCAGCTGCCTCTAGCATTGTCTTCACCTTGTACCATGCCCAAGCTCCTGAAGCTGAACCATGGATCAAAACAAAATGCGTTGTTTGATTGTTGCTATCTCCCATTTTTTTTTGTTGGCTGATTGATAGTACTATAAACAAAGTAAAGGCTTTTGGTTTTGCTTGACAGTACGTAAAATTTTCGTAATGCCTTGAGTGTGCTTAGTAATGTCGTTGCTTGGTGGTATATATAGAGAGTACCGTCTGTTGAAAAGTTGAAAGTAGGAAATGTCAAGTCACATGTTTTTTTTTTTTTTTTTTTTGATCAAGAACTCCTAGGCATTATTTTCTTTGACAAGTCAAGTCATGCGTTCGATCATTGATGGTATTAACATGCAATATTGGGGAGGAAGTGCAAAAAATAATTTTGAAATTCAACAATTATATATATATATATATATATATATTCATGATGAAAAGCAGCCATGCTTTCTTCGTTGAAGAACTTCAAATAATATGACCAAGAAGATAGCTTGTTCTTGGAGAAGTTTACTCAAATACAAACGCAACTCTTTCTTCTATTTTTCTTCTGTAATTTCTCAGGAAAATGAACATATTTCGTAACAGATCAGTTCAAGATTGAAAATTCAAACAAAATTCTTTCATTGTTTTACTTTTTCAATAGTTAATTATATTGGTTCTTGGTATCCTATTTTTACTGTACTTGCACGTGTAGTCGTTTCAGACTTTTATAATTTCCTTCTAAGTTTCTTTTAAACAAAAAATTTAGTCCCTCTCTTTATTTTCTAACAACTGGCCCTTTATTTTCTAAAGGAAAAACGAACACCCAACACATCCGGATCTGAGGTTTAATAAATATGTGTGTTTGCTAAATTAAAATACTAAAATTTTATAAATGAATTCAATGTTTTTAGTCATTTAAGCCGTAGTCAATCGCAATATCTAAACTCGGTCATCCGTCCCGGATGCCATTAACCAAAACTAATCACAAAATCAAACCCATCATCTCTCACGGATACCATTAGCCGAACCCAATCATCATAATCAACTCGGCCATCTATCTAGGATGCCATTAGCCGAACCCAATCATCATAATCAACCCGGCCATCCCTCTAGGGTGCTATTTGTCGAGACTAATCATCACAAAACCCGGCCATCCATTTAGGATGTCATTGGCTGAAGGTAATCATCAATTGATCTCAGGCATCCCCGTAGGATGTCATTAGTCGAAGCTAATCATCAATCACAACCCGGTCATCTATCTCGGATGCCATTAGCCGAAGCTAATCAACAACTCAATCAACATTTCATAATTGGTTTAACATTCATTAACAACTCAATCAACAGTTCATAATCGGTTTAACATTCGGCAACAACTCAAGTTCATCAACAACTCAATTAACATTTCATAATCGGTTTACCATTCATCAACAACTTAATAATATATCATCGTCAAACAATTTATTTTAGAACATTTACATTATACAAAAAAAAGGTGGAAACCACCTACTTGTTCCTCCCGTGGGGTGTCCTTGCCCGGTCGAAGGTCCGATCTCGGTCACACCACCTAACACATCAATGGTCACAAATCAGCACATTTGCATTTTGAAATCACATGACTCATCACCATACATATTTCAAGAATCCACATGTTCACATTCCAGTGTTCCACACATATTACACAATCATACAATGAATTCGTTCCAGGCATTTAAGTCAATTCTAATATGGAAGTCTGTCACAGAACATCGGCATCAAAAACTGGTTCGCTGGTGACACAGAATTGACAGCAAAAATTGGTTCGCTGGTGACATAGAATTCGGCAGTGAAAACTGGTTCGCTAGTGACATAGAATTCGGCAGCGAAAACTGGTTCGCTAGTAACACATAAATCAACAACGAAAACTTGTTTGCTGGTGACATAAAAATCAACAACGAAAACTGGTTCGCTGGTGACACATAAATCGACAGAGATAACTAGTTTGCTGGTGATACATAAATCGGCAGCGAAAACTTGTTCGCTACTGATACATAAATTGGCAACGAAAACTAATTCACTACTGACACGAGAAGGTGTAAGCGTACTTAGTCTACTGCTTACTCGAAAATCGTTGATGAAAATTGAGTTGTTGTAGATCCAGAAATCATCAACGCAACACCTTTCTACGGGTGACCCTGGAATCGTCAACGTACTTAGTCTACTGCTTACTCAGAAATCATTGACGAAAACTGAGTTGCTGGCGACCTAGAAATTGTCAACGCAACACATTTTTAAGGCTAATGCTGGAATAATTCACGTACACAGCCTACTAGTGTCTCAAGAATTGTCGATGAAAACTGAGTCGCTGCCAAAAATTGTCAACGCAACCCATGTCTATAGCTGACGCTGAAATCGTCAGTGCACACAACCAATTATTGACTCAAGAATCGTTGATGAAAACTGGGTCGCTGCTGACCTAGAAATCATCAAAGCAACCCATGTCTGTAGCCGACGCTGAAATCATTAGTGCACACAGCCTACTGCTGACTCAAGAATCGTTGATGAAAACTGAGTCGCTGCTGACCTAGAAATCATCAACGCAACTCATGTCGCTGCCGATTTACAATCGGTAGCAATGATGGAGTTGTTTATGATTTTTCTCTTTCCCTTAACTAAGCATAAGGTCTATGTTAGTTTACCCCCTTTCATAACTCATCCCCAACCGAGTTTGAACACGTATAAAAATTCAATCGCATTCAAAGTTTTATCACAAGACCATCAACAATACATAACCAATTCTCAACATACATATTCTTACAAAGAATCCCCTAAACATCACTTTAAGTCCTTAATGGTATTATCCAAAATTCATCAATACAATTTGTAGAAATTCAACGACACGTAAACAAGTCCTACATTCATGCTATTTCACATCAACTTATGGAGGTTCATCATGTGAGATTTCGTTAATGGTCCTATTCTCGGTCGAAGCATATATGCCTCTTTTCTCCAATCTTTTGCATGCATTTTATCAAGTTTAACACAATAGTATCGCCAACAACATAAAAATCATACTCATACATATAACCATTTGCTTCCTAATTAAACAAGTTCATCCATTACACACACAAACTCAAGGTTTCCACATGCTTCTACGGTTCAAATGATAGTAAAATTCGGGTCATAACACTTTCTAACACATTTTCACATAATTTCAACATTCACATATGCAGAAATTCTGTCATAAACACAAGCATATGTTCTGTTTTAGCTCTAGTAGAATACATGACTCTAACATAGTTTCCATCTATGCATTTCATCACAGGAAATTCATATACTATCCAGTTTTTATTATGGTCGGTCCTCTCGTAAGTTTATACATTCAAACTTATCCATTTTCTTTGTTAAATGTTCTTGAATTAAATCTCCATTCAGCCCCATTTTCATCCCTCTTTCTTGTTTAGGTTTTCTTCACAGCTGGTGTAAAAATCCTAGGCCATTTTCTTAGGGTTTTCTTCTTCTTTTTCGATCCTAATGTCCCAAGAATAGGGGGAGAAAGCTTATGGTTCATACCTCAGGTTTTCAACAACTTTAGGAAGGGATTTAACAATTTTTCTTCCCCTCTACTTTTGGTTTTCTTCCTCCCTTCTCCAACTGCACCAGTCGGCCTCCTACACTCCTTCTCCTTCCATAGTTTCAGCCATTTATGTTTTTCTCTAACTCTCATTTCCTCTCTAACACTCAAAGAATGTACATACAACTGGTTGCTAGGTTTTCTTCTTGAGGGAGTGGCGGCTGTAGTGGTGTTTTCTGGCTGGTTTTTAAGGAGAGTTCTAAACTCCTTCTTCTTTGATGGCTTCAACCACCTCTGCTTTTCTCTAATCCTCCCTTCTTCTCTCACGTTCCATGGGGGTGCATGCAACTAGGTTTGCTGGCTTTGCTTTGGGAAGAGAGGTTGATGTAGCCAATGATGCTGGCAAGTTGTTTTTGGGGAGAGCAAAGGTCATTCTCTCTCCTTTGCTACATTTATACCCCTTTAAAATGTGAAGGGGTGTTTCGAAGGCTGGATAAGGTTGTTCTTATCCCTCTTTTAGGTCATTCTAAAGTGGTCATGTCCTTTATTATTCTCACCTAGAATAGGCCGGTCCAACACTAATTTTTGTTGGGTTTTACATCATCAACAAAAACTGAGTCGTTGCCGACTTAGAAATCATCATTGAAACTGCTTCCACGGCTGGCACATGGATTCATCAGCGTACACAGCCCTTTTAACTCAAAAATCATCGATGAAACTGTGTCACTATCGACTCACAAATCAACAAAAAACTGTGTCGCTGCCGATTCATAAATCAGCATAAAAAACTATGTCGCTGCCGATTTAGAAATCGGCAGCGATGATGGAGTCGTTTCTGGCTTTACTTTTTTTTGTTGGGTGTTTACAATTCTCCAACTAGTAATCTATCCAAAATCTTATTCCTTTCTCATTGCCAATTTGTAGAAACAACATTTTTTTCAAGGTGTTGGTACATATCCTTCACGGTTGATTATGGAGTAAATTCATTGCCATAAGTCTGAAAGTGAATGATTAAAGCTTGGAAGTCCATTCTCAAAGTAAGGTCAACACTTCTTTCTGATAATATCTTGCCATCCTTCCTTATCTTGCTCTCCTAACCTGCACAACCACTTATCACCATGGCTTTGTTTTTGCCTTGTAAAGATCCAATGCTTAGACCACCTCTTTTTTTTCTCTGACCACTAGATTCCACGCCACCTTACATATGTTTCTTGCATTCGAGGTACCAACTCATAGAAATCATCTCTGAATGGATCTTATGAATATTTGTGCGCCCTTTTTGACATGAGAAAGATTAATATGTAATATAAGGGTAAAGAGTTCAACATGTTTTTAGCAAATATATACGGCCAGCCATGTTTAAAATCTTGCTTATCCACACACCCAATCTTGCATGAATCTGAGAGATGACAAGATTTTAGGTTGATATCTTTTTGGGGTTGGCTCCCAAATGAAGGCTTGGATACCTGACAGGTAGTTTATCCCATTTACAATAGATAGAGCTTTTCATACCACATGTATACTCAACATCCAAATCAATGCCAACTAAGAAACTTTTATGGAAGTTCACTTACAAAGCTAAAGCAAACTTAAACCATCTTGGAATTCTTTTTACTTCTATCAAAGAATAGTAATCATTTGGAATAAAAACTAGCGTGTCATTAACATACTGAAGATGATTGAGTGATTCTCGATCCCTAATCATACCCAATTTCTTTAAAATAACCATATGAATATGCTCCTTCAAATAGAGCTCTTAATCCCTCTACTACTATATCAAACTGAAAGGGTGAAAGTGGATCTCTCTGTCATATTCCATGCTTGACTCCAAATTCTTGACTTGGTGATCCATTAACAAAGATGGCTATATGAGAATTTGAAACGTATTTATGAATAAGTGATCTCTAATTGTTGTCAAAACCCATATATTCCTTTACCCATAAATGTGAATCAAAAGCCTTATAAAAATCAACCTTGAGAGTGAAACCATGATCTCCTTTCCATTTGACCCCATGAGTCACTTCATTGGCAATTATGAATCCATCTAAAATCTACCTTTTCACAATATGGTCGATATCCATCGGGTTCAATTGTTGTTCTTCCTCCATAGTTTTTATGTGAGATACACAACAATCATCAGGGATTGAAGAGGTCAATAAATGCTAGCTTAGCTAGTCAACGCGCCACCACCTCACCTTAATCCTAACAGAGCCGTCTATGATGGTGCATCGTGTGAATAGTGAGTTACACTGTCAGTGGCATAAATGTAATTTATATATCTGACTAGGGTCGAAATGGTAATTCCCTACACTAGTGGTATTTTTGTAATTTTCTAACCTTATGTTTTATTTTGTAATTAAAAATAGTTTTTTGCATATGTTTTAACTAGATCAATTGATCAGGGCAATTAATTTTGAAGAACTCCGTCAAAAGCTAAAAATAGAAGAAATCCATGTGGTAATGATATATAATAATATAGAATAATGAACAATATATCAGAGTGAAGATCAAATCATTCATGTTTAAACTCTCTTGTATTCAGCAACAGTTCAAACTTCCTTAAGACTAGGAGTCTTCGTCTTATCCTTCCTTGTATTTAGGTGTTGATTAGTTTCTATTAAACCTATATATGTACAGCTTGGTTGATTAATAAAAGAGCACAACAGCAGTGTATAAACTGTTCCTTCTATTATGGTATCAGAGCTGCCTAATTCTATTCTTCATTAGTTTCTTCTTTCTTCTATCACAAACTGTCGATCCTCTTGTTCAAAACATAAACATGACCACACAAATCGACTCAGCAGCTACTATCTCTTCTTCCAACCTTCCACACCATGGGGTTCCTCTCATTACAATAAATACCACTGCACAAACACCTCTCAAACTCACATCCACAAACTACATTTCCTGGAAGCTTCAGTTTGAAACTTTATTCATTAGATATGATCTCATTGGATACATCGATGGATCAACACCCTGCCCTCCCAACACCATTACTGCAGACAACATCACCACAACAAATCCCTCTCATAAACTTTGGATTCGTCAGGATAAGCTTCTGCTTAATGCCTTGATTGACTCTATTTCTCCTACCATTATTCCTTTTATTGCTTGTGTAGGGACTGCTCAAGAAGCATGGACCATACTTGCCAACACGTATGCTAAACCTTCACGTGGCCGCATCAAACAAGTTAAAAACCAGCTCAAAAATCCATCCAAAGGATCTCGGACCATTACTGAATTTCTTCACTCTGTCAAAGCCAATGCTGATGAACTGGCTATATTAGGTGCACCCATGGATCCAGAAGACCTCACTGAAAAATTCTGGATGGTCTCGATGATGACTACAAAGAACTTGTTCGTGTAGTGCAAGCACGTGACACTTCCATTTCATTTGATGAACTGCATGAGAAGCTTCTTTCTTTTGAAGCCATGTCCTCCTCCCATGCAACACCCCTTCCCATAACAGCCAATCCTACACAAAAGACTTCTCATGCATGGCGTGGTAATCGCCCAACCTCCACTTTTCGCCCTCCTCATCCATCCCCTGCCACTCCATAATATTGGCGTTCTTCCCCTCCCACCACTTTCAGGCCTCCCTTCACCTCAAACACTCGCCCTGCCTATCGTCCTACCCGCCCTCCCCTACGACAATATCAAGGCTTCTGCCAAATATGTGGCATTCAGGGTCACACAGCCAAACGTTGTCCTTCTTTTCAGCTCATTCCGATTCCTGCCTCCAATAATGAGCCTTTAGCAGCACACAACTCAGCTTCTCCTTGGCAGCCACGTGTAAACTTTGTTGCCAACACCTCATCCACCTCTCCTACATGGTTACTCGACAGTGGTGCCTCTCACCATGTGACATCAAATTTGGAGAATTTATCTATGCACTCTCCTTACAGTGGATCCGATGATGTTATGATAGGCGATGGTACCAATCTTCCAATTACACACACCGGTTCTTCACATCTATCTTCTCCTACATCATCCTTTAAATTGTCTAATGTTCTATGTGTACCCACTATGAAGAGAAACTTGATTTCTGTTTATCAGTTTTGTATCACTAATAATGTTTCTGTCGAGTTCTTACCATCCTTGTTCTTTGTGAAGGATCTTCAAACGGGGGCAATTCTCTTCCAGGGCAGTATTAAGGACGGAGTGTATGAATGGTCGGCTTTCAAACCACAGTCTCCACCACTTCTAGCCTTCTCCACCACCAAAACCACATGCACGACCTGGCATAGTCGCTTAGGACATCCAGCATTTCCTATTTTAAAACACATCCTCACTAGTTCTCATTTAGAATCATCTTCGTCTATCACTTCTGACTTCTCATGTAATGCATGCCTCTGCAATAAAAGTCATAAGTTACCATTCTCTAATTCTTCACTTATATCCACACATCCTTTGCAAATTGTTTTCTCTGATGTTTGGATGTCTCCAATTCTGTCTTCTGATGGCTTCAAATACTATGTTATATTTGTTGATCACTTTACCAAATATGTCTGGTTTTATCCCCTTAAACGCAAATCTGATGTTCATGAAGTTTTTACACGGTATAAAGCCATTGTTGAGAATTATTTTCAACACCGCATTATCACTCTCTACACTGATAATGGGGGAGAGTATCTAGGCCTCAGAACTTTTCTTTCTAAAGCTGGGATCACTCATATGACCACACCACCTTATACTCCTGAGCTAAATGGATATTCTGAACGCAGGCACTGTCACATTGTTGAGACTGGCCTCACGCTACTCTCGCATGCATCCCTTCCATTAACATTTTGGAAATGCCTTTAGTACTGCTGTTTACCTCATTAATAGGATGCCTACCCCAACTTTAAATCTCTCTAGTCCATTTGAATTAATTTTCAAAACAGCACCCAACTATTCCAGGTTAAAAAGTTTCGGCTGCTTATGCTATCCATGGATTCGTCCATATTCATCCCACAAATTAGAACCCAAATCCAAACCCTGTGTCTTTATTGGCTACTCGTTATCTTAACATGCATATCTTTGTTTTGAACCATCCACTTCCAAAACTTTTATCTCTCGTCATGTCAAGTTTGTAGAGTCTGTTTTTCCTTATACTAATCTCCACAGCATGCTTCCACGTCCCACTTCCACTATAGTAGTTTCATGGTTGCCACCAGTTCTTATAGTCTCTGTTCCCCTTTCATCCCAGCCGCCTTCTTACACTCCAGCCGTCCCTACACCAGAATTGTCTTCTGCTGCTGCTACCTCATCACCAACTTTATCAGCTGACTCTCCAACACCTCCCTCCCCTGTCTTACAACCAGCCTCCCCGCCACCTCCTCACCATTCCATGACTACCCGTGCCAAAAATAATATCCTCAAACCTATTCAAAAACTAAACCTTCACACACAATTAATCTCTTCCCCAAATTCAGAACCATCAACTGTTGCCCAGGCTCTCCAAGATTCCAACTGGAGAAATGCTATGTCAGACGAATACAATGCCCTTATTCGCAATGGAACATGGGAACTTGTCTCTCCAACTAATGTGAACAACCTTGTAGGCTGTAAATGGATATTTTGCATCAAGCGCAATCCTGATGGCTCTGTTAACAGGTTCAAAGCGCGCCTTGTGGCCAAAGGCTTTCATCAGAGACCGGGTGTGGATTATCTAGAGATCTTCAGTCCAGTAATTAAGCCAACCACTATTCACCTGGTGCTCAATATAACAGTTGCAAATGGTTGGTCTCTTCGCTAATTAGATATCAACAATGCATTCCTCCAAGGTACCTTAACAGAAACAATTTACATGGCTCAGCCACCTGGCTTCCTTGACTCTGATAATCCAACTCATGTGTGTAAACTTCACAAGGCTATCTACGGCCTCAAACAAGCTCCCAGGGCTTGGTATCAGGAGTTGCGCAAATTTCTCATGGATTCTGGTTTCAGAAATCACATTCTGATACTTCTTTGTTCACTCTGCAACTTGATACTAAACTGCTATACCTTTTAGTGTATGTAGATGATATTATACTAACGGGTAATAATGCAGACCTTGTATCTCAGTTTGTTTCTTGTCTAGCTAAAAGGTTTTCTCTCAAAGATCTTTGCAATCTTTCCTACTTCCTTGGTGTACAAGTTATTCCTCAATGTCAAGGCATTCTCCTTTCCCAGCGTCGATATATCCAGGAGCTGCTTGATAAAACACACATGGAAATGTCAAAACCTGTTCTTACTCCACTGCCAACACACTCATCTTCACTTACATTATCCTCAGGATCGCTTCTCTCAGATCCCACTGAGTACAGAACAGTTGTAGGCAGCCTTCAATACTTGTCACTCACTCGTCCGGATATTTCTTTTGCTGTTAATAGAATGTCCCAGTTCATGCATGCTCCAACTGATGAGCACTGGAATTGTGTTAAAAGGATTTTACGTTATCTATGTGGTACACCGCATGATGGACTTCTTCTTAAACGCAACTCTCCACTCTCCATTCATGCTGTATCAGACTCACTTCACGCCTTCTCGGATGCTGATTGGGCAGGTAACAAAGATGACTACTCTTCTACCAGTGCCAACCTTGTTTATCTTGGCAGCAATCTCATTTCCTGGAGCTCCAAGAAACCAAAAACTGTAGCCAGGTCCTCTACTGAAGTAGAATATAGATCAGTTGCTGCTACTGCAGCTGAACTGTGTTGGATTCGTTCCTTACTCTCAGAGCTTTGTGTTACATTGCTCCACACTCCAGTCATCTACTGCGACAATATTAGAGCCACACAATTAAGTTCCAATCCGGTTTTTCATTCCAGGATGAAGCATGTAGCCATTGACTATCACTTTCTACGTGACCAAGTGCAAACTGGTGTTCTACGTGTGGCACACGTTTCCTCAGCAGATCAGCTTGCTGATCTTCTCACTAAACCTCTGCCTCGATCTCAATTTCAGAATTTGCGTGACAAGATTGGCCTCTCTAGTCGTGGCCTATCTTGAGGGGGCATATCAGAATGAAGATCAACATTATCAGAATGAAGATCAAATCATTCATGTTTAAACTCCCTTGTATTCAGCAACAGTTCAAACTTCCTTAAGACTATGAGTCTTCGTCTTATCCTTCCTTGTGTTTAGGTGTTGATTAGTTTCTATTAAACCTATATATGTACAGCTTGGTTGATTAATAAAAGAGCACAACAACAGTGTATAAACTGTTCCTTCTATTACAATAATCCTCATGCTTTAGTTAGGGGGCAATGATAAGAAGAGTCAATGTGGGCCAAGCTAGTAAGATCGATAAACCATACTTATTCAGTTGTCAAAATAGGAGAACATAGAAGACAAACTTGTGGTAAGCAGTGAAGGTATTGTGATCACTTAAACATTTCATGTAAGCTTATGCCTAGTTATAAACATTTCTAAAGCTGAAGGCCTTAGAAGATGAAGACAACATAAAAAGGAATATTATGCTTTCAAAATGTACAAGTTGTGCTTCGTAAATAAATCACAATAAGTTGATGTTATCGTCAACCCCTCCAATCATAAATTCAAGCCTTGTCATCAAAAGATTTTCAAGCTCTACCATTAGAAAGTTCAACTCTGCCATCAAGAAGTGTAAGCCTTGCAATCAGAAAATTTCAAGCCTTGTCAACAAAAACATTTCAAGCTCTACTATAAAAAAGTTCAACTCTACCATCAAGAAGTGTATGCCCTGTGATTTGAAAATTTCAAACCCCATCATTACTAAGTTTAATTCGAGTCTATAATCAAGATATCTTTTGATCGAATCCTATTGCTAATTATGTCAAACATGGAACCTTTTAGATTTTTTTATTAAGGTTGGTCATTTGATAACATAGACCATTTAGATTTTTATTGACATGACGTGCACGACTTCGAATGACGGGTAAGGCTCCTGGATCGAGGGAGTTTTGAATGTGTTGGGGTAAATCATAAGAATATAATTAATATGGTTTAGGAGTTACCCCTTAGATTTGTCTAGTAGGATCCTTGGATTCCTGAAATGTTTTAAGATATTTTTTAAGATTATTGACACATGCTTTTCATATCTTGATAAGTTTATATTTTTTAAAAAAATTATTTTTTATAAGAAAATATTTTCATCAAAACAAATAAGAAACATGAATAAGAAAATGGAGTTTTGATTGAAGAGATATATTTTTCTCCTCCTTAATTGAATTCATTAAAAGTTTAATGATTTTATTTTTTGCAAGTTTGGGTAACCTAAATGAAAACATTGACAGGTGATTCACTGCTGAAGAGGAAAATGGATACAATTTCATCTTTGAAGGAGAATTTTGATTGGTCTCAAACCATATGGGTTAAATTGAAATTAATTCAATAATCTTTTATTATATTTCGTTGTTGTACTTTTAAGATATAATAGACTAACAAGAACTATAACATAATATAATCTTTTTCAAAAAATTGTTTTATTTATGTTAAATGATTCACAACTTTTTAATTTTACAAGTTGATGAAGATGTGTATATCTTATTATTATCATAATTATCAATTTCAAAAAAAAAAACAAAAAATAAAACACAAACACGCGCAATTTTGACTAGAAATCAATCATGTTTATTATTCATAATTGGAAAAGAATACAAATACAAATAATGAAGACACGTACGGTGCGGTTGCAATTCAAAGAATATTCCTCAGAGCAAATCTAAAAATGAAGGCAACATCTATCTCTTTATTTTATTTCAACAGCCATCCTATTACATATATATAGGCAGCCTAGAACTAGATACAAATGTTGCACATTATTACATTTATAATTAGCGCACCAATTAACAACAATCTATGCATGCTTACGT
>Ga0307507_10009583_pt1 | contig 12836 bp, 9 predicted proteins | sample 7_EM_MG_FD_207223 | JGI IMG/M metagenome (GOLD analysis project Ga0307507, IMG submission 207223) | Populus trichocarpa ectomycorrhiza microbial communities from riparian zone in the Pacific Northwest, United States - 7_EM | ecosystem: Host-associated > Plants > Roots > Unclassified | place... | reverse complement strand
GTGGGGAGCGTCGGACAGGTACGGAAGGCCGAAGCGGTGCCAGCCCGTCGGGGACCAATAGTGGACCTGGGCATGCAGAGCCGTGCCGCTGGTGGGGAGGGGGATGCGGAGGATGCCGTTGACGGGGGCGGGGAGGTTCGTTTCGCGTACCCAGCAGCGCAGGAGGTTCTCGACAGCTGCGGTCTGGGCGGCGGTGTGGGGGTCTGGACGCTCCAGCAGGTCGGCGCTTGTGACACGCGGCCGGTCCACTTCCGGGCTGCGCGGCTGCTGCCGGGGAACGGACTCGGCCGACGCCGTTGCCAGGGTCTGCATGTGTCGAGGGTTCGGCTCGTAGGAGTGGCCGTCAGGGGTGAACGTGGGGTTCAAGACTGTTCCTCGGGAGGTGTTTCGGAGTGGGAGTCGTGTGGCGACGGACCCAGTGGCTCTGGCAAGCGTTGGTCCTGGGCGTTCTGCAACTGATGCTTCAGGCAGGGCGAGTTGGCATCCGGTGGCGTTCCGTCCTCCGGAGCAGCCGCCTGGATGTACCGGCGTCGGCCGGTCAACGTGCCAGTGCCGACCGGTCGGTGCACCGGTACCAGCCGGTCGACGCACCGACCCGCCGACGCACGGAGGACCGGTGGTCGACGGCGATGTGCCGGCGCCCCGATGAGGTCGCCGTACGCGCATATCCGCTCTGCACGCGCGTAGGCGTCGGTCACATTGGTTGGCGCGGGCTGGCCGGCTCGTGCGGAGCGGGCACTGTTCCGCTGGTGACGCGGGAGTGCCTGGTCGTGGTCGGAGCGGCGGCCGGTACCGCCGCTGCTGCCGGTCTGGCCGCGGGCCACGGGCTCCACCGCGTCGGAGAGGCGGTCAAGTACCGCTGTCGCCTGCTCGTCGGTGAGTGTGAGGGGTGGGAGGAGCCGTACGACGTTTGCGTGGCGGCCGGCGAGTTCGACGACGAGACCGCGACGCAGGCAATCCTGTTGGACGGCGGGGGCGAGTTCGGGAGAGGCGGGACGGGGATCGTCAGCGGGCCCACGTCCCCTGAACGCAGACTCGGCCACGGTTCTCCGTCCCTCCCGCTGTCCAAAGGCGAGTTGAGGTCTCGCGTCGCCACGGGTTCAGGGGACCGCGCACCGACAGCAGGCCCCCATCGCTACCAACCCCGCACCGTCGACGGGGTTACGGGTTGCCTCAAGATCCTTGCCGTGACGGAACGGTCGTCGGTCCAACACGGCCTCAGGCGGGGGTGTTTGGCATCTCTTGGCTACATCGACTTGGCTGCACCGTCTTGGTTCCGTCAGCTTGCCGTTCAAGGTCTGTCGTCGAACGGGCTCAAGCTTTTTCGGACGCGTGCGCCCGGAGCTGTTGGAAGCCGCTTGTGCTGAACCACGCCTGCGGCAGTCGTTCCGACCGGGTCCAGGATCCAAGGTGCTGGCCGCTATCACTCTCGCGAACAGCACTCTGAACCCGGGGAGGGCTGGCATCGATTCTGTCCGGTCGGCTACGTTGTGCGGCGATGACTACCGGGACGGCATTGCGCCACACACGGATTGGTGACCCGGCGCTCCTCTGAGCGCCGTACGGGCCGGTGTCGGCCCGCTGTTGGATCGGGGATCCGGCGCTGCTGCGCGGGCTCCGCCTCCTGTCGTGTTGATCAAAGCTCGACACGTCAACCACGACAGACGGCAGGAGCAGGAGAACGCATGCCCGACAAGATGCTGCACATTGCCACTGCGGACGGTGAGGCCGACGCTTTCGCTGCCTTCCCCGACGGTGGTGAGCGGCACCCAGGGGTGCTGATGTACCCGGACGGCTTCGGCCTCCGGCCCGTGTTGCGGGAGATGGCCCGCGAACTGGCCGGGCACGGGTACTACGTGCTCGTCCCGAACATCTTCTACCGGCACGGCCCGGCACCGGTGATCGAACTTCCCGAGTACATCGGAGAAGAGGTCCGGCCCGCGGTCTTCGCCCAGCTGATGCCCTTGATCGAGGCTCACACCGCCGAACGCTCCCTGAGCGACGCCGACGCCTACCTCAGCTTCCTCACCACCCGGCCCGAGGTCTGCACTGGACCGGTCGCGGTGACCGGATACTGCATTGGCGGTCTGCTGGCGATGCGTACCGCCGTGGCCCACCCCGGTCAGGTGGCCGCCGTCGCCGGATTCCACGGTCCCGTGGGGGCCGACGGGCCCGACAGCCTCTCCAAGCTGACGGCCCGGGCCCACTTCGGTCATGCCGAAGGCGACATAACGCCCGAGGCCCTCGGCGAGCTCAACCAGGCCCTGGACGCCGCGGGGGTCGACTACACGTCCGAGATCTACCCGGGCACCATCCACGGCTTCACCATGGCCGACACCGACGCCTTCAACCCCGCCGCGCTGCAGCGCCATTGGGACCGCCTGCTGCCCCTCCTCGACCGCGCGTTGGCCAACAGCTGAGGCTCCCGCTAGGAAACCGAGCCTGAGTACATCGCGCTCTGGAGTGCCGTCGATCAATGGCTCCCCAACCGGTCGGGGCGGCGGGCTGGTGACGGCGGTGGGGAGGGGCGGTACTGCGCCCCGGCACTGACCGCCGGGCAGCCTCAAGACCCGGCCGCGCCGGCGTCTTCCACATCAAGCACCCGCCGCGCCTCGGCCGCGCGGGCCGAGCGCACGAAAGCGGTGACAGCCGGACGGGACGCCCCCTCCGGCCACGCCAGGGCAAGACGCGTGGGCCGCAGGTCCGACACCGGAACTGCGGCCACCTCGGAGGGGATCCGTTCGACAGCCCCCGAACCCACGACGGTGATCAGGCGCCCGAGCACGACCCGGTCGATGATCTCGTCGAGCCCGACCGGCGGGCATTCGGGCGCGAAGTTCGCGTCCTGGCCGAGCTCGGCGACCGTCACGACGGCGCGCCGGGCCAGTGGATGGCCGCGCGGGACCAGCGCGAAGGGCGCCTCCTCCGTCAGGTCGGCGGTCCGCAGCCCGGTGAGGTCGTCGGTGCCGAGGCACAGCAGCGCTACGTCGGCCCTGCCGTCTCTGAGGGCGGCCGGGCGGTCATGCGTGAACACGACGTCGTGGCTGCCGACTTCGGAGGAGCGGACCAGGTCGGCGATCAGCCCGGACGCGGTGCCGGGACGTACCGCCATCACCAGCCGACCGGGCTGCTGCACGCGCTGGGCTCGCCGCACGGCCGCGTCGAGCGAGTCGAGCAGCCGTCGGCTTTCGCCCAGGAACACGGCACCCGCGTCGGTGAGCGCGACCCGGCGGCTGCTGCGCTCCAGCAGCCGTACGCCCATGCGGCGCTCCAGACGGCTGATCGCGCGCGACAGCGGGGGCTGGGCCATGCCCAGGCGCTCCGCGGCCTTTCCGAAGTGCAGTTCCTCAGCGACCGCGACGAAGTAGGCGAGTTCGCGGGTCTCCAGACGATCCATACCTTCAGGGTATCGGCCCTTGCCGGAACCCTCATGGCTCTCGCCCTCCCCCGGTGTTCCACTCGATTCAGGAACAGGAACGGGGCTCGTATCAAGAACACGAAGGGAACGTGCGAAACCATGAGCGACGAGCGCAAGGTCCAGGAGGTCCTGGCCCGCTATGTCCGCACCACCGACCGACGCGACGGCAAGAGCCACGGCGCCCTCTACACCGACGACGCGACCGTGCATGTCTTCATCAAGACCGGCCACGAGTCCGGCCACGACTCCTATGAGCCGGTCGGCGAGCCGATCATCGGCGCCGCGGGCGTGGAGTACGCGATGGACAACTTCATGGCGCCGCACCCCGAGGGCGGCTCCAGTCACCACGTCACCTCGGACCACCTCATCGAGGTCGACGGCGACCAGGCGCGCATGAACGCCCAGTTCGTGGTCTTCGAGGTCCGTGCCGCCGCCCGCCCGGCGGGCGGCTGGCCCGAGGGCGCCTTCGGCATCCAGGGCACCGTCCGGCCCATCGAGTCCGGCTACTACGACACCGATCTGCGCCGCGTCGACGGCGAGTGGAAGATCGTCCGGCACCGCGTCCTGCACGACATGCCGTACGTGTTCCCGGGGGCCTGAGCGGATGAAGGCCGTCGTGTACCGCCGGTACGGCGGACCGGAGGTCCTTGAGCTCACCGAACTGCCCAGGCCGAAGACCCACGTGGACTCGTGCTGATCCGGATCAAGGCCGCCGGGCTGAACCGCGCGGACGCCGCCGTCCAGGCCGGGGCGCTGGACAGTGCCGTGGAAACGTTCTTCCCGGTGGTGCCCGGCTGGGACATCGCCGGTGTGGTGGAGCGCTCGGGGCCCGGAACACCGGAGTTCGCGAGGGGCGACGAGGTGATCGCGTACGTCCGCGGCGACGTGCAGCGGGCGCACGGCGGTTTCGCCGAACCGGTCTCCGCGGGTGTGCGCAGCGTGGCACGCAAGCCGAGCACCCTGCCCTTCACCGAAGCCGCGGGCCTGCCGCTGGCCGCGCTCACCGCCTATCAGGGCGTGGTGCATGCGCTCGCGGTGCAGCGGGGCGAGAGCGTGTCGTGCACGGGGCTGCCGACGGCGTAGGTTCCGTTGCCGTGCAGATCGCCGTGGCCCTGGGGCGCCCGTGTCATCGGTGTGGGATCGGCCGACGATCACGACTACCTGCGCGCGCTCGGTGTGACAGGGCGGCGTCCATCGCCGAACCCGGCGTCCCCGGCTCCACCGACGTCTTCGCCACCGGGAACATCGCCGGCAAGGTCGTCCTCGAAATCGGCTGAGCCATCGGCCCTGGTCCCGTCCCGATCGCACCGGTGTGCCCGGGCGCGTCGTCGATCAGCACCCGTCAACCTGCCTACGGCACAGGGTCACTGTCCTTTGCCAGCCCGGAACCCCAACGACCGGCGTCAACGCAAGCGCCGACACCGGTCGTTGGCATCAGTCGTTGCCGTCCACACGAGTCGACATCCCCCGACGATTGCCTGGCCAGGCAGCCCGTAGCGAAACCGTTGCCGTTCCATGCGAAGTCCCCCACAGCGAGCGCATAGTGTGTGATGCCGTTCCCGAAGGCCATGAGTTCCGGCTGGGAGCACAGCCGTGGCGCACCATCCGTTCACCCAGGGGGAGTCAACACCATGCGATCGATACGGCCGTCCTTCACCGCCCGGCGTGGGAGGGGCGCGCGTCGCGGAACCTCCCCCGCGCTGGCCGCTGTTGCCCTCGCCTCGGTGCTCGCGCTCACCGCGACCGGCTGCAACTCCGGTGACACCAAGGCGGACGGCCAGTCCACCGCGTCGGCGACCAGCAGTGACACCGGCGACGGCAAGATCAAGATCCCGGACGACATCAAGAACAAGCTCAAAGAGCACGGGATCGACATCGACAAGTGGAAGCACGGCGCCTGGAAGAACTGGAACAGGGACGACTGGCTGCGCGAGGCCGACGACTACATCAACCCCATCATCAAGGGGTTGTGGAGTAACGGCCGGATGCGGGACGCCAACGACCCGGACAAGGGTGTCGACACCAACGACATCTCCGGTGACCAGGGCGTGACCGACCCGACGCCCGCGGTGGTGGACGCGAAGACCGTGTCGCCTACGTACCACGCGAACGCGGCGACGGCGGGCAAGGTGTTCTTCGACTCCCCCGAGGGCACGATGGTCTGCTCGGCGACGGTCGTGGAGGACCCGGCGCACCCGGGCAAGTCCAACCTGGTGTGGACGGCGGGGCATTGCGTGCACGCCGGCAAGAAGGGCGGCTGGTACCGCAACATCGCGTTCGTGCCCTCGTACAACAACGCCGGTATGACGACTGCCCAGTTGGGGACCGCTACCCGGGGCCAGGTCGCTCCGTACGGCGTCTGGTGGGGCGACTGGGCGCAGACCTCGCAGCAGTGGATCGACCAGGGCGGCGAGACGGGCGGGCAGGGTTCGTCGTACGACTACGCCGTGATCCATGTGACACCCGAGAAGGGAAACGGCGGCAAGTCCCTTGAGGAGACGGTCGGTTCGGCGCTTCCGGTGAACTTCAGCGCACCGGCCGTACCGAAGGTGTCCAGCATCACGGCGACCGGCTACCCCGCGGCGAAGCCGTACGACGGTTCGACGCTGTACCGGTGCACGGACAAGCCGGGGCGGCTGTCGATCAACGCCTCGGACCCGACGATGTACCGCATCGGCTGCAGCATGACCGGCGGTTCCTCCGGTGGCGGCTGGGTCGAGACGGGCTCCGACGGCAAGCCTGCGCTGGTGTCCAACACCTCGATCGGCCCGGTGACTTCGGGCTGGCTGGCGGGTCCGCGGCTGGGTGATGTGGCCAAGGGCGTGTACGACTCGGTCAGCAAGAAGTTCGCCGGCCAGTAGGCGCGGCGGCAGGCACAGTCGGGGGACGGGCGGCGGCCGGGTGTCTCACAGGAACCTCACCGCCTCACCGGCGTTCGTCCCCAACTCCCCCGGCATAGTGGGGTGTCGCGGAACGACCTGCAGTACACGGTCAGTAGTGCGCGATCAGTAGTACTCAGCAGTAGTAGTAGTCAGCAGTAGAAGACCAGCAGTTTCCACGGGGGTTATCGCACCATGCGTTCCACACGTACGCCCGCAGCGTCTCCGCGCGGGCGGCGCACCGGCCTGGCCGCCGCCGGTCTCGTCGCGGCCCTGTCGCTCACCGCGACCGCCTGCAACGGCGACGACTCCGCGAGCGACAAGCCCGCCGCCACCGCCACTCAGGCCTCCGGCCAGGACAAGGTCCGGATTCCGTCGTCCGTCGCCGACAAGCTCAAGGAGCACGGCGTCGACGTGGACAAGTGGGCCGACGGCGGCTGGAAGAACTGGGACAAGGACAAGTGGCTCAGTGAGGCCAAGGACTTCGTCAACCCGGTGATCAAGGGGCTGTGGAAGCCGGAGCGGATGAAGTCCGCCAAGGAGGCCAACAAGACGGTCTCCACGAAGGACGCCGCCGCCGACCAGGGCGTCAGCGACCCGGAGCCGGCAGCCGTCGAGGCCGCGGCCGAGAAGACGCCGTACCACGAGAACGCGGCCCCGGTCGGGAAGGTCTTCTTCGACTCCCCCGAGGGTTCGATGGTCTGCTCCGGCACGGTCGTCAAGGACGTCAACCACCCCGGCAAGTCCAACCTCGTGTGGACGGCGGGCCATTGTGTCCACGCGGGCAAGGGCGGCGGCTGGTACCGCAACATCGAGTTCGTGCCCTCGTACAACGACCTCGGCGAGTCCGCGTCCCGACTGAGCAACGCCTCGGCGACGGAGATCGCTCCCTACGGTCAGTGGTGGGCGGACTGGGCCTCGACCTCGAACCAGTGGATCCAGGGCGGCTCGGAGACGGGCGGCGCGGGAGCCGCGTACGACTACGCCATCCTCCATGTGAAGCCGCAGTCCGGTTCCAAGTCCCTTGAGGAGACGGTCGGCGCCGCGCTCGACGTGGACTTCTCGGCGCCCTCCGCGACCGAGGTCGGCTCGATGGGCGCCTGGGGCTACCCGGCCGCTCCGCCGTACAGCGGTCTGAAGATGTTCAAGTGCCTCGACCGGCCCGGCCGGTTGTCGCTCAGCACGGCCCTGCCGACGATGTACCGCATCGGCTGCACCATGACCGGCGGTTCGTCCGGCGGCGGCTGGTTCCGCATGGTGGACGGCAGGACGGAGCTGGTCTCCAACACCTCGATCGGCCCGTCCGACAACACCTGGCTCGCGGGCCCCCAACTCGGCGCCACCGCCGAGTCGCTCTACGAGAACATGAGCAGGACGTACGGCGGTCAGTGACCCGCACGCACGCGTGCATGCCGAAGGCCCGCCCCCGGGAAGAGAGTTGGAGGCGGGCCTTCGGACTTACCGTGCTACGACCCGTCAGGCCAGCGGTGCCGGGACGTACGGCGCGAGATCCGCGGCCAGTTCCTCGTGCACCCGCACCTTGAGCAGCGTGCCCTCCGGGGTGTGTTCCTCGGAGATCACCTCACCCTCGGAGTGGGCGCGGGCGACCAGCTTGCCGTGGGTGTACGGCACGAGCGCCTCGATCTCGACCGAGGGGCGCGGCAGTTCGTTGTCGATGAGCGCGAGCAGCTCGTCCATGCCCTGGCCGGTGCGGGCCGAGACCGCGATGGAACGCTTCTCGTTCCGCATCAGCCGCTGGAGCGTCAACGGGTCGGCCGCGTCCGCCTTGTTGATCACGACGATCTCGGGCACCTTGGTGGCGCCGACATCCCGGATCACCTCGCGTACGGCGGCCAGTTGCTCCTCCGGGGCCGGGTGCGAACCGTCCACCACGTGCAGGATCAGGTCGGCGTCACCGACCTCCTCCATCGTGGAACGGAATGCCTCGACCAGGTGGTGCGGCAGGTGCCGGACGAAGCCGACCGTGTCGACCAGCGTGTACAGCCGTCCGCCCGGGGTCTCGGCCCGGCGCACGGTCGGGTCGAGGGTCGCGAACAGCGCGTTCTCGACGAGGACGCCCGCGCCCGTGAGGCGGTTGAGCAGGGAGGACTTGCCGGCGTTGGTGTAACCGGCGATCGCGACCGAGGGCACCTTGTGGCGACGGCGCTCCTGGCGCTTGATGTCGCGGCCCGTCTTCATGGCCGCGATCTCCCGGCGCATCTTCGCCATCTTCTCGCGGATACGACGCCGGTCCGTCTCGATCTTGGTCTCACCGGGACCACGGGTGGCGAGGCCGCCGCCCGAGCCGCCGCCCATCTGACGGGACAGCGACTGACCCCAGCCGCGGAGTCTCGGCAGCATGTACTGCATCTGCGCGAGCGCGACCTGCGCCTTGCCCTCACGGGACTTGGCGTGCTGGGCGAAGATGTCGAGGATCAGGGCCGTACGGTCGATGACCTTGACCTTGACGACGTCTTCGAGGTGGATCAGCTGGCCCGGGCTGAGCTCGCCGTCGCAGATGACGGTGTCGGCGCCGGTCTCCAGGACGATGTCCCGCAGTTCGTTGGCCTTGCCCGAGCCGATGTAGGTGGCCGCGTCCGGCTTGTCGCGGCGCTGGACGACACCGTCGAGGACGAGGGCGCCCGCGGTCTCCGCGAGGGCCGCCAGCTCGGCGAGCGAGTTGTCCGCGTCCTGGACCGTGCCCGTGGTCCAGACGCCGACGAGTACGACGCGCTCCAGGCGGAGCTGTCGGTACTCGACCTCGGTGACGTCCTCAAGCTCGGTGGAGAGGCCTGCCACGCGGCGCAGGGCCGCGCGCTCGGAGCGGTCGAGCTGGTCGCCGTCCCGGTCTCCGTCGATCTCGTGGCTCCAGGCGACGTCCTCTTCCATCAGGGCATCGGCCCGAAGACCTTCGGGGTAGGCGTGCGCGAGGCGCTCAGTGTCCTGGGAAGGGGAAGAAGAGGAGGTCATTGGGTCCTTACGTCGATGGGAGTCCTGCAAAGGTCATAACGTGCGAGTGCCTCCGGAGATTCCCGGTGGACCGCGCCGCCGACCTGACGATGGTCGCACGGCGCGGATCGCCCGTCACTGACTTATTTCACGGGCGCCTGCGACTTCCAGTCCGGGTGACCGGGCATCGGCGGGGTCTTCTCGCCGTAGAGCCACGCCTTGAAGAAACCGCTCAGGTCACGGCCGGAGATCGCGGAGGCGAGGTCCTCGAAGTCCTGCGTGGTGGCCGTGCCGTCGCGGTGGACGTTCACCCAGGTGCGCTCCAGGCGCTCGAAGGCCGGGCGGCCGATCTCCTGGCGCAGGGCGTACAGGGCCAGGGCGGCGCCGTCGTAGACGTTGGGGCGGAAGATGCTGATCTTCTGGCCGGGCGCGGGCGCCTTGGGCAGTGCGGGCGGTCCGCCGGCGGCGCGCCAGCCGTCGGAGGCACCGTAGGCCGCCTTCATGCGCGTCTCCATCGGCTTGTGCGCCTTCTCCTGGGCGTACAGCTCCTCGTACCAGGTGGCGTGTCCTTCGTTGAGCCACAGGTCGGACCAGGTGCGGGGGCTGACGCTGTCGCCGAACCACTGGTGGGACAGCTCGTGCACCATGATCGACTCGACGTACCACTTGGGGTAGGCGGGCTCGGTGAAGAGATCTCTCTCGAAGAGAGAGATCGTCTGGGTTTCGAGTTCGAAGCCGGTGGACGCGTCGGCCATGAGCAGGCCGTACGTCTCGAAGGGGTACCGGCCGACCTTGCTCTCCATCCAGGCGATCTGGTCGGGGGTCTTCTTGAGCCACGGTTCGAGCGCCGCGCGGTCCTTGGCGGGCACGACGTCACGCATGGGCAGTCCGTGTGGTCCGGTGCGGTGCAGCACGGCGGAGCGGCCGATGGACACCTGGGCGAGTTCGGTGGCCATGGGGTGCTGGGTGCGGTAGGTCCAGGTGGTGTTCCCGCCGACCTTGTCGACGCCGGTCGGCAGTCCGTTGGCGACGGCCGTGTAGGCGTTGGGCGCGGTGACCCGGATGGTGAACATCGCCTTGTCGGAGGGATGGTCGTTGCACGGGAACACCAGGTGCGCGGCGTCGGCCTGGTTGGCCATGGCGAGCCCGTCCTTGGTGCGCACCCAGCCGCCGTCCTGGCCCTTCGCGGACACGGGGTCGCTGGTGTGCCGCACGGTGATCCGGGTCCAACTGCCCTCGGCCAGCGGCTCCTCGGGCGTCACCACCAGGTCCTCGCCGGCACTGGCGAAGTCGGCGGGCCGCCCGTCGACCTCGACCGAGTCCACGGTGCCGTGCGCGAAGTCGAGGTTGATCCGGTCCAGCGCCTCGGTCGTCCACGCGTCGATGGTGGTGACGGCCCGGAGCGGCTTGCTGTTGGTGCCGGGATAGGTGAAGGCGAGGTCGTACGACGCCACGTCGTAGCCCGGGTTGCCCAGGGTCGGGAACAGGCGGTCACCGACGCCCAGGGGCGTGGGCGGTGCGCTCGCGGCGACGAGGCAGACGGACACGGCGGAGGCGAGCAGGGCCGCCTTCAGCCGTCGGGGAGCCCGGGCGCCGGGCCCGGGGGTGCGGAGGGTGAGCAGCATGCACCACCGCTACCAGCGCGCGCGTGCCGCACGGCGACGACTCGCGCCCGGCCCACTCGAACGGGGTCCTCCGAGGGTCTACGGGGCTCCCGGCGCGCCGGGGCGCGCAGGCCGGGGCGTGGCCCGGGGAACCGGGGCGCGTGGGCCTGCGCGTGTCTCAGAAGGCCGTCGTGTGATGCTGCGCCCGGCTCACGTCGTAGACGCCCGCCACATTGCGCATCGCCCGCATGAGGGCGGGGAGGTGGGCCGCGTCCGGGAGTTGGAGCGTGTAGGTGTGGCGGACGCGCTGCTGGCTCGGGGGTTCGACGGTGGCCGACACGATCTCGGCACCCTCCAGGGCCATGGCCTCGGTGAGGTCGGCCAGCAGATGAGGGCGGCCGAACGATTCGGCTACCAGCGTGACCCGGCATTCGGTGGTGTCACCCCAGCGCACACCGACCTCCGCGCGCCCCACGCTCTTCATGTGCGCCACCGCGGTGCACTCCACGCGGTGGACGGTCACGACCCCGCCGCGCACCGAGAATCCGGTGACCTCGTCGGGCGGTACGGGAGTGCAGCAGCCCGCGAGCCGTACGGTCGCGCCGGGCTGGTCGACAACGGGGGTGGCGGGGCGGGCGGTGGAGGTGTCCGGGCTGCCTTCGGAGGCGGGGGGCGCCGATCGGACGTTCTGTGCCCCCTCGTCCGCCTCGGCGCCCTCGGCGTCGCCGCTTCCCGGATGGGCCGCGAGCCACCGCTGGATGGCGATCCTGGCGGCGGGCGTGTGCGCGTGCTCCAGCCACTCCCTGGAGGGCTCGGAGGCCGGGTCCTGGCCCATGAGGGGCTGGACGGTGTCGCCGTCCCTCAGGACCGTGCTGAGGGTCGCCAGGCGGCCGTTGACGCGGGCGCCGATGCAGGCGTGGGCGTCCTCGCCGTACTGCGCGTACGCGGCGTCCACACAGGTCGCGCCCTCGGGCAGGCCCAGGGTGCCGCCGTCGGGCCGGAACACGGTGATCTCGCGGTCCTGGGCGAGGTCCTCGCGGAGCGTCGACCAGAAGGTGTCGGGGTCGGGCGCGCCCTCCTGCCAGTCGAGGAGGCGGGAGAGCCAGCCGGGCCGGGTGGGGTCGGCGCGCTCGCCGTCGTTCGCGGCCTGTTGCTCCTCCGAAGGAGGAGCGTAGGGATTGCCGAGCGCGATGACACCGGCCTCGGCGACCTTGTGCATCTGGTGGGTGCGGATGAGGACTTCGACGACCTGGCCGTCCGTGTGGGCGACGGCCGTGTGCAGCGACTGGTACAGGTTGAACTTGGGGACGGCGATGAAGTCCTTGAACTCCGAGACGACGGGCTTGAGGCAGGTGTGCAGTTCGCCGAGCACTCCGTAACAGTCCGCGTCCTCGTTCACCAGCACCAGGAGACGGCCGAAGTCGGCGCCGCGCAGCCGTCCGCGCTTGCGGGCCACCCGGTGCACGGAGACGAAGTGCCGTGGCCGGATGAGGACTTCGGCCTGGATGTCGGCGTCGCGCAGGACGGTGCGTACCTCGTCGGTGATCTCGGCGAGCGGGTCGTCCGTGCGGGAGGAGTTGTCGACGATCAACTCGCGTGTGTGGTCGTACTCCTCGGGGTGGAGGATCGCGAAGACCAGGTCTTCCAGTTCGGTCTTGAGCGCCTGGACGCCGAGTCGTTCGGCGAGCGGGATGAGGACGTCCCGGGTGACCTTGGCGATGCGGGCCTGCTTCTCGGGGCGCATCACGCCGAGGGTGCGCATGTTGTGCAGGCGGTCGGCGAGTTTGATCGACATCACGCGGACGTCGCTGCCGGTGGCGACGAGCATCTTGCGGAAGGTCTCCGGCTCGGCCGCGGCGCCGTAGTCGACCTTCTCCAACTTCGTTACGCCGTCGACGAGATAGCGCACCTCCGCGCCGAACTCCTCGCCGACCTGATCGAGCGTCACTTCCGTGTCCTCGACGGTGTCGTGGAGCAGAGAGGCCG
>Ga0307507_10009581_pt1 | contig 12839 bp, 3 predicted proteins | sample 7_EM_MG_FD_207223 | JGI IMG/M metagenome (GOLD analysis project Ga0307507, IMG submission 207223) | Populus trichocarpa ectomycorrhiza microbial communities from riparian zone in the Pacific Northwest, United States - 7_EM | ecosystem: Host-associated > Plants > Roots > Unclassified | place... | reverse complement strand
AAAATCAAAGTCCTACCAGGAGTCTACTCAGAGCCTGCTTAGAGCCTGCTTAGAGCCTACTTAGAGCCTGCTAGGAGGCCTTTAGGATTTTAATACCCTAATAGCAATAAATGCAATAATAGTGACAGTATTTATTTTATAGCCATAAGCTAGCGTATAGCTCTAGGGGGTAAGCTAATATGGCAGAAAGCTAGCCCCGGGCCCTAGAGGGTCGGCTAATATGGCGGAAAGCTGGCCCCGGGCCCTAGGGGGTCGGCTAATATAGCGAAAAGCTAGCCCCGGGCCCAAAAATACATTTAGCGAAACCAAATTTCCTGCGCCACTTCCCGTTTTCCTGACGTAGTAGGTATAAAGGATTTATTTAAATTATTTAAATTATTTAATATATAAAATAAGGCTTAGCTTATAATTAAATGTCATAGAACCCCACCATAGGGGCCTCTATAGGCAGACTTGCGGGTAACAGGGCTTGACAGCCCTGTTAAACAGCCAGCCTATCAGCTAACAGTATCAAGATATTATTAGAACAGGGTCTGACAGCCTAAGCCATAAAAGGAAATTTCAATTTATTATTGTCTTAAAACCCTCTACCAGCTACTATATAATAAAGAAACTATAAAGGGATACCCAGAATTCCTTAATCAGTCCAGTCCTTTAAGCATTCTGTCGCCTTAAGTATTCGTATACTTGTTTTCGTACGATCCCATAAAACTCTATGTCGAGAGCCTAAAAATACTCTCTTTGGTTTATCACTTATTCCAGGTATAAAAAGAACTTCAATTGCAAGCTGTAAGAGTCGTTTATATCTCTCATGCTACTAACTCCACCATTAAATAGCCGTTATTTTACTATCTAGCATAATTGGGTTCTTACTAATATAATTATCAAACTCATCCTGGCTCTGTAGACGAGTATGCTTTAAAATATATAGCTAACGAGCCTTATAGAAGGCAGAGAGATTTTCCTCCAGTTGGAGAGCAGATTTGCCAGTACTTTCAGACTCGTACGGTATAGTTAAAAGTGGTGCCTTATTACGGAATCTCTCCCAGAGCTTTCGTACGGTGTAGAGCTGTTTCTCTCCTTTAATTGTAATATGGTTATTCTCATCTTTAAGGAAAGCCGTACAATATTATGGGTTAAGAATTTATGCCGCTAGATAGTACGGAGAATTGTCTAGCTTCTTAATATACTTTATAAGCTTTTCCTCAGCACGTTGGAGTTAAAATGCCATAAACTTATCTTTAGCCTTAGTGGCTATTACCTAGTAGGAAAAAATTAGCTAAAGAAATGTTAAGAGTATTATACAACATACCAATGCGTTTTATATTAGATCTTTAAGAATATTAATTAATTCTAGAACCCTTTCTAGTGTTATATAATCTCCCTAAAGAAATAGAGTTGCTTCGTAGAAAGACTAAAGGAAGTTACAAATCGTATAAAGGTGTACCTATTTACTTATTATAAGGATATCCTCTTTTAAGATACTATCCTGGTAATATTCTATATAGAGTTAAAGCCTAGCCTTTACTCTATCCTCTAGAGCTATACTTAATATATTATACTAACTATTCCATCTTGTATAATTATCAAGAGGAATGATCTTAAGTGCACGTTCTTTAAACCATGTTATACAATTAGCTGATTTGCGGATGTATACAATAAGGTTATAGAGCTTTCCCATAGGGCCCATAATATCTCGAATATTCTTACCTCTTTCAGCTAACAATAGCTCTGGTTCTTCACCCTTCTTTTTCCTCTTATCTTTCGCCATTACTGGCTGCGGTACTAGTTGTACGGGCTCTTCCTTATCCTCTTCTTCTTCCTGATCCTGATTCTCTTTGTTATATAACTTTATAAGCTTCTCATCCTTCTTTGATTTAAATAGGAAGGCCTAGACAATAAGATTAATAATATACCCCTAGCAGCGAATTCTTTAATATATTGCGTTCCAGGTGATTTGGTATTTAAGCCTAAGCTATTAGCTTATTATACAACAAAGAACGTTATTTAATCTAGTATTATCGCCAATAAGAGCTCCAATCTTTGCTGTAATTCCATACTTAATAAGGACAGGATGAAGTGCCTCCCATTAATCTACACCACTCTGACTATATACCGTACGAAGGGCAATTAAGATATTTTGGTATTCATCTTGGATATTAAGAAAGCTGGCACAGATTCCAAGGAGAAGAAAATAATTAGGACAGGTCCAGATATTAACGGCAAGGTGGATATTTGTTTTTGCAGATTAAAGTGCTCTTTATACAATATCCTGACTCTTAATAAAGTACTCAGAGATCCAGTCTGATATTATTGAATGATGTTTAGGGACGAATAAAGGTGCTTCTTAATTTAATGCTTTAATAAAAGCATGAAACTCCTTCTATTCTATATATAAGAATGGAAGCCGTCGTACAATAATGAGATCTAAAAGTGCTTGTTTTATAGTATTTTTCTGTACTATACGCTTTAGAACCTCGCCCTCAAGACCTTATATTTCTCCCTTTGTCAGAAGTCTTTGGTATAGTTATTAAATAGAACTTTCTGCTTTATCTTTTGTTGTTATATATGGATTATTCTCCTCCGGACTCCATTAAACTTTATATTTCTTGAGATGAAGTTGCAGTCCTTACGTTAAGGCGTAATGTCCTTTTGGATCTTTAGGAGGGCAATATTTACAGAAGTAATTCTTCTTTGTTCGTTTCTTTTCTTCTGCCGTTATCGTACGAGTATGTTTATGGATTGAGGAGTGGGATCTGGAGAACGCGGCTGTTTGACGTGTTAAGGTTGAGCCTGTATCAGCATCAGCTTCAATGGGGCTTAAAAGAGTAGAAGGTATATTACTTTCAAAGGAGTTATTACTGTAAAGATCATCAGATAGAATTTCACCAGGGCAGGCCATATTAATAAGGTCGTACGATAGGGAAACAAAAGAATCGATGTATTGTCTGTTAGAAAATTTTAGACTGCCAAGCCCTGTCACGACAGCTGTCTGACAGACAGCCCTGTCAGCTGACACCCTGTCTGTTTGACAGGTTTGACAGGATATTCTGTCAGCCGCAAGTCTGTCTATAGGAGAGCCCCGTGCTCTCGCGTATACCTCGCGTACAGCTTATATTAGCTACGCGTAGGTATATCACCTCCTTACGCCCTCGACCCTTACGATTGATTGCGTAACGTCTTGTAGACTCCTTGAATATATATGTCTTGCAGCCACTGCCCCGTCCCATGACATTACATTGCGCCTTTTTACCACCGACGCTTAGCCTACAACCAATTCTATGTCTCTATAACACTGCAGGCGCTGCCAAAAGCAGCGTGTCTATGAGTTACCTTACTTTATACTTCTAAGGAACCCATAATAGTAAGATAATATTCCTTACTAGCCACTATATTAAACCTAAAGAACAATCTAATACCTATACTTAACTTACAACACTAGTCAACCCTAGGAGAATTTGATTTATCAGCCCTAGCCTTAACCCCTAAAAAGGTGGACACTAATAATATCTTATCTTTTATTAACTATATAACTACAGATAAGCAAGCAGAAGGGCTACTACCCATTAAAATTAAAATATAAGACGCTGAGACGTTTGTAAAAATGGTAGCACAAGAACCTAATAAATACTACCGCCTTCTATAGAACTACTACCTAAGGCTTACACGAGCTGAGATGCGTGCTGCCTAAGATCGCGATATTATCTAAGACCTATAAGCCTGTGAAGCGCTCGCCGACAACACGTGTTAAGAAACTGAAGATAACCTCCGCGTGTCTAAACGCGACACCCAAAAGCTAAAGAAGGCTGAGGTTGCACTTATTACTACAGTTACCGAAAAAGAGGGCATAATTAAGTACCTACAATCTCAGCTTAATAAGCACATTTATAATAACGCCAGACACCTCTTTACCGTATATAAAGCCACCCTATAAAAGACCCTACCTAATGTCAAAAGACGAACTTCTAGTTGTTAAAAAGTATATCAACAAGCACCTTAATAAAGGATTTATTCGTCCCAGTATATCCCTAGTAGCTGCCCCTATCCTCCTTACTAAGAAGCCAGAAGGAGGTATTTAATTCTGCGTTAACTATAGAGGACTTAACGCTATTATAATTAAGAACCAATACCCTATACCGCTAATATGTAAGACTTTTAAGCGGCTTAGCTAAGCCAAAATCTATACCAAGCTTAATATTATCGCCGCCTTTAACCGCCTCTAAATATAAGAGGGTAATAAATAGAAAACCGCATTTGCATTGCGCTTTAGCCAATTTAAATATACTATTATGCCCTTTAGTGTATATAACGGCCTAGGCAGCTTCCAAAGCTGTATTAATAACGCCTTATAGGACTACCTTAACAACTTCTGCTCTGCGTACCTAGATAATATACTTATTTATAGTAATAACCCTTCTAAGAATACTAAGCATGTTTAAAAGGCCTTATAGGGCCTTAGGGACACAGGACTCTGTATTAATTTAAAGATATATAAATTCTTAGTTATAGAAGTAAAATACCTTAAACTAATTATTACTACTAAGGGTGTCTGTATAGACCCTAAGAAGGTATATATAATTACTAAATAGCAAACCCTTAACTGTATTAAAGACATATAAGCTTTCCTTAGTTTTGCCAACTTTTATTAAAAATTTATATACAACTTCTTGGGTATTATAGCACTATTTATAGCAATAATGTGAACAAAGGGCCTATTTATAAAAGGAAGAAAAACATATCTATGTTTTATCTAGATGCCTAAATACAAGAAGGCGTTCTAAGACCTTAAAGATACTTTTACTAAAGCACCTATCCTAGCCTACTTTATACCAGGACGATAACTCTATCTTAAGACTGACTTCTTAGACCATATTAACGCAGGCATCCTTTTCTAGATGGGTAATAACGGCCTCCTTTACCTAGTTACATTCTACTTGTCTAAGCTTACACTATAAGAATATAACTATAAAATCTATAATAAGGAACTTCTTGTAATTATATAAGCGTTTAAAAAATTCTAACTAGAACTTTTTTTAGTAGAACCTAACCAGCCAACTAAAGTCCTTACGGATTATTATAATCTTAAGTACTTTATAACTATAAAATAGCTAAACTAACGCTAAGTATACTAGAACAAGTTCCTCTCTAGCTTTAACTTTAAAATTATATATAGATTAGGAGTATAAGGTACTAAGCCTAATAGCCTAATACGCCGCTTATAAGACCTTCTTTAGTCTAAAAATAACCCCTATAATTAGTTCCAATAATAGACAATCCTAAAAGCATAAAATTTAGCCTTAGGTATACTACCTATAATAGAGCTAACTATACCTTAGCTTTATACTATAAAACTAAAGTTATCTCCTAAAATTAATAAGCTTATTACTACGGTATATAACACCTTTGTTAACCTATTACTATATTAACTTATTGCCGTAAAAACTTCTAGCGCCTAAATACTGCCTACTAACCTTTAAAGCTTAGGCTAGATTAATATAGCGGCCTTAGAAGTAAAAGAGAACAGGCTCTATTATAGAGGCCGCCTATTTATCCCTAACTTAGAAGATTTATAACAGTAACTAATTTAAATAGCCTATTGTAACGGGACTAGCCCAGTTATAGTAGGAATGTCTTGGTAAAACACTTGATAGATAAATTCCAACGCTTTAATCAAATTCTGCTAAAGTTAATTAAATTCCGCCAAATTCCGCTGACTTAATTAAATTCTACCAAATTCCACTAACGTAATAGAATTTGGTTGAAACCTATTAAAATCCGCATAGGCTTATACTCATGCGTCTGCTACTAAGACCCTAAATATTTAGTTATAAGTTTCCTATATTTCTTTCTTTTCCTTATATAACGTCTTATACTCTGCAAGAGCTATATACCCTTAGATTTAGATAGAATTTATATTATTCCTTTAAATCTTCCCTAAAGCTTCTTTACGCCCTTATATTATATTATGTTAAAACAACTACTATTAAAATGGCAAACAAACCCAAATCCCTTTTAATAACCATGAGTATTATAACCCTAGTTAGGGAATAGTTAACTATAATGCAACAGTCCTTTATGGACGCCTTAGCTTAGCAGCAGGCTGTACTAGAAGCCCAGTACTAGCAATTAATAGAAGCACTCCGCGAAGAACTCCGTAATATTAAGGCATTTACATTATAGACCCTAATAGCAACACCTATAAACAGGATTAAAATAACGGTACCTAAACCTAACCCGTTAAATGCAAATACTAAACTAATAATAGTAGCTTAATCTACACCTATAGCGAACCTAGTACCTACTATAAAATCTAAAAAGCTTCCTAATCCTCTAATATTTTATAGAAACTAAAATAACCTATATCCCTTTATAACCAAGCTCCATCTTAAACTCTTAATAAACTATAATTAATACCCTACTAAGGCTAGTAAGGTTAGCTATTGTCACGGAACGCCGCCGTAGGAGCCTCCATAGGAGACTCCCTAGCGGAACCCCGTGCCCTCGCGTACGCTTCGCATACAGCTTACGTCAGCCACGCGTAGTATATCACCTTCCTACGCCCTCAATCCTTACGATCGATCGCGCAACGTCTTATAGACTCCTTGAATATATACACTCTGTAGCCATTGCCTACGTCCCGTAACATTACGTTGCGCCCTTTTTTTTACCACTGACACCTAGCCTATAACCAATTCTACGTCTCTACGATACTGCAGGCGCTGCTACAAGCAGCGTATCTACGAGCAACCTCCGCACTATAATAGTAAGACGATATTCCTTACTAGCCACTATATTAAGCCTAAAGAGCAACCTAATACCTTGATCCAACCTACAACGCCAATTAATCCTAGGAGAATTTAATTTATTAACCCTAGCCTTAACCCCTGAGGGCAAGCCTAGCGGCTTAGAAGAGTTATAACCACGAGTACCCCCAAGCACCCAGCACCACCTTGAAGACGATAAAAGTCAACCAGCCCAGCAGGATGGGTACACCCCTATTGGTACAGGTGGCCACAGCGACGACCTTAATGAGATAGACACCGGTAACATCTTATCCTTTATTAATTACACAGCCACGGAAAAGTAACCAGAAGGGCAGCCACCTATTAAGATTAAAATACAAAACGCCGAGATGTTTGCACAAATGGTAGTACAAAAACCTAATAAATACTACCGCCTTCTATAGAACTACCACCTAAAGCTTACGCGAGCTGAACTGCGTGCTGCCTAAGATTATGATATTATCTAAGACTTATAAGCTAGTGAGGCACTTGCTAATAATATACGCTAAAAGACCAAAGATGACCTCCATATATCTAAGCGCGACGTTTAATGATTAAAGAAAGCTAAGATTGTACTTATTGCCCAGGTTACTGAGAAGGAGGGCATAATCAAATACCTATAGTCTTAGCTTAACGAGCATATCCGTAACGATGCTAAGCACTTCCCTACTACGTACTATACTACCTAAGTCCCTACGCCTCCGGCAACCTTACCCACCTAACGCTTAGCTAAAAGTTAGCGTTAAACAGCTTTACCTAACAGGGACGACCCCTATAATAGTAACTGAACTTAAGCTATAATTGCGGGGTTTAATATACAATACCCTAATCCCCTAGTCTTCTAGGGAGACCGCAAGGAATACAGCTACTGGAAGATATAAATCCGCAAGAAACTAACCTAGAGCGCCTACCTTTTTCCTAGGGAGGATACCAAGATTAGTTATATTATCGGGCGTATAAAGGGTACCCTATTTAATAGACTCTTCGCCTAATGGGAGACCAATAGCCCCTAAAAGTGGTAGTCCTACTATAAGGTCCTTAATGATCTTGACCTAATATATCATAACCACGACCTAGTGGCCACCAGTTAAGCCAAACTACGCGCCCTAAAGATAAGTCCTACTAAGTTATTCAATAAGTTCTATGTTAAGTTCTAGGAATACACTAGAGTCCTCTTTTAAGACGACACTAAAGACTAGAAAGACCTCCTTAAAAAGGTTACCTATCGTCTTAGTTACGCTACCGCTAGTTATAATTATAATAACGTTTACAGCATGGTGGCAGCCCTACGGAAGATTAAATAACAGCTAAATTAGATCTCCACTGCTAACCCTCGCCTAAAGGCTCCTATATAAAAGCCCTCCGGACTAACCATACCTATATATACTAGGTCACCGACGCCTACTACTAATACTATTACCAGAGCCAATATCAACCTCTCTATTCCAACCTTCCCACGTAAACTCCTAGACGGAGAGCGTAAGCTACTTTAGAAGCTAGGGCGCTACTATAGATGCTATTAAGAAGGCTGTTATTGTGAAAACCTGAACTGCCTAATAGCTAGGTTTAGTAATTGCCGCCTAACACCTAACTTTATACCTCAAACACTGAATACCTCGCTACGCACCGTTACCGTATAAGATAAAGAAGCAGCAGCAGCGGAAGTAGTGGGAAATGCTTAGTCCTAGCCCTAAGTCGCGAGCTGGGACACCCTAACAATAGAGGGATCTATATATCGGCCTACTTAATAGATAACTTAGTAAGAATGGATAGATAGAAACAGATAGTTTTACCTATAATAGGAACAACTGCTAAAAAATAATATAAAGACCGTTCTATAATTGACTGCGGAGCTACTAATAAATTTGTAGATACCTAATTTGTGCGTAAATATAACCTACTAACCTTACCCCTTACTAAAGCCCGCGCCCTACAACTTGCTAACGGTAGTTGTACTACATAAAAGATTACTTATATGGCACAACTCTACCTGGATATAAACGGACACCAAGAAGAGCTCTAGGCCTATATTATACCACTTGCCAATTACCCTATTATCCTTAGAATAAACTGGCTTAAGCAGTATAACCCTATTATTAACTGGAAGAAAAAAGAAGTAACCTTTAACTTTAACTACTGCAGAGAGACCTGCCTAGGGTATAGCCTAGCCGCCTCTACCTACTCTCTAGGATATCAACCCAAAGAACCTCTGATTACACTACCCATAACTAACTATTACCACGTTAGTGCCGCAGCCTTCTATTATATAGCACGAAGGAAGAGCTAGGTTATTACAGCAGCCTCCTACTTATAGCTATACGAACTTGATAAAGAACAGAATTACGTCCTCTATAGTAATAGGATAGATCTGGTAGACCTTCTAGAGGACGACACGCCCGTAAAACTTAATAAACTCTTAACCTTGGACTTTAAGAAGTTTATAAAGCTTAAAAAGGGACTTACTAATAAGGAACTCCGCAAGCTCCTCCCTAAGAGGTACCACAACTTTATTAACATGTGCTTATAAAAGGGCGCAGATATACTTCCCCCATATTAACCTAATAACTATGCTATTAATATTAAATAAGGAAAAATGCTACCTTATAAGAGACCCTACCTAATGTCAAAAGATGAACTTCTAGTTATAAAAAAGTATATTAATAAGTACCTTAACAAAGGGTTTATTCGTCCCAGTATATTACCAGCAGCCACCCCTATTCTTCTTGCTAAGAAGCCTAGAGGAGGTATCTAATTCTACATTAACTATAGAGGACTTAACGCTATTACAATTAAGAACTAATACCTAGTACCGCTTATATATAAGACCCTTAAGCGGCTTAGTTAAGCTAAAATCTATACCAAGCTCGATATTATTGCCGCCTTTAACTATTTCCGAATATAGGAAGGCAACAAATGGAAAACCGTATTTACATTATGCTTTGGCCAATTTGAATATACCGTCATGCCCTTCAGCGTGTATAACGGCCCAGGCACCTTCTAAAGCTATATTAATAACGCCTTATAGGACTACCTTAACGTCTTCTACTTGGCGTACCTAGACGATATACTTATTTATAGCGATAACCCTTCTAAGTATACTAAGCACGTTTAAAAGGTCCTATAGCGCCTTAGGGAAGCAGGACTCTATATTAATTTAAAGAAGTGCGAATTCTTAGTTATAGAAGTAAAATACCTTAGACTAATTGTTACTACTAAGGGTGTCCGTATAGACCCTAAGAAGGTACATATAATTACCAAATGGCAAGCCCCTAACTGTATTAAGGACGTATAAGCCTTCCTCAGTTTCGCCAACTTCTATTGGAAATTTATATACAACTTCTTAGGCGTAGTAGCACCACTTACAGTAATAATGTAAACGAAGGGCCTTTCTGTAAAAGAAAGAAAAATATACTTACGCTTTACCTAGACGCCTAATTGCGAGAAGGCGTTCTAAGACCTTAAAAATGCCTTTATTAAAGCACCTATCCTAGCTCACTTTATACTAGGACAATAACTCTATCTTAAAACCGACTCCTTAGACTATGTTAACGCAGGCATCCTCTTCTAGATAGGCGACAATGGTCTCCTCTACTTAGTTACATTCTACTCATCTAAGCTTACACTATAAGAGTGTAACTATAAGATCTATAACAAAGAACTCCTTATAATTGTATAAGCGTTTAAAGAATTCTAACTGGAACTCTCCTTAGTAGAACCTAACCAGCCAACTAAAGTCCTTATGGATTATTATAACCTTAAATACTTTATAACCACGAAGCAGCTAAACTAACGCTAAGTATATTGGAACGAGTTCCTCTCTAATTTTAACTTTAAAATTGTATATAGGCTAGGAGTATAAGGCATAAAACCTAATAGCCTAACACGCCGCTCGTAAGATCTTCCTTAGTTAGAGAATAACCCCTATAATTAGTTCCAATAGTAGATAATCCTAAAAGTAAGGAACCTGGCCCCTGGCATGCTACCTATAATAGAACTATCCGCACCTTAGCTTTACGCTACGGACTTAAAGCCACCCCCTGAAATTGACGAGCTTATTACTACTGTATATAATATCTCTATTAACCCGTTATTACACTAACTTATTACCACAAAAACTGCTAGCGCCCGTAAGCTACCCACTAGCCTCTGAAACTTAGGCTAAATTAATATAGTAGCCTTAGAAGTAAAGGAGAACAGACTCTACTATAGAGGCCATCTATTTATCCCTAATTTAGAAGACCTACAACAGCAACTAATCTAGATGGCCTATAACCTCTGGTTAAGCGGTTACCTAGGCAGAGGAGGAACTTACGAACTCCTTAGCCAATACTACTTCTGGCCTAAGATAATAGACTTAGTTAAACGCTTTATAAGCGCCTACTACAGCTATAAGCGTGCCAAGGCCTTTTGCACTAAGTACTAAGGACTACTATACCCGCTACCAATCCCTATACAGCGGTGGGTAGATATAGCTATAGACTTTATTACTAACCTACCACCCTATAAACGGCATAGTTGTACCTATAAGAACATCCTAATAATAATATGCTGACTTATAAAGGAACGTTACTACGTCCTAACTAAAGGCATAGCCGTTAATAACGTCGCAGACGCTTTTCTTTGTGAAGTTTACTGACTATATAGGATACCTAACTCTATTACGTCTAACTGGGGCACGTAATTTAACTCTGACCTATAGAGACGGATCTGTTAACGTCTTAGTATCTCTGTTAAGATATCTACATCCTTCCACTATAAGACTGCGGGACAGCCAGAAAACGCCAACGCCAGTATAAAGGCGTACTTACGATAGGTCGTTGCCTACGGCCAAGATAACTAGGTAGATTACCTCCTACTAGGCGAGTTTGTAGCTAATAACCACGTCTTAGCCACTATAGGACTTACTCCATTCTTTGCAAATAAGGGTTATCACCCCTAATCTAGTATAGAGCTACCAGAACCTATTAATAAGAAACTGCCATATGGAAAACGCCTTAAGATGCTACTTGCCAACCAGCATGCAGACTGTATAAAAAATCTACTTGACTACTACAGGGGAGAAATGGCCTGGGCTTAAGCAAAGCAGGCCTACTTTGCCGACCGTTATAGAACGCCACCACCGGAGATATGTGTTGGCGACTAGGTATGGCTAGATACACGCAATATCTCTACGTAGAGGCCTATAAAGTCACTTAATTATAAGAACCTCAGCCCCTATTAGATTAAACGAGTTATTGATAGGGGAGCCGTATATAAGCTAGAGCTCCCGCCAGCCCTAGCCACCCATAAAATATGGCCTGTATTTTACCTATAGCTACTATACCTTCACCAGCCTAACCCCTTACTAGGACAGATATAGCCTAAACCCCTACTAGTACTAATCCAAAACGAGAACAAAGACGAGAACTATAAGGAGTGGACTATTAAACGAATTATTAACTCTAAATACTTTAGTAAAGGCAGAGGACGGCGGCTCTACTACAGAGCTATCTATACAGGATTTAACATAGATTAGCCAGAATAGCAACTATAGGAAGACTTTAAAAATGCAAAGGACCTAATTAGCGACTTTTACTATGCAAATCTATAGAAACCGGGCCTAAGCAGAGATTTCGTGCCTAATCCTCTATAGGAGCCCTTATAGAGTTTAATTATTATACACTGCCACATAAGGGCAAATTGCCGTTAGATTGCCGTAGATTGCCATTATATAACTAAAAAATTGTTAAGATATCTAGGAACTTCGACCGCTGGTTAAAGTTATCTAATTAATTGAATTCTTGGGTGCCAAGCCTTATTACACAATGACGCTGCGGACTGTAAAGATATTAGTTTAGCTTACCGCCTTCTACCAAGCCAATAGCGATTTTCTATCCTAGGGATGGAAAATCCTAATTAGTCCATTTAATAATTAGAGCTAGCAGAACTCTACACTACTAACCCCTTTAGCATTATTTCTTTTCCTTCTCTATGCCTTAAGCGTTCCTTTTATATGTATATAGTAACCACAGCGTCGCCAGAGCTCCGCCTCTATAAGAGGGGGGGTAGTGTCACGGA
>Ga0307507_10009580_pt1 | contig 12839 bp, 3 predicted proteins | sample 7_EM_MG_FD_207223 | JGI IMG/M metagenome (GOLD analysis project Ga0307507, IMG submission 207223) | Populus trichocarpa ectomycorrhiza microbial communities from riparian zone in the Pacific Northwest, United States - 7_EM | ecosystem: Host-associated > Plants > Roots > Unclassified | place... | reverse complement strand
ATTAGTAAGTCCTTTTTTAAGCTTTATAAACTTCTTAAAGTCTAAGGGTAAAAGTCTATAGAGTTCTATAGGGGCATTGTTTTCTAGGAGGTTAACTATATCTATTCTGTTACTGTAGAGGACGTGGTCCTAATCTTTATTAAGCTTATATAGTTGTAATTAGAAGGCTGCGGTAACGGTCTAGCCTTTCCTATATACTATGCAGTAGAAGGCCGCGGCACTTATATAGTGGCAGTTAGTTATAGGTGGGATAATAAGGGTTTCCTTGGGTTGATATCCTGGGGAGTAGATAGAGGTGGCTAGGCCGTGCCCTAGGCAAGTCTCTCTGCAGTATTTAGAGTTAAAGGTTACTTCTCTCTTTTGCTAGTTAATAGTAGGGTTGTGTTGTTTAAGCCAGTTTATTCTAAGGATAATAGGGTAGTTTGTAAGTGGTATAATATAGGCCTAAAGCTCCTCCTGGTGTCCGTTTATATTTAGGTAGAGTTGTGCTATATAGGTAATCTTTTATATAGTATAACTACTGTTAGCGAGTTATAGGGCGCGGGCTTTGGTAAGGGGTAAGGTAGGTAGGTTATAAGTGCGCACGAATTGGGTATTTACAAATTTATTAGTAGCTCCGCAGTTAATTATAGAATAGGTTTTATATTGTTTCTTAGCGGTAGTTCCCTCTATAGGTAAGACTATTTGCTTTTATCCTTCTATTCTTACTAAGCTATCTATTAAGTAAGCCAATATGTAGATCCCTTTATTATTGGAGTGTCCTAACCTACGACTTAGGGCTAGGACTTTACGTTTTCCGCTTCCGCGTCTAATTCTACTACTATTACTGCATCTTTATCTTGTGCAGTAGCGGCATATAGCGATGTATTTGGTGTCTAGGGTATAGGGTTAGGTATTTAATGGCGGCTGCTAAACCTAGCTATTGGGCAGTTTAGGCTATAGCTGTAACAGCCTTCTTAATAGCATTTATAGTAACGCCTTAGCTTCCAAAGTAGCTCGCGCTCTCCATCTAGTAGCTTCTTTAGGAAGGCTAGTATAGAGAGGTTAATATTAGGACCAGTGGTGTTGCTTAGGGTAGTAGGCGTTAGTGGTTTAGTAGGTCCGGAGGGCTTCTATAGGGAGATCTTTAGGTAGGGGTTTGCAGTAGTAATCTGGTTTAGCCGTCGTTTAATCTTCTATAGGGCTGCTACTATATTGTAAACATTGTTATAGTTGTGGCTGGTGGCTGCGTAACTAAGATAATAAGTGACTTTTTTAAGGAGATCTTTCTAGTCTTTAGCGTTGTCTTAGGTAAGGACTCCGGTGTATTTCTAGAATTTAACATAGAACTTGTTAAATAATTTAGTAGGACTTATCTTTAGGGCGCGTAGTTTAGCTTAACTAGTGGCCACTAGGTTATAGTCGCGGTATATTTAGTTAAGGTTATTAATGTCACGGGACACCTCCATAACACCTTACACACGTCCACCTGTTTCCACCGACGTAGTAAAAAGAGACCGACCGCGAGACGGCAATCTGTTATATTCCGCTAGAATCCACCGAATTCTGCCATATTCCGCTAAAGTCTACTAAATTCTGCTCTATATATATATTAACTAAGCAACTAAACTAATAATATATACCCTTTCTTCCTATTTCCTTACCTTCTCTCCTTACGCAACGTCTTAACTTTATTATACAGTTTATGTACGTAGCTTAATAATATCTACTTTGCTATATATTATCGTCGCTTATACTCGCTCCGTAATCTATATTACGTTAAACTATATACTCCGTCCTGCCCTAACTAATATGCAGAACAACTTAGAAACCCCCTTATCTATAAATAACCTATGTACCCTATTTACCAAATAAATAAGAAGTCTCTAAGAGGCTTTTACGGACGCTCTTGCCTAATAAGAAACTTAATATTACGAGATAATCCAATCCCTAAGAAAGAAAGTTAAAGAGATTCGTTATAACCTACTACCTACTACACCGTTGCCCCTACCTGTCCCTACTACTATCGACCTATAAATACTGGATAAGAAGAATGTATCTAAAACTAACTTCTTAACCCTAAATTCGCCAGTTAATGCCCCTAAAAAAAAGTTATCTAAATATCTCCCTAATCCTCCCACCTATTCTAGTAAGAGGAGTAAGCTACGCTCTTTTCTTAACCAACTTTAGAATAAGTTAAGCGGTAATATTAACCGCTACCCTACCCCTAATAGTTAGCTTTATTACGCTATAAGCCGCCTAAAAGGAGATACCGTAGATACTATATACCCATTTTAACTAAGTACGGTAGAGGAACTAGTCACTATACTAAAAGTATCTTATAGCGACCCTAACCAAGTTGCTATATTATAAAGGAAACTGAATAAGATGATATAGGGCTCCAAGAACTTCCTATTATACTTTACTAAATTCTACCGCTACGCTAAAGAGACTAAATAGAATAAACCCGCCTTAATTAATTGTCTAGTAGAGTCTCTAAACCCTAAATTAAAAGCATCTCTTATAGGAGTTAAACTGCTAGGTACTATTACCGCCTATACTAATGTTATTAATGGCCTATATAACGACTTACTACGCCTTGCCTTAAAATATATACCTTAATACTTTGCCCCCTAGCCGCCTAAGACCCGCAAGGACTTAGACGCTATAGATATTAACACTAAAACCCTTTCCTATGCCCTAAAAGGATCCGCTAAATAAGAGCGACGTATTAAACACAGCCTCTATTTTAAGTGTGGAAGCGACGCTTATATCTCCAGCTACTACTCTATCCCTTTCTAAAAGAATTTATAAATGGTTAATACTAGCAGCCGTTTACTATACCAATCCTCTAGTTACCGTCCCTAATCTTTACCTAGTTCCAGCCCCGCATTTAGCAAGTACTACTTATAGGGACGAAGTTATAACCGACGTTCTATAGGGACCCCTTCCTACTTACCACCAAAAGGTGTATCTTAGAGTTAAGTCGCTCTCTAGGATAGCTATGTCACAGGATCTTGTTAAATATATTAAATATTATAAACCCTAACTCTTAGGATTATAGTATAACCATTAACTACCGTCTTTAGCAGAAAGGTTAATAGGCTAATGCTTAAGTCCTAATTAACATAGGAGCTAGTAGTATAGGATTTATTAATAAGATCTTTGCGTAAGACAATAGGTTTACCCTAATACCCCTTAACCGGCATATTAACGTATTTGGATTTAATGGCAAACGCACTGTTTTAGGCTGTATTACTTATATAGCGGTCCTAAGACTCCAATACCTAAACCACAAAGAATTAATTAAGCTCTTTATTACCACCCTAGATAAAGCTATATAAGGTAACCATTAACTAGGACAACCTTAAGCTTCTATTTACCGCCTTCTATTGCAAGCAGAAGTGCCTTATAACTCGCGGCTTAGACCCTAAACCAAAACCCAAAAATTCCACCAAATTCCACAAATATAAGATTTCCACCAACGTCTACTAAGGACCTGGAAATTATACTAAATTACATAAACTAACCCTAACTACTATACTGCCCCAAACCAAGCAGAAGCTTAATATACAAAAGTACCAGAAGAACTAGTATTCTACTATAAAAAAGATACTTAAAGAGCCTAAACCTAAATCTAACACTAACTCTGTATTTAACACCAAACCTAAAACTAAATAGGAAATTATATAAAGAACTAAGGACAATCTAAGCCCGCTTAACGCCTTAGATATCTATATAATTGGAGCTACTCCGCTTATATAACTCACTAGGAAACCAGAACATACAATCTTTACTATTACAATAGCTAATATTAAGAAGGCTTTAGCGCTAAAGAAGCATACTAACCCTACCATAAAGGTACTAGTAGAGTACCATAAATACCTAGATATATTCTTATAAAAGGAAGCCAATAAGCTACCAGAACGCCGCCTATACAATTATAAGATTGTAATTAAAGAAGGAAAACATCCTGGATTTGGACCCCTATACAGGATATCCTAAAACAAACTTTAGGTACTATAGAAGTACTTAAATAAATATTTAGATAAAGGATTTATTAGAGCAAGCTCTTTATCTATAGCTATATTAGTAATCTTTGTTAAGAAACCTAGCGGTGGTCTACGCTTCTATATAAACTACCAAACTCTTAACGCTGTTACTGTTAAGAACTAATACCCAATTCCATTAATTTAAGAGATACTAAACCAATTAAGTAAGGCTCGCTTCTATATAAAGCTTAATATTATCCACGCATTTAACCGCCTTTATATTACAAAAGGAGACAAATAGCTTACTACATTTCATACTCAATACGGATTATTTAAGTACTTAGTAATACTATTTGGCCTCACAAACACCCTAAGTTCTTTTTAACACTTTATAAATAATACCCTACACCTATACCTGGACGTCTTTTGTACTGCTTATATTAATAATATTTTAATATATAGCAATAATCTAGCTAAATACCAAAAATACGTTAAACTGGTCCTGTAAGCCTTGCGCGGAGCTGGCCTATAGTTAGATATAGACAAATGCGAGTTCTATAAAATAGAAGTTCTATACCTTAGACTTATTATTTCTATAGATGGCATACAAATAGACCCTAAGAAAGTTAAAGTAATTGTAAACTAGTAAGAACTTAAGAATATTAAGAACGTAAGGGCCTTTATAGGATTCGCCAATTTCTACTAATAGTTTATTAATAACTTCTCCGCCTTAGTTTTACCCCTTATGGCCTTAATATAAAAGGATAAAGCCTTTATCTTTAATAAGAAATGCAAGAAAGCTTTTGCTTACCTAAAAGTTATATTTATTACCACACCTATACTCTAACACTTTAACCTAAACCAAATAAGTGTTATAGAAGCTAACTTATCTAACTATATTACTAGAGGTATCCTGTCTTAATATAATAAGGAAGGAGTATTGCACCCTATAGTATACTTTTTAAAACGACTAAGTTTAGCCGAATGCAATTATAAGATCTATGATAAGGAACTATTAGCTATTATTAGATATTTTAAACAATAGCGACCTAAACTAGAAGGCTCTAGATTCCTAATTAAGGTTCTTAGCAACTATAAAAACCTATAATACTTTATAACTACAAAACAGCTAAGCTACTAATAGGCCTATTAGTTAGAATATCTGTCCTATTTCTAATTCTCTATTATATATTGCCTAAGTGTTTAAGGCTAGAAACCTAATACCCTAACCCAACATTTATAAGATATACTAGCTTAAGAAGAAGCGCGCTTCTACCATAATTAGACTTTACTCCGCCCTAAACTATTTAAACCCCCTACTAAAGATCTCTTAGTATATGTCCTTAAAATAACCAATCAAACTATTAAATAGATTATAGCCGATAAATACCTAAATAATGAGTTTATCTAAGAGACGCTTAAGCTAATTTAAGACGGCGTTAGACGCTCTAAAAGGATTTCTCTAAGTAAATGCGAAGCCTATAGAGGCCGCTTATATTACTAGAACTATCTAGTTATACCTAACTATAATAAACTTAAGCTTAAGCTCCTTAAACATATATATAATTTGCTAGTAGCCGGTTACCTAGGTTAAGGAAAAACCCTAGAACTACTCTAATAAGAGTACTACTGGCTAAATATACATAATATGATACAAAGATATGTCGCCAGCTGCTATACCTACCAATAAGCTAAAGCTTTATATAAGACGTATAACGGCTTTCTAAAGCCACTACCTGTTCCGGACTGAAGATGGAAAGATATCTTAATTAACTTTATTGTTGATCTTCCTAAAAGTAAAGGCTGCACAAACATTATAGTAGTTGTAGACCAACTATTTAAGATAAAATACTTAATCGCCTACCCTAATATATCAGCACCTACTATTGCCCAACTATTCCTGGACTATATATAGAAACTTTACAGACTTCCCAAAACGATTATTTCTAATAGAGGCAGATAGTTTGTCTCTATATTCTAGAAAGAACTAACTACCCAACTCCACATTAAAGCACTGTTGTCTACGGTATACTACCCAGAAACGGACGGTCAAATAGAACGTGTAAATGCTATTATAGAACAGTATATCCAGATATACACGTTGTATTTACAGGACAACTGGATAGACTAGCTTACATTTACTAAGTTTACTGTAAATAACTCCGTCTTAGAAACTATAAAGGTCTCCCCATTCCTAGCTAACTACGGCTAGTATCCGCAAATAGGTTTTAAACCCTTTAGTAATATTCCTTACCTAGCCTATTAAGCCTTACAGGTTACAGAAGCAAATGAATTTATAAAGAAGATGGAAGAACTATAAGAGTTTCTTACTAACAAAATAACATGGGCCTAATCTGTTTATAAAGCTGCATTAAATAAGAACCGAACCCTAGCACCAGCCTACTAAATTAGTAACTTTATCTGGTTAGATATAAGAAATCTAAACATAAAATAACCTACTAAGAAATTTAATTAAAAGAACGCCGGCCCTTATAAAGTTAAGAAAGTCATTTTTCCTTATACCTACTAACTAAAGCTCCCTAATACGGTTAAAATCTATTCTATATTCCATACGTCAGTCCTCCGCCCTGCTGCCCCTGTATTAGATGCCCTGCCTGGATAGATCTAGGACCCTCCCCCACCAGTTAAGGTAGATGGTAAGGATAAGTACTTTATTAAAAGAATTAATAATATTAAGTATAACAAACAAAAACGCCAATATATATATCTCACGAAATGGAGAGGTTTTAATAAGCCTATATAGGAACCTGTTAACTCTATAGGACTTATATAAGCCGCAGAAGACTTCTACAAACTCTACTTAGAACTACCACAGCCCCATCTTGCAGAAGCTTAAGTTTAAAGGGGGGGTACTATTATAGGACACCTCTGTGACACCTTATACACGTCCACCTGTTTCCACTAACACAGTAAGAAAAGACCAACCGCGAGACGGCAATCTATTATATTCCGCTAGAATCCACCGAATTCCGCCATATTCCGCTAGAATCTACTAAATTCTGCTATATTCCGCTAAAGTCCACCAAATTCTGCCAAGTTCTGCTAAAACCGCCCCTTAAATCCTATTCTACTCCGTATATATGTTAACTAAGCAACCAAACTAATAATATATACCCTTTCTTCCCGTTTCCTTACCTTCTCTCCTTATACAACGTCTTGACTTCATTATATAGTTTATGTACGTAGCTTAATAATATCTACTTTACTATATATTATCGTCGCTTGTACTTACTCCGTAACAATTAAGGACTTTCTAGTAGGACTGCTACTTTTAGGGACTGCTAGTCTCCTATTAAGTAAAAAGTCTATTAAATAGAATGCCCTTTGTTTATCCAATAATATAGCTAATCTTAGTATCTTCTGTGGGGAAAAGGTAGGCGCTCTAGGTTAGTTTTTTATAGGTTTATATCTTCTAGTGGCTGTATTCCTTGCGGTTACCCTTAAAGATTAGGGGATTAGGGTAGCGTGTATTAGACCCTATAGTAGTAGTTTAGGTTTAATTATTATGGCTTTTATTATCACCGCTACTATAGTAGGGGTTCTTATTAGGTGAAGCTGTTTAGTACTAACCTTCTATTAAGCGTTAAGTAGGTAAGGTTGCCAGGGGTATAAAGACTTAGGTGGCGTTGTATGCAGTAAAGAGGTGTCTGGTATTGTTATAAATATGCTTATTAAGCTAAGATTATAGGTATTTGATTATACCCTCTCTTTTAGTAACCGTAGCAATAAGTGTAATCTTGGCCTTCTTTAATTATTAGATGGGCCCGCGAAGCCCTACTGCACGCGTCCACGTCGCCGCGGGTGGAAACATCATCAGGAAATCGTTCCTTTTAATGGCTAAGTGCAGAGGCGATGGTAGGGAGCCGTCGCAGCGCATGCAGCGCGCTGTCGTCGCGGTTCTGTGGTGTTGCGCCCGCAACGCGTACCATAGCATCGCCCTCAACAACACCAGGAGCCTTACTGCCTCCGCTTAAGGCTCCTGCCCTACCACCTAGGGAGGCCTATCAAGGGAAACTAGGATACGAAAACCACCCAATATACGACTACCTGGCTCGTAGCTAGGCCCGAAACTGGCCTTATCATTAGCCAGCTAACGTAGACGCGTCCTAGTCATACAATAGGACACCCTTGGGCTTGCACTAGCTCTAAGATTGTAAAGGGATGCGGTAAGGGCGTAGGGAACCTCTTTTTATAAGAACTTGTTAAGGTTAACGCATTATAGATACCTTATATGAAACTTATTAAGGCCCCTAAGGCCACCGCGAAGAACTTATTAAGGCCCTACCTAGAGAACTTATTAAGGCCCCTCTATAAGAGCCTATCCGGCACATCCAGGAGACTCAGAAGAGGGTCTTAATAGGCGTGGTACGCGCGACCTGGACGAGACAGCGACGCGACAGCAACCAGACGGCTTAACGAGGTGGAAATACGGGCAAAGCTCTAGGTAGCGGAAATATAGGCCAGCTTCGTCGGCCCCATGGCGTTTAACCTGCGGTCAACCTGCAAGTGACTCACAGGAAGGTCTTAATAGGCGTAGTGCACGCAACCTAACGCATGCATATAAGGCGACTTATAGGAGGGTCTTAATAGGCGTGGTGCACGCAACCTAGTATGCATATATATAGGGGAGGTCTTAGAGGAAACACAGGCCAGTTAAATAAGGTCTTAACAGTTAGAGACACAGGCCAGCTTATAAAAAGGGGGGACACAAACTTAGTTAGTAGGAGAGGGGGGAGTAGGTTGCCTGGCATAGGACCTAGCGTCTCTACAGCCCCCTCCTATAAGACACGGTCAGCCTATTATAAGAAGACTCTTATAGGCAACGCGAAACAGGAACTAGCAGTAGTATAGGGTATTACGCCCCTATACTACAACTAGCCTCCCGCGGGGCGTAGTATGTAGTAGCCACTGCTGGCTCTAGGGACCTTACCCCTTAGCTAGGCTTTAACCCCTAGTGCACCTAGTAGGCAGGTAGAATTACGTCCTAGCCGGAGAGACTACTACGGGGCTTAAGAGAACGGATGCGCGTGTTGGTGTACCAACAGACGGGACTACTTGCTAGGGCGGTACGCCGGTAAGGTACGCTTAAAGAGCAAACAGGAGTTACCTAGGCGGGGGAGGCTTTTGGCCAGGCCTTAACCGTAGAAGGTCTATACGCCCAAAGGTGGGACAACACTAGAAAACTAGGGTGGAGGCTTAGATAAGCAGGCACGTTAAACTCTACTATATAACTACCTGCTGAGAAAGGCCCCCCCAAATCGCTCCTTAAACCACTCTAAAAGGTCCAAACAGCCTACCTCCGGAGTATAACAGGCGGATATAAGCAAACGGCCACAGCACTGCTTAAGAAGGAAGCCAATATTCCCCCCCTACAACTATATATTAAAGCCGCTGCAATGTAAAGGGCGCAAAATAAACGTAACTCTAATGTTATAAAGTATATCAAGACACGCCTAAATAAACTATAAAGGGACCCTAGGGCGCCCTATAGGAGAATAAGCCAACAACCCCAAAGTAGGGAAGACATATTAGAGAAACAGGTAAAGAAAGTAGAAGAAGAATAGTGCTGCTTTAGGGCCCAGGCCTATATAGAGGAGGAAGGAAGACGCGCAAGAGGCCAGTAAAAACAATAGTAAGAGAGAGAAAGGAGCCAAAGTAGAGTATAAAAGAATGCTAGGAAACCATCTACTATAATACAATACTAGCTGGGCCAACGCTGGAGAGGTATATGGGAGTTAAAGGTATAGAGGCTAACTAAGGCAAAAGGAACCTAAGCTATAGCATAGTTAACGCTATAGGGAGTAAATACTCTAGGGCTCCAAAAAGGCCTAATAAAGGTAGAAAATATAATAGCAACACTCTTAAGAACAGGAATAATAGGACTAAAAGACTAGCTCTACTAGGTAGGTGTCCTAGTAGGTAGCCCAAAATGCGAATATGGCTAGCTAAGACAGATACTAAAACACGTAATACTATTATACCCCTTACGCACCAACTAAAAAGTAATACTCTTAGTAGCTGGCATAGAGAACTATAATACACTACTCTTAATATAAAAAGGCCTTAAGGTGGTTACCCAGTAGCTTATTAGCCAAAATATACTAAACCAGTTCTAGGTTGCAAAGGAAATAGTAATAGAGGGTAGGGGGGCGAGCAACGGGCGCCCCCTAATGACTTTACAGTAGTAAAGTAAAGTTTGCGATACTAGCGCGTCCGTAGGCTTGTTACGGTAGCAGTGGTTCCTAAAGAGGTTAAAAAGTAAGGTAGTAGAGCACCATAGGTAACTCGCAGGCGCCTTATAGGCGCTCCACAGGCGAGTCCCAAAAGGCAGGGAGATAGATTATAGGGTTTTCTTAAATAGAGTTTTCTCCCCATATATATATAAGGAGTAGTCCACGTGGGCCTAATAGGGATCCGAATCGGACATTAAGCAATAAATAATAATAATAATAATAATAATTATTATTAGATGTTATATTTAGACATATAGAGGTTATCTTTAATCTCTTAGCATATGTTATTAGCGAGCGCCTTATAAGCTTATAGGTCTTAGATAATATTATAATCTTAGGTAGTACGCATCTTAGCTTATATAAGCTTTAGATAGTAGTTCTATAAAAGGCAGTAGTATTTATTAGGTTCTTATACTACCATTTTTACAAATATCTTAGCATCTTATATCTTAATCTTAATAGGTGGTAGCCCTTTAGCTTATTTATCTGTAGTTGTGTAGTTAATAAAGGATAAGACATTATTAATATCCCCCTTATAGTTATTGTAGTCTTTTAAGCCACTAGGCTTCCCTTTAGGGGTTAAGGCTAGGGCTAATAAATTAAATCCTCTTGGGACTAATTAGTGTTGTGGTTTCAATATAGGTATTAGGTTGTTCTTTAAGTTCGACATAGTAGCTAGTAAGGAATTTTGTTTTACTATTATTAATTCTTTGGGAGTACGAAGTAAGGTTGTTAGAATTACAAGGTTATAAGGTCACAGCGGAGGTGTCTTAAGGGTCTATTTAATAATAGAGATAACGCAGACGATAAATATTAATTAATTCGTGATGCAGTAGATGCAGTTAATATCTATATAGATTGCATATAGAGCTTAACCTCGCAATGTGTCCAGAGCTTAGTCAGCACCTTATCGCTAATTTCTAACACTCCCCTATGCTGACGACGCTCTCCTTGTCTGTCCCAAATAGGCAATTATAAAGCTATTCCCAAATACCTTACAAGTGCCATTTGGCCTACGTACAGAGGGAAAACCTATAGTAGGTAAAAAACCTCCGTAACTTGCCCCGTCTCCATCCGTTACCATCTCCGTCAATTACCGATTCCTAGCGTTGCACAGTGCTTCGTAAATTAGTTAATTAGTAGCTATTTTATAAGCATATCTCCCAGCTAATCTTTGCCTAGTATATGTACCACTTTAAGTTAACCTCGCTAAACCATATCGTTTCGTACAAAGAGGTATTAAGTCTCAATATACTTAGCTTTCTAGTGGTGTTTCATATTATATAAAAGGTCGACCGTACCCTTATTATTATAGTAGAGCGTAGGGATAAAAGGGTTATCATTGTCTCTCTCTTTTAGATCTCTTATTAGCTTTTTAAGCTATACTACTAACCTTACTCCTTCTAATACCGCCATAATCTCTGCTTCTATTAAGCTTAATACCGTTGACTTCTGCCTTTAAGCCATCCAGATTACTGCTCCCCCATAGCGTATAACTACTATGCCTTGGAATAATATCCGATCGTATTCTGTTCCCCACGTAGCATTAGTAAAGATATTATAACCAGTAGGTAACGTAAGCTTACATAGAGGAAGGTAAACTACTTAACTTAAGTAGGTAATTCCTGCTTTAAGAGTGCCGTTTAGATATCTTAATAGCTACTTACTTAAGCGGTAATATAATTCTCCTAGTGCTGCTATAAACCTAGCTAACTAACCGACAGCATAGCTGGTATTAGGACGTGTATAGTTTAAGAGGTAGATTATAGAGCCAATAATCTGCTAGTACACTGTCGCATTGTTGTACTTAAGGGGACTTTTAATATCCGCTTTTAGAACAGTGCCAGCTGGTATTAGTAGCTTAGCCGGATTATAGCTATCTATTTTTAGCCATTTGAGTAGCTTCTTAGTGTACATCATCTAATATAGCTTAAGGGTTCGGTTTATACGGTCTTAATCAATTTAGAAGCCTATAAATACTTCTATAGAACCTAGGTCTTTGCATCTCCATTCTCTTAAGATTCTTGTCTTCATACTATTAAGGTATTAGCGCTTTCCTATAATCAGCATATCGTCAATAAATAGCAAGATATATACTTCATTTCCTATAAAGAGATTGGGGTCAGTATCAGCTGCTTTTAAACCTATGCTTTTAAAGAACTTCTTAACCATCTAAAACCATTCTCTCGGTGCCTACTTTAGGCCATAAAGTAACTTATTTAGCTTTAAGTAGATGTCTTTTACGCCCTTAAGCTTAGATTTAAAGTCTCTTAATAGGTTAGGAATCTGCATATAAATCTATTCTTACAACAGCGGGTTTAAGAATGCAGTTTCAACGTCAATATGGTTAAGCTTAAGGTCCTTAGCTGCCACCTTTGCTATTAGAAACCTAAAGGTGTCATATTATACAACAGACGCAAATGTCTTAAAATAATTGATGTTAGGGGTTTGCTTATCTCCCTAAATATATAGTCTTACCTTCTTACAAATTACTTCTCCCTTGGCATTATACTTATACTTTAGAACTAGCTTGCTTAGGAGTAATAACCTTCCTTCTAGTACTCTCCCCCTTATAATAGTATAGGTGTGCATCCTCTTAAGTAAGAGGAATTCT
>Ga0307507_10009579_pt1 | contig 12839 bp, 6 predicted proteins | sample 7_EM_MG_FD_207223 | JGI IMG/M metagenome (GOLD analysis project Ga0307507, IMG submission 207223) | Populus trichocarpa ectomycorrhiza microbial communities from riparian zone in the Pacific Northwest, United States - 7_EM | ecosystem: Host-associated > Plants > Roots > Unclassified | place... | reverse complement strand
CTGCGTGTCAAAAAAATACGACATAGGCTAGTCGGTCGAGTTGCCAAATGCCCTCAACTGCGCGCCAATTGCGTCAACCACCAACCATTGAGGCCATTGGTAGGGTACCATATTTTCCCGATGTGGCTAGCCAATAACAAGTAAGAAGGAAATATATAAGCAGCTATAACCCTAAAGACAAGAGACGATATAAAGATATAAGAAACCAGCTAAAGAATACCCTAAAAAAAGAAGCAAGAAATAACTAGAGACGGTTTATAAATAAATATACTACTAACCTAAGCATCCCCTATAACAAGGGCCTTTGGACCATGGCAAGATGGGTAAAGAAAAAGGTGGGATACCTAGCAGAAGACCTATACCTACTACCCCTACAAAGAGCAGGCGAACCATAGGCTATAAGCAACAATAATAAGAAGGCAAAGATCTTTATAGAAAGATTTTTCCCCTAACCGGCTCTAGCAGACCTTAGTAACATTACTAGTAAAATACTGGTGACTTGCCTAAGGGTTAATAGCGACATAACAACTAAAGAAATGGCTAGAACTATTAGTTGCCTCTTAAACAATATAGTACTAGGACTAGATAGGATCCTAAACAAAGCCCTAAAGACCTATGGTCTACTTATAGCACCTTAGCTTGCAGATGTAGCTAGAGCATGCTTTGCAATAGGCTACTACCTATAACTTAGAAGATCTATAACAACGGTTATCTTATAAAAAGAAGGTAAAGTAGACTACTTAATCCTAGGAAGCTACCGCCCTATTGCCTTAGAAAACACCCTAAGCAAGATCTTAGAAAAGGTTATAGCGGACTATATAGTAGATACGGCAGAGGAACACGCCCTACTACCACAAAGCTAAATAGGGGCAAGAAAGAATCGCTTAATACTATTAGCACTTATACTACTCGCTACTACCATTAAAACTGCATGGGCTATGTGTAAGGACTTTATAGTATTAATGCTTAGCCTAGATATTAGTGGCGCCTATAATAATATACCCTATAAGCGCCTTCTATATATCCTTAGGGCAAAGGGCTTCCTAGAATAGATTATATAATTTGTTTAAGGGTTTATAGGCTAGAAAGAGATATTACTAGTTTTTAGCGGATACTAGAGCCCCCCTATTATAGTTATAATAGGTATACTATAAGGATTACCTCTTTTACCTATACTCTTCCTTTTCTTTGTAAGCAACTTACTTAATACCTTTAAGGAAGGGGCGACCCAGGGGATAGGCTTTATCGATGATATAAACCTAATTATATATGGGCCAATAGCTGCAGAGAACTGTAGAACACTAGAGAAAGCCTATAATACCTATATAGAATAGGCAAGACGATATAGAGTCTAATTCTTACTAGAGAAATACCAGCTAATCTATTTTATAAGAAAATGTAACTAATTTATAGATCTCTAGCATATAATCTATATCTAAGGCTTTAGGGGTTAACCAGTTTAGGGCCTAAGGGTATTAGGAGTATAGATAGACAGTAAGCTCTGGTAAAGCGTATATACAGTGCAAGCGGCCCGTAAGGGCTAAGTATAGTATATTATATTATCTAGGATTGTTAATTCTATATAGGGTCCATGCTTCTAGAGGTCACGCCTACTATATACAGTAGTTGTCCGGCTAACTATAATATATAAATCTAGTATTTGGGCCATTAGAGAAACTAAAAAGGCCCCCCTAAATTACTCCTTAAACCACTCTAAAAGGTCTAAACAGCCTGCCTCTAGAGTATAATAGGTGGGTATAAGCGAACAGCTATAGCACTGCTTAAGAAGGAAGCTAATATTCCCCCCCTATAACTATATATTAAAGCCGCTGCAATATAAAGGGCGCAAAGTAAACGTAACTCTAATGTTATAAAGTATATTAAGACACGCCTAAATAAACTATAGAGGGACCCTAGGGCGCCTTATAGGAGAACAAACCAACAACCCTAAAGTAGGGAAGAGATATTGGAGAAACAGGTAAAGAAAGTAAAAGAAGAATGGTGCTGCGTTAGGGCCCAGGCCTATATAGAGGAGGAAGGGAGACGCGCAAGAGGCTAGTAAAGACAACAGTAAGAAAGAGAAAGGAGCTAAAGTAGAGTATAAAAGAATGCTAGGAAACCATCTTCCGTAATATAATACTGGTTGGACTAATGCTGGAGAGGTGTATAGGAGTTAAAGGTATAAAGGCTAACTTAGGCAAAAGAAACCCAAGCCGTGGCATGGTTAACGCTATAGGGGGTAAATATTTAAGAGCTCCAAGAAGGCCTAACAAAGGTAGAAAATATAATGGCAATACTTTTAAGAATAGGGATAATAGGACTAAAAGATTAGCTCTACTAGATAGGTGTCCTAGTAGGCAGCTTAAGATGCGAATATGGCTAGCTAAGATAGACACTAAAATATATAATACTGTTATGCCCCCTATATACTAACTAAGAAGCTATACTCTTAGTAGCTAGTATAGAGAACTATAACACACTACTCTTAATATAAAAAGGTCTTAAGGCGGTTACCCGGTGGCTTATTAGCTAAAATATACTAGACCAGTTTTGGGTTGCAAAGGAAATGGTAATAGAAGGTAAAGGGGTGAGTAATAGGCGCCCCCTAATAACTCTATAGTAGTAGAGCAAAGTTTGCGATACTAGCGCATCTGTAGGCTTGTTATAGCAGCAGTAGTTCCCAAGGAGGTTAAAAAGTAAGGTAGTAGAGCACTATAGGTGACTTATAGGCGCCTTATAGGCGAGTCCTAAAAGGCGGGGAGACGGATTATAGGGTTTTCTCAAAAGAGTTTTCTCCCTATATGTATATAAGGAGTAGTCCGCGTGGGCCCAATAGGGATCCGAATCGGATATTAAGTAATGGATAATAATATATAGTATCTAGGAGCGTATATATAAGCAGCTCGTTCTTATAAATAATAACATTTGTACTCTTACGCGGGCCTTTCTAGCTAGGTGAGTCTCTTTAGTAATACGTTTGGGAACTATGCTAACTCTTTAGTCGTTAACTTTCTAATCCTAGCCTAGATGCCGATTTGGAGCCTAGGGATAATACTAAGGATAGTAATAAAGATAAACGTTCTCCCTGCTAGTCCCCTAGCCATAGTGGTCTATCTAGTTCCCGCCGCTCTAAGAAGAATATTAGTAAGAATGCTAATGCTTCCGGGGATGGGAGTGCTAATAATACTACTGGCGATAACGTTAAGATAGAGGAGGAGGCTCCTGTTGCTACTTTTAGTGTTTAAATTGTTATCTTATTCTTTCCTTCTTCTTATAGAATAGCTTTATATAGTGTCTCTCTAGTGCTTCTAGGATGCCCTAGTACTAGGAATTAACTTTATACTTTAGAGATGCCTCTATTTTTATTTTTAGTAATAGTCCGTGTAAAAGTAGCATACTGCCATAATCTCCGTATATGATAAATGGGTGGTGTTCTTATAGGTGCTTTACAATTTCTTAAAATTTCTAAATCTTTACTCTGTGTCTTTTTAGTCCTCTTTGTATTATTAACTCTATTATATATCTCTAGTGTTAGACCAGATACTCTCTTTTTATCCTTTAGGAACTCTTTTAAATCCCTAGGGCCCCTTCTTCTAGTACTACTACTTATTCTTAAACAGCGTCCTTTTTGGACAGCATCCCTAGTGGTTCTTATATAGATCCCTATGTCTTTCTCTTATAGGATTCTAGGATCCCTATTATAATAGTAAAACGTTTCCGTTTCTAATGCCTATGCTAGACCTTATGGTTTTAATTTATAGGGTCTTCCCTATTGTCTTATCTATGGCATATCCGGAACCGTTGCTAAATCCTAATTTGTGGTCTTTAGGAAAGTTTTAATTACCGTCTCGCATCCTAGCTAAAGGTGCTCCTTAGGTTCCCAACTGTTATGCGCCTAAAAGTATCCTTCCTAATAAACTAAAAATTCGCGTTTCTTTTAACGCTATCTTTGGTCTAGAATGTCTTCTATATTCCATTCTAGTTCCCTATTAATTTCGCTAGGTGGGGGTAGTTCTATACCGTCTCTTCTCTAGTATAACTCTAATAAGGAAACATAAAATGTAGGATATATTAGATATGATTTCGGCAATTCTAATTTATAGGCTTAATTTCCTTTAGTTTTTCTGACTATCTTAAAGGGTCCGAGCTACCTATAGTCCAGCTTCTTCTTAATACGTTTTGTCTGGATGTTTTTTATAAATAGTAAGACTTCGTCTCCTATTTTAAATTCTTTAGGTATATATCCCTTATTATAGTACCTTTTTTGTGTAGCCTAGGCGTCTAGTAAGTACTTTTTGAGTTCTTCTTTGCGAATTCTTATTTACTTAATTCTCTCAGACGCCGCTAGGGCCTCTCTTTTGGGAACGATGTCCTTAACGTTCTAGGGGTTATTTACTTTTACCCCAAATAGTGCTTTATAAGGGGTTATTTTTGTACTGCTATAGATGCTTATATTATATATGTGTTACGCTAGAGCTAACCATAATGGCTAATCATCCTATTAATAATTAATATAGTAGCGGAGGTAGTGTTCTAATAACGTATTTAGACGCTCTGTTTATCCGTCTATTTATGGGTAAAAGGCAGTACTTATCTTTCGCCGTATTTTTAATAGAAGACAGAATGAAGCCTAAAATGCGCTGTTGAATATAGTACCTCTATTAGACATAATTCCCCTTGGCGTGCCGAATAAGAGCCACTGCTCCAAAAATAGGTCTGCTAGTTCCGCTGCTGTGATCATTATTGTGATAGCAAAATACCCTAAAAACTTTATATATCTATTAACAATTACTAGGATAGCGTTAGCAACCTCTCCTGTTTTTGTTTTAGTAGGGGGTAAGCCTATTATAAAATCTATTATTAATTCTAATATGGGTCCTTATGGAATAGGAAGCACTAATAACTTGCCGTATAGGCAATGCCTAAATATCTATACCCTTTAGCACGTATTATATCTTAATACATAGTCCCTAACTTCTTTAGATATTCCATCCTAAAAGTATTTCCTTTAAACGGCCTTAAGGGTCTTATTAGCACCGTAGTGGCCCCTAAGAAGGTCGTTATAGAAGACCTTTAGAATTTCGTTTTAAACCGTTTGGTCCTTTAGGATATATATAGCACCCTTAAAGCGCAACAGACCCGTTTAGTCTTGCTACTATAGCTTCTTAGTAACTCCGGCCAAGTTAGTCTCCACTATATCTTTCTACCTCTCCCTAGAAATAAAGGCGTCTCTTTATTATACTTAAAGAAGAAGATCCAGAAAGGTTTTGTATAGATTACTTATTTCTGTTTCGCCCGCTGCCATTATAGACCCTAGGTATAGCACGAGACGTTTTAAACTATTAGTGCTAGTAGATTCTCCTACCGTTATGCAGTGTACCACGCTATGGATAGGTATCTCGCCTATCCCCTCTAAATCCGGAAACTCGCAGCTAATACGCCATCAAGTTGAAGGTACTGCGACACCCCTAGCATATCCCACAGAATTCTCGCTAATTCTAGGATACGCCAACTTTATAACGTCTGCTTAGTCTATAACCTAGTCTATAACTATATCCTACGGCTCTATTATTATAGTACTTTATAGCTGCATTACTAGGACCTCTGCCCTACTATAGAATTCTATAGTTCTAGGGAAAGATTCTTCTTTCTTCCTAAGCAAATTTTATAATATAGGAATTATTTCCCCTATACTGTCCTAGATTCTCCCAGTCTTATAATCCGGACGTCTTAATAACCTATTAGTGGGATTTATCTTTCCTAGGCGGTATATAATCTTAAAGTCGTACTATAATAGTGCCTCCACCTATCTAGCTTGTTGACTGCTTAACACCTTTATAGTTATAAAGTATTCTAGGTTGTTATAGTCTATAAGGACTTTAATAGGATAATTACTTTCTATATAATAATATCGCCAGTGCTTTATTGCTGTGACTATTGCGAGCAGCTCCTGGTTGTGCGTTATATAACGCTACTCTATAGGGGTTATTTTCCTTAACTAAAACGCCATAGGATACTATTCTCTGTCTTTTAATTGAGATATAATTGCCCTTAGGGTAAAGCCAGATGTATCCGTTTTAAGGTGTATACGTAGCTCCTAGTAGAAGTGTATTAGGATAGGCGCCGACGTAAATAAATCCTTTAACTAGTCTATAGCCTATTTGGTAGCTTCCCTAAATATAAAGGGTCCTAACTTCTTGCTATCCTTAGATCCCTTTAGCAGATTGGTAATTAGGAGTATTACTTACGAGTAATAAATAATAAACCTTCGGTAGAAGTTTGCTGTGCCTATAAAAACCTATACTTTCCTAAACATTATAGGGTATAGCTATTCCCTAATAGCGTCTACCTGGCTTTTCTCTATTAACACTCTGTTGATACTAATAATAAAGCCTAGAAAATTAATACTGGTAATATAGAATGAGCATTTTTTTAGGTTTATATAGAGCTTATATTCCCGCAGTCTTTCTAGTACTATTTGTATATAGTGCGTATATGCTTTGTAGTTATTAGAGTAGACTATAATATTATTAAGGTAGACTATATATATTGTATCTAATAGGCCTAATAATGCCTTATTAATATAGGCCTAGAATATCGCTGGTGCGTTGGTGAGCCTAAATGGCATTACTAGGTACTTAAAGTGGCTATACCGTATTTAGAACGCTGTTTTCTATTTATTACCGGCTTTAATTTAGATTTAATGGTATATATCTTTTAGATCTAATTTTGTGAATATCTTTATGCCTAACAGCCTATTAATAAGCTCCCCTATTAAAGGTAGCGGGTAGTAATTCTTTATAGTAATCTTATTTAGTACCCGATAGTTGATATAGAGACAAAGGGTCTTGTCCTTCTTAGGTATAAATATAATTAGTACCCCTGCCTAACTTATAGAAGGCCAAATCCATCCTCTCTAAAGATTGTCCACTATATACTAATGTAATACTGCCAGCTTGTTTTCTGATAGGTTATATAGTGGTCTAAAAGGAGGTTCCTTGTCTCCTGTGTCTATCTTATACTCTACTAATATAGGGTTGGGCAAGGTGTGCGCGGCTTTCTTATTGGCAATATCCTTTAGGTCCGTATATTCCTATAGAATCTCTAGTTCCTTAACTGCGTATAGCCGGACATCTGAAAATAAATACCCTATGTTCCTATTCTTGGTGTTAAGGGTGGCATATATGGTATACGCCTACTCTTCCTCTTGCATATAGTTTAAGAAAGTCTTTTAATTTTTAACTATAATGCGCGGTTAAGACTTCCGGTGTTAATATAAGGCTAAAGGCTAATTAATGTCTGGATTAACTTGTTAAAGTTATGGGTATCCTAAAATAAGGTTATATCCCTTGATTTCTGCGGTGTAGAAGCGTATCTCCTGCGTGTCCTATAGACTATCGCGGTCCTAGCTGGCTATGGAAAAAGTTTGTTCTCTATAGCACGGAATCTAGTAGCCTCTAATACTTTAAATGGTGCGCACCTGCGAGCCACTAAGGTCTAAATCTAATTCTTTTACTAGTAATTAAGAAATGAACCCTATGGTTGCGCCGCTATCTATAAGGCAGTCTCGTGTTACCTATTTATTATTAACTTAAATGGAGACGGGAATGACCATGCGGTAGCTTACTCCCTCCTTCTCTTGCTGGCCTAGTATAAGGGAGTAAAGATTTACTAGGCTCTCTCTTTTCCTAATTAAGTATTCTCTTACTTCTTCTGCTGGTAGAAGCGTTGTATATAGCCTTTTTTGCCGCAGTAATAACAGCTATATAACTCTTAGTTCTACGGTTTCTGCCTATTATTATTCTGGGGTTGACTAGCGTTGCTCTAGGGTTATAAAGCCTGCTCGCGTTGTCCTTCTGTAGAGTGGTTAGGTCGGAATTTGCCCCTTTTATTAAAGCTAGGTCTAGTTCTACGCTCTTTATTATTGGCGTCTTGTTCCTTTCGCTTCCCTAGATAGTCTCTTTTAGTGTTCTTAATCTAAGTAGCTTTAGAGATAAGCTTTTCTTAGGAGGTAGGAATTTCGCCCTTCTCCTATATAGCCTGTTGAATCTTAGGTCGTAACTTGGCAAGTAGCTGGTAAAGTTATATAGCGTTATCCTACAGGTCTAAGTAGGGTATATTGTTTTCTAGTTCTTCTAAGTAGTTTACAAACTGGACTACACTCTAGCCTTCTTGCTGTTTAGCGTTGTAGTATTGCTGGTTATAATCTATCCTTTAATTAGTAGGGTCTTAGATCTAATCGACCAACTATAACTTAAGTTCACTAAATTTAAGGGGTATGGTAAGTTTCTTCTTATAGCGTGTCTATAAACTCTTAACGGTGCTACGCAGGAAGGTAGAAGTAATTAGTATCTAATTATACTCGTTAGAGGAATATTTTGGGTCTAGCTAAAACTTGGTTTTATATTAACGGATAAAATAATTGCAGTTCCAGAGACTATTACTATTATACTTATTAGGTTCCTTTATACGGAATTTAGGTTTTTCTAATGTTATAGCGTAGTGTGGCGTTACCCCTTTAAGTCCGCTTTATATCTAGGGTGTCTGTGCTTCCCCTAATTGTCCTTATAATTGTCCTTGGTAGTTTTAATATGCTTATCTTAATTATATCTCCAACTCTTTTGTCTTTTATAGGGTCTCGCGTAGTGACCACTCTAATAACTTCCTAGCGGTGATCATTTCTAAGGGTCTTAGAAGGTTAGACGGACTAGCCATGGCTTTCTAGTCTACTCCTTCGTAAGTAGAGGAGATGCGCTCCTCTGGGGAGACTCTGTCAGCCTCTTGTGGTAAGGGCGTCGTTTTGGGGGGTAAGGAGGTATGGCCCGTTATTGTTAATTAATAGCCGTATGTTCCTTCTGTAAAGGATTATAAGCGATTAGAATTGTAAGAGGCTAGCCTAACCAGAACGTATGATTATCTAATTGGCAGTGTTATAGGTAAGTAGAAGGTGAGTTAAAGGTAGAATAAGTTGCATATATTAGAGGATAAATGCTTCTAACTACTTCCATTTAGAGACTAATCGCTAGTTCTTCACTAGAGGAGAACCAGCTTCCTATATAAACCTTCTAAGACACTAGTAAAACCTTTCGCCCCTATCTATCTGACTATGTCTCCTCTAGGACATACATGGGACGTAGACGGGACATTGATGAAACCTCCTACTATCTTATCTGATATGTATCTCCTGGAGGGTTCCGTTACACCTAGCCTATTAGTAAGTCTACTATAGTATTTCCTATAAGGCTTTATTACAATACCTCTAATAAATAACTTAGAGATATAAGATATTTTATAACGTATCCCGCCCCCACGTTACTATACAGCTAAAAAGATATAGAGTGCTTGCAAGCGCGGCGGGATCTAATATATATACTCTTATATATTTTTAAGGATAAAGATAAAGAGAAGGGGGATAGTATTACGGACCTTATATTAGTAGTAGTACGACTACTAAAAGAAGATATAAATAGGTTGGTTAAAATAATATAGGATAAGGGGTAATTAAGTTATATAGCTAGTTACAAGACTAGTTTAGAATATAGAAATATAGAAATATAAGAACGTAGGACGTACTAACGTACTAATATACTAACGTACTTAGTATATTTCTTAGGCGCAGTATTATATGTTACACGGGGATGTAGGTATATAGTGGTGTAAGGACTCCATAAGGTGGAGTAGTTATAAAGGCTAAGAATATATGTCGGGAATTAGGCAAGCGGTCGTCACGTGACGCCGCGGCACTAGCGTGGCGAGGAGTCTTAAGCTCCTCGCCCTTCCTCATTCCAATAGAATGAAGCTATTAACCAACATCACTATAACCTACTTAAGTAGTCGTTATTGGTAAGTCACCCTATATGACCAACACTGATTAGTAGTTGAACACACAGTCAACCATAGAGCAGATAGGTTATCGACAGAAGAGATAGTCTTATGCAGGGGTTCCCGGCGATACTGTGCTACCTTAGGCTTGCGGAAAACCAGTAACAGAAGTGTCACTAAGTACTAGGAGATACCAAGTTGCGTCTATTACGTAGAACAATTGCGTTTACGAAGATTTGGTTAAGTACTTTAGGTCAGAAGTGTTACTAAACCTAGGGTCCTAAGTCAACGTCCAAAACGCGTCGACTACGCCTCAAATTGCCTACCTTTTGACAGTAAACCTACGAGATCCTACAAAGCCGAAAATCCTACCTACCTTCGACGTACAACACCCCGTTAATTCTACTCCTATCATGGCGTTAACCTACCTGAAGAAGTATAAGAACGACATTAACCCAGAGACATAGGATAAAGACATTAACCCTATAAACGCCAAGCAATAGGACCTGAACGGATTCTTACTATACTATATAGCACAATACACAGATAGCGAATACAACGATACTGTGCTATAGTATTGCATAAAAGAGGACTTTATTGGATAGACAAAGGAAACATAGGCCCTCGCGAAAAAGAATATTGTATAAGACTTCCATAACTTCCTTCGGGAGAACGGAGTATTTATCCCTATAGATAGAGACACTATTAGAGACAATATTTAGGAGCAAGTTATTAACACAAAAGAAGAGCACAAATGGACTCTATAAGAGATTAAGCACTAACTATGTAATATAAAGAAGCTTAACTTACAATAGAATCCAAATAATATACCAATAGAGACACGTTCTAATTCCATTGCTCTAGGCACGAGTTCTTACGTGCTATACCCATCGCTCCTACTAATTCAACCCGCAACTTTAACTACTGCCCCCTAAGAGTAAGCGCAAGACCCCCTTGCTTCGCGATTTAATAACCTTTAAACTCTACTATAGGAAGATTAGGTACCACGCTATATTCCATTAAGCTCTGCATCTCCACTATAGCCTATAAAGCAATCCCCACCTCAATCTCTAATACAATTTTAATGTGGCCTAATACCGCTTGGAGGCACCTTAAAAATGCTTATAGAGCTTATAAAACTCTATTTAAACTAGGAGAAGAGGTTTAGCAGGGAACTGTATAATATCCTTAATTTAAAGCTGCGTATCTTCTACAACTATTATTAGAAGGTTGGACTGGAACCTAACCAATATTATAACGCTTATTCTACTATGCTTAAGGGCCGCGCCAGTACCTTCTATTATAATTGTTTAGCAGGAAAAGGATATAATTTCAACCAAATAATATATGAGACAAGATGCCACTTTAAAATAGAAGAGAATAAGCAGCAGTATATATTGGAGTGGAGAGAGACTACCTTTTTAAGAATTATTACTATAAACCCAGATACCTCTTAACTTAACTATCTTTAAAAGCTCTTTAATTAACTTTAGATAATTTAGCATGGTTTATCTAAATTATATTAAGAGGACTTTAGCCTACGTGATTAAGTTATTAGCGTATACTAAGGTGTTAAAAAAATACAACCTTACCCTCTTTAATCCTGCAAATACTTATAAAGGAGTGTGTACTTAATTAAGATCCTCTATTAGCACCGCTCTGCGCTCTTAAGAAGTATAGCAATTTAATACCTAACCCTAACTTACTTTAATCAACCCGACCAACCAATACGATTATAACTGGACTGATTAAACATATAGTAGCCGGGGTAGGGGATACAGTAGAGGGTACGATTAATATCGACTATAAAGCAACCATGGAGGTCCTTATAAAGGTTTATCTCAAAATAATTAACAGAAAAAATGCTATGTTTGTAAAAAGCCAAATTGCTAGTTAACTAGGCACCCTCTTAACAGACAAAAGGAGGCATATAATAAGTTTCGCTAGAGTATACAAAACGTCGGAAATTATAAGGTTACTATAGCCTACTTCTAAAGCTTTCTGGTTCAATATAAAGGCAAAGAAGATCTTAAGGGTAAGGTTAACGAGGCCAAACAGCTTCTTATAGATATGGAAATTGAGGACTACTCTCCCAACCAATACTTCACTAAGTATAGTAAGGTAGATGGCACACAAACTATTACTATTCTTAATAACCAATCTACGCTCCATACTATCACAAAGTTAGACATCTTTAATAAGCCAAAAGAGAGTTCTATATTCTCCTTTAACAATAGATACTCGGCGAACGTCTTCTATAGTATTATGCCAGATACTGGAGCCACAGAAGTATCTATAGTAGGAAAACCTCAAGTTTAAGCTCTTTAGCAGCTTAATAGCTCTATTTAGATTAACTAATCAACGGCAGGCCAACATACAATTCGTTTTGGCAAGAGTACTGCAATCTCTCTTAGCACAATTAAGGTTAAAACCCCCTTAGGGTATATTACTTTCCATATTATTCCCGCGAACACCCCATTTCTATTTTATATTAGAGATATAGATAAATTAGGCGTCAAACTTAATAACCTTAAGAATATACTCGTTTAGGGAGATAATCGGGTGCCTATTATACGCAAATAGGGTCACCCCTAGTTGCTCCTTTATTAACTAGAAAAGAGCATTGCTTAGAGCTACTTAACTAAGTCAGAGCTACGTTAACTACACCGTCGTTTTAGCTACCTATCCGTTCACTAATTGCTTAGGGTTCTTCAGCGAGCAGGCTATAAAGTCGAGGTTAAGGCAATTAAGCATCTTATAAAGTACTACTATTACTGCCAAATAAACCAGAAGTCCCCTAGCCGATTTAAGTTCACCCTTAAAGATAACTACAACTTCAACTTCTATATTATTATTGACATTATGTATCTTAGCGGTAAGCTAGTACTCCAAGTTATTAACCTCTTAACCTCCTTCTAAGCCGCACGTTTCCTAAAGGATATATTAGCTAGGAACGCATAGGATACTCTTTAATTATACTAGATTAATATCTACCTAGGACCCCCTAATTAAGTTAT